>ENA-UPXC01000156-UPXC01000156.1-human-gut-metagenome-genome-assembly--contig:-NODE-156-length-108041-cov-9.008068_pt1 | contig 108041 bp, 84 predicted proteins | sample MGYA00250047_ERZ773371 | MGnify/ENA primary metagenome ERZ773371 (study PRJEB29103, sample SAMN06111975) | human gut metagenome | biome: human gut; feature: ankylosing spondylitis patient; material... | reverse complement strand
ATACCAACGCCCCTTTTCTTTTAATTTTACCAGAAAAGGGGCATGTTCACAATTTATTTACTCATGCGTTTTTCGTGGTATAGATCCGCTCTAGTACAGGTTTTTCACCTTGAATTCCTTCTCCAGCTCTCTTCTCTGATCCTTCTTCGCGATATCAGCGCGCTTATCGTAGAGCTTCTTACCTCTTGCGAGACCAATCTCCACTTTTACGAGACTTCCCTTAAAGTATACCTGGAGCGGCACTAAGGTATAACCTTTTTCCTGGATCTTTCCCTTTAATTTGTTGATCTCGTAGCGGTGCATCAGGAGTTTTCTCTCGCGGAGCGGGTCCTTGTTGAAGATATTTCCCTTCTCATACGGGCTAATATGCATGCCGTAGATCATGACCTCGTCGTTTGTGATCCGCACGAAGGATTCCTTGATGCTGCACTTGCCCATACGCATAGACTTTACTTCCGTTCCCGCAAGGGCAATACCGCACTCGAACTTATCATCGATAAAGAAGTCGAAATACGCTTTTTTATTGTTCGCGATCAGCTTAAAGCCGCTGCTCTTTGCCATAATCCTATCCTCTTTTCTGTTCCAGCCGGGAACTCATCCGACCGGAACTTATCTCTATATTATAATACCATTTCACTGCAAAGCAATGTTTTCCGGGAAATTTTCGCCGCCAATCCGTCGTGTCCGAATCATTTCGCCTAATCAAATTTTCTTACCGGCAGAAAATCAATGGTCTTCAAATATCTGTCCACAGAGACCACCTGGATCTTCACCGTCTGTCCCAGCTTATATTTCTTTCTCGTCCGCTCTCCCACTAACTCATAGTGTTCCTCATCGAACACATAGTAATCGCCATCCAGGTTCGCAAGGCGTACCATGCCTTCCACAGTATTCGGGAGTTCCACATAGAAACCGTAGTTGCTGATTCCAGAGATCACACCGGTGAATTCCTCGCCGATATGGTGTTCCATGAACTGGACCTTCTTCGCCTTGTCGGTCTCCCGCTCCGCCTCGTCCGCAAGGCGTTCCCTGGATGATGTCCAGACCGCAACCTCCGGCAGGATCTTCTCGTAGTGGGCCACGCGCTTCTTCGTAAGCTCACCGTGAAGATTCTCCTTGATGATCCGGTGGATCTGAAGATCCGGGTATCTGCGGATCGGGGAGGTGAAGTGGGTATAATAGTTCGCCGCAAGACCGAAATGTCCCATGCAGTCCGTCGTGTACTTCGCCTGTTTCATGGAGCGGAGCGCCAGTCTCGCGAGAAGCGCCTCCTCCGGGGATCCGGCTGCCTTTGCAAGAAGCTTCTGCATCTCCTTCGGGTGAAGCTCCCCGTTCTGGAGACGGATCGAGTAACCGAAATTGTTGATCAGGATTCCGAAGCGCTTGATCTTCTCCCCATCCGGCTTCTCATGGCTGCGGTACAGGAACGGCGCCTGCTGCCAGTAGTAATCTTCCGCAACCGTCTCGTTGGCCGCCAGCATGCAGTCCTCGATCAGCATTGTCGCCGCGTTCCGCTCGTATGGCTTGATCTCCACCGGGCGTCCCTTTGCGTCCAGGATGATCTTGCACTCCGGGAAATCGAAGTCCACAGCACCTCTCGCCATGCGCTTTTCTCTTAAGACGCGAGCGGTCTCGTCCAGAAGCAGGAACATCGGGACGAAATCCTCGTACTCTTCCAGGCACTTTTTCGCGAATTCAGCTTTCTCTTTCGCTGCGTCTTTCTTTTTCTCGAGATCATCTGCCTGTACATTTTTCAGACTCCGTTTCGATTTTTTCTGTTCATCATTCTCAAAACGCTCGTCCTGGTTCCGTCCATTTGTCTCTTCTAACTCAGCGTCCTCCCCGCTATTCTTTCCATTCTTCGCTTCCAGGATCGCATTCACCGCCGTGTACGTCATTCTCCGGTCAATGTTCACCACAGACTCGCAGATCTTATGCCCCACAATAATACCCTTTTCATCGATATCCATAAGACAGCTCATTGCCAGCCTGTCACATCCTGCATTCAGGGAACAGATTCCGTTGGAAAGTCTGTGGGGCAGCATCGGGATCACGCGGTCCACAAGGTACACGCTGGTTCCCCGCTTGTACGCGTCCTCATCGAGAGGACTCTTCTCCTTTACATAATGGCTCACATCCGCGATGTGAACGCCGAGATGGTAGATCGTCTCCCCGTTTACCGTCTCCTTCGACACACTGACTGCATCGTCCAGATCCTTCGCATCCTCTCCGTCGATGGTCACCATCGGCACATTTCGAAGGTCCACTCTTCCGTTCTTCTCGATCTCCTCCGCTACATACTCCGGCGAGAGCGCCTCCGGGACATGGGAGACCTCCTCCATCACCTCTTCCGGGAACTCCTCCGGCAGCCCGTAGGCCCGGACGATGGACAGGATATCCACTCCCGGATCATTGATATGGCCCAGAATTTCCTTTACATGGCCTTCCGGATTTTTATTTTTCGCCGCGTAAGTATCCAGCTTTACCACAACTTTGTGCCCGGATACCGCGCCATTTTCCTTTCCCTGGGGGATAAAGATATCCATGGTGATCCGCGGGTTGTCCGGGATCACGAAACCGAAATTCTTGTTTTTCTCGAAGGTTCCGATCAGGGTCTCGTTGGCATGCTTCAATACCTTTAAGACTCTCGCCTCCGTCCGGCCGCCTCTTCCGTTCTCATTGATGACGACCTGGACCGTATCCCCGTCCATGGCATCCCCGGTATCATCCGGCGGGATAAAGAGATCATCCTCCCTGCCCTCGATAGTCACAAAGCCGAAGCCCCGGTGATGAGCCGCAAAAACTCCCGTCTGGGCGAAGACCTCGGATCTCGCATATTTTCCCTTTTTCGATATTCCAACCTTTCCAGACGCCACCAACTCATTTAAAACTTCTTCCAGCTCGCCGCGCTGCTCCTTTGTGACACCAAGAAGCATCGCCAGCTCTTTTAATTTCATCGGAACATATGTCGGGTCCTTCATCAGGTCCAGCAGCATATTTTTCCGCTCTTCCATTAACCTTTCTTCCATTCTTCTCCTTAAATAATATCCGTTAAAATCCAAACAATCTAAAAGTTCCCAGCGCAGTATTCACACCGGGCAGCCGCAAATGATCAAATTAATAAGATTCTGCAGACCATATTATAAATAATAAAGAGCGCGCCCTTTTGTCACCCGGAATCTTCATCGAAATTTCCTGTTAAACAAAAAACACTCCTGCACGGAAGTTATCGCTGCAAGAGTGTTCGTCATCTTAGAATTAAATTACCTTTAAATTTAATACCAGGGCAAGTACAAAAATCAGGATTGCCGCAATTTTTGTAAACTTTTCAAGGTTGCCTTCCATAGAACGGCCTTTATTTTTTCCCCAGTAGCTCTCAGCTACACCACTGATCGCGCCAAGTCCGGAAGTCTTTCCTTCCTGCATTAACACGATCACTGTCATTGCGATACATAAGATAACGAATACGATCGTCAGAATAATTCTAATCACCGACTACACCTCCTGTCCACTGATAAAGTCATCATAACATAAAAACTCAGGGCTGTCAATCTCCAGCTTGCGGCGCTGAAATCTCAGGCAGCATGCGGGCAGTTACTGACATTGCCCGTGTACAATAACTACGGACTTACTGTCTGCCGCGCTCGAAAGCGCATGGGGACGGTACGAAGCAGGCAGGCAGAAGAATGCCTGCCTGCTTCAGAAGTTTTTGCGGATCACTGGAGTTTTTTCCAGTCGATCCAGTCGCCGTAATAGACGGTCTGGTCTTCCCCGTTTTTCGTCCATATCTTATATGGGTAGGAGCTCCCCGATAAGTCTGCGCTGAAACTGAGCGTTTTATCCGCATTGTTTTCGTTTCCAGAAGATAGGATATTAGACATGGACTCCTCTCCCGGCACTGCCGCCAGATTTACATCAGGCACACTCCTGTTTCCAACCATGTATCTTCCCTTCAGACCAGGAATCGCCAGATATGTACAGCTATAAAATGACGTTTCCGATCCGTTGACGTTTCCGGCCATGATCCCGGTATTTCCCGGCCAGTCCCTGCTGATCGTCGGACCGCCGTCCTGTTTTTCCGTCTTTCCGCGGCGGTCAATATTTCCCACAAAGTAACAATCCTGAAATTCCAGTTTCTTGTTTCCTGTGACACATCCGATCAGACCGCCCGTTCCGCCGGAATACCCGCCGGAACTGCCGGAATCATTGATCCCGGCTGCCACAAAACACTGCCCGACCGTCATCTCCCCATCCAGAGCGCCGATCAGGCCGCCGACTACCCAGACTCCTGTGATGCTGACTCCATCCGTGAGATCCCATGTACGTTCTGCATCCGTCCGATGATCAAGCCCAGCATATGGGTAGGAGTCATTTCTTCCCGCTACGTAAGAATTTTTGATCATTCCCTCTGATGCAGCGAGTTTCCCGATGAATCCACCGCAGCCCTCCGTGTTCGTTCCGCCCGCAATATACCCGGAATAGATACACTGATCCATCGTAAACGTTTTCGTCTTCACAGAGCCTATAAAACCGCCGACAGTCCCTCCGTTATACCTTCTCCGGACCAGGGCATTTCTGCCATGAAGAGATACCCGCTCCACATCGACCTCGTCGACATCCGCGCTGCCCACAAGACCACCCGTAGAGTTTCCATATCCGCCGGAAGCGATCTGGATATCGTCTCCATATATCTCGATATCTTTTAATACGAGTTTTTTCTCATCGGCATTTCCGCTTCCAACGCTCTGGATCAAGAGCGCCGCGTTTCCGCTTCCCTTCGCGATTGCCCGGGGATCCTTCAATTTCAGGTTTGAAATCTCCATGCTGGGAGCGCTGACAAATAAGGACGCACCCTGATCCTGGTGAGTACCACCCATCTCCATGTTCAGTCCCGCGATCGTAAATCCACCTCCATCATAGAAACGGATCTCCGGATTATTGATCGGAACAAAACATCCCTTCTCAGAAAGTCCGCTCGTGCCGCCGTAAATGATCCAGTTTTCATACGCCGCGTCCATCTCCCCGCAGTACGGTCCGGCACCGTATTTTGTCACCGCTCTGATCTCATCATCTGCTGTCCAGATAATATTGTCCCTTTGGATGACCCGCGTTACCTTGATCCTATTATGCTTCCACTCTGTATTTCCAAAGAAATTTAAGTTTTCCAGATGTCTCGCGTTGGAGACATAAGCCGTGTATGTCTCATCCCCGTCGTCGTTCGGCGCGATACTCTGAAACAAGCTGTTCACTGTTGTCCGCTCCGGTTCTTCCGGAATCCGGATCCCATCGCAGACACCGATCTCGATATCTTCCCCGGCTTTCATATCCATCCTGTTTTCGCCATTCCAGTTGTCCCATAAGGCCTGATATCCGCCGCTGTTCACCGAAAGGTTGTCCACATACAGGCGGATCTTCATTTTCCCATCCTCAGTAATGGAATATTCCAGCCTCTTTTCAATATCATTGCTCTCGTTCAGCCACACACCCGGTTCGAGAGTAAAACCATCCTGCGTTTCCGCCCGGACGATAGAAAATTTTGTTCCGCAGAAGTCTTCTCCATTTGAGACTGGTTTCACGATATAGTAAATACTCTTTCCACTCTGGGTTCCTGTCACAGAAAACGTCACATACCTGTTTCCATCTGCCGGAAGATCGATCTCCTGCTCCACATAGAGCCGGTTTCCGTTGGTGACCGGTGAATCGGCTGGCTCTGGATCAGGAGTCGGTATCGGCTCTTCCGATCCGGCCGGGATCATCCGGACCCAGTCGCCGATATGGACTCTCACATATTTTGACAGACCATCCCGCTCACCCGCAGACACAGAACCATCTTTCTTCATCAGATCGAGGACCGTCGGCATCGGATATGTCTTTTCCAGTGTTCTGTCATAAGGAAACCCCTTGCTGTCTCTCGTTTTATCCGACGCAAACTCTCCGTTCAGGTCCTCTGAATGCACCGCTGCCCTGGCTCCATTTACATAAACAGAACTGTAACAGAACGGAAACTCCGAGGCTGCCCGTCCGGAAACTCCGAAGTTTCCCGCAATAGAACCATAAACTCCCACAAAAGCAGCTTCTCTCTGCGGCTGGTCCGCATCCGGAGCTTCTCCCTGTTCCGTGTTCCGGGACCTTGTGACGGCGTTTGAGTACACCGATGCCGTCACATAGGAATGGGAAACTGCGCTGCCCGCCGGAAGAACTCCCGCCAGACCGCCTGCTCTCGTGTTTCTCGATACGATGTTATACCGGCCTGTTGTTTTCTCAAATTCTGCCTGCCCCGGCACAGGATCTCCTAAAAATTTCCCTTCCGAAGTATGGCCGCCGACATAGCAGCCGTCGATCATGACTTTTCCAGCCGTGACAGCACTTCCAATAAGACCGCCAACGTAATCCTTTCCATCTACATAGACGGATGACGCACTGGCGGAGATCTTTAAATTTCCATCTGTCACACTTCCGATGAGACCGCCAGCCGCTCCATAGGAGGAAAAGATCCTGAGCGCGGCCTCTTCCTCCCCTGAAAGTTCTGTCCGATCCGGTTCAGATCCGGCGGACACTTTGCTGCGGAAGCTGTTCTCCACAAGAACTCCTGTAAGAGAAAGACTCTTTCCATCAAAAGTTCCGACAACACCTCCCGCATCCACGCTTGCGCCGGATGCTGCGTTTCTGGTTCCATTTACAGAAATTTCCGGGTACTGGATCAGGACATCGCTCACGTCGATCTGGCTCTCCCCGCTTCCGCGCCCGATCAGTGCACCGGCACAGGCTGTCCCATTTGCAGTGACGTTCATCCGGCGCAGTATCAGATGATCTACCGTCAGATTCTTTGTCACATTTCCAAAGAGACCGCCGTTCACCCCGTCCTCTGTTTCGATCCGGATCCCGTCGACAGAAAAGGTATTTCCGTGGTAATCCAACGCAAACTGTGGATCCACCGGCACAAAACAGCCAGCTTTCGCGCTTTTCTGCTCTTCCCGCTCTTCTCCTGCTGTCATGTAATAGACGGAGATCTGGGATGGATCGTTCTGTTTTCTCCGGAAGTTTCTATGGATATCTGCCGCGTCTTCCCGGAATTCTTCCCAGGAAAGGTCCTTCTGCTGCACAGCCGCGTATCTCTGATCCGAAGAGTCATCTCCTACTGTGGATAATGCCAGCCTTTCCCCGTTTTCAACAGGATCAAACTCTGAGATTCTGTAATCGAGGTTTTCCAGATGGCGCAGATCCCCGATCGTAACTTTGTCTTCTTTTTTACTCTCAAAGAGACTGTTTGCCTCAAGAAGCCCGCTGCTCTGAAGGACACGTGATCCACCCGGTGCGAACAGTTTTGCGCATACCCGGATATCCTCTCCGGGAATCAATCGTTCTGTTCCCTCGAAATTGCTCGCAAGCTCTTCATTCAGATCCACAAACCGCAGGCCTTTTTCCGTCACATCATCCAGCACATAGTAATAAGCTTCACTTGTGGCGATCCCATTCTGTCTGGAACCATCTTTCTTCAGATCAAACCAGCATTCCGCCCCGCTGGACATTCCTTCCAGAAACAGTTTCAGATCATAATCCTTATTTGAGAGCATGTTCGGATCATATACTTTCACATAGAGGACCGGCCCGTCAAAAAGCTCCATGGAGATCGGCTGAAACTCCGGCGCTGTCGGCTGATCTCCACTCCCAGAGCTCTCACCGCCATAATATCCGACTGCCTGTCCATGACCCGCAAAAGCGTTGTTTGTTCCGCAAAACCGTTCTCTCTTATCGGGATCGGCGGCCGCTTCTGTGAGTGCTTCACTTCCGATATCCTCCCGTACAAACTGATATCTGTCGGAATACCATACTCCCCGGACACTTCCCGTTCCTGGTTCATAAAATACAAGATAGTTTCCGTCTGTCCTCACGGTCTCATCGATGGAACCAAACGGGAGAAGTCTCTCCCTGATCTCACCGGTGGAATCATTTTCCCCTCCGTCATACAGGACCACATAGACCGCATCGGAATCACTGGCCTTTATCCCGAGCTTCCCCTCAGACTCCCCCTGTTCCAGCAGACGGGCCATGATTCCCTGGGAGCTTTCCAGACTAAGCCTGTTCTGGGCCGCGAGGAAGATCTCTTTCGCGGTCTGGTCCATCTCCAGCCTCCGCAGACGGCTTTGATAGCGGAGCACTGCCACAAAAGAAACACCGGCAAGGATCGTGATGATCGCGACGACCACCAGAAGTTCTGCCAGTGTAAATCCCCATTTCCCCCTTTTTCTATTATTACCCGTATCTTTCATCTAACGTTCCTCCAGATTGACTGCCCTTACTTTTAACTCCGGCAGAACAGCCACAGGGGTTCCTGTTCCGGTCCCCGATCTATTTTTTTCGTACACAGAAATATTTTTTACTGTAAAACAGGCATTTCCATAGGTACATCTCTCAAAGGCCGTATAAAACCGGTCAGCCATCGCTCCCTCTGACAACAGAGGAATCCCCCTTTCGACAGTCCCATTTTCATACACTCTGCTGATCCCGTGCTCCGGATCCACGGAAAACCGTATCCACGCGTGTTCTTTTCCGCTCAGAAACAGGCTGCTCTCTACAGGATCTGTCTCCGCGTTTTCATCCACGTCGAGGGCAGAAGAAAGTTCCCCTGTCATCAATTCCACCGTCGTTGCAAGAACCTGTTCCGCATCCGCCCTTCTCACGACCTTTTCATAGGCATGCTTTACTGCCATGACACCGCCGCTGATCACCAGGGTCAGCATGGAAAGGATCAGGAGTGACGCTAAAAGTTCTGTGAGTGTCATTCCTGAATCAGAAAAAAGCCGCCGGATACCGGCATTCGTTTCATTTTTTTTCATAGGCTATCTGACATACCTCCAGATCTTTTTCGAATCGATATCCGCATGATAAAGTTTCACCGGGTATGTTCCTGTTCCGTTCTCTCCGGACGGCGAACCAATATCTACCCGTTTTCCTCCTGTTTCCTCGACAGTCAGGGTTCCCCCGGCTTCCTTTTCGCTTTTTTCCCCCTCCAGGCCATTTCTCTCCGAATAGTAGGTTTCGATCTTCTCCGTCCCAAGAATCAGCATTTTTCTTGAAGCCGTGAGGGCCGCGGCAAACATTGAGAGTCCAAGGGCGATCACCAGGACAGAGATCAGGAGTTCTGTCAGGGTCTCACCATTCTCGGATGTCAGCTTTTTTCCCATTCTCTGTCCTCTCCTCTCCATTTCCTCTTACATCTCCTCGATCGTTCCGCGTTCCCATCGGATCGTAGTCGTCTGGGTCGTGGTCGTGATCGTCCACTCTTCAATAACATTTCCGTCCGCGTCTTTTGTCTCATTGTGCTCCACGGATACATCGGTATCGGTCTGGACTTTAGATGGAACCGTAAGTTTTCGTCGGCAGAGATCCTCCGGATGATCCGTGTCTGTCTCTGCATCGGAGATGACCGCTGTTATCCCGTAATCTGAGGACATGGAAACATGAATATCCGCCTTCAGCTTTTTCAAGTCTTCCTGTCCCGCTCCGCTTCCACTGTTTAATGATACCGAAAGGTCCTTCTCCGAACCATCACTGCCCGGAACTGCATCTCCTAACGGTCCATAATTTGCTCTCACATAGGATTCCAGAAGGGAATTTCTTCCCTCCCCGCTTCCACCGGCCAGAGAAAACGAGATCTGGTCACTGACAGGCTCCGACATTCTGGAATCCTCCACCAGAATTTCCTTCACGGTGATCACATTTTTATCATCCTTCAGTTCGTCCCGGAGAAATGCCGCCGCGGATTCCACGGCAAACCGTTTCTGGTCCGCTGCCGGAAGCTGGCCCATTTTTCCCGCGGTCGATGAGGCAGCCGCCAAAATGATCGAAGCTCCCACCCCGCACAGTACAAAAAACAGGAGTGCCGCGGCGAGGCTGGCGCCTTCTTCGCTTTTTAATCTGTTTCCCGTCTTTTTCATTCGTTAATTCTCCAAAACAGCTTCCGCAGCCGTCTCAAGATCCGATCGTTCCAGATCCGACACATCCGCATTTGCGAGACCGCCTGCTTTCTCCGTACTCTCCTGGGACTCCAGGCCCTCCACAGTATCCGCTCCATAGCTTGTCTCATAAGCCGTCATAAGAAACGTCACTGTCACAGGATCCTGTTTGATATCATCCTGGTGATCCGCGCTTGTTCTGGAATTACTTGAGATCGAAAGGTCATGGACCATGGTGCGGAATGGACTGTTCAGGATCTCTTTCACCATTTCCTTTGCTGCCTCGAAATTTTTCGCGTCGAATTTGACCGCGACATTTCTCCGGATCAGGCTGCCGTCCTGCTCCGGCTCAGAAAACTGAAAATCGAAATCAACCGCGTTCCCAAAGATATTATTCAGTTCCGCAATCTCCTCTTTAAACGAATTATATGACGGGATCTCCGGAAGCCCAGCCTCTTTATTCGCTGTGATCTCCTTCTGCATCGATTGGATCTTTAGGGCCTTCATCTCCTCAATGGAGAGCTCATCTTCCAGCTCTGTGGTATCCGCCGCCTGGATCCTCTGCCTGATCGGACGGTAGATCCCGAAAAACCATATGCTGCCCAGACACGCGAGGACAACAGTGACCAGGAATATCTTTTCTTTTTTCGTCAATACATGGTTTAATATAGATCTCATGATGTCTCCCCGCTCTCTCCTGGAAGTTTAAACATGACAGTCAGTGTCGCATTTACCGCTTTCTGCGCCGCCAGACGATCATCTGCTCCCGCAGTCTGATCTTTTTGTGTCGATTCGATGGATGCGGTCACATACCTCACCGCGTCATCCTGCTCGATCCCACCTACAAGCTCCGACAGGACAGTTCCTTTCGGCAGAATACAGCTGATCACCATCTGGTCATCGCTGACCGAAATATCAGAGATCGACTTGCACTGCGGGAAGATCTTTGTTTCCAGCGTGTTGATCATCACCAGGCGGTCCGGTGTATTTTTTTCCTCGTCACTCATAAAGGAACTTCCGTAGTGGGCATACTCTGCGGACACATCATTGAAAATACCGTTGGCGGCCCGCATCGTCTCAAGCTGGGATGCCATATTCTGATAGACCATCTCCGCGTGGTCCGCCTGCTGCATCGGCAGAAGCACTCCAACACGTACAAACACGTACAAGGCAACCCCGAACAGGGCAAACGCCGCAAGTTCAAGTACCACCGTACTTTTTTTGATCCTGCGCTGATACAGATTGATCCCTCTTTTTTCCGGGTATCTGGAGCCGCCGATCTGCATTCCGGCAAGCATCTTTAAATCAGCCATTTTTCTCCTCCTTATGCCAGTAAAACGCCGTAGGTCTGTGGGCTGTCCAGCCACTCCGGCATCTTTTCAAGATCCACCTCCGGGGCAAGCTCCCCAAGACTCTTCACATGAAGATCCAGGTTCGCCCGGATCGCATCGGTCAGCTCCTTGAATCTCGCGCCGCCGCCGCAGTAATAGAGCGTGTCAATGGTATTATCCGTATTGTTGAAGCTGTAAAAATTCAGGACACGCATGATCTGGATACCGATGCTTCGATACCGTTCATCCAGTGTACTTTTCAGATTCTTTTTATCATTTTCATCCCAGGCGGATTCGTCGGGGTCCAACCCCAGTTCCCGGATCATCTCCGGGTCCCGGTTCCAGATCCTCTCGATCTCCATGCATCCGGTCTCCATCGTTCTGGTGATCTCATAGATACCGTCGTTGAAGAAATGGACCATGACAGCCCTGGTTCTGAGATCAAGCACTGCAAAATCTTTCTTTTCTCCATGAAGCGCCCGCTCCAGGATCCTCTCCAGACCGATGGCGGAAGGAACGATGCCCACGATCTTTAATTTTGCAAGTTTTGCAATTTTTTCAAACTGCTGGCACAATTCTTTTCTGCAGGCAGCCGCGAGAAGCTCCATCCCATCGTCCGTCCGGTCGATCATCGCGTAATCATACTGAAACGCGTCGAGCCGCTCTCCGATATAATCCTGGAATTCATATGGAAGATTCAGCTTTAACTGTTCCGTTGTCATGAGCGGCAGCTTAAATTTTTTCACGTAGGAATCCTCCTGGCGCAGCACAAAGACGGCCTTTTTGCAGCGGATCATTTTTTGAGCCAGAAGATCCCGGATCGTCTCCGCGCAGAGTCTGGCAGCCGGTTTCGCTCCTTCTTCGATCCGTTCTGAAATATACTCCCTCAGTACGCCTTTCTCCATATACGCGATCTTGATCCGGTAATTTCCAATCTCAATTCCTAAACAATTTTTCATCTTGAAGTTCTCCATTTCAGAACAGGCCAGTATACCAGCCGGTCAATTTTTCTCCGTATAATATCATAATAAAACAGGCCGCCGCGATCGCAGGGCCAAAAGGAACACGTTTTTCTTTCCGGAAAAACGCGAACCCCAGACCGAAGAGACAGCTTAAGATCAGGTAAAACAGGATATCCCAGGCCGAGCTCAGGTAAAGTCCTGTCATAAAAAACAATTTGATATCGCCCCCGCCAAGACTTTCCTTCCCTGTGAGCTTGTCAAAGACCAGAGATACGAGAAGCATCCCCCCGCCGAGGATCAATCCAAGGAAGAGACCTCCAAAGATTCTCTGGATCGGGTCCGGGAGAAGCAGGGCGGTCGCTAAAAATATCACACAGCCCGCAATCTGCAGGCGGTCGGGGATGATCCATCCATGAAGGTCGGTCAGGCTGAGGATCATAAGGACTACTGTCAGAAGAATTCCCCTGAGACCCATCACAGACATGTCATAGCGATACACGATCATACAGCAGGCAATTCCCGATACCAGTTCCACAAAAAAGGCTTCTGCCGGTATCTTTGCCCTGCAGTAGCGGCAGTGTCCTTTTAAAAGGAGCCAGGAAAACAGCGGGATCAAGTCCAGCACTCCCAGGACATGCCCGCAGTGGTCACAGTGGGACCGCCCGGCAACCACTGACTCTCCGGAAAGAAGCCGTCCCGCCGCGCAGTCCGCAAAGCTTCCGAGGCAGCAGCCCAGGATGAATGTGATCGTTAGGATGTATATTGTAATTCCCGGGCTGATGTGCAGCATATTGATACTCCTTTATCTTTTTGCTAAGGATCCTTTGTAGTCCTATTTTCGAGGGCCGAATGGGTTCTGTCCCTGGATCTTTCCTACGTTTCCATCCTCGTCGTAGTACGGGGCTGTCTGGATAATATTTTCGCCGGCATTTTTTTCATTGTTCAGGTCTAGGAAAACATAGATATTGTCACAGACCTGGTTGTTTATGGCTTTATTATACTCTTCTTTTGCTTTTGCGTTAATATCATTCCAATGGACGTTTGTATAAGTATCTGTAATGATTCCTTCCTTTACATTATAAACAAGATACATATACTGATTTTCTTCCGTCCCTGTCAGTTTTTCAGCTTTCCCTCCATATAACTCACTTGCTGCAGCTGCTTTTGCCGCACGGATATTCGCCTGATTCGCCGCCCTGACTGCTTTTGTCCGTTGCGCGGTGAAGATTGGAATGCTGATAGCAACCAAAATTGCAATAATCGCTACTACTACAAGAAGCTCAGAAAGGGTAAAACCTCTTTTTTCCTTCATTTGTTTCATAAATAATCCCCCGAGGGTCTTATGTTTCAATTGAATATTTTGTTTTGGTATGAAGAAAGGATGGGGACCCCCCATCCTTTCCTTCCACTGATTGTGGTTCCCAAATTTCATTTATCACTTTGCGTACAAGGTCACACTAGCATCAGCATCAGCAGCTTTATCATTTACTACCCTACTAGACACTTTTACAAAAATTTCATCATAAACTTTTGTTGTAGAAATTGATGCACTATTGATTTCTACTTCATCAATACCCTTTGGAAGTGTATCTACAGCAACAGTGCCCTCTTTAAGATCATATTTATATGTTTCTGATGCACCATTGTTTTTAGTACTATCTGTCATATATGCAGCAATTGCTGCAACTTTAGCTGCTCTTAAGTTGGCATTATTCGTTGCCCTTCTAGCCTTACCAAGCTGGGAAGTAAAAATCGGCACAGAAATCGCAACAAGAATTGCAACGATCGCAACTACAACAAGTAACTCTGCCAGTGTAAATCCCTTTTTATTCTCACGGAACTTCTTCAATAAACCTTTCATCGTTCTCTTCTCCTTTGAGTATATTTAAACGGGTTTATGACCCGTTTTTATCAATTTTACATCAGATCATACATCGTAAAGATCGGCAGATAGATCGAGATCACGATAAAACCTGCAAAGAACGAGAGCATCACTAAAAGTGCCGGCTCCAGCATTGTCAGGAGTCTCTGGGAACGGTAGTCTGCCTCATTGCTGTAATAGTCAGCAACATTCTCCAGGTTTTCCTCCAGTTCACCTGTCTCCTCTCCGATGGAACACATATCGATCATGGTCTGGGGAAAGTACGGTCTGTTCTGCAGGCATTCCGTGAGGGAACGTCCCTGCTCGATCCCGCCTTTCATGGAGTGGACTTCTTCCTGAAACAGCGCGTTGTCCATCACTCTCGCCGTGGTCTCCACCGCCTGATCCAGCGTGATTCCAGCCGCCAAGAGCACAGACATCGTATTTGCGAACTGGGCCGCGGAACTCATCTGGTTGATCACCCCCACCAGAGGAACCATAAGGGCGGCCTTCGCCTTCCAGATCTTTCCTTCCTTTGTCCTTCCAAAAAGCTTCAGACCTGCCCAGATAAGGAACAGGACTCCGAGCATCACAAGCCACCACTTCTCGAAGAAATCAGAAAAGACGATCATCATCCGTGTCAGCAGCGGAAGATTTCCTCCGAGATCCGCAAACACATTCGCGAGTGTCGGAATAACCTTCGCCATCACGATGATCAGGACCACCACTGCGACCGCCACAACAAACATCGGATACATCAGCGCGCTCCGGATCTTCTCCGTTGTCTTGTACGCCTTATCATAGTACTTATGTAATCTGTCGAAGGAGCGGTCCAATGTACCGGACTGCTCTCCCGCACGGATCGTCTCAATAAACGTCAGTGGGAAGCGCTCGCTGTACTGTTCCAAGGCGGATGCCACGGTACTTCCGGAATCCACCTGCTCCGCGGCCTTCTCCATCACCTTCTGGAGACGCTTGTCTCCGCACTGCCCCGCCAGCATCCGCATCGCGCGTCCCACCGGCATTCCGGAGCGGAGCGTGATCGCGAACTGGGAACACAGGATTGCCAGTGTCTTCGTCTTTATCCTTTTATTTCCGATCTCCATACTCAGGATCCCGGAAATCTTCTTTTTCTCATCATGCGGACTGATGTTTAAAAGGACCGGGTAATTGTGCCGGATCCTGGCGATCGCATCCGCTTTATTCTCTGCCTGGAGCACACCGCGGACTTCTTTTCCGTCCCTGCCGAGCGCCCGATAGGAAAATTTCGGCACTTTCTGTACCTCCGGTTCTTACGATATCTCCTTCTTTGACGATATCTTAACATTCCCAACAGATTTTGTAAATAACTTCCATATGTTTTTCTGCTAAATTGTCGCAAATTTCGTCACAATTGCGACCTTTCTGCCATCTAAAACCGCAGCAGATTCTTATTCATCCCGGCAGGATCGTCCGCGGCTTCCACCGCCGTCTCCGGCATAATGATCCCCTTCCCCGCAAGCTCCATCAGCGAGTGGTCCATGGTCACGGATCCATCCTTCGCTCCCGAGAGCAGGAACGATGACATCTGCGGGGTCTTGCCGTCACGGATCAGGTTTTTGATCGGCGGAGTGATCATCATCAGTTCGCAGGCCGCTACCCGCCCATGCCCGTTCGCGCAGGGAACAAGCTGCTGGGACAGCACCGCCTTTAATGTCATGGATAACTGCATCCTGATCTGGGGCTGTTTGTTCTCCGGAAAGACACCAACGATGCGGTCAATGCTGTCCACCGCGGAATTTGTATGGATCGTGGAAAAAACGAGATGACCTGTCTCTGCAGCCGCCAACGCCGTCTCGATCGTCTCCGGGGTACGCATCTCACCGATCAGGATCACATCCGGATCTTCCCGGAGCGCCGCGTAGAGTCCCTTCTCATAATCCTCCACATCGGTGCCGACCTCCCGCTGGTTGATGATCGCGCGCTTCGGCGTGTAGACATATTCGATGGGATCCTCCAGCGTAATAATATGAAGCGGCCGCTTCCGGTTGATCTCCTCCAGGATCGCTGCCAGCGTCGTGGATTTTCCGCTTCCGGTCTCCCCGGTCACAAGAACGATCCCTTTATTCCACCTTGAAAACTGCCGCACCGCCGGCGGAAGTCCCAGATCATCGAGCTGTGGGATGCTGCTGCTCAAAAGCCGGAGTGCCGCCGACAATGAGCCCTGCTGGCGGAACAGGTTGATACGGATCCGGCGTCCCGCGATGGCAGCACTGAGATCCAGCTGCCCTCTATGAAGGATCTCCGATACATCTTCCCCCGCCAGCTGGCGCCCGTATTCCTCACAGTCCTCATGGGTCAGAGTCTCCTCCGTCAGATTCGTGATAAGACCGTCGATCCTGCATTTCGGCGGAAGTCCCGCGATCAGGTGGACATCCGAAGCACCCTTCTCCGAGGCGATGGTGATCAGTTCCTCTATTCTGTACATATCGTTTCCTTTCATAATGCCTTTACAGCGTCATCAGCGTCCGGATCACCTCATCCACGGTGGTGATACCCTTATCCACCAGCTTCCTGGCATGTTCTGCCATAGTCACATAACCACTCGCCTCTCTCGCGGCTTCCATAAACCGTTTCCGGTCCGCCCCGTCAAGAATGCATCTGCGGAGTTCTTCCTGAACCATCATAACCTCGAATACACCGATCCTTCCACGGTATCCGGAACGGAAGCACTGGTCACAGCCGGCGCCGTGCCAGTAGATCTTTCCCGGGACATCCGGAACTCCGGCAAGCTCCAGGGACTTCTCCGACGGCACGGTCTCCTGCTTGCAGCTCGGGCAGATTCTTCTGAGAAGCCGCTGGGAGATCACACCGCGGAGTCCTGCCGCGATCAGATACGGAGGAACTCCCATATCTCTCAGGCGGTCAATGGCGGAGATCGCGTCCTCCGTGTGGACCGTGGTGATCACCAGATGTCCTGTCATCGCCGCGCGCATGGCGATCTCCGCAGTCTCACCGTCACGGATCTCACCGACGCAGATGATATCCGGGTCCTGACGCAGGATCGAGCGGAGTCCCGACGCAAAAGTCAGACCTACCTTCTCATTGATCTGCACCTGGGTAGCCCCGTCAATGTGATACTCCACCGGATCTTCCAGTGTGATCAGGTTCGTGCGGTCGGAAAGGAGTTCCCGGATCAGGGTGTACATTGTGGAAGATTTACCGGATCCGGTCGGTCCCACGATCATGATCACTCCGGAGGTCAGGCCGAGAAGCTTATCGATCTTCGCGTCCTCCGATGCCGGAATCCCAATTCCACGCCGGTTCAATGTCTCCTCATTTCTTCTCAGGATTCGGATCACGACCTTTTCGCCGTGGATCGTCGGAAGCGTGGAGGTACGCATGTCCAACTCTGTCCCCTTCATCGGAAGGACCGCCCGGCCATCCTGTGGGATCCTTTTCTCCACAATGTCCAGCTTCGCCATGATCTTCAGGCGGGAAACCACGGAATCCTTTAATTCCTGCGGGATCGTCATGATCCGGTGCAGCTGCCCGTCGATACGCATGCGGATCACCATATTGTCCTCCGTCGGCTCGAAATGGATATCTGAGGCATTCTCTGAAACCGCGCGCTCAATAATGGAATTTACGAGCCGGATCATCGGCGTTTTATTTTCCTGGATCTCCTGCTGCCTCTGAGGCTCAGTCTCCCGGGTCGCCGCCGTCTCCGCCCGGATATCCTCCATGGCGCGGGCAGCGCCCTCATTTCCGTATAAAACATTGATGGCACGTCTCACCGCCGGTTCCGACGCGATCATCGGCACGATCCTCTTTTTTGAGGTGCGCTTTGCCTCCTCGATCGCCATGAAGTTCAATGGATCCGCCATCGCCAGAAAGAGCTGATCCCTGGAAACACGGACCGGAACCACATTCATCTTTTTCGCCAGGTTCTTTGGTACATATCTGGACATTTCCGGCGTGATATCCACCTTCGAGAGATCGATATATTCGATGCCAAGCTGGATCCGCAGTGTATCGATCAGCTGTTTTTCCGTTATATAGTTATGTTTGACCAGAGTCGTTCCCAGTCGTTCTTTTTCCTGTGCCTGATATTTTAATGCCTCGCCGAGCTGCTCCTCCGTGATCAGCCCAGCCTCAAGAAGCATATCCCCTAAACGTTTTGTATGCATAATTTGTCACCTCTGCAAGGATTCGGTCATATCTGACTGCCAATTTTCTGAACAGACATGTTCTTTTGTATTGTACCATAGGGAAACGTTCTTTTGTAATTTTTCTGGCGAACGTCTGATTTTTATCTTCCAGCCTTTTTGTTTAAGCGAAAAAAGCAGTCATCCGGTGCAGGTTCATGCCTTCATCAGATGACCGTTTTTTCAAACATTTGATCAATATTCCATTGATCCTACCGGATATCAGCTCCAAGACGGAACTTCAGGTTTCCGAGGATCTTCTTTACGAATCTCTCGATATCCTTCGGATCAAGTGCCTTGTCCTCCGGGACAAAGGTGATCTTAAATGCCATACTCTTCTTACCCTTTCCGAGCTGCTCGCCGCGGTAGATATCGAAGAGCTCTGCGTCACCAACCTGCTTGCATGCCTTCTTGATCTCATTGATCAGGCTGCCGCAGCTTACATCCTCGTCAACGACCATAGCCAGGTCACGGGTAACCGTGTCATACTCGGAGATCGGTTTGTAGCGCAGACCTTCCGGCATATGGGAAGCAAGTGCCGCGAAGTCGATCTCACCGAGATAGATCTGGTTGTTTGCCTTGCTGTCTTTCGGGAGCTTTAACTCACCCGCAACGCTGTTTGCAAGCTTACCGAAGGAACCGACACGCTCGCCATCACAGAGAATGTATGCGGAGATTCCCGGATGAAGATACGGAACATCCTCTGCCCTCTCGTAGTCGAAGCTTACGCCGAAGGAAGCTGCAAGCTCTTCCATGGTTCCTTTGACGGTAAAGAAGTCTTCTTCCTCACCGAATGCCGCGAATCCCACATGCGGAATCTCATTCGGAAGTTCTGTAAGCGGAAGTGCCTTCGGATAGTACACGTTCGCGTACTCAAAGAAACGTCCTGCCGTGTTGCCCTTCTTCACATTCTCAACAACTGTATTCAGCATGGACGGAGCCAGGGTTGTTCTCATGATGGAAAGGTTTGTGGTGATCGGGTTTAACAGGCGGATCACGTTGCGCTCCTTCGCGTCCTCAGCGATATGAAGCGCGTCAAGGTCAGCGTCGGAGTAGAATGCCAGAGTGGATACCTCGAAATAGCCCTGGGATACCATCACCTGTTTTAATTTTGTTCTTCTCTTCTGTACCGGGTTTAATCCACCGTTTGTAACTGCGGAATCCTTTAAGAAGGTCGGAACGATGTGCTCGTAACCGTATTCACGGATCACTTCCTCCGCGAGATCCGGCTCACCAACCTCGATATCCTCACGGTAGCGCGGTGCTGTCACAGTAAGAACATCACCGTCGCGCTCTACCTCGAAGCAGAGTCTGCGGAGAATGTCAAGAACATTCTCTGCCGGAACCTCGATGCCGAGGATCTTATTGATGCCACTCAATGTCGCGGTAAATTTCTTACCTTCTCTCGGTGCGCCTGCGCTCACATCGAATGCGCTGGCTGTGATCTCGCCGCAGCCAAGCTCTTCGATCAGATGAAGGGCCCGGGCCATACCGATCTCTACGGTATACTCAGCGATACCTTTCTCGTAGTGGCTGGACGCATCGGTGTTCTGTCCGAGGCTTCTCGCTGTCTTACGGATGTTGTCACGCATGAATTTTGCCGACTCAAAGAGAAGCTGCGTGGTGTTCTCTGTGATCTCACTGTTCATGCCGCCCATGATACCCGCAAGGGCTACCGGTTTGCTGCCGTCGCAGATCACGAGATTGTTCTCGTTTAACTTGAACTCTTTTCCGTCCAGAGTCTGGATCATCTCGCCGTTCTCCGCGCGGCGGACGATGATCTGGCTGCTCTCTAAGGTGCTCATATCGAAAGCATGCATCGGCTGTCCGATCTCAAGCATCACGTAGTTTGTGATATCGACCACATTGCTGATGCTCCTTAAGCCGCAGAGTGCTAACTGGCGGCGCATCCATCTCGGGGACTGGCCCGGAGTGATGTTTCTGACACCATGACCTAAGTAGCGCGGGCAGAGATCCTGTGCCTCTACTTTGATGTCAAGGTTTTCATATTTATAATCGCTCTCTTTGTAGTCGAGAGCCGGCATTTTAAGCGGTTTGTCTAAGACTGCGGCAACCTCTCTCGCGATTCCTAAAACAGACTGGCAGTCCGCACGGTTCGCCGTTACAGAGATGTCGAAGATATAGTCGTCTAAGCCAACGACTTTCGCGATATCTGTTCCCGGGACGGTGTCCTTCGGAAGGTCTAAGAGACCGTAGACCTCAGAACCTGGATACAGGTCCTCGTTTAAGCCCAGCTCTTCACCGGAGCAGAGCATACCGTTGGACTCGATGCCGCGCATCGGTTTTGCCTTGATCCTGATGCCGCCCGGAAGTGTGGAATTGTCGAGGGCTGCCGGTGTGTGCATTCCTGCATACACATTCGGGGCGCCTGTGACGATCTGGATATCGTTTCCATACTCGCCGCAGTCTACTTTACATGTGCAAAGATGCGTTCCCTCCACCGGGGTACATTCTTTTACAACACCGACAACGACACGGTCGATCTCAGCGGAGAGATCGATCAGTTCCTCTACCTCGAATCCGCAGCCGAAAAGCTTATCCTCTAACTCCTGGGCTGTCACGTCAATGTCAACATATTCTTTCAGCCAACTAAATGGTACTTTCATGATCTTCTCCCTCCCCTATTAGCCTTTGAACTGCTTCAGGAAACGAAGATCATTCTCATAAAGCAGGTTGATGTTGTTGATACCGTATTTTAACATGGCGATACGCTCGATACCGATACCGAAGGCGAGACCGGAATACTCATTCGGGTCGATGCCGCAGTTTTCAAGCACCTTGTGGTGTACGATACCGCCGCCGAGGACCTCGATCCAGCCGGTGTGTTTGCAGAGCGGGCAGCCTTTTCCACCGCACTCGAAGCAGCTTACATCGACCTCAACGCTCGGCTCCGTGAACGGGAAGTAGCTCGGACGGAGACGTGTCTTAACTTCGCTTCCGAAGATCGCCTGTACGAACTTGTCCAGCATACCCTGAAGGTCGCAGAGTGTGATCTTCTTATCCACAACAAGACCTTCCATCTGATGGAACATCGGGGAGTGGGTCGCGTCACTGTCGGAACGGAATACACGTCCCGGTGCCAGCATCTTGATCGGCGGCTTCTTCGCGTCCATGACACGGATCTGTCCCGGGCTTGTGTGGGTACGGAGCAAGATATCTTCCGCTACATAGAAGGTATCCTGCATATCTCTTGCCGGATGGTTCTTTGCAACGTTTAATCTTGTAAAGTTATGGTCGTCATCCTCGATCTCCGGGCCGTCGTAGATCTCGAAGCCCATTCCGGCGAAGACATCGATCATCTCGTTCTCTGTGACGGTGAGCGGATGAAGTCCTCCTGCCGGGCGCATCTTTGCCGGCATGGTGATGTCGACCTGCTCGCTCTTGTTGCGGGCTGCAAGCTCCAGCTCATCCATCTTATTTTTCATTTCCTGGTAGCGTGCTTCTACCTGATTCTTAAATTCGTTGATCGTCTTACCAACGTTCGGGCGCTCCTCCTTCGGAACGCTTCCAAGACCTTTCATCAGGTCCGCAATGCTGCCTTTCTTTCCAAGGAAGTTCTGCCAGAACTCACCAAGCTGTTCCTTGGACTCTACACTGCCGAGAGCGGCTTCCATCTGCTCTTTCAGTGCCTTGATCTTCTCTTCCATAGTCCACCTCATTCTTTCGGTATGGTTTGGTTATCTATCAGTGCGGCGGTCAGGCTTTTCTGCATGGCCATATCTTCTTGTTTTCGCTTTCACGAAAACAAGAAGCACGGGGCGTTCCCCGTATGATGATTTTTCCTGAAAAAGGCTTATGCAAGCGAGCTTGCAGCACCTTTCTCAGGAAAAATCATCGCATGGCTGAACTGTTAACATGAAAAAAGCCCCGTCCCGCGCTATGGGACGAAGCTGACTCTCCGTGGTACCACCCAGATTCCGCATGATTTATGTGCGGCACTCTAACGTCTGTAACGGGACTTCCCGTCCTGCACTACTGGAATTTCTTTCGCACAGGCTGCTCAAGAGTGAATTTACAAAAGTTTCCTTCGGAAGGTCTTTCAGCCGGTGAACCTTCTCTCTGTCATACCGGAATTTCCTTGTACTGTCTCTGTCATTGCGTTTTACACATTGACGATGGTAGCACAATCCGTAATGTTTGTCAAGTGGCGGGCAGTCCGTCGGAATGGGATCCATGTTTTAACCGTTACTGTTTACGCCTTGCGCAAACAGTAACTGATTTTGCCGATGCTTCGCATTCCAAATCGGCAAAATCCACTACCACCACTGTACTGTACGGAATTTTCAGTTCAGAAAATTCCTACCCGTGTACAGTAACTTTTAACCTTCCTTATTAATTTTCCGTTTATATCTGTGAATTTATTTCGAAACATTGCCCGCATTTCTTGACACAATTCCCGTTTTATGGCATTATCACCTTGTGGCAGCAAATTATCTGCATATTATCTTTTATTTCATCCATTCGCATTCGCAATATGCAGGTCTTTTCGAGACAACACCTGTCAAAAAGGAGGAATTTCTATGGATTTTCTGACACTGACCATCGGTAAACAGAAAAACATCGCTCTGATCGCCCATGACAGTAAGAAGCATGAGATGATCGAATGGTGCGAGGCAAATAAAGAGATCTTAAAGGGACATTTCCTGTGCGGCACAGGAACTACCGCGAGAATGATCACCGAAGCCACCGGTCTCCCGGTAAAAGGCTATAACAGCGGTCCTCTCGGCGGTGACCAGCAGATCGGCGCGAAGATCGTGGAGGGGCGCATCGACTTCGTTGTTTTCTTCTCCGATCCCCTGACCGCCCAGCCCCACGATCCCGACGTGAAGGCGCTTCTTCGGATCGCCCAGGTCTACGACATCCCGATCGCAAACAATAAGGCAACGGCAGATTTCATGATCTCCTCCCCGCTTATGAACGAGACATATGACCACCGGGTCATCAATTTCCATGAGGCGATCGCGGACAGGGCGAAGACGCTGTAAGATTATTGATTGCAACCAGGCGGCACAGATATCAGAAAAAGCAGAAAAACATTCAATGTGGATGTTCTTCTGCTTTTCTTACTTACCAGTATTTAACTATACATAGATCATTCTATATTTTTCTTATTCTTAAACCTCTAAACCATCAATTCAACTCTCCGCTGTTGATCACTGCTTCCAGTTCCTTCAGTTGGCTCTCCCCGTACACTTTCAGTCCATACCCGGCAAGCAGCGCCGCAGTCTTTCCCATTCCCTCGCGGAGTTTATGGGAAAAAGTCCCGTCATAGATGCCGTTTGAGCCGCATGACGGGCTTCTTTCTTTTAAAATCGCAATAGTGCAGTCATATTTTTTTGCCTCCCGGAGCGCAAAATCGGCGCCGAGGAGAAATTCTGCCGTGACGTCCTCGCCTTCCGTGTTCATGACCGCCTCGTCCGGCATATGGATCTCGGAGGCCGCCCGCGGGGTCGGAAGTCCGCCCGCCTGTTCCGGGCAGACCGGATGGAACTTTGCCTTTCCTTCCATTTTTTTCATAAAATCGAGCACATCCTGATTGCGGTTGTTCGAGCCGTCCCACTTGCAGTTTTCGCCGATGAGACAGGCACTGATCAATATCTGAAGCATAATTCTCCCTCTTTCAATGCACGCCGGACAGAGTTCCAGGCTCCTGCATCAACACATTCTGCTGCTCAGATGGCAGGAATCATCACACAGGTTTCTTATTTCTCTCAATCCGGCTGTATGATAAAAGCAGGATCGTCCCACACTTTTTCATGCGGAAGCGATCCTGCTTTCTTTCTATCTTTTCATAAGATCACGCTGCGTCTTCGTGATCCTATCTTCGTACGTTTCCGCGCAGATGGTGATCAATGATTACATCTGGCTCTTCTTGCTGATCATTGCTCTCTTTCTGAGGGTCGGATCAAGGATCTTCTTTCTGATACGAAGGCTTGTCGGTGTGATCTCAAGAAGCTCGTCCGTATCGATGAAATCCAGACACTGCTCCAGGCTCATAATCTTCGGCGGAACAAGCTTTAATGCCTCGTCGGCGCTGGAGGAACGTGTATTTGTTAACTTCTTTGTCTTGCAGACATTGATCTCGATGTCCTCCGCCTTCGGGCTCTGTCCGACGATCATACCGGAGTAAACCTTTACGCCCGGTCCGATGAACAGGGTACCTCTCTCCTGGGCGTTGAACAGACCGTAGGTGATGGACTCACCGGCCTCGAACGCGATCAGGGAGCCTGTCTTTCTGTAGCTTAACTCGCCCTTGAACGGAGCGTATCCGTCAAAGCTTGTGTTCAAGATACCGTTACCCTTTGTATCTGTCATAAACTCACCGCGGTAACCGATGAGACCTCTGGACGGGATGGAGAACTCAAGTCTTGTGTAGCCGCCGTTTGTCGGACTCATTCCCTGAAGTTCACCCTTTCTGCTTGTAAGCTTCTGGATGACAGCTCCGGTAAACTCATCCGGAACATCAACGTAAGCGAGCTCCATCGGCTCTAACTTTCTGTTTCTCTCGTCGTATTTGTAGATAACCTCTGCCTTGCTGACTGCGAACTCAAAGCCCTCACGGCGCATATTCTCGATCAGGACGGACAGGTGAAGCTCACCACGGCCGGATACCTTGAAGCAGTCTGCAGACTCTGTCTCTTCTACACGGAGGCTGACATCCGTGTTTAATTCACGGAACAGGCGATCGCGGAGGTGACGGGAAGTGATGAACTTACCTTCCTGGCCTGCGAGCGGGCTGTCGTTTACCATGAAGTTCATGGAGATCGTCGGCTCGGAGATCTTCTGGAACGGAATCGCCTCCGGCTTCTCCGGGGAGCAGAGGGTATCACCGATATGGATATCCGGGATACCGGAGATCGCTACGATCTCACCGATGGTCGCGTTCTGTACTTCGACTCTCTTTAAGCCGTCGAATACATAGAGCTTACCGATCTTAACCTTCTTCATCTTGTCCGGATCATGATGGTTTACGATCACGCAGTCCTGATTTAACTTTAAGGAACCGCTGTCGATCTTACCGATACCGATACGGCCTACGAACTCGTTGTAGTCGATGGTGCTGATAAGGACCTGGGTCTCAGCCTCCGGATCACCTTCCGGCTCCGGGATATAGTTGATAATGGTCTCGAATAACGGGCTCATATCCACTTCAGGATCATCTAATTCTTTCTTTGCGAAACCTGCACGGGCAGACGCGTAAACGAACGGGCAGTCAAGCTGCTCATCAGATGCGTCGAGATCCATGAATAATTCAAGAGTCTCGTCGATCACTGCATCCGGTCTTGCCTCCGGGCGGTCGATCTTGTTGATGCAGACGATAACTCTTAAGTCAAGGTCAAGTGCTTTCTGGAGAACGAACTTCGTCTGCGGCATCGGTCCCTCGAAAGCGTCGACAACAAGGACAACACCGTCTACCATCTTAAGGACACGCTCAACCTCGCCGCCAAAGTCCGCATGACCTGGGGTGTCGATGATGTTGATCTTCACACCCTTGTAGAATACGGCTGTATTCTTGGAGAGGATGGTGATTCCTCTTTCTCTCTCGATGTCATTGGAGTCCATGACACGCTCTTCTACTTCCTGATTTGCACGGAATACGCCGCTCTGCTTTAATAACTGGTCTACCAGGGTCGTTTTACCGTGGTCAACGTGGGCGATGATCGCAATATTTCTGATATCTTCGCGTTTGATCTTCATAATCAATCCTCTTTCTTCATCTATAACTGTCCTCTCACCGATCATTTCCCGACCCGTTTTGCACAGTCATCTTACATTGTATACACTACATTTCCTAATTTTTGCATTACCGACTCAAAATTATAGCATTCATGAAATCAAAATGCAATATATAATCTTTCAAAATTCGGGGCAGATCTGCCTTTTCTGTGTGTTTTTTTCTGTCCAATCGGCAGTTAGTTTTCTCTCACCCATTCAAAATGTCAGAACCCCCGTTTATACTGGCTTGCTGCGGCATTCAAGGATCAGCCTGATATCCCCTTCAAGACATAACTTCTGTATGTGCAGACTGATGCCCCGGCCGGCAGTTAAAACAGAATCACTTCCTTATTAAGTGTGCCGTACCACACCTCATCGCCCTTCCCGATCTTCGCGCCGCCGCTTGTCCCCTCGGTGATCTTCTTTTCCAGGCCATCGTACTCTGCCACCGGGACGAGAACGGAAAACTCCACCTTATCCGTGTACACGCTGTCCAGCACCGTCATATTTTCCTGTCCCAGAATGTACTGGATCTTTCCGACACCTGTATAGTCCGTCACGATCTTCATCTCAAAGGCGCGCTTCTTCTCAACGATCTCGGAAGCCGCAAGTCCCTCCTTCACAGCGCCGGAATAAGCCCGCACAAGACCGCCTGTTCCAAGCAGGGTCCCGCCGAAATATCTCGTCACGACGACACAGACGTTGTGGACATCCTCGCCTAAAAGCACGTCAAGCATCGGCCGGCCCGCCGTCTGGGCCGGTTCCCCATCATCGCTGCATCTTGTGAGCTCGTGGTTCATGCCGATGGTAAAGGCCTGGCAGTTGTGGCGGGCGTCCCAGTATTTCTTTTTGATCTCGGCGATAAACGCCGCTGCCTCCTCTTCGGACTCCACCGGTTTCAGGTTCGCGATAAAGCGGGATTTCTTCACTTCGATCTCCGCTGTGCCGCCTTTGTATAAAATTTTCACGCTGTCAAGAGCCATATCTTCTCTCCTTCATATCCCGTCCAAACCTGCTGTCCGTCCCGTATATTTTTCCGTTATTTCCGGTTTCCGGGCAGAACCGGACAGGCAACCCTCATAATTCCGCATTGCGGAAAGATATCCCTGTCATTCATATTTTTGTCATGTCTTTGACGATTCCGACCACAAAATGTAATTTTTCCTTCATATTTTCCCACTTTGCGGTCAAAAATATCATAATACAAACCAAACTTTTCCACAATAACTATTTATAAATGAATGAAACTTTGCTATAATTAGGGAATGATAAAGGAGGCATCCTGAATGAATTATGGAAAAAACGAGGTGGAAAAGACACTCCGCAAGACAAATTCCAGATCACAGAAGATCACCTCACATCTGGTGCTTCTTCTCACAAAGATCATCCTGATCCTGGTTCTGTTTGCAGCGGTGCTTGGAATCAGCTTCGGCTACGGAATCTTCAAGGGCGTTATCGACGCGGCCCCGGAGATCGATGTAGCGAGCATCGAGCCAAGCGGTTATGCCACCATGGTCTATGACAGTAAGGGAAACCTCACGGAAACGCTCGTAAAATCAGGAGCGAACCGTCTTGAGGCATCCTACGAGGAACTTCCCCAGTGCCTGATCGACGCTTTCGTCGCGATTGAGGATTCCAGGTTCTGGTCCCACAAAGGCGTTGATGTCCGTTCCATGGTCCGTGCGGCCGTCGGAATCATTACCGGTGACTCCAGTGCCGGCGGCGGAAGTACCCTGACCCAGCAGCTCATTAAAAACAATATCTTTGAAGGCGGCAATGAGGACACCTTCGGGGAGAAGCTTGAGCGAAAGATCCAGGAGCAGTATCTGGCGATCCAGTTAGAGAAGATCATGGATAAAAAGATCATCCTCAAAAACTACTTAAATACCATCAACCTCGGAAACAACACTCTGGGCGTAAAGGCGGCGGCTCTCCGTTACTTTGATAAGGATGTTTCGGACCTTACACTCTCCGAAGCGACCGTCATCGCCGGAATCACCCAGAACCCGTCGAGATTCAACCCGCTCTCCGAGAACGGAAGAAAACGCAACGAAGAAAAGCGCCGCGTGATCCTCCAATATATGTACGAGCAGGGAATGATCTCGAAGGACGATCAGGAAGAGGCTCTCGCTGATGACGTTTACTCCCGGATCAAAAACGTGGATATCGTCACAAAAGAGACCCAGACGCCGTACTCCTACTTTACCGACGAGCTGATCGATCAGGTATTAAAAGCCCTGCAGGACAAGAAAGGCTACACGGAGACGCAGGCCTACAATCTCCTCTTCTCCGGCGGTCTTGAGATCCACACCACCCAGGATCCGGATATCCAGTCCGTGGTGGATGAAGAGATCAGCAGACCGGAAAACTACGACGTTGTCTACTACTCGATCGACTACCGTCTGTCGATCCAGCATCCGGACCAGACAACAACGAACTATTCCGATGAGACATTAAAAACATACTTCCGCAAGGAACTCGGCGAGACAAACTTCGACGGTCTCTTCTCCTCAAAGGAGAAGGCGGATAAGGCCATCGCGAAATACAAAGCTGCAGTGACAAAAGACGGGGATACGGTTCTCGGCGAATCTGTCCACTATGTACTTCAGCCTCAGGCGTCCTTCGTCCTCATCGACCAGTCCAGCGGCTATGTGAAGGCGCTCAGCGGCGGCCGCGGCCAGAAAGAGGTCAGCCGTTCCTTAAACCGTGCCACAAACACCCTGCGCCAGCCTGGTTCCACCTTCAAGGTCATCACATCCTTCGCCCCGGCGATCGATACCTGCGGCGCTACCCTGGGAAGTGTCTACTACGACGGCCCGTACACCATGGGCACAAAGACGTTCCGGAACTGGTACAGCAGCAAGGGCTACATGGGCTACAGCACGATCCGTGACGGTATCGTCTACTCCATGAACATTGTTGCCGTCCGCTGCATGATCGAGACTGTGACACCGCAGCTCGGCGTGGAATACGCGAGAAACTTAGGGATCACTTCCTTAACAGATACGGACTACAACGCTTCCACCGCTCTCGGCGGTATCACAAAGGGCGTTTCAAACCTGGAGCTCACCAATGCCTTTGCGGCCATCGCAAACGGCGGTATCTACACGAAACCAGTGTTCTTCACCCAGATCCTGGACCACAACGGAAAAGTGCTTCTGGAAAATGCGCCGGAGACAAAGCGTGTACTTAAGGACTCCACCGCATTCCTTCTCACGGACGCGATGTCCCAGTCCATGGAAAGCAGCCGCATGTTCGCGTCCTCCGGAGTCAGCTTGAACTCCACAAGTGCCGCGGCAAATATTCCGGGAATGTCCAACGCCGGTAAGTCCGGTACCACAACAAACAATAACGATATCTGGTTTGTCGGATTTACCCCGTACTACACAGCGGGAATCTGGTCCGGATGTGACGATAACCAGAAGATCTCAGCCATCGGAAGCAGTACTTCCTACCACAAGAAGATCTGGAAAGCGATCATGACAAAGATCCATGAGGGGCTTGCGGACACCGGTTTCCCGGTTCCGTCCTCCGTCACAACCGCCCAGATCTGCCGGAAATCCGGAAAGCTTGCGATCCCCGGTGTCTGCGAGAATGATCCAAGAGGAAACGCCGTTTACACCGAGTACTTTGCAAAGGGAACTGTTCCAACAGAGGTCTGCGACCATCATGTACAGCTGACCGTGTGCAGCGAGTCCGGCGGACTTGCAACGGAATACTGCCCTGCGAAGACTACAAGGACCTTCATGGTGATTCCGGACGGCGAATCCGGCGGAACGGATGATTCTAAATACCGTTCTCCGGGAACCTGCACGATCCACAGCTCGACCTCCGTTGTTCTTCCGAGCGAAGAAGACACTGAGAACATGGGTTCCACAAAGGTCGAGACTGTTCCGGAAACCGTTCCGGAGACCACAAAAGCAGCGCCGAAATCGCCGCTTGACCAGGTATATATTCCTGTGGGACCTGGATATAATTAATCCTAAGTAAAGCAATACGCCGGATAGATTGAGTTCTATCTGGCGTATTGTTATAGAATTTTAGTAACTGTTCAGTAGGTCTGCGCACTTGCTGCGCTGACCGTAAGAAAACCTAGGCTAAAAGGCAAAAATCCCATCGGCGTAGCCGATTTGGAATGGATTTTTGCATGTAACTGTGAAGGTACTGAACAGTTACGAATTTTATAAGATTCCAGACACTGCCTGCGGCGAATTTATAGTCGATAAAATTCTCTGTTGATTCGCAAATAGTAGTAAGCTGCAAAGCACCGCTCAGAAAGTTATACTGCTGAAAAATCCCCCAGCTTTAATACCGGGGGACTCTCTCTATTTACATCATGGCTTTTGTAAATACGACCTTTATTCCGCTTTTCTTTTCTTCATCTCTTCGATCATCACCGGAAGGATCTTTGTGACATCCCCGACGATTCCCGCATCTGCCACATCAAAGATGGACGCATCCTCATCCTTATTGATGGCTACGATATAGCCGGAACCGATCATGCCGGATACATGCTGGGTGGCGCCGGAGATTCCACATGCGATGTAGAGCTTCGGAGCGACGATCTTGCCGGACTGCCCGACCTGGTGGGCTCTGGATACCCAGCCTTCCTCGATTGCAGGTCTGGTGGCTCCCACAACGCCTCCCATGACCTCCGCGAGCTCTTCCACAAGGGCAAAATTCTCCTTGCTGCCCATTCCTCTTCCGCCGGATACGATGATCTGTGCTTCCTCGAGGTTGACGGTCTCTGCGATCTCTTTTACTGTCTCAACGACCTTTGTGCGGACTGTGTCTGCGGAGGCGTCCTCAGCGATGACTTCGCCGGTTCTGCTCTCGTCTAATTTTTTTGCGAAAGAACCGGAACGTACGGTCGCAACATGCGGAAGGTTCTCTCCCATCTTCATGTCATTCAGTACATTTCCGTTGTAAGAAAGGGATGTGTAAACGCCGTCTGCAGTGATCCCTGTCACATCTGTCACACAGCCGGACTCAAAGACTGCGGAGACTGCCGGGGCGATCATCTTTCCCTCCGGGGTTCCTGCCATATAGACTGCCTTCGGCTGATATTTCTCCGCAAGTTTTACGAGGATCTGTGCCTTCTCCTCAGCCGGAAGTCCTTCCTCACCTGCCACGAGGACCTTGGAAGCTCCTGCTGTGATCACGGTCTTTGTATCAGTGTCCTTTCCAAATACAACAGCGATCACTTCCTCGCCGTTTGCCTTTGCAAGCTCTGCGGCCTTGCTGACTGTCTCAAGTGCTGCACCGACCGGTGCACCGTCTGCGCTCTGGGCGTAGACCATGATATTCTTTCCATCTGTATATTTCATCGTCTCAATTTCCTTCCATGCTTAATTCCGGCTGACATTCACGTTTTGTGCGGGCCAAAGCCGGTTCTGCCGATCCAGCATTCATCAGATTGCTTTTGCTTCGCTCATCATGGCGAGCGCCTGGCTTACCGCCTCCGCCGGATCTTCTGCCTTGATCTTCACACCTGCGGCTCTCTTTGCCGGTGCGTAGACCCTGAGGACCTCGACCTGTGCAGCTCCTGCCTCTTCTGCAGCGAGCTCCTCGATCGGTTTCTTTCTCGCTGCCATCTTGCTCTTGATCGTCGGATAGCGTGGGTCATACTCCGGCTTATTGACAGCCACAACGCACGGAAGCCCTGACTCGATCATGCAGTAACCTTCCTCCGTCTCCTGCTTTACTGTCACTTTTCCCTCTCCTGCTGTGATATCAACGACATCTGCTGTTACCGGAGCGGAAAGCTCCTTCGCCAGGATCGTTCCCACCTGTCCGGAAGCGAAATCTGTGGTCTCTTTGCCGCAGAACACGATGTCAAATTTCTTTCCTGTCTTCTCCTCGATGGCTTCCTTCGCAGCCTTCAGTTCCTTTGCGATGATCTCCGGATCAGCGCTCTGGTAAGCGTCATTTGCCGCAAGGTACGCGTAGTCGGCGCCCACTGCCAGGCAGTTCTTTAAGGAGTTCTTAACGCTCCCATCGCCGATGGAAAGAACGGTCACCTCTCCCCCTGCCGCCTCTTTTAAGCGGACTGCCATCTCCAGCGCATATGTATCAAATGCGTTTACTACCGGTGTCACACCGTCAAGAGCCGGTGCCCCTGTCTTCGGATCCAGGGAGATCTCAACGGAATCGTCCGGAACCTGTTTTACACATACTAAAATTTCCATGTTTTCCTCCAAAATTCGTCCGGTTCCGGCAGAACCAGTTCTTCACGGATACTGCCGGACCGGTGTAATATCTCGAAATTTTGCGGCTTTCACAGCCGTTTCTCCGCCATTCATTTGCCTTTACGCGCAAATTGCTTTTACTTTCCTATCACGTTGTTTGCCACAACAATTCTCTGTACCTCATTGGTTCCCTCAAAGATCTGGAAGATCTTCGCATCTCTAAGAAGCTTCTCGACCGGGTACTCTCTGCTGTAGCCGTAACCGCCGAACATCTGGATCGCCTCAGAAGCAACCTCCATTGCGATATCGGACGCATAGCATTTCGCGATAGCGGATTCCTTCGTGTACGGAAGTCCCATATCCATCTTTGTTAAAGCATGGGCAACCATCTGACGGGCCGTCTCTGTCTTGATCTCCATGTCGGCTACCTTGAACTGTAATGCCTGGTTCTTGATGATCGGTTTGCCGAACTGGATCCTCTCCTTGCCGTATGCGACTGCCTCGTTGATGCCTCTCTGGGCGATACCTGTGGCAACGCAGCCCATCCATGCGCGGGCCTGGTCGAGAGTCTTCATGGCGATTCCGAAGCCCTTTCCTTCCTCTCCGATGAGGTTCGCTGCCGGAATTCTGCAGTCCTCGAATACAACGTCACAGGTATTGGAGGTACGGATACCCATCTTGTTCTCCTCATGTCCTGTGGAGAGACCCGGAGTTCCGGCATCTACCAGGAACATGGAGATTCCCTTTACCCCTTTGGATTTATCGGTCATGGCTGTCACGCAGTAGAAGGAAGCAACACCGCCGTTCGTGATGAAGCATTTTCTGCCGTTTAATACATACTCATCTCCGTCTTTCACCGCTGTGGTCTTGCCTGCGCTGGCATCGGAGCCTGCGCCCGGCTCTGTCAGACAGAATGCCCCAAAGCCTCCGTCGAGGATCAGGTCGCAGACATGCTGCTTCTGCTCGTCGGTGCCCGCGATGAGGACCGGCTTCATGCCGAGACCGCTGGCGGAGATCGTTGTGGCGAAGCCTGCGTCCGCGATCGCCATCTGCTCGATAAGGGCAGCTACATCCACACGGGAAAGGCCCGGGCCGCCGAACTCTTCCGGAACCTCGAGAGCCTGATAGCCCTGCTCGACCGCTTTATCATAAATTGCCTTCGGCCATTCGCCGGAAACATCGTATTCCTTGCACTGCTCTGTAACTTCTTTGTCACAGAAATTTTTAACGTCCTGCAGGAGATCCTGCGCCTCTTCAGAAATTAAGTATGCCATAATGAAATTCCTTTGCTGCTATGTCTTCTGCGGCCGCCCTGGAAAATATGCGGGCTTGCCGGACAGCAGCTTTCCTTTCTTTTTTATTTGCGCCGGCCGGTTCACGGGGGAGATTGCCGGCCGGCAGACAGTGTCAACAAATATATTGGTGTACGGCAGCCGTCTCACGGGGGAGGAAAAGGACTGCTGCCGGGGCTAAACAGAATACTTTACGCCTCTTCCTTCGGATCATAGCAGATCTTACCCGGGTTTAAGATCATCTTCGGGTCGAAGGTCTCCTTGATGCCGCGCATCAGGCGCATGTTCACCGGACCTGCGAACTCTGCAAGATAGCCTTTCTTTCCAAAGCCGATTCCGTGCTCACCGGAGATCAGACCGCCCAGCTCTGCTGCCTTCCTGTAGATGTCTGCCATGAACTCGGAAACCTGTTTCTTGAATGTCTCCTCATCCATGTCGTTCGCGCATGTATAGATATGTAAGTTTCCATCGCCCGCATGTCCGAAGCTCTTGACCTCGAAGTCATATTTCTCGGACGCTCCCTTGACGTATGTCAGGTATTTCGCGATCTGGTTGACCGGAACGACGACGTCGCACTCATCGAGAAGCTTTGTCTCCGCCTCGATGGCCTCAAGGAAGGAGCTTCTCGCTGCCCATGCGTCTTTCTTCTTCGCCGGGGTATCAGCAACGAGAACATCCACAGCGCCCGCGTCGAGAACAACCTCAGCCGCCTGCTCTGTGAGCTCCTCCAGCTGTTCCATGTTGTCGCCGTCGAATGTCACAAGAAGGTAAGCGCCGATGTCAACACCCTCGACCTGCTTCGGGAATACGCTCTTTCCAAGGTAGCGCTCGGAAGCGAGAACGATCTCTTTCTCCATGAATTCCAGTGCCTGCGGCTGGAAGTGGTTCATGAAGAATTTCGGAACCGTCGCAATACAGTCTTCCAGGTTCTCATACGGGATGATCAGGCTGATGGTCTCTTTCGGTGCCGGGATGAGCTTTAAGGTGAGCTCTGTGATGATACCTAAGGTTCCCTCGGAACCGATCATTAAGTTTAACAGGCTGTAGCCGGTGCTTGTTTTTGAGACGGTAGCGCCCAGCTTTACGATCTCACCGGTCGGAAGGACAACGGTCATGGCGCGCACATAATCTCTTGTGCATCCATATTTGACGGCGCGCATGCCGCCTGCGTTCGTGGAAACATTTCCGCCGAGAGTCGCAAACTTTTCACCCGGATCCGGCGGATATAAGAGACCCTGCTTCTGTGCATCCTCAGCGAGGTCATTTAACAGAACGCCCGGCTCCACGCGGACTACGAAGTTCTCGAGATCATAGCCAAGGATCTTATTCATCTTGCTCATGTCGATCATGACCCCGCCATCTACAGCTACTGCCGCGCCGGTAAGACCGGTTCCTGCTCCTCTCGGAATCACCGGGAGGGAGTTCTCATAACAGACCTTCACGATAGCCGCGATGTCCTCTGTGGTTGTCGCCTCGATCACGACCTCCGGCGCGCCCTTTCCGTAGATCGGCATCTCGTCGTGGAAATAGTCACTGTTGATCTCTTCGCCTGCGTATACTTTTCCCGGAACGATCGCTTTGAACTGTTCCAGGATCTCAGGCGTTACCTCATTATACTTCTTTGCCATGTTTGCTTTCTCCTCTTCTCATATATTGCCGCCACCCATATGACACATGTGCGGTTTTGTGTAATGCAATTGATTCTCTTTTATATTGGTAGTACCAATTGTGATATATTTTAAACACCATGCACATTTGTTTGTTTATTGCGCACAATGTTGATTGTTTTCTCTTTATTGGTAGAACCAATTCGTTCTAAAAAATAACTGCTATCAATAAGCAGTGTATTTTTTCCAATACAAGGATATCGCTGTCCCGGATTTTTGTCAAGACTTTTTGTTTTTCTTTGCGCAAATTTCGCACAGATTGTCTGATTTTTGTCAGGATTGTTAGAATTATATCATAGTCATGGTTCCCGCTCTTTTCCCTGACTCTCAAAGCACTGGCTTATCGGAATAATCAGTCGGAACTCTGCCATAATTTTTATAAGTACTGGTAAATATAGTGGAAATGCAGCTTCAGTCCCTCTCTCGCCTTCTCGATATTTCCCTCCGCGAAACCTTCTGCCAGTGTCCTGTGGGCGCGGCTTAAGAACTGCTCGCTGTGCATGCCCTCGATGATCTTTCCACGCATCTTCGGGATATACTCGTCCATGATCTTGTTGAGGGCCTTATAGTTTGCCAGCATACAGAAGTTTCCGGATGCCTCGATGAGAAGGTAGTGGATCGCCTTATCCCAGCGGACACGCTCCTCCTCCGTCTCCGCCCGCTCTAAATTGTCGAGATAGGACATCATCTTCTGGCGCTGCTCCTCCGTCGCCTGTTTCACCCCTGTCTCAATGGCCCCCCACTCCAGGGTAGAACGGAATTCCGTGATCTTATCCACGTCGATCTTCTTTAAAATATACATGAACGACAACATCTCCGCCAGAATCTCGTCAAAATTTCCGGAGACATAGTTTCCCGCACCTTGCTGGCTCTCCAGAACTCCCATGTTTTCCAGGATCCGGAGTCCCTCTCTCGCGGAATTCCGGCTGATCTCCAGCTTCTGGGCAAGTTCCCGCTCCGGGAGAAGCTTCTCACCCGCCTGGATCTCCCCGCTTCCGATTCCATGTTTTACATATTCAATGACTTTCTCGTAGGATTTCTCCATTTTTGATTCAGCAGTCCTTTCTTTTAACCAGAACTCCTGTACTTTCTACCCTGTTAGACTAATACACCGTTCAAACAGATCCAGCATCTCTCAGCAGACCGTACATTCATTCAAATAGAAAAGCACAGCCGCTGCCCCTTGAAACAGAGCTGACGTTCCATCTCCGCATCCATAACAAACTGCAGTCCGGCTGTGTTCTTAAATGTCTTTTTTGTGCGGAATCTTTTCCATAAGATTCCTGCTATTCTTCCATCGCCTTTTTGATCGCCTCAAAGAGCTCATCATACGTCTCGAACGCTGTGATCCCTGGATGGTCCTTCTTGATCTGCTCCGTGCTGCGGAACAGGAATCCCGCCTTGCTCGCCTCGATCATTCCGAGATCATTGTAGCTGTCCCCGCTGGCGATCGTCTCAAAGCCGATGGACTGAAGTGCCTTCACCGTCGTATACTTGGACTTCTCGATCCGCATCTTAAATCCCGTGATCTCCCCGTCCGGAGCGACCTCCAGGGAATTGCAGAAGATCGTCGGCCAGCCAAGCTTCTTCATCAGGGGCTTCGCAAACTGCGTAAACGTATCACTGATAATGATGACCTGACCAAGCTCACGAAGCTTATCCAGGAACTCCTTCGCACCCGGAAGCGGATCGATCTTCTCGATGGTCTCCTGGATCTCCTTCAGTCCCAGTCCATGTTCCTTCAGGATCCCGATTCTCCAACGCATCAGCTTATCATAATCCGGCTCGTCCCTCGTCGTCCTCTTAAGCTCCGGGATCCCGCTGGCCTCCGCAAACGCGATCCAGATCTCCGGCACTAAAACTCCCTCTAAATCAAGGCATGTGATATACATAACGGTTTCCTCCTCATTCCCGTGCTTTATTGTCATAATGAAAATATTATAACATTATCAACCTGAAAAATCTATAACTGCTTTAATTGCCCATAAAAATATGCTGCCCGCTGAATCTCCCAGCCAGACAGCATATCATTAAATTTATAGTCTTTTCAAAAAGATATTCCTGCCGGTTATTTCGCCGTCTCTTCCTTCAAATACTCATACATCACCCGCGCCCCATCACAGATACTCGAAAGCTCCGCATGCTCCGACGGATTGTGTGACACACCGCCCCGGCACGGAATAAATACCATACCGGAATCACAAATCTCCGCAAAAGACATGGCATCATGCCCCGCACCGCTCGGCATTCTCCGGCTGGAGATTCCAAGCCGCTTCGCCGCCTGCTCCAGACCGTCTTCCACTGACTCACTCATACTGATCGGAGGAATGCTGTTGATTTTCTCCGCCACATACTCAACGCCGCGCTTCTTGCAGCTCTCCCGCACCGCGGCCTTAAACGCCCGCTCCATACGGTCCAGACTGTCCTGATCAATGCCACGCATGTCCACACCAAGCTCCACCCGTCCCGGTATGACGTTCAGAACATTCGGATGGTTCTGAACCACGCCCACCGTCGCCACCGACTCGTACGCAGATTCCCACTTTCCGATCTTCTCCATCTCCAGAATGATCTCCGCAGCCGCACAGAGCGCGTCACTCCTCATATCCATCGGCGTAGCGCCAGAATGCTCTGCCATACCACGAAGATACACCCGATACCTCACCGGCCCCGCGATCGTCCCGACAATACCGACCTGCGTCTTACATTCCTCAAGCACCTTTCCCTGCTCAATATGTAACTCCAGATATCTCCGAAGTCCCGATATCTTCTTCGGATGAAGCGTCAACCCCCGGCGCTCAAAAATACTCTCCAAAGACTCCCCGTCCTTCGACATCAGATGTCCGATATCCTGCTTATAGACCTCATGTGTAATCAGTCCACTACCGATCGTACAGCACCCAAAATTACTGGACTCCTCACACCGGAACGCCCCGACCCGAAGCGGGATCCTGATTCCATCCTCCTTCGCCCAGCGCATCACCATAAGCCCGGCCATCACACCAGCCACTCCGTCATATCGGCCACCCTCAATAACAGAATCCAGATGTGAGCCAATCAACGTATATCCGGTCTCGTCCGTATTTGCCGCATAAGTATTTCCAACCTCGTCCGTATCAATCTTTGCTCCGAGTTCCCCTGCGAGTTCCTTGAAGGCTTCGTGCATCGCGTCCTCCGTCTCCGAATACCCAAGCCTCGTCACGCCGCCCTGCGGTGTACTTCCGATCTCATAAAACCTCTGAAATAACCTTTCACAATACTGAATATCCGCGTCCCGATGTTCCATGACCAGTACCTCCTGAGTTCTTTGAATACTTTCCTCCCATTTTCTCTATTGCCATTGTTTTCTCTCAATACATGGATATTTCTGATAACATTATCATACCATTAAAAGTCTCAGAATTCTACACTTTTTCATTCTCTCATCACTCCTTCATCCCCGGCCTGAAGATAATCGCACCCAGATATCCAAACACCAACGCCCCACTGATCCCCACAGCACTGGCTGTAAATCCCCCTTTAAAGATTCCAAGCACTCCATCCTCCGCCATCGCCTTCACAACCCCTTTCCAAAGTGTATTTCCAAATCCAAGCAGCGGCACAGTCGCTCCTGCCCCGGCCCACTCGGCAAACGGCTCATACACTCCCAAAAATCCAAGGACACTCCCGCTGACCACTAACAGCACCATGATCCTCCCCGGCATCATCTTTGTCTTATCCATCAGGATCTGCACCAGCATGCAGATCAGACCACCCACAAGAAAAGCTCTGATATATTCCATAGCCACACTCACTCCACTTCTCATTCCTAAGATTTATATTTTCACACTCTGTATGATCCACGTCCGTCTTCCCTTAACATTTTTCCAACAGATTGTTCCTCCTTCGAAAATCCCCGGCTAAGTTCTTACAGAAAATCCGGCGTCTCCAGCACCACCCCATGCGCGATCCCCGGCACACTCTTCCCCTCATTAAAGCTCACCGTAGAAAGCAGAGCCCCCGTCGGCAGAAACAGCACCCTTTTCCACTCCCCATTCCTGATCTTCGGCAAAACAAACCCGCAAAGCACCGCCGCTGAACACCCACATCCGCTTCCCCCGGCATGGGTATCCTGCTCCTCCGGCGAAAACATCTCGATCCCGCAGTCCATATATCTGCTCTCGATCCGGTATCCTGCCTTCATAAGATAATCCAGCAGAAGTCTCCGTCCCACTGTCCCCAGATCCCCGGTGATGATCTTATCATAATGTGTCTCGTCCACCCCGAGATCCCTGAAATTTTGCAGGATCGTATCAAGCGCCGCCATCGCCATCGCAGCCCCCATATTCATGGAGTCATGAAAATCCATATCCACAATTTTTCCCGTCGTCACCGCCGTGATCTTCGCAAGCGGCGCTTCCTTCCCCCGGCAATCCCCGGAGGACACGATCACCGCTCCGCACCCAGTCACCGTCCATGTAGCCGAATACGGCCTCTGATTCCCATATTCCAACGGAAAACGGAACTGCTTCTCCGCCGAAGCGAAATGGCTGGAAGCGCCTACAAGAACATGATCCGCAAATCCACCCTCCACGCACATGGCGCCCAGCCCCAGACCTTCCCCCATGGTGGAGCATGCTCCGTAAAGCCCGAACATTGGGATCTCCAGATTTATATTTCCAAAAGAAGTGGCAATGAGCTGTGCCAGAAGATCCCCCGCAAACGAATACCTGATTTCTTCCTTCGAAAGCCCGCTCTTCTCGATCACAAGACCTGCAGTCCTGCTCTGAAGCTCACTCTCCGCCTCCTCCCAGTTTTTCTTTCCCAGCATGGGATCCAGCTCCACCCGGTCAAAAAAAACGCCAAGAGGCCCGTCTCCTTCCTTCTTTCCCACCGTCGACGCAGCCGCCATGATCAGCGGCGGATTTTCAAACACCACACTGGCACGCCCGCGCTGCTTTCTTAACGTTCCTGTTTTCTCATCCATTTTTCTATCCACTCCCATCTTTATTTGGGTCTCAATTCACCTATCAGTTACATCCATACATATCGTACTTTTTGAACAAAAACGACTCCAATCGTACTAAATAAATATACCTTAACACTCCAGTACCCCGTGCAGTCATTCGCAACAGGCTTCATCCTCACATAGGTACACCAAAATAAGGTCTCCATGCAAATAGAATCCCCAAAACAAACAAAAAAATGCAGGAATCCGAAGTCCACCTCGAATTTCCGCATCTTTTCCCACGACACACATTCTATAAATTTTTCACTCACATCGCCTGAAGCAGCCCCAAAATCACCGAGTACACCGCCTCATTCTTTTTCACCACAAATGCCAGCTCCTCCTTTGCCTGGTTCAGCCGGTGAAACAGCCGCCTTACACTCCGGTTCCCAGACCGCAGATATCCCGTCTCATCATAAAAATATCTCTCATCCAGCAAAACGACAAGCCGCTCCACATCCTCGCTGCTCCCGGCATTCTCCTCAAAATACCGATATCCCAGCGCCAGATACCCTTTTAAAAGCTTCTCTGCTTCCTCCTCATCATTCCCGTACCCAGCCGAGACATGGGGATACATCCGTCTCCCCTTTCCTCTGGTCAGGCGCATCATATTCTGGATAAAAACAGACAGCTCTGCGTTCGTCCGGATCCGGTTCGTCATCCGGAATGTCTGCACACCCGGCACAGATTTCCACACCATCTCAGCGCTCTCCCCCAGCTCATCCGGCGAGATCACATCCTCGCAGTCCCCGGAAAAGATCACCGGCCGCCGGGTACTGATCCCAGCCAGCAGCTCCCTCGCCCCAGGCTCAAGAAGATGTGCCTCATCCACCAGAACCGCGGAACACTCTTCCAGACCGCACTCCGCCCCAATTTCGGAATCTGGCAGATACTCCACCCGCCGGAGTCTCTCATGAAGCCGCTTCCAGTCCTTCTTGCTCTCCCCGCAGTGGATCATGCAGACCCTCTGCTTCCCGGAAAGCTTCATAGCGATATCGTAGAGCAGCAGCGTCTTTCCCGTCCCCGGAAGTCCCGTAAACCAGTACGCCCCGGTCCGCTCCGCCCGGATTTTCTTTAAGATCTGGCGTTCAATATCCCGCTGCTGGGCAGTCAGGAAATATTCCTTGTTCAGGAATCGCTCCGGCTCTGTGAGAGGCGAGATCAGATACAGTTCCGCCTGAAACAGCTCCTCCACATCGCCCTCATAGTCCTTTCCGCCATCCCTCAGATCCGCGCAAAGCTGTTCCCAGTCCGCGTCCACGATCCGGTCGTGGTTCGTAAGGCGGACAAGCCGGTTCTGGCTGCTGATATATGTATAGGACCGGATCGTCTTTCCCTGCACCGCGAGATAATATCGGTTCTGTATCAACTGTTTCCGCAGTGCCTCATCGGAGACTGCTCCGCTCTTCAGCTCCACATTCACGATCTGGTCCTCCCTGATCTGCAGAAGGTCAAACTCCTTTCCCAGTCTCGGAATCTGAAACGAGTAAAAGAACCAAAGCGCATACACCTCGTCCATATGCGTCTCCAATTCCCTCACAAAGGCCTTCATGCTGTCAAGCTCCCACTCCCGCATCTTCAAAAAGTACCCGCGCCCCGACATCTGTCTCTCCAGCTTCTGGACGCAGGAAATATTCTGATTTCTTGTGAGCGTATAGATCGATACTGATTTCACGTTTTCCTCCGCTTATTCCATGCTGACGCTGTTCATATGCTACACAGCCGCCGCATCTTCTCTCTCCATTATACGTTCCTGCCGGTTCGTTTACAAGTATCTCCAGAAATACTTCACCATCCCCAGCACCCAGCTCGCAAGGATCCCGTAGAGGATCACCGGTCCCGCGATCGTAAAGATCTTGCAGCCGATCCCGAAGACATGGCCCTCCGCCTTGTACTCGATTGCCGGGGACACCACGGAATTCGCAAATCCTGTGATGGGAACCAGGGCCCCGGCTCCACCGAATTTTACGATCTTCTGGTACACATGAAACCCCGTCAGGATCACGCTGAGGCCGATGAGACTCAATGTCGTCCACGCCGCCGCGCTCTCTTTCTCGATCCCGAAGGACATGTAGACGGATGTGAATACCTGTCCCAGCATGCAGATCAGTCCGCCAACGAGAAACGCCCGCCAGAGGTTCTTCCAGGTGTTGTGAACCGGTGTCACCTGCTTCACATATTTTCCGTACTCTTTCTTATCGATCTCCATAAATTCCTCCATGTATACTTTCAAATTGAACGTTCGTGAGACTTGGCGCGTGATTCTGGTCAGCGAAGCTGACAGATTCCTATCAGAATCACTGCGCATCCTCGCGAAGCGTTTATCTCAGTCGGAGATCAGACTCCCACTGAGATAAATCATCCGAATCCCCGCAGAAAATACACTGCCGATCCAAATGCCTTTCCCGCAGCCACCGCCAGGATCACATACTGCAGCCCCACCGCCAGCCCGATCCGGCGGTTCAGGATCGGCAGTGCCTTTAGCGTTTCCGCCAAAGACATCACAAGGCATCCCACGAAAATTCCGACAGCCGTCCCACACACTGCGAGCACAAACTTTCCAGGGAACGGAAATGCCACGCTGTAGAAGTCCGCCAGATTCCCCCATGTTCCCCCGAGGATCAGAAGCGTCTCGTAGAGGATCACATGCCCCGCTGTGTGGGTCACGCCGATGAGTCTCGGGAACACGCCGATGATGGCGAGGAAGGCAAAGATCCCGGCAGCGATCACTGCCCCGGCACCGAGGCCTGCAAAGGCCAGAATCCCAAGCTTAAGATACATCGACCCCTGACTCCTTTCTCCCGCCATTTTTGATCAACGTCTTATTTAAGTTCTCCTCGTAGAGCCGCATCTCCACCTCTATGGGCGTAGGGTCCACCGTGATCTTCCAGGAGGCGAAATGGTTGAAGAACAATAAAATCCCCAGGGCCAGTCCCACGGAGTAGGACGCCTCCAGGATCGTCGGTCCGTCCGCCCGGGTCCCGATGATCATCTCATAGAACTTCGCGAACACATCCGTCACGTTTGCGTCGTTGTTGAATGTCATGATGGCAAACGCCGCCCCGAAAAACGCCACCGCGGACACCATGGCCGTCTTCATCCACTCCCATACCAGACTTTTCTTCTTCCCTGCCCGGTATGTGACCACGAAATCCGATTCCCCGACATTGTCCACCTGGATATTCTGGCCGGTCTTCTCGATCTTTTCCACGAGTTCCATGACATTTCCAACAAACACTGCCTCTTTTCCCTTCCCGGAAAATGAGGTGATTTTCACGGCTTTCGCCTTCGCCTCCGCAGCCCTGTCGCTGCTGTGGACATCGGCGATCATTCCGAGGTACACTTCCGGCTCATAAACTTCCTTCACCTGGGGAAGCTTTAAGTAGATCGTCGTGCTGCTCATGCGCTCCACGGCTTTCTGTCCATATCCCCAATGGTCTTTAAAACCCCTGTGACAGTGCCTCGGCAGACTTCCATTTCCGTCCCCGGCACCATCACGAATGTCCCCGACTGCTCCGCTTTCTTTGCCGGGACCGCCACGAGAAAATACCAGAACACAAACACCAGTACCGTCAGCGCCAGCACCGCAAAAATGATCTCCACATAGTCCTTTAACGGTTTCATAATATTCCACCTTCTCATCCTGTTTATCGCATTGCTTTACGCAAATAGGATGTTCCGAATCAATGGACATTATACATAACCATGGGCAGAATCATTTTCATCTTTTATGAAGTCAGTCTTTCCCTCATCTCCCTCAAGATCTTCTTCTCCAGCCGCGACACCTGCACCTGGGAGATTCCAAGCCGCCCTGCGATCACGGTCTGGGTCATATTTTCAAAATACCGCATTTTTATGATCTGCTGTTCCTTCTCCCCGAGACCGGATAAAAGCTCCGCCAGCACGATCCGGTCCAGGACCCTGTCATTCTCCGATGTCTTTTCCGCGATCTTATCCGCCAGACAGCCTCCGGATTCATCCCCGGCATCGAAGGGCTCGTAGATGGATCCGACTCTCGCCCCAGCTTCCATGGATGCCGCAACCTCCTCACGGCTGGCTCCCACCGACCTTGCAAGCTCCTCCACTGTCGGCTCCCGCCCGAGGTCCGCCTCCAGCTTTTCTCTCGCCGCCCCGACTTTTCCCGCCAGTTCCTTTAGCGGCCTGCTGACCTTGATCATCCCGTCATCCCGGAGAAATCTCCTGATCTCCCCGGTGATCATGGGAACGGCATAGGTTGAAAACCGGACGCCCAGTTCTGTGTCGAAATGGTCGATGGCCTTTATAAGACCGATGTTCCCGATCTGGAACAGGTCATCCGGTTCCGGTCCTCTCCCGATAAATCTCCGGACGATACTCCAGACAAGGCCCGCGTTCTCCATGACGAGGCGGTCCCTCGCCTCTTTATCCCCTGCGTGTGAACGTTTTAAGAGTTCCGCAGTGTCCGCCATCCCGTCACCTGCCGATCTTCTTTTTCATGGTGACGGAGGTTCCCTTTCCCGGTGCGGAGACCACCTCCACCCGGTCCATGAAGGCCTCCATGAAGGAGAATCCCATGCCGGACCTCCCGTCCTCCGGACATGTGGTGAACATGGGTTCCATGGCCTGCTCCACGTCACGGATCCCGACTCCCTCATCCCGCACCGTCACAGAAAACAGCCGCTCCTTTTCCCATGCCGTCGCCGAAAGATAGATCTTTCCTTCCTGTCCCCGGTATCCGTGGATCACCGCGTTCGTCACTGCCTCTGAGACGGCGGTCTTGATATCGTCCAGTTCCTCCAACGTCGGATCCAGGCGGCTTGCAAAAACGGCTGCCACGACTCTCGCGAACTCCTCGTTCTCCGACCGGCTCTCCATAATGAGTTCCATAGTCTCACACTCCGGCATTCCTACATTTTTCCCGTTCTCTCCAGTCTGCTCTGCCTGTACTTTCGGCGTTTCCTGTACGGTCTGTCCTGTCTCTTCCATCCCTATACCTCCCTGCTGTAGATTGCTTCTTCTTTTGACTCATACTGATGCATCAGCCCCAGAATTCCCGCAACCTTTAAGACCCGCATCACCTGCGGGCAGGCACCGTAAAAACTGGTATGGCCTGCTTTCATCTGCTTGTAGCGGTTTAAGAGGACGCCGATGCCGGAGCTGTCCATGAACCGGGTACGCGTAAAATCGAAAATGATTCTGGAGACATAATTTTCCGCCATCAGAAGGTCCGTCTCATATCTCAGATTCCGGCAGTTGTGATGGTCGAACTCCTTCGGCAGGTGAATGATGAGTGTGGGGCCTTTTGCCTCGTATACGAATGAATCTTCCATAAATTTTTCCTCCCATTTCAAAATTTTGCAGCCAAATTCAGCCCACGGCCTGTATCCCAATGCGAGGCTGATTTTCACAAATTTTTCTTACCTCAAAACAGCTTTCTAAATCCATTCTCCTGTAGTTTTCTAGTCTGAAACAACAAAAAAGAGACCTCACAGTATTTTCTTCTGTAAAGTCTCTTTTAAGTTTTTTTGAAGTAAGTTTTATCAACGAACCTCTATACACTCTCTGTGAAACAGAAACCAGAATTGCTCCTTAGTATCCTCTCTCTTCCTTCGCCTTCTCCGCAAACTCCGAATCCGCAAAGTTCATGATGACCTGTCCGAACATCTGGTTCGCGTTGTCGGTGTCGCCCTTTGCCTTGTATACCATTCCCATGTTGTAGATGACTTCCGGGTTCTTGTCGTTGAATTTCATGTATCTCTCATAATAGCGGAGCGCTGAGTCGTAGTCCCCGACAGAGTTTGACTGGGCTGCTGCCGCCATAAGGACTGTCGGGGCGTTGGCATCCATGTCCGCCTTGATTTCATTTAAGATCGCCACAGAGCTGTCATCCGTGATCTTCGACTGATCCAGATCCACATAAGTCAGAACCGCCGTGTTCGTATCCCCTTTGCGGTACGCGTCCAGGATCTTTGCGAGCGCCGCGTACTGGTTCACCGTGCTTCCGGAATCGCCCTTTAAGTCATTTAACTGGCCTTCCGCGTCCTCCTTCTGCTTCTGGTAATCCTCAACCTGGAGCTTCAACTTGTCCGTCTCCTGGTTCGCGAGATTTAACTTATCCGTGTAGGACTGCATCTCCTGATTATGTTCATAGTTTAACGTTCGCTCCCTCGCCGGCATGATGAGGAACACGACCATGACCGCACCCAGGACAAGACCAATACCGATGTTGATGATGGACTGCCAGCCCGTGTTCTCCTTGTAGGTCGGCGGCAGGATAACGTCATCGTCCTGCATCTCCCGGTGGGAGAACGCGTTCTTCATCCTCCGCTTCTCAACCTCCGCCTTGCCGGTCCTGCTCTTTACGTACTCCATGTACCGGGTGGCTTTCTCATTGTTGTTGTCGATCTGAAGTATCTTGAACAGGGATTTTCCGGCTTTCGTATAGTCTCCATGCTCCATATAGAGAAGCGCCAGCAGCAGATGCGCTTTCACGAAATTCGGCTTCTCGTCGACGATCCTCTTAAGCTGCAGGACTGCCAGATCATCACTGTCATTCTGGGCATAGAATAATGCCTGATTGAACTTCTTTACCATCTGGCTCGCGATCTCAAGCTGTCCCGGCTTTCTCTGGACCTCATCGAGATAGTAGTCCGCCCGGTTTCCGTCCGGCTGGAGGTTGATGCTGATGACCCACTGGATCAGGGCATCTGACGTCTCGCCCATCTCGTAAAAGATCAGTCCAAGAAGGTTTCTGGCATCTGTGTGGTATTTATTAAACTGCAGGGCGCGTTTTAAGAATCTCGCCGCCCCGGAAAGGTTTCTCTCCTTTGCCATTTCCAGACCGCGGTTGTAGTAGCTGTTGGCCGCGTACTGGATCTTCTGCATCTCATCCATATATTACTTTTCCTTTTTGATATCCTTCATGATGTCCATCATAATATCTGCCATATCTGTGAGGTCACTCTTTACGATGGCGTCGCTGACCGCCTCCACCTCAAGACTCGGCTTGAAGCGCTCGATCTCTTCCTCAAAGTTGATCATTTTTCTCCTCCTTTGATACCCCGGCAGCAGCATACTGTCACCGGAACTCACCGCATGTCAATCTGCACCTGAAAATGCTCTGTTGATCAGTTCTGCGGTTCCCTGTTCTGCTTTATTTGCCGCATACCGGAACGGTCCGGTTAACTTGTGCTTTTGCTGATCTGTTCCTTTACTTCCCCCGCAAGATACAGTGACCCCGCGATAAGCGAAAGATCCCGTTCCCCATGCAGGCCAAGCAATTCCTTCACGGCATGTTTCACATCCCGGCTCACCCGGTACTCCGTCTCTTCTCCATATTCCGCCCGCAGCTTTTCTGCCGCCGCTTCCAGATCCTCCACGGAGAGGGTCCGGTGTGACTCCATTTTCGATAAGATCCACAGATCCGGTTTCAGCCGCTCTGCAATCTCACGCAGCATCCGTTGATGATCCTTGTCCGCGGAGACCGCAAACAGGATCCGCACATGATCCGGCTTCCGAAGTTCCTTTAATCTGCAGGCTGCGTCGAGAAATGCCCGGATCCCATCCGCATTGTGGGCCCCGTCGAGGTAGACACCAGTGCTGATCTCCTCCATTCTTGCAGGCCATTTTGCCTTTTTTACTCCCTCTGCCGCCTGTTCAGGCGCCACCGGAAGTCCGGAAACCTCCAATGCCCGGATCGCCAGAGCTGCGTTCATGAGCTGGTAGGGAGCTGCAAATGGGATCTCAAACAAAATCTCTTCACCACGATAGGAAAAGCTCATTTCCTGATGTCCTGCCACGCCCGGATCCGGAGATTTTACGAGACAAGGCCGGATCCCGCGACAGACTTCATCCGGCGTCACTGGAAATCCTTCAGATTTCATCTCCTTTGCTTTCGCAAAGATCACCGCCGCTGCTTCCGGTGAACTGTCATCATACACCACAGGACGCCGGGACTTTATGATCCCCGCCTTATGCGCTGCGATCTCCGGGATCGTGGATCCTAAAAACGCTGTATGGTCGATGCTGATGGACGTGATGACGGAGACAAGCGGATCTTCCACAACATTCGTCACATCGTAAGTTCCGCCCATTCCTGTCTCTAACACGAGCACCCTCACGCTCGCGTTCCGGAATATGCAGAGTCCCATGTAAAATAAAAATTCAAAATAGGTGGGATGGGGCTCTCCTCTCCTTTCCCATATCCTGCAGGCATGCTGTACCTCCAGAAATGCCCTGATAAATTCCGGCTCCGGGACTATCTCCCCGTTTATAAGGAACCGCTCCCGGATATCCACAAGATGAGGGGACACGAATGTCCCGCAGGGAATTTTTGCTTCCCGGATCATGGAGGTGAGGAATGCACAGACGGAACCCTTTCCGTTGGTTCCCGCCACATGGATCACCTGAAATTCCCGGTCCGGTTCTTCAAGAAGACCAAGAAATTCCCGTACTTTTAAAAGACTGCTCTTTTTTCTCGCATATCCCGGGATCGCCTCGATCTGATCCCAGGCTTCCTGCATCGTTATGTACTCCAAGAAATCGCCTCCTGTTGTGACCTGCAATCGGAACGCTGTCTGGCGGTATTCTCGGTACAGAAAATATATGCCGTAAACGGCAGCGTTTCTTTCACTTATGATACCTGTTTATGGTATTTTTTGCAACCAGAACATGTCGGAAAGATTCGACAGGATTGCTGTATCCTACGGTATTTTGTGAACGAAAAAATGCTGTATGATACAGTGGCGGCAGCAGTCTGCTCCTCCCATAAAATGAACAGCCACAGGCCATAAAACCTGCGGCTGCCCTGACAGCAGGTCATGTTCCACCCGCTGTCCTTTCCTGCTGAAACCATTCAGCACTTTCATGCCATGGTCATATTTTCATCGATTACTTACCAAGCTGAGCCAGACGAGTCTTTACCTGCTCCATCATCTCGGTGTACTTCTGAAGTTTTGCCTTCTCCTCATCGATCTTCGCCTGCGGTGCCTTGCTTACGAACTTTTCGTTTGCAAGCATTCCGTTTACGCGGGCAAGCTCTTTTGTGAGGCGCTCTTCTTCCTTCTTTAAGCGCTCGGTCTCCTTTTCGATGTCGACAAGCTCAGCGAACGGCATATAGATCGCTGCCTTCGGGATCACTGCGGATACAGCGTCCTCACCGATTCCCGTCTTATCCTTCTGGATCGCTACCTCGCTGGCGGAAGCAAGGGTACTGAAGAATACGCGGCTGTTCTCGAAGATATCCGTGAGATCGGCATCCTCAGTTACAACAAATACTTTTGCCTTTCTGCTCGGCGGAACATTCATGGATGTGCGCACATTACGGATCGCGCGGACAGCCTCTTTGATGACCTCTACCGCGTGCTCGTCTGCCGCGAAGTTCCACTCTTCCTTATATACCGGCCAGGAGGAGATCATGATGGACGGCTCCTCATCCTGTAAATTGCAGAAGATCTCTTCTGTGATAAACGGCATGAACGGATGTAAGAGCTTTAAGGAATTGATCAGAACCGTCTTTAAGGTCCAGATCGCAGCCGCCTTCGTGCGGTCCTCATCGTTCCAGAGACGCGGTTTTACCATCTCGATATACCAGTCACAGAATTCCTCCCATACGAAGTCGTAGACCTTCTGGAGAGCGATTCCGAGCTCGTACTTGTCCATGTTTTCCGTTACTTCCTTCGCGAGGTCATTGACCTTGGAGAGGATCCATTTATCTGCTGCCGTGAGGTCTGTAAGCTTTGCCTCGCCTGCCGGCGCTTTCTCGATATTCATCATGATGAAACGGCTCGCGTTCCATACCTTGTTTGCGAAGTTTCTGCTGGCCTCGACTCTCTCCCAGTAGAAACGCATGTCGTTGCCCGGCGCGTTTCCTGTCATAAGCGTCATACGGAGAGCATCCGCTCCGTACTTGTCGATCACTTCCAGCGGATCGATACCGTTTCCTAAGGACTTACTCATCTTGCGTCCCTGAGAATCGCGGACAAGACCGTGGATCAGGACAGTGTTGAACGGGCACTCGCCTGTCTGCTCAAGTCCCGAGAATACCATACGGATAACCCAGAAGAAGATGATATCGTATCCGGTAACGAGAACGTCGGTCGGATAGAAGTACTTCATCTCATCTGTATCCTTCGGCCAGCCCAGTGTGGAGAACGGCCATAACGCGGAGGAGAACCAGGTATCAAGGGTGTCCTCATCCTGCTTTAAATGTGTGCAGCCGCACTTCGGACACTTCTCCGGCATCATCTTCGCAACCGTCATCTCGCCGCACTCTTCACAGTAGTAAGCCGGGATCCTGTGTCCCCACCAGAGCTGTCTGGAGATACACCAGTCGCGGATCCCCTCAAGCCAGTGGAGATATGTCTTACCGAAGCTCTCCGGAACGAATCTTAATTTGCCGCTCTTTAATGCCTCGATGGCCGGTTTTGCCATCTCATCCATCTTTACAAACCACTGCGGTTTTACCATCGGCTCTACGGTTGTGCCGCAGCGGTCGTGGGTACCAACGTTGTGGCTGTGCGGAACGATTTTTACGAGAAGGCCCATTTCCTTTAAGTCCTCGACCATGGCTTTTCTCGCCTCGTAGCGGTCCATGCCGAAGTACTTGCCCGGAACATTGATGGTCGCGTCATCGTTCATGATGCAGATCTCTTCCAGGTTGTGGCGTTTTCCGACCTCGAAGTCGTTCGGGTCGTGGGCCGGTGTGATCTTTACGCAGCCGGTTCCGAATTCCTTGTCAACATACTCGTCGGCGATCACCGGGATCTCGCGGTCTGTGAGCGGAAGCTTTAACATCTTTCCGATGATGTCTTTGTAACGCTCGTCCTCCGGGTTTACAGCAACGGCTGTATCGCCGAGCAGTGTCTCCGGTCTCGTTGTGGCGATCTCGACAAATCTTCCCTCTTCACCCACGATCGGGTAGTTGATGTGCCAGAAGAAGCCGTCCTGCTCCTTGTGCTCTACCTCAGCATCGGAGATGGATGTCTTGCAGACCGGACACCAGTTGATGATCCTGGATCCCTTGTAGATATATCCTTTTTCATAAAGGCGTGTAAATACTTCTAAAACAGCCTCAGAACAGCCTGCGTCCATGGTGAAACGCTCTCTGTCCCAGTCAGCGGAGGAGCCGAGCTTGTGGAGCTGTTTGATGATCCTTGTGCCGTACTCATCTTTCCATTTCCAGGCCTCTTTTAAGAATCCCTCACGTCCAAGGTCATTCTTGTTGATGCCCTCTTTTTTTAACTTGTCGATGACCTTGACCTCGGTAGCGATCGCCGCATGGTCTGTTCCCGGCTGCCAGAGTGCCTCATAACCCTGCATTCTCTTGTAACGGATCAGGATATCCTGCATCGTATTGTCGAGGGCATGTCCCATATGGAGCTGTCCTGTAATATTCGGCGGCGGCATTACGATCGTAAACGGCTTTTTGCCCTCGCGTCTTCCTCTCTCCGCGTCAGCGTGGAAATATTTGTTGTCCAGCCATTTCTGGTACAGACGGTCCTCAATGTCCGCCGGATTGTAGGTCTTTTCCAGTTCTTTCATGGTCTTCTCCTTAAAACTTTATCAACATGTTTCTTTTTTGTAACTGCAAAAATGTGGAGCAGTTACTGCTTTTCAATTTACTTTTTTATTATCAGCGCAAAATGCGCAGACTCACAAAATCATCTCGTTTACATCTGTTTTCTTACAACAGCGTACTCATCATCTGCCTGGTAAAAACCGCAGGAAAAGTCACTTCCGCGGAGGAACGCGGACATCTCGTCCTCGTCGAGATCTGCCTCACAGACATAATATCCACACTCGTCATCATATGTGTAAAAGGCGCAGGTCTCGCAGTTCGTGATCCGTACTTTTTTCTGTTTTGCATCTTTTTTTACCATCATGTACTCCTCTCGAAAGGCAGCTGCTGTGCGCCTGCCGGGCACTCCCTCAGCTGCTGCCAACATTCGTAATCCGGGCTATCGCCCTGCTTACTCATATAAGAAAAGCCCTCTGCACTCTCATGCAAAGGGCGAATCACCGCGTTACCACCTTTATTTACTGTCCGGATCCAGAACGATCCTCCAAACAGCATCTCTTCGTTCTTAACGAGGTCTCTCCCCGGGAACAGCTACTTTTTATTTCACCATTCCGGCTCCGAAGCTACCTTCCATTTTTGCATTCCCGGACCGACTTCCAGCCTGTGATCAATCCTCTCTGAAGGTGCAGAAAATGTACTCCTCTTCTTCCCAGCCTTTCTTATATTCCATGGAGCAGGTCTCTTTATCAGCCGCCTGTTCCATATCACGGTCATCTGATTTTTCCGGCCGCTCTTACATAATATAGTAGAATCCTGATAAAATGTCAAGGGAAACTACAGCATTCTCCTGTATTCCATCTTCCACTGATTCAGGATATCCCCCGCCGCTGCGATCCGACCGGCCGGGTCTTTCTCGAATACGGCGGCAAGCTTCAGCGTCTCCGGCGCCTTCTCTGACTCTTCTCTCGCCTCTTCCACTTCTTTATTCCAGACTTCCTTATCGTCCTCCCCGATCATCTCCCGGAATTTATCCTTAAGCGAAAGCTCCGGATTCAGTATCGTGAGGAAGTACATGCGTTTCACATACTCCGCCTCCGGCTTCGCATTCCAGGCATTCTCGTAGGCATGCATAGCTTTCTGGTAACAGAAGAGTTTCGCGTAGCAGGCCGCGATATTGTTCCAGACTTTTCCCCGGAAATCCCCGGAGAGATGGCGTCCGGCCCCATCTAAGATCTGCTCGTAGATCGTGACCGCTTTTCCGAAAAGATCCAGACCATAGAAATAATCTGCGCGGCGCTTCTCGTACTCTTCCTCTGAGAGTTTTTTCAGTCCGTTCACGGTCTGTCGGTAAGCCGCCTGCTCCTTTGGGGTATAGTAATTACATTCCTTGAGGATCAGGTACAGGATCTCCTCCGTCGCCCCGTGGCTGTCCAACCATTTTTCCACCCGTTCCGCGAGAAACGGCATCCGAAGCTCGCTTCTTAAAAACTCAGTCAGGCGTTTATCAATAAATCCCTCCAGCACCAGCAGCGGATTGTTGTAGATCACATAGCAGAGCTCCTGGGAGGAGTAGATATGGATCCCAAGATCCTCGATATAAAGCGGAACCGTTACCGGTTCCTGTCTGCAGAGAATCAGGCTCATAATGTCACCTCCTGACGGACCACCGCGTCCGTTTTCGGGAACAGTTCCCCAAATCCCTGGTCCGTGAGCTTGACCACCATGGTCTTCTCATCTAAGAATCCCACAGCCACCCGGATCTTCGTCGTCTTATTCGGGCGCTCCGGAAATCCCTCCAGGGGGATCTTCACGGTCCGTTTTTTCTTTGGCTCCTGCTGCGGTGTGATCGTAAAGCAGATCTCCTTCTCCCCATCCGGGATCACTTCCACCACACTTCTCGCCTCGTACCAGCTCTCACCGGCGGATGCCAGACTGATCTCCGTCTTTGTATCCCGCTTCATAACCTCCAGAGAGACCGTGGACTTTAATTTTCCCTCGCAGAGACATACAAAGGATCCGGAACCGCTCTCGTTTAAGTAATCCTCAGCCTTCATGGCCGCACCCTTTGCGAAGATGGCTGTCTCCACGAAGACTCTTCTCCGGTTGCAGATCTGCCTCATAAATTCCGGCGCCCAGTCGGTTCTCGCGAAACCTTTTCCCGTCAGGAAGATCGAGGAAAAGATCTTTTTCTGTAAAAACCGCTCTCCGCAGGCGCACAGGATCTTGTCTGCCATCTTTGCCCCGGAGCCTGTATCGAGAACGCTGAGGCTGAAGCCCTCTTCCAGCTCCTCATGCTCCGCGATGGCTGTCATCTGGCGCGGTCCTCTCGTGACCTTCAGTTCATAGTAACGCAGGTCCTCATCGGATAAGGAAAACATGCCAACCTGACCACCCCAGACATCTCTTCTCTGGTTCAGCACATAGTAGACGAAGCATTCCGTGTGGCTTGCGATATGGACATTTCCTCTCGGGATCCCAAGAGCTTCCACGCTGGCCGTAAGTCCCTCCAAAAGCTTCATCTCCAAATTTTTGAGGCTGATGACCAGCTCATCGATCTTCTGTCCGGCATACTCCGCACGCACCATGGCGAGGATGCTGCCTAAAAATCTCTGCAGCAGTTCCATTCCACCGTACTTTACGCCTCCGATGGTGGATGTTCCTTCTTTTGCCGCCAGACTTAAGAGCTTATCAACGATGACGCCCTCGCCCACCAGCGTATATTTATATGCATCTTCCCCCACATACCACTCTTCCGCGGATTTTTTTCTGCAGATGACGGTCGGGAGCATCCACGCCTCCTCACGGCCCAGAACAGCCGCCTGAGTGTAGGTATCACAGAGGTCGATGCCAACGATCAGTTTCTCCATTTATTTGTCCTCATTATGCCAGACGGAACAGCTTTTTTGCGATCTGACTGTCCATCACGTATTCTGTCATGCTTTCTTTTAATTTCCGGTCATCCTTCATTCCGAGATAGAGGTTCATGGCATTTAAAGCCGTGAAGCGGTTTCCTTTATCCCCCGTTGCCGGTTCGCTGCAGGTCACTTCGCCCTCCGCCTTTTTCACCAGTCTTCCATCCTCATTCTCCCAGATCTCGTACTCCATGATCTCACCGTCAAACAGGAGTTTCTGGCGCACATAGATCCCTTTATAGACCATGTTCATCTCTTCCTCATGGAACTCTTCTTCGTCCGGCAGGATCCGGATCTTTAAGATCGGTCTTCCGTCCGGTCGTCCATGGTACTCGATGATCTCCTTATCCATGACCTCGCCCGGCATATCCACATATTTTGCAAGATCCTTGTACCACGCGAATACCATACCTCTGGCGGAAAGGATATCCATCATCCGGGATAGCAGTGCCTTCTGCTCCTCAGTGATCTGTGCCAGAGTCGAATAAAATTTCGCCAGCGCCAGAAGATAGATCTCCGGCACCTTCCGAAGCTCCATACCGTGGATCGCGCCTTCCAGATACGCGAATACCTTATCCCCCGGGACTGTGTCACGCAGGAAGTATTCCGTACACTTCACTGTAAAGTACGCCTTCACGATCACATCACTGGTCTCTTTTCTCGACGCGTAAAGATCAAATACCGTGTCCATATGCTTCTCACAGCCGGAGAAAAGGCACTGGGCCAGCAGGCGCTCCTCAAGGTCGTATGTCTCCACATGGGTCTTCACTGCTTCCGCAAGGATCCTGAACATGGATTCCCCGCTGCCGTTATAATGCTCGCAGAGATAATCCAGGATCACGCTGTCCCCGTGTCCGTCCGAAAATACACGCCCCGCAAGGTGGAGGAGCAGGTCATCCTCCTCGAACATCCGGTCTAAGATCAGCTGGGATACCAGAGCCGCGAGACGTTTCACACGGATCTGCTCCTCGCCGAACTCCTTTATCATCTCGTATGCCTGAACCATGTAATTCTGGACGATCAGTGTCTCGCAGACATCCACACGTTCCGGTCTGGAGAGTGTCCTCTTGTCAAGTTTTAAGAGGTACGCTCCACCCTCCGCATCCATGGCCTCATCGTCGCCGAAAAGCGCCGCACGGTAGTAGGAAATGATCCTCGTCAGCATTTTCTGCTGGTAGGCCGGCTTCACCGGGAGTGTATCCAGAACAGTCTCAATCCCGGTCACATCTTCCTTCTCAAGGTCCTTTTTCTCCATGATCTCCAGACACGCCTTCATCTTTAACATCGGGTGGTCCGGGTACATCTCAAAGCATTTTTCTTCCAGTTCCTTCTCATCGAGAACCGGCTCCTTCGTATATTCCACGTCCATGTACCTGTTTCCGAAGGTATCCTGGAACATGATCACGCTGTCCTCAAAGAACAACGGCACATAGGCGGTCTGATTCTGCAACGGGTAGGCATCCTCACCGGTCAGGATCTCGTTGGAAACGATCACATACTTCATCGCCGCATCCTTCACCTGGATCCGGTTTGCCTTTAAGATACCGGGCAGCACCCGGGCCACCTGATTATCGATCATATCGCGGTAGATGATATGTTTGTAGATCACCGCAAGTCTCCTGTTGATCCGGGACTCGAACAGCTGCTCCATGGCAAACTTTTCCATCTCCCGCTCGTACTTTTTATAGAGCGGATCGTCCTGCGGAATATAGGCCGCCACATTGGCATAGAGGGCTGCACGGCTCTTCTGGTCCAGATGGGCGCACTCATAGGAGAAGTACAGCAGTACCTGACGCGGCATCATCTTCTCATAATCATCCGGCAGAGCGTAGAGGAAATATTCGTAGATCCTCGTGAGGCTGATCTCCTCATTGATTCCCTTCTCATACCAGGAGAAGCTCTCTTTTCCGCGGACATTTCCCTTAATTAACAGACAGCACACCGCCGTCAGCATGTCCTTCGTCGGGTATTTCTCGCAGAGCTTTGCAAGCAGGCGGTAATACAGGCGGTGGAAGAACTTTGCTCCCGGCGCCAGCGCGCAGATCCGCTCCGCCAGCTCCTGCCCCACGAGGCCATTCATGACTCCGTAGTAGAGGGCATGGATCTCAAAGGCATCCATCGTCTTTAAGAGTTCCGGATTCTTCCCGAAGAGACGCACCGTCTCAATATAGAGGAACGGGCTGCGGCAGCCATTCTTATACTGCATCTTAAAGCTCTCCGCGAGGGCTTCCTCCTCCTCGTACATCTCCGGCAGCATCTTTAACTGCAAAAGCTGCAGATAGAACCGGCCGTTGACGTCCTCCAGCTTTTTCCTGAACAGGCGGACCACAGCGTCCTTCTTCTCCTCGTCCGGTTCCAGACGGTACTGCAGGTACTGGTAATAACAATAGAGTGTTCCGATCCGGTCTCTGAGGGCAGAAACGGTATCCCACGCATCGTCCAGACATAAAGCCGCCTGATCCGGTCTCTCCGCGTCCAGATAAGTCTCCGCCTGCAGGAGGGACAGGATCACAGAACCGCCGTTTGCGCCGCGAATGGCATCCAGCTCGTTCTGGATCTTTCCGAGGACAGCTTTTTTCTCGTAGAGACCGCTCTCGTAGGCCTCACGGAGTTTCATGTACCGGCAGACACCGGCTTTGCTGATCTCGCCCTCAGCGCGCTTTCGATCCGGCTCCTCTCCCATAGCCTCGATCCGGATCACGGTGTCACCGTGGACGGTAAGAAGGCGGATCGCACCGAGGTTCTTTCCCTTGTGCATCCTCTCCGGGTGGATCCTGAATCGCAGATCCAGACGGTCCTCTTCGAAATCCGCCTGAGTGATGACCTTCTTCGGGATCTCGATGAAATCGCCGTCAGCGCGGACTTCCATATAGAGATAGCCCCAGGTATTTTTCCGCAGGACGACCTTGTCATTCACGATATCCTTCGGCTTGTCATAGACCTTCTTTGCCGTAGATAAGGTCAGCTCGATGGGTTCCTTCACTCCCGTTGCCAGAAAGAATTCCTCCAGCGCATTCTGGCGGTTTCCGTGTCCCCTTAAGCCTTCATAGATCGTGCGGATCCGCAGATCCTTAAACAGCGGCGCTTCCGTAAAATCCCGGTACTCCATGAGGCGCAGCGCCAGTTCCATATCCTTTTTCGCCAGCTCCACAAAATCATCCATAGATTTTAAAGTGGACAGGACACGGACAGACTCGATCATTTCCACACGAAAAAGAAAAGGAACCTCCAGTTCTCCGCTGTTTGTGACAAGCGTGAAGTTTCCCTTGATCAGGTCTCCGTTCTCGCACCAGGAGGTGTCGACTTCGTAGACAATATGGTTTCTTAAGCCTCCGAAGGCGTTCTTTAAGATCTTCACGCGGCTGTGGCTTGAGTAGGCAAGGCCTTTGATATATAAATTGTTCTCACTTGCTAAGTATAGCTCTCTTTTATAAACCGTATCGCTCCCCAGAGTCTCCTCGATCTTCACAGGATCCAGAAACAGCTTCGGCATCTCCGCGTCCACGATTCCTCTGGAAAGGCGCATGATCCGTTCTCTCATATATTTTTCACCTTATATTTATAGTCCGATACCTGACTGCCAGACGGTAGGCGCTTTGCAGTCTCGTAAAATATTCGTGGTATCATCATAGCACATTTTCAGATCAAATTCACTACAAATTTCGACCTTTTTCATATGATGGAAGAAAAAAGGCTTGAATCCATGAGGAGAAACCTGTAAAATAGAACATGTTCTACCGATTATATCGCAAAGGAGCCCCTGCGTATGTTATCTGATCCGATCACGCTCTACAAATTAATGATCCTCTACATGCTGGACCACGTCAATTTTCCGCTGACAAACTCCCAGCTCACGGATTTCTTTCTGGATCACGAATATACGACATACTTTACGCTCCAGCAGGCGTTAAACGAACTGAAAGAAGCGGGGCTGATCCGGATGGAATCCACCCACAACTCCTCCCGCTATGAGATCACCAAAGAGGGCGATGACACTCTCTCCTTCTTCGGAAACAATATCTCCCCGGCGATCATCGAGGATATCGACAGCTACTTAAAGGAGAACAAATTCCGCTTAAGAAACGAGGTCGGCGTCATCTCCGATTTCTATAAATCCACAAATCAGGACTATATCGTCCACTGTGAAGTCCGGGAAGGCAAATCTGTCCTCATCGGCTTCGACCTCTCCGTCCCCGACAAGGATCAAGCTGAGACTATGGCCAGCCACTGGAAGGAGCGGAGTCAGGATATCTACGCTTATGTGATGAAGACCTTGATGAAAGGTTAAGATATGCGTTTTGAAGTCTGCCTCCGGCAAATTTTCTGAATTGTACGCGAAAACGGCACCTGCCGCAGGGAAATTTCTGCGGCGGATGCCGTTTTTCAGTACTTCTAAAATTTAAAGGTTCTGCTGCGCCTCTTTCGCCGCCTTCTTCGCCGCCCACTCCGCAGCTTTCTCCGCCTGGATCTCCTCCTCGGCGGTCAGAAGATCTTCTCCTGCTGCCATCTTGTCAATAAGATTCCAGATGTCCTCCCGGCCCTGTTTTGTCTCGGCGGAGAACGGGATCAGGATATCCTGTTTTTCCATGCCGAGACCGGTGCGGATGAGTTTTACCTGCTTCTGGATCTGGCTGCGCTTGATCTTGTCGAGCTTTGTGGCAATGATGACCGGACGGAATCCGTTATAAACGACCCAGTCGTACATGGTCTTGTCATTGGCGGACGGCTCATGACGGATGTCCACAAGAAGGAAAACGCACTTTAACATCTGGGATTTGTGGAGATAATTCTCGATCATCCTGCCCCATTTTATCTTCTCAGACTGCGGGACCTTCGCGTAACCGTAGCCGGGGAGATCCACATAGTAGAGAGCTCCGTTGATATTATAAAAGTTGATCGTCTGGGTCTTTCCCGGCTGGGAGGACGTTCTCGCCAGCGCCTTCCGGTTCATGAGCGCGTTGATCAGGGAAGATTTTCCCACATTTGATTTTCCCGCGAAGGCGAACTCCGGCAGCGTGTTCTCCGGCAGCGTGCTCGTCACACCGCAGACGGTCTCAAGTTCCACATTTCTGATTACCATATATTTCTCCTTGTATGTAACACTTCAGCACTTTCCTTGTCACACGCAAAAATCCATTTCAGAATGACTTTGTCGCTGGGATTTCTGCCTGCCAAACTATGCTTTCTTACAGTCGGCGCAGCACATGCGCAGACCCTCAGAACCGTTACCCTTGTTTTTACATACCAGAGTCAACAGCCCTCCAACAGGCAGGACCTGTCAGAAAGCCGCCAACCTTTGTAGCCTCGCATTACACGAACGCCTCGCGTACTACGTCATCCATAGTCTTCACAAACACGATCTCCATGCCTTTCGTGATCTCCTTCGAGATCTCTGCCATATCCGGACGGTTCTTATCCGGCACGAGAACCTTCTTCATATGTGCCATTCTTGCTGCCAATGTCTTTTCCTTTAAACCGCCGATCGGCAGTACCCGGCCTCTCAATGTGATCTCACCGGTCATGGCAACGCTTGCGCAAACCTTCTTTCCGGTCACCGCGGAGAGCATGGCTGTTGCCATCGTAATGCCCGCAGACGGACCATCTTTCGGCACGGCACCCTCCGGGATATGTAAATGCAGGTCATGTTCCTTAAAATACCTGCTCTCCACACCGTACCGGTCTGCCACGGAACGAACGTAAGTCAGCGCGATCTGCGCGGATTCCTTCATGACATCACCCATCTGTCCTGTCATCTGAAGCTTTCCATCACCCGGCATTACATTCACTTCGATCTGAAGTGTGTCGCCGCCGACGCTTGTCCACGCAAGACCTCTTACGATTCCGACCTCGTCCTCCTCATTGGCATTTTCGAAGGTGATCTTCTCTTTTCCGAGATACTTCTGAAGATTTCCCTCTGTGATATGCACAGTTTTTTTCTTCTTTTCCAGAAACTCCCTCGCCGCTTTTCTGCAGATCTCACCGATCCGGCGCTCCAGATTTCTCACACCGGCCTCTCTCGTATAGTTGTGGATGATCTTCTCCAATGCCTTATCGCTGAAGGAAAGCATCTCCTCCGTAAGGCCGTTTCTCTCTAACTGTTTCGGAATGAGATACTTCTTTGCGATATGGAACTTCTCGTTCTCTGTATAGCTGGATACCTCGATAACCTCCATACGGTCAAGGAGCGGTCTCGGGATTGTCGACGCATCATTTGCCGTCGCGATAAAGAGAACGCCTGAGAGATCCAGTGGGATCTCCAGATAGTGGTCGCGGAACTTCACGTTCTGCTCCCCATCAAGGACCTCCAAAAGTGCTGAGGAGACATCTCCCCGATAGTCGGCAGAGACCTTATCGATCTCATCTAAAAGCATTAACGGGTTTGACACGCCTGCCTGACGCATTGCATCGGCGATACGGCCCGGCATCGCTCCCACGTATGTCTTTCTGTGTCCGCGTATCTCCGCCTCGTCGTGAATGCCGCCAAGGCTGATCCGGACATACTTCTTTCCGAGGGCGCGGGCAACCGATCTCGCGATGGAGGTCTTACCTGTTCCGGGCGGTCCCACAAGGCAGAGGATCGGGCTTGTGCCTTTCTTTGTGAGGGCACGGACCGCAAGGAATTCCAGTACACGGTCCTTAACCTTCTCCAGACCATAATGATCCTCCTCCAGGATCTCTTTCGCGTGAATGATATCCTGATTATCCCTTGAGACCTTCTTCCACGGCATCTCAAGCACCGTCTCGATATAGGTACGGAGAACATTCGCCTCCTGACTTCCTCCCGGCATACCCTTGAAACGCTGAATTTCTTTTTTGATCTTTTCCTTCGTTTCCTTGTCCGCGTTCAGCTTTTCCAGCTGTTCCATATATCCGTCGGCATCTTCCGTCCCGCTGTCATCTCCCAGTTCCTCACGGATCACTTTTAATTCTTCCCTTAAAATATAATCCCTCTGGTTCTTATCGATGTGCTCCTTCACTTTTCCCTGATAATCCCGCTTGATCATAAGGATCTCGAGTTCCCGCATCAGGTAGTACACGATCCGGTCATACAGATGGCTCCAGTAATCACACTCCAGCATCTCCTGCTTCACAGCAAAATCCCACGGAAATTCATTTGCTGTCTGGGTCAGAAGCTGCTCCAGATCCGTGATCACAAGAAGACTTCCGATAAAATCTTTCACAGCCTTCGGATTCGCGTTTCCGAATTCCTCTAATTTTTCCTTAACGATCCGGCTCATGGCTTCCTTCACAGTGTCGGTAAGCTGTTCTTCCTGCATCGGCGCTTCCGCGACCTCAGCTTCCAGATACGGTCCCTCCTCAAACAGAGTGAGAAGCGCCGCTCTCTTTTCGCCTTCCACCATCACACGGATGATACCGCCCGGCATTTTCACGAGCTGTTTGATCTGGGAGATCGTTCCCATCTGGTACAGATCCGCGACCGCAGGTGTTTCCTGCTCCGGATGACGCTGGGTCACGAGATATACCTTCTGGTTTCCCATCATGGCTGTCTCAATGGCGCGGATCGATTTTTCCCGGCTGATGTCGAAATGCTGTACCATTCCCGGAAGGATCGTGAGTCCGCGGAGTGCCACCGCCGGCATCGTAATTTTCTTATCTTCCATTATTTCTCCTATGAACGCAACTGCCCGGCTTCTTTCCGATGCCTGTCAGCAGTTACGGGCAAATTCTGTTGTGTAAAAAGGCTGCCGTGACATTTCTGTGCGCAGCAGCCCCTCTTATCTGCGGGATACGGGTCCTGCAGGTACAATTTTTCTCATACGGGAACGCCGTCCGTTACGCGATCTCCCCGTTACTCTCTTTTCTGGATCTTCCGGCCAATGCTTTTTTCGGCACCGTCACGTCGCGGTAAACGACTTCCGGCTTTTCCTTTCCGTCCACCGCGTCCTTCGTCACGGTGCAGATTCCCACATTGGAATCAGACGGAACCTCGTACATCGTATCCATCATGACGGATTCCATGATCGCGCGGAGTCCTCTGGCGCCTGTCTTTCTCTCTACTGCCATATGGGCAATCTCGTGGACGGCATCCGGAGTGAACTCCAGCTTCACATCATCCAGCTCGAATAACTTCTGGTACTGCTTTACGAGGGCATTCTTCGGCTCTGTGAGGATCCGCACAAGGGCATCCTCATCCAGAAGGTCTAAGGATACCATAACCGGAACTCTTCCCACAAACTCCGGGATCAGGCCGAATTTCGTGAGATCCTGCGGCATCGCCTGCTTTAACAGCTTGCTGATATCCGTATTTTTCTTATCCACGATCTTCGCGCCGAAACCGATGGAACTTGTCTCCAGTCTGGATTCGATGATCCGCTCCAGACCGTCGAAAGCACCTCCGCAGATGAACAGGATGTTTGTCGTATCGATCTGGATCAGCTCCTGCTGCGGATGCTTTCTGCCGCCCTGAGGCGGAACGCTTGCAACAGTACCTTCCAGAATCTTTAACAGCGCCTGCTGGACGCCCTCGCCGGAAACATCACGGGTAATGGACACATTCTCGGATTTTTTTGTGATCTTATCGATCTCATCGATGTAAATAATACCGTACTCCGCACGGCTCACATCATTATCTGCTGCCTGGATCAATTTTAAGAGGATGTTCTCCACGTCCTCACCGACATAACCGGCCTCAGTCAGCGTCGTTGCATCTGCGATCGCAAACGGAACACCTAAAAGCTTCGCAAGTGTCTGCGCAAGATAAGTCTTGCCGGAGCCGGTCGGACCGAGCATCAGGATGTTGCTCTTCTGAAGATCAACATCACTTTCCATCTTCGATGTGATTCTCTTATAATGATTGTAAACAGCCACGGAAAGAACTTTCTTCGCCTCATCCTGTCCGATCACATAGTCGTCCAGAAATTCTTTGATCTCCTTCGGTTTTAAGAGGTTGATTCCGGAGAAATCCGGTCTCTCCTCCTCCTCGTTTCCGAGTTCTTCCTCAAGGATCTCACTGCAGAGTTCGATACACTCATCACAGATATAGACGCCGTTGGTACCGGCGATCATTTTTCTGACCTGATCCTGATTCTTTCCGCAGAAGGAACATCTGATCTTTTCCTCTGGTCTTACTGGCATGTTCGCACCTCAATTCTAAATTCTTTATGTCTCGCTGCGCTCCGGCACTGTTTTCCGCCTTCGCGCCGTCCGGTCCTAGTGGCCGGAGATCACGCGGTCGATCAGACCGTATGCGGCAGCTTCCTCGGCTGTCATGTAGTTGTCTCTCTCTGTGTCGCGGGCAATCACGTCGAGTGGCTGTCCGGTGTTTGCAGCCAGGATCTTGTTGAGCTTCTCTTTTGTCTTTAAGATCTGCTCTGCAACGATCTTGATCTCTGTCGCCTGTCCCTGGGCTCCACCGGACGGCTGATGGATCATAACCTCAGCATTCGGAAGTGCGAAGCGTTTGCCCTTCGCGCCGCTGGAGAGAAGGAACGCGCCCATACTTGCAGCCATACCGATACAGGTGGTGCACACGTCACATTTAATGTAATTCATCGTATCATAGATCGCCATACCGGCCGTTACAGAACCACCCGGGCTGTTGATGTAAAGGTTGATGTCCTTATTCGGATCCTCGGACTCCAGGAAAAGAAGCTGTGCAACAACAAGGCTTGCTGTCACGTCGTTTACTTCCTCCCCGAGGAAAATGATACGGTCTTTTAATAATCTGGAATAGATATCGTAGGAACGCTCTCCTCTGCTTGTAGATTCAAGCACGTAAGGTACTAAGCTCATATTTTTTCCTCCATCTTTTCTTTTATATCTGTTACCAAAGTATTCCTTTTTATGCATTTTCCGGGTTACTGTACACGGGTAGGAATTTTCTGAACTGAAAATTCCGTACAATACAGTGGCGGTAGTGGATTTTGCCGATTCGGAATGCGAAGCATCGGCAAAATCAGTTACTGTTTGCGCAAGGCGTGAACAGTAACTTTTCCGGTGAATCTGTCGCCTGTGTCTGGGACCGGCCCGGCAGAAATCCACCTTTTTTCACATATTTTGGAACTATCCCTGTATAACCGATTAGGGATTGCCGCAGAAAAACTCTCCGCAGCAACCCCCTCTGTATGTGGTTTCTGTTCCTCTGTCGGACCATTCCCCACCATGTTTTCCGTGCAGATTAGTCGTAAAGTATGTTGCTTTACTTAGTCAACGAACTTAGCCTCAGCTACAAGGAAGTCGATTGCTTTCTGAACTGCAAGGTCTTCCTTTAACTGTGCTATCTGCTCTTCGCCGAACATACCCTTGATCTGTTCTTTATCCATCTTGAAGTCCTCAGCCATCTTGTCGAACTGCTCTTCAACCGCTGCGTCGTCAGCCTGGATGTTCTCAGCCTTTACAACTGCCTCAAGAACGAGTCTTGTCTGGATTCTCTTGATCGCCTGCGGCTTCATCTGCTCGCCGATCTTCTCAGCTGTCATGCCTGTGATCTCAACGTACTGCTTGAAGGAAATTCCCTGGCTCTCAAGTCTGCGCGCATAGTCGTTCACCATGCCGTTTACCTGCTCCTCAACCATCTGATCCGGAATCTCCATTGTTGCGTTCTCAATCACCTTAGCAACGACCTTGTCCTCGTCCGCTGTCTTAGCTGCTTCAATCTTCTCAGCCTGTAACTTCTCTGTAAGGTCCTTCTTGTACTCTTCCATTGTATCGAAATCAGATACCTCGCTTGCGAAATCATCGTTAGCTTCCGGAAGCTCTTTTCTCTGGATCTCTTTTACTTTTACTTTGAATACAGCCGGTTTGTTCTTTAACTCTTCTACATGGTACTCAGCTGGGAATGTTACGTTTACTTCGCACTCTTCGCCAGTTGTCTTACCAATTAACTGCTCCTCGAAGTTATCGATAAATGTGTGGGAACCGATCGTAAGCGGATAGTCCTCAGCCTTGCCACCCTCAAATCTCTTTCCGTCTACGGAACCGTCGAAATCGATCGTTACCTGATCTCCATCCTCGATACCTCTGTCCTCAACAGTGATAAGGCGGGAGTTTTTCTCTCTTGCGCGCTTGATCTCTGTCTCGATATCTTCCTCTGTAACCTCAGATTTTGTCTTCTGGACTTCTACGCCCTTGTACTCGCCAAGAGTAACTTCCGGCTTAACAGCTACAACTGCTGTGTAAACGAAAGCTTTGCCTTCCTCGATCTCCTCAATGGAAATAGACGGACGGGAAACGATCTCAAGACCGCTCTCTTTTGCAGCGTCCGGATAGCTTGCGTCGATCACTTCATCAACAGCATCCTCGTAGAATACGCCAACGCCGTACATTTTTTTGATCATGTTGAACGGAGCTTTTCCTTTTCTGAAGCCCGGGATATTGAATTTACCCTTATTCTTATTATAGGAGTGCTGTACAGCCTCCTCAAACTTTTCTGCCGGCACTTCAATTGTAAGTTTTGCCGTATTCTTCTCTAAATTCTCCACCTGTACGCTCATTTTATGAGTTCCTCCTTAAATATATCGATAGCGGGGAATAGAAATTTCCCGCCCGTATAATCTCGTAACTGCCGCTTTTTGGCGTTACACGTTTTCCGGCATTATGACCGCCGCTCAGCGAAAAATCCGCCCGCAGGCATCACTTCTCCGTCACGCGCACATAGCACCGCTTGGAATTATAACATAAGACGTTTGAAAAGACCAGACCTAAATTGTAAAAATTCCAGAAAAACACAGGGGTTTTACGGTTTTCCTTAATTTTTTCCAGGCGCAGACTGCCGTATCTGCTGTTCCTGACATTCTTTCAGCGGCCTGCCGCGCCAAAAAGGAATGCCCTGGTGCACCGGGCATTCCAAAACTTTCTGATGAATACCTGTATTTACACAAACATACGGCTATTTTATGTATTGGATCGCTGCCTTGATCCTTTCAGCCTCTTCTTCGCTGACCAGGAGTTTGATAAGCTCTAAACCAAGGTCGATTGCCCAGCCCATACCGCGCCCGGTGCTGATCAGGCGGTCTGTGATGATGCCGTCACCTCTGCAGTCCGCGCCCTCCATCTTCGTCTCAAAGCCCGGATAGCATGTGGCGCGGTGGCCTTTCACGAGGCCAAGCTCCCCTAAGATACTCGGTGCCGCGCAGATCGCAGCCAGGCGTTTTCCTGCTGTCGCATGGGCTTTTAACATCTCTGCAAGTCCCTCATGCGCCTTCAGATTGTTCGTTCCGGCAAGTCCGCCCGGAAGGAACAATACGTCAGCATCGTCCGTGATTTCCTCGAACAGGCTGTCCGCCTCGATCTTAAATCCATGGGAACCTGTCACCATCTTTCTTCCCATGATGGATACAAGCTTCACATCCACCTTTGCTCTTCTCAAGCAATCACACACAGCCAGGCACTCTACCTCTTCCATGCCGTCTGCCACAAACGCGTATACTTTTGCCATTTAAAACTTCTCACCTTTCTTTGCCAATCTGCCTCCGGAAGTTTTCCAGAGGTTACTGCTCGCTTTTCTCATCATCCGTATACGAATAAAATTTTCCATTCAGATAATATCCGCGTCCCGGTCCACCTTCCGATTTTTTCACATCCGTTCCGCGGTCATTTGCAGCGGCCTGCCCTGAAACAGACGGATTGATGGTCTGCTCCGGTCCGTTGTACTTATATGTCTCCTTCGGCACATCACTCCAGCTGTCCGGAGCGCTGTTCTGGTTCTGTCCATTTCCATTTCCATAGAAACCATAACCACCGTAATTTCCACTTTCACCGACATCTCTCACACTGTCCGGCTCCACATACTGACCACCGTAACGCGCATAATTCTGTACAAACGGTTCCCCGCCGAATCCATTGAGACGTCCGGAATACGGTCCGCGGAGGACTGCGTAGAGTTCCGCGAAGGTCGCGTCAACATACGGCTGAACGAAGAAGGTGCCGATACCGCAGAGCAACGTGCCGAGGAGCTGCCATCCTATAAAGGAAAGGCCGAGAACGAACGCGTTCCACTTCTGTCCGTCCATCATCTCTTTTGAGAGTCTCAAAGCTTCTCTCGCCTTCATATCCGGATTCTCGGCAAGAATATACGGCACCATCAGATAGCAGTACTGGAAGTAGATGGAAAAGCAGGCTCCCACCGCGGCACCACAGGCCATCAGAACAGCGCTTCCCACCCAGTCAGACAGGAACCTGTTAAATGCAAGTGTCAGTAATCCCGGTGCCATGCACAGGAACACGATGCCCTCTGTGATCAGGGAGCGAAGGAACTGGGTCCCCACAAGCTTTAAATATCCGTTGGAAAATCCCCAGAAAAGTTTTCCAATGCCCGCCGACTGTCCCGTCACGCGGCTCTCCATATAAAATCTGTTTCGTCCGATCTCAAACAATGGCTGTACAAAAATTCCGATCACGACGGAAATGATCACAATAACGATCACAGCCCCCGCAAAAAGCCGGTAAAACAGGTTGCTCGCAACCATAGATCCGGCATTTCCGGCTCCCGGTCCGTAGGCATCACCAAGTCCCGGGACAAGCTCGATCCCGCTGGCAAGACCACTCCCAGTATTTCCGCTAAGACTTCCATCTCCTCCCAGTTCGCCAGGGATGAGACTACTCTGATCGGTCTGACTGTTTCCTGATTCATTCTGCTCCAGATAACTTGTAATCCTCTGGGTATTCGCGTTCGATCCGCCAAATCCACTGAGGATCGCAAAGATCAGGCTCACAAGAAACGCCGCCCAGTAATAACGGCTCAGACACATTTTCGCTCTGTCTTTTAATTCTGCCCTTGTCCACATACGCTGTTCCTCCTTCTGTTTTCATCATCAAAGTATGACCAGTTGCCAGATATTTTTCCTTTCCTGTTGCCATTCCGGGATTTTTCATTCACAAACAGCAACTTTTCTTACAATGATTGTACCATATTTGCAAATAAAAGACCTTACTTTTTCCTTGCAATATGGTATGATTTATTACAATATGTTACTGTTCCCGCCTTGCGCAGGCAGCAGCCGAAAATCCAGAAAGGACATAATTATGGAAATCGAACGCAAATTTCTTGTCATGACCCCGCCTGAAAACTATGAGTCTTTCCCCTGTCATGAAATCGAACAGGCCTACCTCTGCACAGAGCCGGTAATCCGGGTACGTAAGGAGGATGATACCTGCTACCTCACCTACAAATCCAAAGGACTTCTCGCCAGAGAGGAATATAATCTCCCACTGACAAAAGAAGCCTACACCCATCTTCTCACAAAAGCTGACGGAAATATTCTCACAAAAAAGCGCTACCTGATCCCGGTTCCGGGTCGTGAGGATCTCACTGTGGAATTCGATGTCTTCGAGGGAAAATTCGCCGGTCTCATGCTTGCGGAGATCGAGTTTACCTGCGAGGAGGATGCCAGAGAATTCCCGCCTCTCTCCTGGTTCGACCGGGATGTAACCTGGTCCGGGGAATACCAGAACAGCAGGCTCTCAAAAATGCCCTGAACTGTTCGTATTTTTATATGACAGGGAATTTCCTGTTACATGAAAAAGGCCACCGACGGCTCACAGAACCGCCGATGGCTTTATTAATTTTCCTAAAATTTTGCAGTTTCGGAGATGGATTACATCATTCCGCCCATTCCGCCTGCACCTGCCGGCATTGCCGGAGTCTCTTCTTTGATGTTTGCAACAACAGACTCTGTTGTAAGAAGTGTGGAAGCAACGCTTGTTGCGTTCTGTAATGCACTTCTTGTAACCTTAGCCGGATCAAGGATACCCGCTTTGATCATATCAACAAAAATCTCATTGTAAGCATCGAAGCCCTGGCCAACCGGGAGCTCTTTAACTTTGTTAACGATCACAGCGCCCTCAAGGCCTGCGTTGGATACGATATGGAATAACGGAGCTTCAAGAGCCTTTAAGATGATCTTTCCGCCTGTCTTCTCGTCGCCTTCCATCTCATTGACAACGGCTGCAACCTTCTCTGCTGCGTGAACATAAGCAGAACCGCCGCCTGCGATGATACCTTCCTCGACAGCTGCCTTCGTAGCTGCAAGAGCATCTTCCATACGGAGCTTTGCTTCCTTCATCTCTGTTTCAGTAGCAGCACCTACGCGGATAACTGCAACGCCGCCAGCGAGTTTCGCAAGTCTCTCCTGAAGTTTCTCTCTGTCGAAATCGGACTTTGTCTCTTCGATCTGGCCCTTGATCTGGGCAACTCTGTCAGCGATCTCTTTCTTGTCGCCGAGACCGTCAACGATGATGGTGTTCTCTTTCTGAACCTTAACGGATTTTGCACGGCCAAGCTGCTCCATTGTAGCATCCTTGAGGTCAAGACCAAGCTCATCGGAGATCACAGTACCGCCTGTTAAGATCGCGATATCCTTTAACATCTCTTTTCTTCTGTCGCCGTAGCCCGGTGCCTTAACACCTACAACGCTGAATGTACCTCTTAACTTGTTGACGATAAGAGTTGTGAGAGCCTCACCCTCGATATCTTCAGCGATGATAAGAAGCTTTGCGCCTGTCTTTACGATCTGCTCAAGGAGCGGAAGGATATCGTTGATGTTAGCGATCTTCTTGTCTGTGATCAGGATATACGGATCGTCAAGAGTTGCCTCCATCTTCTCCATATCTGTGCACATATATGCGGAAATGTATCCACGGTCGAACTGCATACCTTCTACAAGGTCAAGCTCTGTCTTCATTGTCTTGGACTCTTCGATGGTGATAACGCCGTCGTTTGTAACCTTCTCCATTGCGTCTGCAACCATCTCACCGACCTCATCGCTTGCTGCAGAGATTGCTGCAACTCTTGCGATCTGGTCTTTGCTGCTGATCGGCTCGCTCATCTCTGCGATTGCTTTGACAGCCTCGTCTGTGGCTTTCTTCATACCCTTTCTTAATACGATCGGGTTAGCGCCTGCAGCCAGGTTCTTCATACCTTCGTTTACCATCGCCTGTGCGAGAACGGTAGCTGTTGTTGTACCATCACCGGCAACATCGTTTGTCTTTGTGGCAACCTCTTTTAAGAGCTGTGCGCCCATGTTCTCAAACGGGTCTTCTAACTCGATCTCTTTCGCGATGGTAACACCATCGTTTGTGATCAGCGGAGCGCCGAAGGATTTATCGAGAACAACGTTTCTTCCTTTCGGTCCGATCGTTACGCGGACAGTATCAGCAAGTTTATTTACACCAGCTTCAAGAGCTTTTCTGGCTTCAACGCCATATTTAATTTCCTTAGCCATGTTAAAATTCCTCCAATCAAGATTTCCTGTAACCATTTTCCGGTTACTTCGTTCTGAATTCTGAATTTCAGACCGCCCTGAGCGCTTCGCACACGCGGTCCCGGATATAATTTCTCCGATTATTCGATCACTGCAAGGATATCATTCTGCTTAACGATGATATAATCCTCTTCCTCTACCTTTACTTCTGTTCCGGAGTACTTGGAGTAGATTACCTTATCGCCCGGTTTTACCTGCATCTTGATCTCTTTGCCGTCAACAACTCCGCCAGGACCAACAGCGATCACTTCTGCCTGCTGCGGTTTTTCCTTTGCCTGACCCGGAAGAACGATACCGGATTTTGTGGTCTCTTCTGCAACTAACTGTTTTAAAACAACTCTGTCAAATAATGGTACTAATTTCATTACTGACTCCTCCTTGTCATTTTACAAGCTCTTGCGACTATCCTGTAATTTCAGTCACAATTCTTTTTCATTTTTATCTTCTTCAGTCTGACTCAGGTCTTTTCCCTGACCCCTCGTCACAAGTCATGTTATAGCACATGTTGTTAGCACTGTCAAGTCACGAGTGCTAATTATTTTATGAAAAATTTGTGAACCTCTCTGCGGGTCTGCATGCCGCTGTGCTGTCTAGTTCCCGTTTTCTGGTGAAATCCGGCAATTTACTTGAATAATTTATACATTTTTTTAACTTTTTTCATAATTATGTCTTTCATTTTCCCTGGAATTCGATTATGATTATAAATAGCAGACTGGCGGCTGCAGGCGGAATCCTCAGATTTTCGGAACCGCGTAATGCAGCGGAAAGGAGAATAAACCATGTCAAAAAAGAAATCAGGCCTTCTTATCGCATTTGGCGCGATGCTCGGCGGCGCAGTTGCGGCCGGTATCTCCTACTATCTGAAATTAAAATCCTTCAACGATGAGCTGGACCAGGATTTTCATGAATACGAGGAAGAGGAGACCCCTTCTGAGGAAACAGAAGAAAAGACGGAACCTGCTCCAGAGAGAACTTATATTACAATCAATTCCGGAAAAGACACAAACGCTGCGGATGATTCCGTAAAAAAAGAAGAGACTAAAGATTCCGAAGAGACGGCATGTCCGGAACCCACAGACGAAAAAGACTCTGTAAAAGAGGAAAACGTACCGGAAGAAAAAACATCCTCCGTTGTAGTTGAGGACGATACGGAGGAAGGAAAAACCGAATGATACAAAGTCTTCTCCGCTCCATGGAGCTATTGGAAGTCCTGAAAGAAAAAAACCGCAATTTCTCAATCGCGGAACTGGCGGAGGCGATGGATCTGCCCCCGAGCACGGTTCACCGGATTCTGCAGACATTCTGTGAGAAGAAATATGTGATCCGCGACGACAGATCCCACACCTACCGTCTTGGCCCGGCGCTGATTCCTCTGGGAAAAGCCGCTGCAAGAGGGATCCGTCTCCAGGATGCCGCCCACGGTATCCTGGCACAGCTGGCAAAACAGACAAAAGAAGACGCATACCTCGTAATTCCAGTGGGAAATAAGGGACTTGTGATTGAAAAGGTAGATGGTCCGAGCCACTTAAAAGTTGTTGAAGAGTTCGGCTATGAGATGTATATGCACTGCGGCGCGATCCGTAAGGTCCTCCTCGCATGGCAGACACCGGCCTTCATCGACGAATACTTCAAAAACATTATTCTCCACGATCAGGCTTTCCCTCATGTCCGCCCGGATGACCTGCGCGAGGAATTAAAAAAGATCCGCCAGGATGGCTACGCCATCACTCACGGAGAGTATGTCACCGACGCCCTTGGAATCGGGGCACCGGTCTTCAACTCCGACGGTGAACTCGCCGGTTCCATTGGAATCATCGCCCCGGAGATCCGGGTCGATACTCCGGAGTTTCTTGACACCCAGAAAGATCTCGTACAGTTCTACGCATCATCCCTTTCCGCCGATCTCGGATATGAGAAGCATGATGTGTTCCAGTAAACGGAATCAATCCTTGGGATACGCATTTTCGGATGCGTATCCCGTTTTTTTGCGCTTTGTTCCCATGCACGCCTGGTCACAAGCATATGCCCTGTCCCAATCTCTCCCCCAGTGCAGCTGTCTGTAAAACCTAATCTTGACTTAAGTCCGAAAAAAGCTGGCGCGCGTCTTTGCATACCAGCTTTCTTCTATCCAATCCGCTTATTCTTTACTCAAGAGCTTTCCGTAAAAGGTCTACTCCTTTTCGGATTTCCTCCTCCGTGAGTCCTGCATATCCGAGAACGATCGTACTCATCTCCTTCGCCTGCGCTCTCTCCATATAGAACCCGGAAAGTCCGTAGACGCGGACTTTTTTTTCTGCTGCTTTTTCTAAAAGCTGCTGTTCCGGCTCCTTCTTCCTGTCTTTTAAGAGCACATGAAGTCCCGCGAATTCTCCTGTGATCTCAAACCGCTTTTCCAGCGGCTTTAATTCCCCTAAAAGCGCGTCATGTTTTCCCTTATAGATCTCGCGCATCCTGTTCAGATGGCGCTCAAAATATCCGCCGGAAATAAATTTCGCCAGGATCCTCTGGTCGACCCTGGACACGGTGGAGGAATAAAATCTTCCTTTCGCCAGGTATACCGACAGCAGCGCCTCCGGCAGCACCATATATCCCACACGGATTGCCGGAGCAATGGCCTTCGAGAATGTTCCCATGTAGATGACACATCCGTTCTGGTCCATCCCCTGAAGTGCCGGGATCGGTTTTCCCTTGTAACGGAATTCACTGTCATAGTCATCCTCGATCAGGTATCTTCCGGGCTGCTCTCCCGCCCAGAAAAGGAGCTCCTGTCTTCTTCTCACCGGCATTACGGTTCCTGTCGGGAACTGGTGGGACGGCATCACATAGGCTGCCTGTACATCCTGCCCCTCAAGTTCCTTCACGCAGAATCCATTCTTATCGATCCCCACCGGCAGTACCTTATGTCCCACACCGGATAGCACCCGGTATGCCTGGCGGTAGGTGGGATTCTCCATGGCGATCACCGCGTCCCTTCCGATGATCTGGGAAAGCAGCATCAGAAGATATTCGTTTCCCGCGCCAATGATGATCTGGGAAACATCGCAGTTTACGCCGCGGGCTGCATGGAGATACTCCCGGATCGCCTCCCTGAGGATCAGATCTCCCTGGGGCTCTCCCTTCAAAAACAGCTCCCGGTCCTCTTCTTTTAAGACCGAGCGGCTGATCTTTCTCCAGGTCGCATAGGGAAATCCTTCCAGATCGATGCCTCTGGGAGAAAAATCGACTTCAAATTTTTCACGAAAAAGCTGCCCCCGGACACTTTCCTTTTTCATGCCCAAAGACAGCTCTTTTTTCTGATCCGGCCGGGCAGCAACAGACTGCGCCACCGGCGGAAAGATTCCGTCCAGTGACGCCGCAAAATAGCCTTTTCTCGGAACCGCCTCAAGGTAGCCCTCGGACACCAGCTGCTCGTAGGCGAGCTGCGTTGTGCTCCGGCTGACCTTCAGGCTCTTCGCAAGCTCCCTGGATGAAGGGAGCTGCTTTTCCGGCCTGATATTGCCCTTTCGGATCTCATCTTTGATATACTGATAGATCTGTTCGTACAAGGGTCTCCCCCCCTGTACGTTTAACGGTACGATCAATTCCATAAATCTTTATTTCGGAAGCTTGAAGGAGCTCTTTAAGGAAACGATACGGTTATATACCGGCTGTCCTTCCTTGCTGTCCTTGCAGTCTACGCAGTAGTAACCGTTTCTCATGAACTGGAAGCTGTCGTATGCCTTTGCTTCCATGAGTTTTGGCTCTACATAGGCAGTTGTGATTGTCTTGGAGTTCGGATTTAAGTTCAGGGTTCCGTCAGCGTTCAGCTTGCCTTTCTCCTCATCGACGATATTCTCGTAGAGACGGCACTCTACCTTTCCGGCTGTCGGAGCGGATACCCAGTGGATCGTTCCTTTTACCTTTCTGCCGGTAAAGCCGGAACCACTCTTTGTCTCCGGATCGTATGTGCAGTGGATCTCTGTCACATTTCCGTTCTCGTCCTTCTCGAAGCCTGTGCATGTCACGAAATATGCGCCCATGAGACGGACTTCGTTGCCCGGGAAAAGGCGGAAATACTTCTTCGGCGGATTCTCCATGAAGTCCTCACGCTCGATATAGAGTTCTCTGGAGAACGGAACCTCACGCTCACCCATCTCTGGATTCTCAAGGTTATTCGGGATGCTCAACATCTCTGTCTGTCCTTCCGGATAGTTGTCAATGATCAGCTTTACCGGATCAAGGACAGCCATCATTCTCGGACGTTTTAACTTCAGATCCTCACGGATACAGTACTCCAGCATCGCGTAGTCTACGGAGCTGTTTGCCTTGGAAACGCCCACGAGTTCTACGAACATTCTCAGAGCTTCCGGTGTGTATCCTCTTCTTCTGAGGGCTGCGATCGTTACAAGACGCGGGTCATCCCAGCCGTCTACGATTCCATCCTCAACGAGCTTCTTAATATAACGCTTACCCGTTACCACGTTTGTCAGGTACATCTTCGCAAACTCGATCTGGCGCGGCGGGTTCTCGAACTCGCACTCTCTTACGACCCAGTCGTAGAGCGGTCTGTGATCCTCGAACTCAAGAGTACAGATAGAGTGTGTGATGTGCTCAACCGCGTCCTCGATCGGATGAGCGAAGTCGTACATCGGATAGATGCACCACTTGTCACCGGTATTGTGGTGTGTCATGTGAGCGACACGGTAGATGACCGGATCACGCATGTTGATATTCGGCGATGCCATATCGATCTTTGCGCGGAGAACCTTCTCTCCGTCCTTATACATGCCGTTCTTCATGTTCTCAAATAACTGGAGGTTTTCCTCGACAGAACGGTCACGGTACGGGCTGTTCTTACCAGGTGTTGTGAAGTCACCACGGTATTCCTTGATCTGATCAGCAGAGAGATCACAGACGAAAGCTTTTCCCTTTTTAATTAACTTTACAGCGCACTCGTACATCGTATCGAAGTAGTCGGAAGCAAAGAACAGTCTGTCCTCAAAGTCAGCTCCGAGCCACTTTACATCCTCCGTGATGGAGTGCACGAACTCCGTCTTCTCCTTCGTCGGGTTCGTATCATCAAAACGAAGATTGAACTTTCCGCCGTACTCTTTTGCGAGACCGGAGTTCAAGATGATCGATTTTGCATGTCCGATATGAAGGTAGCCGTTTGGCTCCGGTGGAAACCGGGTCTGGACATGGTCATATACTCCTTCCGCAAGATCTTTATCGATTTCCTGCTCGATAAAGTTTTTGGAAACTACTTCTTTTGTTTCCTCAGCCGGTGTCATATTCTCAGCCATATCAATTCCTCCATTTCGTTTTTTCAATAACATGCCCGTACATCTTTCTTCTATTATTTTAACTCCTGCCATTTTCCAGCAGGACCAGATATCGAACTGTTATATATAATATTTAATACTATCACACTTTTCCGAAGAATTAAAGGGGAAATTTCACATGTTTTTCTCATGTTTCCATCAAATTGATTCCTGCATCTGCATTCCGGTCGGTTCTTTCAGTTTTCTTGAAAATTATAGGCAAAAAACACTGAAAATCCTTTGACGAATTCCGTTTCTGGGATTATACTGTGAATATAGTATGCTAAAAATTTCACAAAACATATAGAACCCGGAGGAAATGATATGGATAAGAATTCTTTCGATCTGATCACATTTGGCGAGATTATGCTGCGTCTCTCCCCGCCGCGTCATGCCCGCATCGTCGATGGCGATATTTTTGAAAAACGTGCCGGCGGAGCAGAACTCAACGTTGCTTCCGGCGTTGCCCTTTTGGGACTTCGTACCGGTATCGTTTCCAAGCTTCCGCAGAATGAGCTCGGAACTTTTATCAAGAACAGGATCCGTTTTGTCGGAGTATCCGATGACTATCTGGTCTACGATGATACGCCGGACGCAAGACTCGGTCTCTACTACTACGAGATGGGCGCCGCTCCGAGAAAGCCTACGATCGTGTATGACCGCCACCAGGCTTCCGTCACAAGGATCAAGATGAGCGAGATCCCGGAGGACATCTACCACTCCGCGAGAATGTTCCACACAAGCGGAATCTCTCTGGCTCTCTGCCAGAACATGCAGAATGTCGCTGTGGAGCTGATCCGAAGGTTCAAATCTGCCGGAGCTACGATCTCCTTCGACGTAAACTACCGTGCGAACTTATGGGGTGAGGAGGAAGCGAGAAAAACCATCGAGGAGATCCTTCCGTTAGTCGATGTTCTCTTCGTATCTGAGGAGACAAGCCGCCGCATGTTCAAGAAGACCGGTGACCTGAAGGATATCATGAAGAGCTATGCCACTGATTACGGCGTAAAGATCGTTGCCACCACCCAGCGCACGGTCATCAGTCCAAGAAAACACAACTTCACCTCCATCGTCTACGATGCCCGCTCCGATAAATTTTACACGGAAGCGCCGTACAACGATATCGATGTGATCGACCGCATCGGTTCCGGTGATGCCTATGTCGCCGGTGTTCTCTTCGGTCTCTTAAAATATGGAGATCCGGAAAAGGCCATGCAGTTCGGAAACGCCACATCCAGCGTCAAGAACACCGTTCCGGGCGACCTCCCGTCCTCTGACTTCAAGGAAATCGACCGGATCATCCATGAGCATCATTCCACAGGACCTGTCAGTGAGATGAACCGGTAATTACAAATTTGCTCCGTATGAGAGAAAAGGTCTGAGTTTCAGCAGAAATCAGACCTTTTTCTTTTTCATCCAAATTTTTCTTTTTAAATCGATCTGATATACCGTTCTGATGCCGCTGAAAAATTGTTGCCAATAGTTTGTTTCGAGTACGCGACAACCGAAAAATGCCGTGAGAAGATTGCTTTTACCTCTCACGGCATTTTTATTATACTCTTTTACAGATCCAGATCGATAAACTCGAAGTCATCGTCATCCTCGTTTCTCTTCTCAGCCGGTGCCGCTTTCGGCGCTGCCTTCGCGGCCTCCTTCGCAAGGTTCTTTGACAGATCTTTTTCCATATCCGCCACATTCTTTCTCACCGGTCTCTCCGGAGTGTCTGTTCTCTCTGGAACATTCTCTGTCCTCACAGCTTCCCGTCTCTTCGCTGCCGGCCGGCGTGTCTCGGCTGCCTCCGGTCTTCTTCGCGGGATCTGGATTTCTTCCTCTTCCTCATCGAAAAGCTCTTCCCCGCGGGCAGCCGGTCTGGACGCAGCTCTTCTCTCCGGCGCTTTCTCGGACTTTCCGGTCTTCTGCGCCTTTTTCGGCTCGGACTTTCTGTTTTTCCGTCCGCCCTCGTAGTCACCGTAATCGTCATCATATCCGCCGCGGCCCGGATTCTTCGGTGCCTTCGGCTTTCTGAGTAAGAGAACGATAATGATGATCACTAAGAGAATACTGAGTGCAAAAAGCCCGATCACGAACATTCCGCGGATCTCGTAATCCTTAAGCAGACTGTTGTAATCCTCAGCAACCTTTAAGTACTTGCTGTGGGCATCTGCTGCGTCCGGATCCTGGAAGTAACGCTGGAGCGTCATCTCCTTCTGATCGTAGCGGTAGAAGCCTTCCTCACCGTTCTCGTTACGTCCGTAAACGACACAATACTCCGGTGCGGAATCTCCGCTGTCTTTCCAGATCCAGCCGTGGACTGTGTGATCTCCGATATCGATGGTGCACTCGGCAAAACCGTCCGGGAGTGCTGTTCCCTCCGGGATGCACTCAGGCGGAAGCACTACGACTGTCTTCTCTGCCATCTTCACGACTACATAAGCAGATAAAGTGCCTGTCTCGCTGTTGTATACAAAGAAGTCCCCGTTGCCGGAATCATCTGTCATGTAAAGCAAGGTCATTCCAGAGTCATCTGTAGCTGCCTTTACAGTTCTGCCCTCATACTCGATCTCCGTCGCTGTAAATCCAGACGGAAGCTCAGAATCATCAAAGGTATCCGCAACAGTCCAGCTGCCGTCCTCACCGATGACTCCTGCGTTTGTCTCTGCGGAACCCGCGTCTGTCTCACCGGCGGAAGCTGCCGCGTCGTCAGACTTTGTGACAACGATGGTGTAGGTCTTTGTTGTCTCCCCATCCTCCGCTGTTACGGTACAAGTGATGGTGTTCTCTCCGTCCTGGAGATCATCATTTCCGCTGACAGTCACCTTTGCGCCGCCGTCCTTTGCCGGTGCGCTGACCGTGATGGATGTCACATCGCTTGGAACCGCAGCGGTATACTCGGTCGTATCCGCGGAGAACGCCGGTTTTAAAGTACCCGGTGAGATCGTGAGGGACGCTAAGGACGCGTCCCTGGAAGAAGTATCCGCCGCGTTGATCTTTACGGAAGAGCTTCCAATATGGTTGAGAGTCACTGCCTTGGAGTCGGCATCGTAAACTTCCTGGGATTTCACCGTGATGGAGGAAGTTCCAGCCTTTAAGGCATTAAATTTTAATGTAAAGCTGAACGTCTTCTGGTCCGCAGCCTCCGCAGAACCGATGACGCGGACAGATCCTGCTCCGCCATTGGAGTTCGTACCGCTGACAAATTCAAGGGCATCCGCATCATACTGAAGCATCACATCGGAAGAACCGAGCGCTGCGTCCGCGACGATCTTCATCGTGACGGATATCTGGTCTCCCACCGAAACGGTCGGGTCGGAAAACGAAAGTTTTCCGCTGGCCGCAAATGAAACCACCACGCCAGCCGGCAACAGCATGACCATCAGTGCGAACGCCAACAGCCCCGCCGCCAGTTTTTTCATGTATTTGTTCATATTTCTTTATCTCCTATTCCAGCTTTTTCCAGGCTGATCATTGTCTTGTTTCCATAATTTCCGCCTGTACTTCCAAGCATAGTCTTTCCTGAAATGGATCTTTTTATGACCCGATATTCCCATATCAGTTGCCGGTCACAAGCTTTCCGCTGCCGGTCGCGCCCTCCGGATAAGAGCCGCTCGTTCCTGTCGATGACGTCACGAGCTTTCCAGATCCGGATGCGCCTTCTGGATAAGAACTCTGTGATCCGGAATTTGTGCTTCCAGGGCCAGTGGTGCCGAAACTGCTCCCGCTATTGGATATTCCGGTCGATCCGCCAGGGCCTACCGTAGATCCGGTCGTCGTAAAGCCCGAGGACGAAGAACCTGTGGAACTTCCCGTCGACGGGGAAACTACGGTGGTGCTGCCGTTTCCGTTTCCTTTCGCAATGGAAACCTGGTATGTGCGGACATCACCGTTCTCCGCCTTCACCTGAATCTTCACGATCGTCGTTCCGCTTCCGAGACTGATCGATCCTGCTCCACTGACTGCTGCCTTGGAGTCGATAGCCGTAGCACGGATATTTACAGAGGAAACTGAAGAGTCTACAATGAGATCATACTTCTCCGTATCTTTATTGAAGGTTGGTGTCAGGGAATATCCGTCGATGGTGATCCCTGACAGCTTGTTGTTCGGGCTTCCCGTCACGGTCGGCTTCGCGCAGGCAGTTTCCGGCATGTTGTTGAATACCGGGATCTTGAACACGAGCGCCTGTTTCTTCATCTCATCCGTATAGGCCCTCGCGAGCTTCGCGCCCTCCCCGGCCGCTCCTTCCACGTTTGTCATATACTGATGCTTGTAGGGGCTGCTGCCCTGCACATTAAATTTCTTTAAATAGAAGGTATCCTGTCCATTTTTCAGGAAATTCTCACTGTAGTAGGTCGCGCCGCCGATGATGGACTTTTCGATAGAATTCCACGGTCTTCCGTAGCTTCCCGACTGGGACGCGTACCAAAGACCTCTCGTGACGGCTGACATGGAGCCGGAAGCAAAAGCGCCGATATTAAAGAAATTATAGTAGCCTTCATAGCCGGAGGTCTTTCCTGAAATACTTCCGGATTTACCTATCCCCTGCTCCTGAAGGATCATAGCGCCAAGGACATACGGGTTGACGCCAGTCTGGGCCGCCGCCTTCATAATAATATCCACATAAGTCTGTCCCGTCGGTACCGGTGAAGTGTTTGACGCGCCGGTATTGTCATCAGTGATGGCAGACGCGTCCATTCCCGGACCATACTCTACCTCCGGGAGTGCCGTTGTATACATCTTTCTCTGGCTGATCGTGGAGCTCACCGTAGAACCCGGCCCCTCAAGGCTCACACCCTGATTTTCGCTGCCAGAGCTTATGTTGCCGCTTCCATAAGGACTTCCGCCGGACGTTCCAGAACTCATTCCCGGTCCGTAGTTTTCCCCCTGCTGCAGGGAGCCGGAAACTTCAGTATTCGTTTTACTGTTTATGACTGCCGCTGTACCGGACCCCGAAGTCTCCTGGATACTCTGGGCTGCCGTCGTCTCCTCCGGCGTCTTTTCCAGGAATGTTCCCGTGATCAGGCTCGTAAGTCCCGCTCTCGTCTGGGTATTGCTGTCGAAGGCGTGATGCAGAAACTGGAATACATAGGTATCGTTTAGGAAATTTCTCGGATCCATATAGTAGGCGACAATGTCCTTGGATGCCGCCACCCAGGAAGAACCGTCGAATCCGGTCCAGGTGCTTGTATTCCAGTCGTAAGCGCCGTAGTCTGTGGATTTCCAGGATGAAATGCTCGCCTTCGATACCAGATTCGTTCCGACTGCTCCTTCCGCCTCCATCACATCGCTCCAGTTAAGCCCCGTCTTCTGGGCCTGGAAGACCCAGGTCGGATGTTCCGTGTGAAGGGTCCGCAGAGACGTCTTGTAGCTTTCCGGGAATCCCTGGCTGTTTAAATAGCTCTCAAAGTTCGCGTCATAGCTGTAGGATACCGGGAATTTGATATAGTCTGAACGGACATAGCCTCCCTGTGTCCCTGAACTGGAGGAAAACTGGATCTTATACCAGATCTTCCCGTCGGATCCCGTTGTCTCGGAAACCACTGTCACAGCAGCTCCGTAGGCAAGTTTTTTTACGATAGATCCCGTCGTCCCCGGTGTACTCCGCACATTCAGAGTCGTGGCATTTACTGTCGCCGAGCCTGTCGCCGCGTATACGGAAGACAGCCCGGATATCATCGTTCCGGTGTGAGCCGCACAATCTCCCAAAAGGACCGCCCCCAGCATCAGCGCCAGAAATCTTTTTTGTCTCTTTGTCATGTTTTTCTTCTCTCCCACTGCCGGTTTCGTGAAATTTTGCATAAAATCGACATCATATCCATTATAATGATAAAGGCACTTTTCTGTCAACCGCGCAGGAGAAACTTCACACAAATTCCAAATATTGCCGCATTTTCTTAATAAAAACTTAAAAAAGAAACTATAACCTGCAGAAGCTTCCACCGCCAGTTTCTTTCGAATGCATGACAGCACAAAAGCCCGGCATCTCCTCATGGAAACGCCGGGCCTCATGTTTTTTCGTCAATTACACTTCAGATTTACTGCAAAATTATACCGGGTAAGCTTTATTTGCTTTGTCTGCAGTCTTCTGGTCAACCTTCGTCTGCTGGGCTTCACGGTACTCGAAGAAGTCTTTTGCTACAGCCGGGAACAGAGCATAGGATAATACATCCTCATCCTGCTGCTTCCACTGTGCGCATTCCTTCTCGAATTTCGGTAACTGCGGCTCGATCAGATCTGCTGGACGACAGGTGATCGGAGTCGCGTCACCGATGATCTTCTTCTGGACTTCTTTGTTGAACGGTTTCACCGTCTTACCAAATTCACCCATCATGATCTTCTTGGACTCCTTCGGAACCATCTTATATCTCTCGCCGGCAAGAACGTTCATGACAGCCTGTGTGCCAACGATCTGGGAGGACGGAGTTACAAGCGGCGGCTCACCGAAGTCTTTTCTTACTCTCGGGATCTCCTCAAGCACTGCGCGGTACTTGTCTTCCTGACCAGCTTCCTTTAACTGGGAAACAAGGTTGGAAAGCATTCCGCCCGGTACCTGATACTGGAGCGTCTTGATGTTTACACCGAGAACCTTCGGGTTCAGAAGGCCGCTCTTTAAAGCTTCCTCACGGATCGGTGTGAAGTAATCGGTGATCTCTGCAAGCAGATTCTGGTCATAGCCAGTATCATACTTGGTGCCGCGGAATGTCTCAACCATAACTTCAGTTGCCGGCTGGGATGTACCGAGAGCCAGCGGAGACATTGCGCAGTCAATGATATCGCAGCCTGCTTCCACAGCCTTTAAATATGTCATGGAAGCAACACCGGAGGTATAGTGCGTGTGCAGGTCGATCGGCAGCTTTGTACCCTGTTTTAATGCCGTAACAAGCTCAGTAGCCGCATACGGAGTTAACAGACCTGCCATATCCTTGATGCAGAGGGAATCAGCGCCCATGCTCTCGATCTCGGAAGCGATATTCTTCCAGTAATCAAGTGTATACGCATCGCCTAATGTATAGCAAAGGGCGATCTGGGCATGTCCGCCTTCCTTTTTTGTTGCCTTAACGGCAGTCTCAAGGTTTCTGATATCATTCAGGCAGTCAAAAATACGGATAATATCAATACCATTTGCGATGGATTTCTGTACAAAGTACTCAACCACATCATCTGCATAATGATTGTATCCAAGGATATTCTGACCACGGAACAGCATCTGGAGCTTCGTGTTCTTGAATCCAGCTCTCAGTTTTCTGAGTCTCTCCCACGGATCTTCCTTCAGGAAACGCAGGCAGGCATCAAAAGTAGCGCCGCCCCAGCATTCTACTGCGTGGTAGCCAACTTTATCCATTTTGTCAACGATCGGAAGCATCTGATCAGTCGTCATTCTTGTTGCAAGGAGAGACTGATGCGCATCACGAAGAACGGTCTCAACGATCTTAACCGGCTTTTTCTGAACTTCTGCCATTTTATTATCCTCCTACCGGGAGATCTGCCCGGGCAGACCTCCCTATATTAAAAGTTTCGGTTCCAATTAAACTCCGAAGATAGCCATGAAGGTACCTGCAGCAACTGCTGTACCGATAACGCCGGCTACGTTCGGTCCCATTGCGTGCATAAGAAGGAAGTTTGTCGGATCTGCCTCAGAACCAACCTTCTGGGATACACGGGCTGCCATCGGAACTGCGGATACTCCGGCAGAACCGATTAACGGATTAACCTTACCACCAGTTACCTTGCACATGAGCTTACCAAAGATAACGCCGGCTGCTGTACCGAACGCGAACGCGATAAGTCCAAGGATAACGATCTTGATAGTTGTAACTTTTAAGAATCTCTCAGCACTTGTTGTAGCGCCAACGGAAAGACCGAGAACGATTACAACGATGTACATAAGAGCGTTGGAAGCTGTCTCCTGTAACTGTTTAACAACGCCGGACTCACGGAAGAGGTTACCAACCATAAGCATACCAACGAGCGGAGCTGTTGTTGGAAGGATCATACAAACTACGATCGTAACGATAACCGGGAAGAGGATCTTCTCAAGTTTGGATACCGGACGAAGCTGTTCCATCTTGATCTTTCTCTCTTCTTCCGTTGTTAAGAGTTTCATGATCGGCGGCTGAATGATCGGAACGAGAGCCATGTAGGAGTAAGCTGCTACGGCGATCGGTCCCATGAACTCAGTCTGTCCAAGCTTACCTGCAAGGAAGATGGATGTTGGGCCATCAGCACCACCGATGATGGAGATCGCAGCTGCTGCCTTGTCGTTGAAGCCCATGAAAATAGCCATAAAGTAAGCGGCGTAGATACCGAACTGAGCGGCAGCGCCTAAAAGGAAGCTCTTCGGGTTAGCGATGAGCGGACCGAAGTCTGTCATCGCGCCGACACCCATGAAGATCAGGGACGGGAGAATACTCCACTCGTCCAGTAAATAGAAGTAGTGAAGAAGTCCTCCAACACCGTTGGAAGAATCTTCAATGCTCAGCATAATATCCGGATAGATATTTACGAGCAGCATACCAAAGGAAATCGGCACAAGAAGAAGCGGCTCGAACCCTTTACCGATTGCAAGGTAAAGGAAGATACACGCAACTAAGATCATGATCAGGTTTCCTACGCTTAAGTTCAGGAATGCTGTCTGCTGAAGAAGATTCAAAAGTGTATTTTGAATGTATTCCATGTTAATCCCTCCATGTGGAATCTGCAGTCAGCAGAAAATTAGTTTAATGTAGCGAGTGTAGCACCCGGCTCTACGGAATCACCAACAGCAACGTTGATTGTTGCAACAGTGCCGTCCTGCGGAGCAACGATCTCGTTCTCCATCTTCATAGCTTCAAGGATCAGGAGGACCTGACCTCTCTTAACAGCCTGACCTGCAGATGCCTTAACGCCAAGGATCTTACCCGGCATCGGAGCTGTAACTGCTACTGCGCCTGCTGCGCCAGCCGGAGCTGCCGGAGCTGCTGCCGGTGCCGGAGCTGCCTTCGGTGCTGCTGCCGGTGCTGCCTTCGGTGCCGGTGCTGCTGCCTTCGGTGCGGAAGCTGCGCCTGTGAAGCCCTCTTCTACTGTTACTTCATATACATTACCGTTTACTGTGATTGTATAATTTTTCATTGTGATTTCCTCCTGATAATATTAATTCCAGTTTCTGTTAGAAACACGTTTGATGGAGCGGACTACAAGTCCGTTGTCAACAGTCTCTTTTCCCTCATAAGCTGCGATTGCTGCTGTGATCACGGAAACGAGTTCTGTATCATCGGTAAGGTTCTCCTCCTCAGCCGGAGCTGCTGTCGGAGCCGGTGCTGCTGCAGGGGCCGGAGCTGCCGGTGCTGCCACAGGTGCTGCCGCTGCCGCATTTTTCTTTGCTTTCATCTTCGCCTCAAATACGCTGATGTATTTGAACATGCTGATCAGCCAGCTGATGAAGATCAGGACTGCGAATACAACGCCCATACCCATTAAGGTATTCATTCCGGCTTTCGCCATCTTCTCGCCTGTTGTGTAAACCGGAGAGAAGGAAATTGTCTCAACCTTGTTGAGGTCCTCGTCTGCGATCAGAGTGAATTCCATCGCTCTCTTCTCGTAAACAGTGTTCATTCTTGCGACATAGCCGTCATCACTTTTTGTAACGACTGCTGTCTCGCTGGAAACGAACGCGCCAAGGTCATCCTTAATGGAATCCCAGGATTTTAACGCATTCTCCATAACAGTATCTTTGTTCTTTACGCTTGTTGCAAGGGCCTGTTCGATGGAAGCGTCATCCATCTGGTTGAACAGATCCAGGTACTGCTGGGAGCCGGACTGCATCGCCATTTCGATCTGCGGATCGATCGTTTCAGCGGTGTCAACGGCTGCAGAGCATCCTGCAAGCGCGAAGAGGCAAACTGCCATGCAGAGTGCAAGCCAGATTCTTCTAATTCTCTGTTTCATATTTCAGCCACCTCATATTAGATCGTTCCGTGCTTTTTGGACGGACGATCCTCTCTTTTTGTGAACAGCATCTCAAATGCAGCAGCTACACGCTGTCTTGTCTCGGAAGCCTCGATGATATCGTCTACATATCCTCTCTTTGCTGCCGCAAGTGCGCTTGCCTGCATCTCATTATACTGTGCTGCTTTTTCATTGATCAGGGCTGCCGCATTGTCAGCCTTTGTGATCTCGTCAGCATACATGATCTTCACAGCCGGTACTGCTTCCATGACACCGATCTTCGCGTTCTTCCATGCGTATACAATGTCAGAACCGATGGACTTGCTGTTCATGGTAAGACCTGCTGTTCCGTTTGCCTTGCCGACAACGACAGTTACCTTCGGAACGTCAGCGTTTGCGAATGCGTAGGTCAGGCGTGCTGCCGCCTTCGCGATCTTCTTCTCGTTGCATTTGCAGTTCTTGTAACCATCTACATTGACGAGTGTAAGTACCGGGATCTCGAAAGCGTTGCAGAAGTTTACAAATGCTGCTGCTTTCTCACATCCTGCTGCGGTAAGGGCTGCGTCATAAGTAGCAGTCTTCTCGCCGTCTGTATAAACTTCGCTGCGATTTGCAACACAGCCAACGGTAGCTCCGTTTAAGCGGATAAATGCCGTTACCATCTCCGGTGCGTAGTCCTTCTTCATTTCCATGTAGAAGCTGTCATCAGAGATCATGGACAGTGCGATGGATGTATCGCCTGCGCAGTTCTCGATATCTGTGCAGATTCTGTTTAAGTCATCCTCACATTCGCTGTAAGACATGTCATCCTCGTTGTTAGCCGGAAGGATGGAAACAAGGTTTCTGATCTCGGTGAAAATTTCTTTCTCGGAGCCAGTCGCGCATACGTTTCCTGTCTCTTTTGCCTGATACTCAGCGCTGGAATTATCAGCATCGTTCTCAGCGATTACAAACGGAGCATTCACAAACATTTTTGCGTCCTGTTCCATAAATGTGAAATCAGCCATTTCAGATGCCACAGCCATTCCGCCGCCGCAGTTTCCAAACACAGCCTGGATCTGCGGGATCACACCGGATGCCATTGCCTGGCAGACATAAAGTTTGCCGAAGCCGTCCAGGGCATCCATGCTTTCCTGGAGTCTGAATCCTGCACAGTCAACCAGGCCAACAATGGGTGCGCCCATTTTCATAGCCATACTATAGAGCTTCTCGATCTTCTCTGCGTGCATTTCGCCGATGGATCCGCCCATTACGGACGCGTCCTGGCTGTACACATAGACGAGAGCACCATTGATCGTACCATAACCGGTAACAACACCATCTGCAGGGGTTTCCTGAGACTGCATGTTGTAATCAGTGCTTCTGGCAGTAATATAAGCACCAACCTCAACAAAGCTGTTGTCATCAAGCAATTCATGAATTCTGTTGATTGCCGACGTTTTTGTCATTTTGCTGTCCTCCATTATTCCTTAAATTGACGAAAATCAAATTTCTGCCTAGTGTAATAATAAACGGATTTGATGCAAAATTCAAGGAGTTTTTCCCCGCCTTAGCAACATTTTTATCCCTTTTCGTCAGAAAAATTTAAGAAACTTTTTTTCTAATGCCTGTCTCGTGATGCAGTTAATTTTTTAAACCTTCTGCTTCCAGATGACGTTTCATCTCAGTAAAGCCCCGCCCGCGGACTTCTCCGACCTGGTGAACCACCATGAATGCTTCCGGATCGATGTCCATCACGATGCGGTTTAATTTCTGAAGTTCCCTGCCGGAAACTACGGTGACGACGGCCATGGACGTCTTTCTTAAGTGCCCGCCCTCGATCTGGAATAATGTGGTTCCACGGTCAAGCTGTTCCTGCACTGCGATATTGATCTCCTCGTATTTCTCGCTGATGATCTTCGCCTGTACCTGCTTTTTGCCCATCATGAGCATCTTGTCCAAGATCACGGTGTAGACCATGACCATGATAATCCCGTAGAGGATCTTTTCCCGGTCGCGGAACAAAAGCTGGGATAAGAGGATCGCCACATCGAAAACGTACATGGACACAGATACCGGAACCTTAAAGCGTTTCTGCAGGACAAGCGGAGGGATGTCCATGCCGCCGGTGGAGGCACCGGAGCGGATCACGAACCCCAGAGCGAATCCGATCATGATCCCAGCAAAGATGGCACAGAGCATGGGATCCGTTGTGAATACGAAGTCTCCCGCCAGGGCGGTCAGGCGGTCAAGGATGAACGGGTAATAAAATGTCGCAAGCAGGGTCGTCGCCGCAAATTTTTTCCCCAACTCCAGCCAGCCGAGACCGAACATGATAATATTGAAGACTGCCACGAAGCCAGAAAGAGGGATCCCGAAGAAATGCTGTGCCATAAGGCCAAGTCCTGTGGTTCCCGCGGCGATCATGTCCAACGGCAGGATGAAGAGGACGACTCCCGCGGCGTAGACCGTGAGACCAAACAGGATAACCGCAGTCTGGATAACGACAGATGCCGCCTTGTTCTGTTTTGTTTCTGATGTTTCCATTTGTTTTGTTACCTTTCTCTTTGTGTGCTGTTTATTGTTGTCTATTATTGTTTGTATTGTTTATGTATTTTGTATTATTTGTATCTGTTCAGTAGGTCTGCGCACTTGCTGCGCTGACCGTAAGAAAACCTAGGCTAAAAGGCAAAAATCCATCGGCGTAGCCGATTTGGAATGGATTTTTGCATGTAACTGTGAAGGTACTGAACAGTTACTATTATTTAAATTTTCCGCCTTCGCAATTTTTCGCGTTTTCTGTTCTTTCCACTACCTCTTTATCACAGAAAAGCGCACAAAAAAAGGACGCCCGGAGGCGTCCTCATGAATTTCCCTTATTTGCCGAAAACTGCTTCATAGTCTTTACGGAATTTCTCAATTCCCTGGTCAGTTAACGGGTGATGTGTCATCTGCTCGATTACTTTATACGGAACCGTCGCGATATCAGCGCCTGCAAGTGCACACTCTGTTACATGCATGGTGTGTCGTACGCTTGCCGCGATGATCTCTGTCTCGATATCATGGAGAGCGAAGATCTCTGCAACAGTGTCGATGAGATCGATACCCGGCTGGGAGATATCATCGAGACGTCCTACGAACGGGGACACATAAGCTGCGCCTGCTCTGGCTGCAAGAAGTGCCTGGTTGGCGGAGAAGATCAGGGTCACATTCACCTTGATGCCTTCGGAAGAAAGCACTTTTGTCGCCTTTAAGCCTTCCACCGTCATCGGGATCTTAACGACCATATTCGGGTGGATCTTCGCGATCTCGCGGCCCTCCGCGATCATTCCCTCCGCGTCAGTTGTTGTTGCCTTTACCTCACCGCTGATCGGTCCGTCTACGATAGAAGCGATCTCTTTTAAAGTCTCAACATAATCTTTTCCTTCTTTTGCGATCAGGGACGGATTTGTTGTAACTCCGCAGATCACTCCCATGTCATTTGCTTTGCGGATTTCATCCACATTGGCTGTATCAATGAAAAACTTCATTGGTTCCCCCTCCTGTATTTCAAATAATCGTAACTGCCTGGTATTTTCACAGCTACAAATCGTCATATAAGTCCATTTTAACATGAGGATATGTTTTGTCAATGCATTTCGACGTTTTTCCCGGATTCCGCCCATTCCTGAATGCGTGTTCGCGAAAAGATGCAGATTACAGCAGGCGAGCGCGTTCGGTGTGGAAATTCACCATGACACATTCTTTTTATCCAGCATACGGGATAAATTCAAAACAATCCTCTTCATACACCCCGTCGATCTCGAATCCCCAGCCTTTATCCGACTTTTTCACTGCCAGACGGCATCTGCGTCCATCGGAGAGCTCCATGTCCACAAAGTTTTCCAGATCTGTCGCCCGGACATAGTACTTTGTTCCCACTGGAAGTTTCTCCTCTTTTTCACTGCCGTCTGCTTCCATCATCGTCACCGGAAGCTCCCTCGTGGATACCAGCGCCGCCTCATCCTCCTTTGAATCGCAGACATTGACTTTTGTATACACATCATTCTCTGCCACCGGCATCCCGCTCTCACCCACATGGAATTTCCGGTAAGCGTCATATGTTCCCAGGGCATCCACTCTGCGGGTAAGGTAAAATCCATCCGGATCATTTAACAGGGCGCCATGAGGACTGTCATTCGATGTACCAACATGGCAGATCTCTTCTCCCTTCAGGTCAAAGACTTCCATGGTCCTCCAGTCATTCTCACTCTGGATCTCCGTGTAGAGATATGGGTGCCCGTCATCTGTCATGACGATCCAGCCGTACTGGGGCTGTCCATAGAGTTCCATCGTGAATTCTTTCTTCTTTCCACCCTGTTCCCGCTCGATCGTGATATTTCTCGTGTCATACCCGTCTGCGGCATCATCAAAATGATAACTCACAGAAGTATCGTTTTCCTCGTGCTCATACGTCACAGTCTCCCAGGGACTGATCTTTTCTGCCCAGCCTTCTGAAGCTTTCCCTATATAGTCTGTCTGGAACATCGCTTCATTTCCGGCAAACGGAACCTCCACTTCAACAGCTCCTGCCGCATATGAGGCGATAACATACTGGTCAAAATGAATGCACACACCTGTTTTTGTGATGCACCATCCCAGTGGCCCATATCCATCCGTCCCCGCAAACAGACTGTCCACAGTCATTTCATAATCTTCGAATAATCCCTTCTCCTCCTTCTGGTCAGAAAGCTCCTCCTCCACATATTTCCGGAATCCCGGAAGATCTTTTACTACATCGCAAAGTTCCAGCTCTTTTCCTGTCTGCGTATCGAAATTGTGGTATTCCGTCACAGAGCTTGGATGCGCGCCTCCCAGATCATAATATTTCAGCCAGTACATACTGACGACCGTATGGTCGAAGCGGACCGGATTGAATTCATAATTGCAGACATATGACTGCTTCATATCCGGGTAATTGTTCCGCATATCCTCAGCTTCTTTTTTATAGGAGGCATACTCCTCTTTATTCTGGCTGACCAGGTTTTTATTCAGGAAAATGAGCGACTGCTTCAGCGCATCATATCCGTCCCCCTGTACATAGACCTTGTCGCAGCGCGATGTGATGATTGGAGTCTGGTCTGTGTCATCCCATTCCCCGTCATATTCCCCGCTTACCGCGATAGGGATCAGGGTGAAGCGGTCCGTCTGGGCATCCGCGCCCGTATTCCCATTTTGATCAGTGCCCGATATGCTCTCCACCGCACTCTCCGGCTCACGTTCCGCTGTGGATCCAGTCTCACCGCTCTCCTGTGTCGTCTCCGCCGCTGTATCCACCGTCACTATATCTTTTTTCTGACAGCCGGTCATGAGACTCATTGCGATCAGGAGATATAGACCATATTTTCTCATACTGTTTCCTCCCTTTATCAATTTTTATAACCATTCGATTTTATTTGCCGATGACATGCAGCATTCACATTCTGTTTCCCTTTGCAGCCGAAATTTTCCTGTATCAGGATTATTCCTTTTTATAGCCTTATCTTATCGCACATGCTCCGGGGAATCCATTTCTTTTCCCTTACGAATTCTTAAAACAAAGCGGAAGAAAACAGAACGTACAGCGGATCTCCCCCTCTTGCAAAAAATTTCGGCATATTTGGGCATAAAAATACCGGAAACAGGCAGTTCCCCATTTCCGGCATTTTCATCATATTCTCATATATCTATTTTATCTGCGCGCCGCGTCTCTACAGCATCCAATCCTTCAAAACATCGTGATCACGCAGAAGTTTTCCAACGATCGTCTTATCGATCTTTCTGAGCAGCGGCTTTTTCAACATTTCAAACGGCATCGGAAGCTTCATCTCAAGCGGGGACTTTCCGTCCATGAGCTTCACCGTGCTGTCTAAGAGCTCTCTCACATCATAGACACTGCCCCATACCTCCGGCACACCGCGGTCCACTCCACAGAGTCCGTATACTGCCTCCATGGCGGTACGGACAGAATACTCTGTGGTAAAGATCGTATCTCTCGGAGTCTCCGCAAACTGTCCAAGGAAAGCGGCATTTACAGAACCGTCCGGAATTACATCCGGGCGGTCTCCGGCAGCTCTCGGCATAAAGAACGCTGTGATATATGGCATCATGGTCGGCGTGCAGTTGCACTCTTCTCCTGATAGTCTCTCGATATCCTCCACCGGGATTCCGAGATGATACAGCCACTCGGCGGTGATCTCCTTACCGATACACTCCTTCATGGGTTTCTTCACATAGTCGCCCGGGACATCGGTGAACAGGCTGTATACCCATACACACACCTCGTCCTTCTTCTGATTCTTGAACTGTCCCTGGCGGTTGATGGTCCAGCTCAAAAGCCACTTGGAATCGCGGCAGCTCACGATACCGCCAGTAACAACTTTGCCTGTCCTCGGGTCGCGCTTGCAGATTTTCTTGATCTGGTCGATGATCTCTTCATTTGCGGTGGTGACCGTCGCAGACTCCCAGTTCGTCTTCTCGATATCGGAGCAGAATTTTTCCGGATGACCGAAGGACGGATCCTGTGCTGCAATTTTCTTCCAGAGGCTCCAGCAGCCGCTGCTTCTCACTTCCGCGTCACCCACCGGCGCATGGTTCTGGTCACCGTAGATCGTCCCTTCTGTACAGCTTCCGTTTGTGATAAACACAAGGTCCTTTTCCGTCAGCGGGATCTCCGTGTCCCCGGTCTTCGTGCGGCACTCGATAGCGCGGGCCGTCTTCTTTCCGTCCGTGATCTCAAAGCGGACGTTTGTGACCTCTGTGCCGAACCGAAACTCCACGCCTGCCGCCTCCAGGTATTTCTGCATCGGCAGAATCAGGGATTCGTACTGGTTGTAGCGGGTGAATTTCAGAGCGGAGAAGTCCGGAAGGCCGCCGATATGGTGGATAAATCTCTGGAAGTACCGCTTCATCTCCAGGGCGCTGTGCCAGTTTTCAAAGGCGAACATGGTTCTCCAGTAAAGCCAGAATTGGGAGCCGAATACCTCATCATCGAACACATCCTCGATGGTTTTGTCATAGAGATCCTCATCCTTCGTGAAGAAGAGCTTCATGATCTCCATACTGCCCTTCTGGCTCAGACCAAACTTTCCGTCCGTATGGGCATCCTCGCCGCGGCGCTCTGTGGCACGACAGAGAGAATAGTTCGGGTCATGCTTGTTTAACCAGTAATACTCATCGAGAACGGACGCGCCTGGAACCTCCAGGGACGGGATGCTGTGGAACAGATCCCAGAGGCACTCGAAATGATCCTCCATTTCGCGGCCGCCGCGCATCACATATCCTCTTGTCGGATCATCGATTCCGTCGCAGGCACCTCCGGCGATATCCATGGCCTCTAAGATGTGGATGTTCTTTCCCGGCATCTTGGCATCGCGGACGAGAAAGCATGCCGCCGCCAGGGATGCGAGACCGCTTCCCACAAGGTACGCGGACTTCTCCTCGATTCCCGCCGGCTTCTCCGGGCGGGCGAACGCTTCGTAGTTTCCGTTTGTGTAGTAGATTCCCTTGCTGTTCTTATCATGTTTTCCGAGTTCTGTGTTGCGGTAATCGGATCTGCTTCCATGGGAAGTCTTTTTCATCTTATCCATTTCCATGTTTCCGCGCTTCTTCGCCGCGAGTACCGCTGTGATTCCAGCTCCGGCCGCCAGAACTGCTCCGGCTTTCCATCCTTTTTTGCTCATCGTTTCTGGTTTCCTTTCCTGTTTATTTCATTTCTACATTCCGTATCATGTAGTTTTCATAACTATATTGCTGCTTTTGATAGTAATCCTTTCCACGGGCTTTGTCAAGCTTTCCATTCAAATATTTTGAACGCAAAAGTTTTTTCTGCGCTTCCCGCCTTTTATCTTCTCCTTTTTTCTGATTTTCATTCAAAAAGTACCCCGCCCGCTGTCTCTATAGGGGCAGCGAACAGGGTACTAAAAAGGGGAGGATAAGTATTAATCTTTTTCTTTTGTACTGGTCATAGGATTGCCCGTTTTTCCGTTTTTATACATTCATCATTGATTTTCCATACACATTTTTTTATAATAAGCTTACGGAATACATTCAGATTGGAGAATACAGAAATCATGAAAAATCTTGTAATCGGACAGTCCGGCGGACCTACCGCCGTCATCAACGCGAGCCTTTATGGTGCGGTAAAAGCATTCAGGGAATCCGGCGCGGACGGACATGTTCTCGGAATGATCAACGGAATCGAGGGATTCCTCGCTGACCATGTGATGGACCTTTCCACGGACCTCTCTGACAAGGAACTTGAGCTCTTAAAGCTCACTCCGGCCGCATACCTTGGTTCCTGCCGTTATAAACTTCCGGCAGATTTAGACAGTGAAGTTTACCCTGCGATCTTCGATAACTTCCGTGAGATGAACATCGGATACTTCCTCTATGTGGGCGGAAACGACTCCATGGATACCGTGGACAAGCTCTCCCGCTATGCGGAGAAGATTGGAAGCGATGTGAAATTCATCGGAATCCCGAAGACCATCGACAACGATCTTGTCCTCACCGACCACACACCGGGCTTCGGAAGCGCCGCAAAGTATGTTGCCTCCACCGTCCGCGAGATCGTCCTCGACGCCTCCGTCTATCAGCAGAGATCCGTCACCATCGTCGAGATCATGGGACGCCACGCAGGATGGCTCACCGCTGCTTCCAGGCTTGCAAGAAAATATGAGGGCGACAACCCATGCCTTATCTACCTCCCGGAGACTCCGTTCTCCTTAGAGCAGTTCTATAATGACCTGGACGCTGCATTCAAGAAATCCCCGAACCTCGTTGTCTGCGTCTCCGAGGGAATTGCCGATGAGGGCGGCACCTTTGTCTGCGAGTACTCCGACGCAGCGAAGCTCGATTCCTTCGGTCACAAGATGCTCACCGGCTGCGGTGAGGTCTTGGAAAGCTTTGTCCGCGACAAGTTCGGCGTGAAAGTCCGCTCCATCGAGTTAAATGTCAACCAGCGCTGCAGCGGCATGATGGTATCTGAGACGGATATCGAGGAAGCTGCCATGGCAGGCGCTGCCGGTGTGAAGGCAGTTCTCGCCGGGGAGACAAAGAAGATGATCGCCTTCAAGCGTGACTCCGACATGCCGTACAAGATGCACTGCACACCGGAGGATGTAAGCCTCATCTGCAATCAGGAAAAGAAATTCCCAAAGGAATGGATCAACGCGGCAGGAAACGATATCACCGATGACTTCTCAGCTTACGCTCTCCCGCTGATCCAGGGCGAGCCGAAGCGCGTGATGGAGAACGGGGTGCCGAAATACCTGTACAGAAAGTAAGTTTGGTATTATCACCCATAACCGCGAATTTTAACAAAACTCTTCAACAAAAGCAAAAGCCCGTGAAAACATGCTTCCACGGGCTTTTTCCTTTTCTTTCCTTGGTAAGAACTCTCCCACTTCCTGTCCCAGACTTATTCAAGATCGAAACAGCCCTGCACCGCTGCCAAACGAAATCCACTTTTCCATTTAACTGCTGCACAGAGCTGTTTATTTTTCATATTCCATTAATTCACTTCACTGATATCCATCAGCCCGCACCCGTCATAGAAGAACTTTAAAATCTCCTGGCAGGTCTTTCCCTGCTTTGCCATGCCCTGGGCACCGTTCTGGCTCATGCCGACACCGTGTCCGAAGCCGCCTCCGTAGATTGTGAAGGTCGTCACCTGATTTTCATCGGTTCCGTTGTTCTCGATATAGATGAAACCGCTGGGAAGCGTATCCCATCCCGTAGATGTGAAACCGTCTTTCCTGTTGTATACAAGTGATACATTTCCGAGAATGCTGCGGATCCTGCTCTGCCCGGAAAATGTCTTGGAACCTTCCGTTCCAACGACCTTCAGGGTCTTCGCGTATCCACCCGCTCCCCTGGATGTGATCGTAAGTCCCGTGATCCTGCCGACCCCGCCGATCTTTTCGTCCAGGATCGTGCTGGTGGTCTTCGTGTTCCAACGGAACATCGGGAAGTCAGAGTCGTAGGCATCTGTGTTCTCGTCCTTGATAAAGCTCTCAAAGGCCTCGTTGGATGTCAGATCCAGCTTCTTCGCCTTGTTGTTGATCGTGACTGCCCTGAGGTACGGCGTGTTGGACGCATCCGCTCCCCACACACTTCCGTCGGTTCCATGCCCGTCAGATGTGGAGTAATAGAACGCCTCGATGGGATCCCCGTTGTATTCCAGAAGCTGACCAAAGGTCTCATTCACAGCGGTATCCGTGGAATCGAAGGTCAGCGTGTTGTTGTACACCTGGAAATTCGTGCTGTCATCCACATGGGCACCGTAGGTCGAGTAGGCATTGCCCTGAATCTGCCTCCATGCGTAGGTTCTCGCACAGACCGCCTGGGCCTTCAGCGCCTCCAGCTCATAAGTCGGCGGCATCTCGCTCGGTGTCACCCGCTTTAAATATTCCTCGAGATCCACCTCGTTTAAGAGAAGCAGGCCGTCGCTCTCCTCCGTGATCTCCATATGTCCCGGATAGACGGGCATTCCCTGAGCGCGCTCCAGACTGTGTACCGTGATCATTCCGCCTTCATTTGCGGAACGGAATGTGAGACGCCCACTTGCGACCCTTGAATCTCCCGGTTTTATCGTCACCGTCTCCCCTGCTGCGATGGACTCCGTCTTTGCATCCTTCTCATCTCCGTACTCCAACACTGCCATGGAGTCGCAGGAAAGTGTGATCGTATCATGGAACAGTGACTTAAATCCGTTCGTCATGATAAGCACGCGGATCATGTCGATATCCGGTTTCTCCGTCGTCAGGGCCGCACAGATCTTTCCATCCGCCACCACAAATTCCTGCATGTGGTAGCCGACGAGAATATCCTTCTTCTGCTGTTCCCTGAGAACACCGTAGGTCCGATAGATCTTAAACTGATCCGCCAGCGGCACGCTGCCGTAGCCGTCGATCTCAATCTCTGTGTCGCGGACCGCAAGGACCGTTCCGGTGATCTTCTCTTTCTTCAGCACCAGTCGTTTTGGGGTTCCGCCCTTTAAGTACAGATCTCCGATCTGACCGGAGATCTCGCTCTCATCCTTTAAAACTCCCTTTACCGGAAATTCCCTCTGGATATTTCCGATAAAGACCGTCACTGTCTTTCCGGAGAATCCCGAGATCCAGGCATTCTCGTAGACGATCTCGTCCGAGACCATCTCCTCCACCTTTAAGATCTCATCGTCTCTCGCCAGAAACCGGATCTTCTGATCAATATATCCGTCGAGGTAAAGTCCCTCAAACTGAAAAATACCGTCCCTCGTGTAGGCTGTCCATGCAGGCGCACCATCCACATTGTCCGGTGTTCCGTAAAGGTCCGTCTCCACCTCGGCCACAGCTCTGTCCGGATCCACCGCCGCGCGGAACGCGTCATAGAACTTCCAGAAATTCTCACTGGAGACCGCCTTTTTCGCCCGGTCACCGGAATCCACATAAGAAAGGAGCGCATCTGTTTCCCCTTTTCCCTCTTCCGATGCCTTTTTTGCCCAGTCTGAAAGAACCGCGTATGTAACTGCGGACGTAGCGCTCCGCTCGTCCGCTTTGACCGATCCGCTGTCAAGATATCCCTGACCATAGAGGTAGTCCATATATTTCACATACCACTGGTCCGATAGATCTTCATCAAAATTCGACGTCTCCGGCGCATTTTCAAGAATTCCATCCCCCGACTCCAGTGTCAGTGCCACCGTCCGGGATGCCGCTGCCAGGGAGACTCCATCCTCTTCCCTGTCCAGAAGTACGATCACGATCAGCAGAACCACGATGAACGTCGTGACTCCCGCCATCCAGTTTATCAGTTTCCTTCTCTCGTTCATAATTCCTTTCCCGACCAGAACCAGCTACTGTTCGTCACCGTGTTTTTTATACTCGCCGTTCTGTTCGTCGATCCGCTTCAGATTTACATAGTCCTCTTCTTTTATGCTCAGACTCTTCTTTGAAAGGAGATATTCCTGAATCTGATTATAAATATGAATGATGACTGCCATCAACGGAACCGCAATGATCATTCCCACAAATCCGCACAATCCGCCGAACAGCAGGATCGAAAACAGTACACCAAAGCTGGAAACACCTGTGGAATTTCCCAGGATCTTCGGTCCTAAAATATTTCCGTCAAACTGCTGAAGCACAAGGATCAGCCCAATAAAGTACAGACACTGTTTCGGACTGATGAGGAATACGAGGATCGCGCACGGAGCTGCTCCAATAAATGGTCCGAAGAACGGTATCACATTCGTCACTCCGATGATCACGCTGATCAGCAGCTCATACGGCAGCTTAAACAGATGCATCAGGATAAAGCAGAGAATTCCGATGATCAGGGAATCGATCAGTTTTCCGATAATAAAGCCGGAAAACGCTTTTTTAATAAACTGGAATTCAGCCACAACGATATTGGCCGCTTTCAGTGGAAGAACGGAATAAATAAATTTTTTTCCCTGCGCTGATAGGGATTCCTTGATATTTAACAGATAGATCATAACGATCAATCCGATCAGCATGTTTTTTGTCAGCGTGATCACATTCATGACTCCGCTGGATACGCCGCCAACAATCTTCTCAATATTCTGGAAGTTCTGGAAATTGGAGAGATTCGACATTAAGTCCGTCTCCATCCAGCTCTGAAAATACTGGGCTGACTGCTCGTAAATATTTAAGATTGCCTGCTCCACCGGCGGGTTGTTCACGAAGAATTCCGTCAGCCAGTCATACACGTTCTGGAAATAAACTGGCATCATGTTGATGATCCCCACGATACTGGAATAGAGCTGCGGGATGATCATGCTGGAAAGGCTTACGACCACCACGATCAGAAACGCAAGGCTTATCACTGTTCCAACGGCTTTTCCAAGGAAATTGCCGAAGGATTCACTCTTGAACCGTTTCTTTGGCGCGATCTTCTTTTCCTCGTCCTCTTTTTTCTTGTCATCATCGTGCACATACACGACTGTATTGTAGCACCAGTTATAGACCGGAGACATTAAAAAAGCAAGTACAGCGCCGTAGATCACCGGTGCCAGGACAAACCGTACTTTTCCCAGAAAGGCAAACACTGCATTCCTCTCCAGAAACAGAAAGACGACAAACACCGCTGCGATCAGTACCAGGATTGCCGTCACCCCCATGTAAATGTATCGTTCGAACCGTTCATTTTTCATAAAAAAGTTTCTCCTTTGCAGTTGTTTCTTCCATTCATATCATATGTATCGAAACCTGTTTGCACCCATAATATCATACTTCCCATGTTTAGAAAAGAGCATTTGCGAAATCTAAACCCCCGTCATGCGCGGAAATCATGCGTCGTTCATCCATGTAAAATAACGCCATGTTATATCCCACTATATGAAAAGAAGCAGCGATCTCTCGCTGCTTTTTTATCTTTCGCAATCCCAAAATGCCGTTTCCTGAATAATTGACGCCTAGCAATGCTAGGTGGGCATCCGCACTTAAACATCTGCCTTCCACTCGATGGAGGCCTGACATCCGTCCAAGGATCTAGGAATCCCGTATGTCAAAATGTAGGTTCAAAATAGACAGGAGTGTCGAACATCCCAGGAATCACATTCCCTTTAACTGAGAACTATTATAGCGCATCACGGATCATTTTTCAAGTTCCATTTCCTGGTGTCATGTATTTTTCTGCGACTCATAATTACAACTCCCGACATAGCTGTAAACCGGATCTTCGATCCCTGCTGTACTGTCTGTCTTGTCTTTTACACAGACAAAGCATCCCAAATATCGGCTGATCTTTTTTACATCATACCTTTTAAGAGCTTTGCTGTCTCCTCCGGTGTCTCACAGAGGTAATCTGCCCCGGCGCTCTGGAGTTCTTCACGGCTTCCATATCCGTAAAGCACGCCGATCACGGAAAGTCCCGTTTTCTTCGCACCGTATACATCATGTTCCCGGTCACCCACCATGATCACGGAAGGCTTCTCCTCCTCGCTGATGCAGTTTTCTTCCAGGACATAGCGGATCACATCGTCCTTATTCACACGCGCTTCATCCATGGACGCGCCGCCGATAAATTTAAAATACTCTGTCAGTTGGAAATATTCCAGGACTTTCTTTGCGGTCTCCTCCGGCTTCGATGTTGCCACATAGAGTTCGAGGCCAGCCTCCTTTAAGGTCTTTAACATATCTTCCACGCCATCGAACGGCGCATTATCCATCCAGCCTTTCACATCGTAGTATTCCCGGAACACATAGATCGCATCATTTGCGTCCTTATCTGAAAAATTATAATATCTCTTAAAGCTGTCGAAGAGCGGCGGTCCCACAAACGGTTTCAAGACCGAAAGGTCATCCACATGGATGCCGTAATGTTTCAGCGCATACTGAACACCCCTCGTGATCCCTGGCATGGAATCCGTCAGTGTGCCGTCAAGATCAAAAAATACTCTTTTTAACTTCATCATTTTTCCTCTTTCACGTATTTCCAATTTCATGAGTTTTATTATCCCATGCCCCCATTTAAATGTCAATTATAAAATCCTGTACTGCCCTTCCGCCAACCTCCACTATTTTCCATGGCTATCGACTTTTCGTTTTCAAACCGACAGAATATATCACCTGTATTCTATTTCAGATCTGCAGCTGCAAAAAAGCGGCACCCACCAGAACCGCTTTTTTACGGTTCTGGCACATGCCGCCTTTCCCTTATCCTTTTTATCTGACCCGGAGTTTACCGGAAAAACTCGTGATTTCCATGTTTAAACAGGAATTCCAGATGTCTGTCAAACCAGCTGGCGTTCTTTTTTGATGACGCATGCCGGTTCATAAAATACAGGGCACCGTCCGTCAGGTCTTCACCTGAGAGCGCCCGCCCTACGGCCTCCACCGTCTCGGCTGTGACCCTGCATCTCTTGATGGAGCCGTTGGACACCGGTGAAAACTGGTGTTTCTGGTAGACAACTTTCGTGATCGTGTTCGGGAATGAGTCATTCTCCACACGGTTTAAGATCACGTTCGCCACCATGACACGGCCTTCCATGTCACAGTTTCCAGCTTCCGCCTGCACGATCCGTAGAAGAACATCGTAGTCGCTGTCAGAGTAGCCGGTGAAAACTTCCCTTGCAGGCTCCTCCGCCGCAGTCTCTTCCGCTTCCGCCTGTACCTCTGTCACAGGTGAGCCTTCTGCTTCCGCCTCAACCTGCACAGCTCCGGCCTCTGCGTTTCCCGCAGTTTCCACTTCCGGCCCCACAGACTCATCCTGAGCCCCATTGCTCTCGTCTGCTTTTTCCGAAGCTCCTGCGTCCTCGGCGCTGTTCTTATCATTCGTCTCTGTATTTTCAGTTTCTTTCTCGATATCTGCTTCCGTCTCCGCGGATGATGCTTCATCCGCCGTCGTCTCATCCTCTAAAACATTTCCGTCTGTTTCCGGAAGAGCAGTATCTTCTGTCTCCTCCAGACTGTCTTCATCCGAACCTCCCTGCGTCTCTGCAAACGCTACGATCGCGTTTTTGCCTCCGCCCTGGAAGTCCACCGCTGTAAATGGAATCACTGCAATCAGTGTTGCGCCCATCGTGAGAATTGCCGCATTCCGGTGCATCTTCTTTGTCACACCGGTGAAGAGTGATTTCACAAACTGAAAGACTGTCTGAAGAAATGAGTTCCATGGATTCATTTTTGAATACCCTCTTTCTCCGTCCTGTCGCCGGTTGTTCATTCCGACCGTTTTCCGGCCGGTGTCTGTGATTATAGGAGAATGAGAGGGCAAATGTCAATAAGCCATGGCCAACTTTGTTACATTTTACAGCCCGTTTTTTAATGATTGTTACATTTTATTAATATCTTTTCCAAATATTATCGGCATAAAACCTGAATTTTTGGTGGTATTGGCAAGTATAAAATATTGCAAATGTTACAATTTTGTTAAATATTGATTCCCCACTTTCAGGTGGTTTCCGATAACTTTTTCATTTATGTTAACCATTTTGCTGCAAATCCAGCAGTTTTGCTCCCACATAGTCCGCGAGAGTCTGCGGGGAAAGCAGTACCTGGAATCCCCTCTGGCCCGCGCTGACAGCGATCGTTTCGTATTTTAACGCCGCCTCATCAATAAAAGTCGGGAACTTTTTCTTCATTCCGATAGGAGAACAGCCACCGCGGATGTACCCCGTTGTGGCTAAAAGATCCTTCATCGGAAGCATCTCCACCTTCTTATCTCCCGCCGCTTTCGCCGCCTTTTTTAAATCTACTTCACCGTCCACAGGAATACAGCAGACGAGAAATCCGGTGCGTTCTCCCTTCAGTACAAGGGTCTTAAACACGCTTCCATGATCCACACCCAGCATGTCCGCCGCATGGCTTCCGGAGAGATCGTTCTCATCCACCGGGTACTCCTTCGCCTCGTAAGGGATTTTCGCGGCATCTAAAAGCCGCATCACATTTGTCTTTGTTTTATCATTTTTTGCAGATCTGCTCATAAATATTTCCTCCTGAACACAGCCTTTTCCCTGCGCCGCATCTGCCCGCAGTCCGGTATTTAATCCTTTTAGGCTGCACATCATTTATACAACGGAATACGCAAAAAAGCAATAATAAAGAATGTGCCTTGGCACATTTTCGCGCCTCGCGCGGTCGCTTGCGACAATCTACATCTTCGCGCGAGTGCGCATCATTGGCACATGAGTGCCTTTTATGTAATAGAGAATTCCTCGGAATTTCCTATTACACAAAAAACGGCAGCAAACTCTGCAATCTGCTTACAGATATCCGCTGCCGTTTATCTACTTTTCGACCTGTTTCTTCTATATATATGGCCCCTACGACAGGATCATACGGTCGTTCGCAAGTTCGCCGCCTGCAGCTTCCTCAAACTTCGCAAGAAGATCCTGGACTGTCAGGTGTTTCTTCTCCTCTCCGGCCACATCATAGATCACGTGGCCTGCGTTCATCATGATCAGACGGTTCCCGTGGGCGATCGCATCGCGCATGTTGTGAGTGATCATGAGTGTTGTCAGATGCTCACTGTTTACGATCGTATCGGTTGTCTCAAGAACCTTCGCTGCCGTCTTCGGGTCGAGGGCTGCCGTGTGCTCGTCTAAAAGGAGAAGTCTCGGCTTCTTTAAGGTTGCCATGAGAAGGGTCAGCGCCTGTCTCTGTCCGCCGGAGAGAAGTCCGACTTTTGATGTGAGGCGGTCCTCAAGACCAAGGCCTAAGATCTTTAACTGCCCCCTGTAGAACTCACGCTCTTTTGCGGTGATTCCGGCCTTTAGGGAACGTGTCATTCCTCTTCTTGCTGCTAATGCCATGTTCTCCTCGATCTGCATGGTGGCAGCCGTTCCTGTCATCGGATCCTGGAATACACGTCCGAGATACTTCGCACGCTTGTGCTCCGGGAGCTTTGTCACGTCGATATCATCGATGGTGATTTTTCCCTCATCCACAAACCACGTTCCTGCGACCGCATTTAACATGGTAGATTTTCCAGCTCCGTTTCCACCGATGACGGTGACAAAATCGCCTTCGTTTAAATGAAGATTTAATCCGTTTAACGCAGTCTTTTCATTGACGGTTCCCGCGTTGAAGGTTTTATAAATACTGTGAAGATCAAGCACGAGGTGCACCTCCTCTTTTTACCGGTTTAGAGAAATATTTGCCTTTCATGTACGGGATCGCAAGGAATACCGCAACGACAAGAGCTGACAGGAGTTTTAAATCGTTGGAATTTAATCCCATCCAGAGTACGACCTGAAGGACCAGATAGTAAATGATCGCGCCGAAGGCAACGGAGAACAGCTTGAAGCCGAAGTTCTGGCTGATCTTTCCGAATACGACCTCACCGATGATAACGGCTGCGAGACCGATCACGATGGCGCCACGGCCTGCATTGACATCTGCAAAGCCCTGATACTGGGCATATAAGCCGCTCGCAAAGGCAACGATCCCGTTGGAGATCATAAGACCTAAGATCTTTGTGAAATCGGTATTGATACCCTGGGCACGTGACATATTCTGGTTGGAGCCTGTGGCACGGATGGAGCATCCGATCTCCGTTCCGAAGAACCAGTAGAGGACTCCGATCAGGATCACAATGATTAATGCTGTCACGAAGATCGTGTTCTTATAAAAAGCGACTCCCTTTACATAACGGAGAGACACTAAAAGATCATACTTATCCACGCTGATGGCCTGATTTGCCTTACCACCCATAATGCGGAGGTTGATGGAGTAGAGACCAAGCTGAGTCAGGATTCCCGCGAGGATCGCCGGGATCCCCATCGCCGTGTGAAAGATTCCGGTCACCAGACCCGCGATCATTCCCGCGATAAACGCCGCAAACAGGGACACTCCCACAGAATGTCCGTTTAACATGAAAATGATGCAGACAGCACCTCCCGTACACATGGTTCCGTCCACGGTAAGGTCTGCAAGATCAAGGATCTTATATGTAATATAAACGCCGATCGCCATGATGCCCCAGATGAGTCCCTGTGCACAGGCACCCGGCAGCGCGTTGAACAGTGTCAAAAAATTCACGTTTCTTTCCTCCTATGGCTGATGATAGCAAACAGGGTGACAAAATTTTTTGCTGTTTGCCACCCTGATGTCCTCATAATTTCAAGTCGTTATTATTCTTCGATCACAACGTAGTCATCCGGAACCGTGATTCCAAGTGCCTCGCAGTTTGCCTTATTGTATTTCTTTGTTACCTCCGGTGCAAACTCGATCGGCATTTCCTTTACATCTTTGCCGTCCATCAGGATCTCTGCGCCCATCTCACCGGCTTTGTATCCGATATCGTAGTAGTCGATGGAAAGAGTTGCAACGCCGCATCCGGAGCAGATTCCTTCTTCACCTGCAATTACCGGAACTTTCGCCGGAAGGCAGATATTGTTTATGATCTCTGCATTGGAAGCAGCCGTATTGTCAGTCGGAACATAGAGAACATCGTTCTCTCCTGCTGCTGTTGTTGTTACGGAAGCGATATCGTTGGAGTCTGCGAAGGTGTATTCCTTGCAGGTGTATCCAAGATCTTCCAGGTATCCCTTTACGGTTGTTGCCTGGTATTTGGAGTTCGGCTCTGCGGAGCAGTATAATAAGCCGACATTCTTTGCGTCCGGGAACAGCTCGTTGAGCATCGCAGCCTGCTGGTCAAGCGGTGCGAGATCGGAGGTTCCGGAAATGTTAAGACCTGTCGTACCGGTCCAGTTATCGATGTCAAGAGCAGTCGCATAGTCTGTGATGGAAGTTCCGAGGATCGGGATCTCGCTGGTTCCTGCCGCTGCGGCCTGAAGAGCTGCAGTCGCGTTTGCAAGGATCAGATCTACGTCGTTGGAAACGAACTGGTTGATGATCGTCGCGCATGTTGCAGAATCACCGGATGCGTTCTGAAGATCAAATTTTACATTATCACCGAGCTTATCTTTTAATGCAGCCTCAAAGCCTTCTGTCGCCGCATCAAGAGCCGGATGCTGGACTAACTGGCAGATACCTACGTTATAAGTCTTGCCGTCCTCTTTTGCCGCCTCAGTGGAAGCTGCTGCCGCAGCTTCTGTTTTTGCCTCTGTGGCTGCTGCTGTTGTCTCCGCTGTGGAACTGGATCCACAGCCCGTCAGTGCAGAAGCCGCAACGACGGCTGCCATTGCAAGTGCTGTTACTTTTTTCATAATATCGATCTCCCCTCAATTTTTCTCTTTTCGGAATCCTTTCCTTCATGCGGAATTCCGTTCTTAAATGCGTTGTTGCGTTACGCTTTAACGCGTGTGAGTGAAACTGTCATTATCATACACCCGTTTCTGTGATTCGTCAAGTCGATTTCCTATTTTTATCTATGCAAAAAGCGCATAAATTTCGATATTTCGAAACTTTCTGCGCTTTTAAATTTATAATTCCCCACTCAAAGAATCCCTGATTTTATCCAGGAACCTCTCCCCGTACTTCTCAAACTTAAACTCTCCAACGCCGGAAACCTTCAGCATTTCCCCCTTATTTTTCGGTTTTATAAGGCACATATGTACCAGCGTCTTGTCGGAGAATACGATGTAAGGCGGGACTTTTTCTTCCTTTGCGATCTCCCTGCGAAGTTCCTTTAAGAGGTCGAAAAGCGTCGTCTCCTCCTCCGTGAAGTTCTCGCTTCCGGCCGTCATCTTTGTCTTCTTCGCACCGGAAGTCTTTCCAGTCTTCACTCTCTCCTGCTCCTTCGGGAGCTTCATCGTGACTTTCTCATCATCACTGTTTAAGAGGGCCGCCGCGTTCTTTCCGAGTTTTACGATGGCGTACTCGTCGGAGGTCACCACAAGATATTCTTTCACCTGGAGGAAATTTAAGATCTGGCGCAGTCTGTATGTAGGAACCTTCGATGACTCTCCGTAATGGGAATTCTCATCCATGTGGTAGTTTCGGATCTTCACCGTCGCTGCCCCGTGGACAGTATCCAGGATCACCGTGGTTCCATACCGCTCCCGGCACTCTGCGACGCAGCCCACGATAGCCTTCGCAATCTCCGTCACATCCATCTCCTCAAACTGTGTCTTGCAGTTCGAGCAGTTCCCGCAGTATCCGCTTCCATACTCCCCGAAATACCGCAGGATATACTCTCTCAGGCAGTCGTTCGTAAAGCAGTAGAACGTCATCTTTTTCAAGCGATCCCGGTCTCTCTCCGCAACGATCGCTCTCGTCACATCGTCAAGCTCCTCATTATCCCGGTTGTTGTCGATAAACATCTGGTTTGTCACCACATCTCGGCCGCCGTAGAGCAGCAGGCAGTCCGCCGGTTCCCCGTCACGCCCCGCGCGGCCGGCTTCCTGATAATAGCTCTCCATGTTCTTCGGCATATTGTAGTGGATCACAAAGCGGACGTTCGACTTGTCAATTCCCATGCCGAAGGCATTGGTCGCCACCATGATCTGCGCCCGGTCGAAGATGAAATCCTCCTGATTCTGTTTTCTCTCGCTGTCGGAAAGTCCCGCGTGGTATCTCGTCACGGAAAAGCCGTCCTTCATCAGCTTCTCCGTCACCTCCTCCACGAGTTTTCTCGTCAGGCAGTAAACGATGCCGCACTGACCGGCGTGTTCTTCGATATATGTCTTTACCGCCGCATACTTGTCCTTCGGGCTCTGGACCTCGAAATAGAGGTTTGGACGGTCGAATCCTGTTGTCGTCACCACCGGATCCTGGAGTTTCAGGAGATCGATAATATCATCCCGAACCTCCGCCGTCGCCGTTGCCGTGAAGGCGCTGACTACCGGACGTTTCGGGAGTGTACACAAAAATTCTTCTATTTTTAGGTAACCGGGCCTGAAATCCTGCCCCCACTGGGAGACACAATGGGCCTCGTCCACCGCCACCATAGCGATCTTCGCGTGGACGGCAAAATCGAGAAATTCCGGTGTCAGAAGGCGCTCTGGCGCGACGTAGATGATCGGATATCGGCCCTCGCGGGCATATCCCAGCGCTTTATAATACTGCCCTGGCGTCAGGGAACTGTTTAAATAGGCCGCATGGACTCCCGCCTGGTTCAGCGCGCTGACCTGGTCCTTCATTAAGGAAATTAACGGTGAGATCACAAGCGTAATTCCCCCGTTCTCCCCTGCCATCAGCGCCGGGATCTGGTAACAGAGCGACTTTCCCGCACCCGTCGGCATGATTCCAAGTACGTCCCTGCCGGAGGTGATCGCGTCGATCATCTTTTCCTGTCCGTCCCGGAAAGCGTCATAGCCGAAATACTGTTTTAATACCTCATATTTATCCATAAAAGCATAATACCTTTCCAAATCTGATAAAGTATCGAGCAAAGTCTGCTATTGAAGCATTATTCAAATGGAACATAAAGAAAAACGATGCCGCAGCGCAGCTAAGAGCATATCGAATATCAGATCATTCAGAATCAAGAATTTATTGTTGTTCCATAATATCACGCTCCTGCTCTCCGTGCAAGCCCGCAGTCCATAAACTTTTATAAAAGATGTCGCTTTTCCATCCCTGTGCCCATTCATTTTCCCGTTACTGTTCACGCTTTGCGCAAACAGTAACTGATTTTGCCGATGCTTCGCATTCCGAATCGGCAAAATCCACTACC
>ENA-UPXC01000139-UPXC01000139.1-human-gut-metagenome-genome-assembly--contig:-NODE-139-length-113333-cov-12.930591_pt1 | contig 113333 bp, 109 predicted proteins | sample MGYA00250047_ERZ773371 | MGnify/ENA primary metagenome ERZ773371 (study PRJEB29103, sample SAMN06111975) | human gut metagenome | biome: human gut; feature: ankylosing spondylitis patient... | reverse complement strand
CTTATTCTCATATCCGGAATAAGTGTGTACAACATACCATTGTGCTTCTGACATATCTTCACCTCATCCTTAACCAAGTACAATATTGAGACCAAATTTGATGATCAGGTCAAGGGCTGCGATAACAATCCCCAGAATTACTGTTGATACGACTACTACAGCGGTCTCTTTCGTAAGCGTATCCTTATCCGGCCAGATGATCTTATTGAATTCAGCTTTTAAGCCTTTGATAAAGTCCGTTTTAGGGGCTTTCTCATTACTTGCCGTTTCTCCCATAAATTCACGTCCTTCTTGCAAACCGGATTACTTAGTTTCTTTGTGCATCGTATGTCTCTTGCAGAATCTGCAGTACTTCTTTGTCTCCATGCGGTCCGGATGAGTCTTCTTATCCTTCGTCATGTTGTAGTTGCGCTGCTTGCATTCTGTGCATGCCAGTGTAATCTTAGTGCGCACGACTTCCACCTCCGTTTAATTTCTTTGTAAGGCGGCCTTTTCTCTATTCATTGCTATCGTTTTTTGAGCATAAAAAAAAGACCTATATCTTCCATTCGCCCGAACATTGTAACATAAGAATTGCGGCGCGTCAAGCATTTCCTTGAGAAATAAGAGTTTTCGTGGAGTTTTAGTTGATTGGCGGGGCAGGGAACTTTCAGAAAGCAGTGCTTGTGGGATTCAGGGAAGGTTCCTCTAGGCTTGCGGGCGACTGCTAGGGACGAAAAAAAGATGATGCAACTCGCTTCGCTCAGACAAGCATCATCTTTTTTCCAACGCATTCACCTGCGAGCCAAGAGGAACCAGATCCCTGTATCCAGGCACTGCTTTCTGAAAGTTCCCTGCTGCTGTGTAGTTGGCACGCCAAGGAGAAGGGGCACTATTGAGAACAAGATTTTGCGCAAGAGCGGACTTTGGTCAGTTGTCGCGTAAATAAAAAAAGCCTCTCGTTTCCATCTTTCAGGCAACAAGAAGCTTTTCATTATCTAATATTTACAGGACCTTCGATAAAAATTCCTTTGTTCTCTCATTCTTCGGATGCGCGAAGAATTCTTCCGGTGGAGCTTCTTCGAGAATTTTTCCCTGATCCATAAACAGCACGCGGTTTGCAACCTCTCTCGCAAAGCCCATCTCGTGGGTTACAACGACCATGGTCATTCCTTCGTTTGCAAGCTCCTTCATGAGATCCAGTACCTCACCTACCATCTCCGGATCGAGAGCACTCGTCGGTTCATCGAAGAGGATCACATCCGGCTTCATCGCCAGAGCGCGGACGATGGCCACACGCTGCTTCTGTCCGCCGGAAAGAGTGGACGGGTAAACGTCTGCTTTATCCTCAAGACCGATGCGGCGTAACAGCTCAAGGGCTTCCTCTCTCGCCTGTGCCTTGATCTCCGCCTTTGTCTTCGGCGCATCAGGTGCCAGCGTTCCTTTTCTCTTTGCCTTCTTTAACTCTTTACAGCGCACATAGACCGGCGCCATCATGATATTCTCGATCACAGTCATATTGTTGAACAGGTTGAAGTGCTGGAATACCATGCCCATATGGCGGCGGTGGATATTGATGTCCACGCGCATATCGGCGATATCTACGCCGTTAAAAATGATGCTGCCGGAGGTCGGATCCTCCATACAGTTCAAGCATCTTAAAAATGTACTTTTTCCGGAGCCGGACGGGCCAATGACTACAACGATGTCACCTTTATTGATGGTCACATTGATTCCCTTCAGGACTTCCAGATCACCAAATGTTTTTTTCAGATCAATGACGTCTATCACTCTTCTTCAGGCTCCTTTCCATCAGTTTTACAAGAATTGAGATCACCAGCACGAGAACGATGTAGATCGCCGCCATGACAAGATACGGGACCATGAACTCGTAGCTGTTGCTTCCGATATAGTTGAAGGCAACGTAAAGATCCGCCGCGCCGACGAAGCTGACAACGGAGGTTTCCTTGATCAGGGCAATAAACTCATTGCCCAGAGTCGGAAGAATATTTTTCACTGCCTGCGGGATTACGATCCGGATCATCGCAGGACCAAAGCCAAGACCAACTGCACGTCCCGCCTCAAGCTGTCCCGGATCAACGGACTGGATACCGCTTCGCATGATCTCGGAAATATACGCGCCGCTGTTTAAGCCAAAGACCACCATGGCAACACGGACACCCGGCAGCTTGATCCCCATAAGCGGCAGCATAACATAGTAGAAGATCAGAAGCTGCACGACCATCGGGGTTCCGCGGAAGAGACCCACATAGAAGCTGCAGACCGCATTCAGCGCCCGCGGAAGTGTCTTATATTTCGGCAGGACGCGGACCGTCGCGATGATGGTACCGATCAAAACACCGATGAGCATGCCGACTACCGCGATCAGAAGCGTATTCTGCAGACCCTGTACGACCTTGACGTAACCGTTTTTCTCAATAAATATCTGTACAAACTTGTTCCATTTGTTCCCGAAGTTTCCCATAATACCTCCAGATAGCAAAAACACAGCGTTTCCAGCCATGTTCCAGTACAGTCAAAAACGGGAGCGAACCGTATCCTGCCCCCGCTTTTATAACCAGTATTTCCAATATTTTTACTGCATTGCGTTGATCGCCTTTGTGATGCTTTCCGCCGGAGCCGCATCAATGAGCACATATTTCAAGTTGCCATTGATCATATCCTGAACTGCAAGAGATGCGCTCTTATACGGTACCCACTCAGCCGGAAATCCTTCAAAGCCCCAGTCATCACTGCCCTCAATGAAGTACTGGGCTGTTGTTCCCTGCTGTCCGCCGATCTTGTCGCTCGCACTTAAGCCCTTAAGGATCTCTTCTACGGAAGCTGCGTCCTTGCAGTCATCAAAAGTCGTGTCACCCGCCAGTGTAACCAGTCTCTGGGATGCTTTATAATACGGGTCGGAGAAGGTTACATATTCTTCTCTCTCCTCGTTGATCGTTAAACCGGCCATTGCGATATCGCATTTGTGCTGTCCAACGGATAAGCATACGGCATCAAAGTCCATGTTTTCGATCACAAGCTCCTTGCCAAGCTCCTGTGCAAGAAGAGAAGCAATCTCCATATCGATTCCCTTGTAGCTGTCGCCGTCTACGTACTCAAACGGCTCAAAGGATGCGTTTGTCGCAACAACAAGCTGATCCTTGGAAGCATCATACTCTGCGGATTCTACTGCAGCCGGCTCGCCATCACTGAAATATTTATCACAGATCGTATCGAAGGTTCCGTCCTCCTGGATCTTTGCGATGAATGCATTTACCTGCTCAAGCAGCTCCGGCTGGTCTTTATCCACGCCGAATGCATACTGCTCATCTGTAAGATCATATTCGATCACCTTAACAACTCCGGCTGCCTCATCTTTCTTTTCTTCTGCAGCCGCACCTGCTGTTGTCTCTGTCTTGTTCTCTGCTGCTGCCGTTGTCTCTGTAGTTTTGCTGCCGCAGCCTGTAAGAAGTGATGCTGCCATTGCAGCGGTCAGACATAATGCAATCGCCTTTTTCATAATATTTTCCTCCTCTAACCCAATACGAATTTGCAACTTTTTCGACGGAACCCACTATACCACAGGCCTATACAAAAAGCAAGTGTTTATGCATATGCTTTTGCATATTTATGCAGTATCTCTCATTCTATAACCTGTATGCATATCACTTTTCCCTGTCCTATCTGCCCCCGGTCATGCAGATCACAACGAAATAGATCCGGCTGATCCCCGATGCCCGCAGGGCTCTCGCGCACGCCTCGATGGTACTGCCCGTTGTATAAATGTCGTCCACAAGGATCACACTCCTGATCCCCTCCGGGATCTCCCCCGCCGCAAAGGCACCGGAAAGGTTCTTAAGCCGCTCCGCTGCCGAAAGATCCTTCTGCGGCAGCGTCTTCTTATTTCTCACCAGCATTTCCGGTATCACCGGAATCCCCAGCTTCTTTCCGATGACCCGTGCCAGGATCTCTGCCTGATTGAATCCCCGGGTCTTTTTCCTCGTGGCATGGACCGGCACCGGGACCAGGGCATCTGCCTGCATCCGGCGGATTGTCCGTCCGTACCGTGCCGCCAGAGCTGTCCCGTAAAAATCCAGGTACTCTCTCTTATTATTGTACTTGATCTGCGCCATGGAATGCCTCGCCACCTCATCGTAATTTAATAAGGCGATTCCGTACTCAAAGGCACGCGGATGGCGCATGCAGTCCGGACAGAACTCCAGACTCCCGTCTTCAATCTCTTTTCCGCATTTTTTACATACCGGCGATCTTACAAACGATAGTTTATGAAGGCAGTCCGGACAGATCATCCGCCCGGAACCGCCAGTGATATCCCCGCATACCGGACAGCGGCGGGGATATAGAACATCAAGAATTTTATTAAATTTCATATTAAATATAAATATTCGAACAAATAGTGCAGGTCTATTTCTGCATCATAGATGTATCAATCTCCAGAATCCGGTCCTTCAGCCCCGAGTACCGTTTCTGCTCCACCTCATTGTCCACCATCGCCTGGAACACCTCCGGGATCCCGACCAGGCAGACACACGATTTTGCTCTCGTGACCGCTGTATAGATCAGGTTTCTCGTCATCAACATCCTCGGACCGGAATGGACCGGGATCACCACTGCCGGATACTCGCTTCCCTGGGACTTGTGGATCGTGATCGCATAGGCAAGTTCCAGCTCCTCCAACTGCTTAAAGCTGTACTCCACCATCCGGCGCTCATCAAACTCCACCTCCATCGTCTCCGCGAAGCTGTTGATGGAGCGGATGATCCCCGTATCCCCGTTGAAAACGCCTTCACCCTTATCCACCGGGATTCCGTAACGGTTGCGGACCTCCCACTCGATCTGGTAATTGTTCTTGATCTGCATGACCTTATCGCCCACGCGGAAGATCGTCCCGCCGGACTCTTTCTCCTGCTTATTCGGCGCAGGCGGGTTAAACTTCTCCTGGAGCTGCTTATTTAATGCTTCAACTCCGAGAGCGCCTTTCCGCATCGGCGTCATGATCTGGATATCCGACATCTCCGCATGGACGTAGTTCGGCAGCTTATCCTGTACAAGGACCATCATATCCTTCACGATGTCCGCCGGATAGTCACGGCGAATAAAAAGGAAATCACGGCTCTTCTTATTTAAGGGAACCACCTCGCCGTCATTGATCTTATGGGCATTGACAATAATGTCACTCTGGGCCGCCTGGCGGAAGATCTTTGTAAGTTTCACCACAGGGAACGCCTCAGACGCGATCATATCCCGCAGGACATTTCCCGGTCCGACGCTCGGAAGCTGGTTCACATCTCCCACAAGGATCAGCCTCGTCCCCACATTTACTGCCTTTAAGAGTGAGTGGATCAGGCTGATGTCGACCATCGACATCTCATCGATGATGATCACATCCGCGTCGAGAGGATTTTCCTCGTTCCGCTCAAAATGCATGCCCTCCAGCCGGTTCTCGCCAGAATTGCCGTTGTTTTTCGGATCCGCGACAGGCGCTCCGGTCAGCTCCAGAAGGCGATGGATCGTCTTTGCCTCATATCCGGTCGCCTCCGTCATGCGCTTTGCCGCACGCCCCGTCGGGGCCGCCAGAAGGATCTCCATATCTTCCTGGTCAAAATAGTGGATGATCGTGTTGATGGTTGTCGTCTTACCGGTTCCCGGACCTCCGGTGATGATAAGGAGACCATTGCCCACCGCCTCCAGAACTGCCTGCTCCTGGAGCTCGTCCAGCTCGATCTTCTCCGCCTCCGTGATCTTTTTCAGGCGATTTTTCACGTCATCCTCATCGATCTTCGAGTGGAGATTCAGGTCATGCAGCATTCTCGCTGTATTGAGTTCCATATAGTAGAACTGTGCCGGATAGACGATCCGCTTTCCGTCCTTTTCCTTCACCACCAGCTTCTTCTCCATCTGGAGATCCACCAGATGTTTTTCCATGTGCTCCGGTTCCACATTTAAGAGTGCCGATGCGTTGGCAAACAGCTCCTCCTCCGGCAGATATGTATGGCCATTTCCCGTCGCCTGGAGCAGTGCATAGAAGAGTCCACTGCGGATCCGGTAATCGGAATCCGTAAAGATACCGACTTTCGCCGCGATCTCATCCGCGATCTTAAAGCCTACGCCCTGGATATCATCCGCGAGCTGATAAGGATTTTCCTGGATGACCGAGTACATCTTCGGACCGTAATGCTGGTAGATCTTCACCGCAAGGTTCATGGAAATCCCGTACTGCTGAAGGAAGACCATGGCCTGGCGCATATCCCGTTTTTCCTCCACCTGACTGCTGATCTCCATCGCCATGCGCTCGCTGACACCCTTGACCTCTGCGAGACGTTCCGGCTCCTCCTCCATGATCCGAAAGGTGTCCGCCTTGAACTTCTTTACGATCCTTTTAGCTAAAGCAGCTCCGATGCCTTTGATAGCACCGGAGCCGAGATACCGTTCAATTGCCAGTGTGTCCTCGGGAGCTTTTATCTCATAGCTCTCCACCGCAAGCTGTTCACCGTAGATGGAGTGTTCCACCATCCGGCCCGTCGCCTCGATCCGCTCTCCCTCACTGATGTAGGGAAATGTGCCGACGAGGATATATTCTTCTCCCCCGTCCGCCACGCTTAAGACCGAGTAACCGTTATCCTCGTTGCGGTATTTGATTCTTTCCACATAGCCTGTTACAGTTGCCATTTTTTATTTTTCTGCGCCTTTTCCGCCGTGTGCGAACTCGATAAACTTACCGGTTCCGATCGCAACCGCTGTAAGCGGCTCCTCCGCGATCATTGTCGTGATTCCGGTCTTCTCCTCGATCAAGGCGTCAAGTCCGGAGATCAGGGATCCGCCGCCGGTAAGAACAATTCCGCGGTCAAAAATATCAGCCGCTAGCTCCGGTGGTGTACGCTCCAATACATTGTGTACAGCGTCTACGATCTGCATCGCCGGCTCTCTTAACGCCTCGAGTGTCTCGTCGGATGTGACAACGATGGTCTTCGGGAGACCGGTCACAAGGTTTCTTCCGCGGACTTCCATCGTCACAAGCTCCGGACGGCGGTAAGCCGCGCCGATATTGATCTTGATCTCCTCGGCGGTTCTCTCACCGATCAGAAGATTATGTTTCTTTCTCATATAGCGGACGAGAGCTTCATCGAAGTCATCTCCGGCAGTCTTGATAGAAGTACTTACGACCGTACCGCCGAGGGAGATCACCGCGATATCCGCAGTACCGCCTCCGATATCTACGATCATGTTTCCGCATGCCTTGGAAATATCGATTCCGGCACCGATCGCTGCGGCAACCGGCTCCTCGATAATGCAGACCTCGCGGGCACCTGCCTGGTATGTTGCATCCTCAACGGCCTTTCTCTCAACCTCTGTCGCTCCGCTCGGGATGCAGACAGCGATACGCGGTTTTCTTAAGGTTCTCTTTCCGACCGCCTTGTTAATGAAATATTTTAACATTTTTTCGGTTACGGTATAATCGGAAATTACACCTTTACGGAGCGGTCTTACCGCAACGATATTACCCGGAGTACGTCCGATCATCAGACGCGCCTCCTCACCGAAGGTAATTACTTTATTCGTCTCCCTGTCCAGTGCTACTACGGACGGCTCCTTTAAAACAACGCCTTTTCCCTTAATGTATACAAGGATGCTGGCGGTACCTAAGTCAATTCCAATGTCGTTGGACATCATCATTGTCGTCTTCCTCCTGTCTCTCTAACTGAAAATCTCCTGAATCCATTTCCACATCCCATCGGTGGGATGTGCCTCGCTTATCTCTCTATCAGAAAACCCTGCTTTATTCAGGGCGCGAAATATCAGTTTTTATTATATACGAAAGACCTTTGTTTTTAAAGGGGTTTTTGAAATTTTTATTCTACTGCACCCAGACGCCATTTTTATCAACATAATACTGTCCGCCGATCATCTGGCTCGTGAGCATCGCGCCGTCAGCTCCGCAGTAGTACCATGCGCCGTTCGTCTGTACCCACTGGCTCTTGACCAGCGCGCCGGACACTCCGCAGTAATACCACCGGTTGTTGTTCATTACCCACTGGTTCTCTGTCATATATCCGGACTGGTTGAAATAATACCATACGTTGTTGATCAGCTTCCAGTTCGCCACTGGGTAAGTCTTATCCGGGTTGCACCACCACCAGCCGTTGCCGTCGCGGAGCCATGCGCCGTCTGCGGTGCTGGAGGAGCTGGAGCTTGTCTGATTGTTTGATCCTGAGGAACCGCTGCCGTAATACTTCGCTGCTGCTGTGCGGTTCGCGTAGATTGCGGATGCCTCGCTGCTGTTTACATCTTTGGAGTCAGACTCCTGCCAGCTGGTCTCGTTGTTTCCCCGGATCGCTTTTACCTTAAATGTATAACTTCCACTTTTTGCGAAGGAACCACAGAAGTTGTAGTAATCATTCGTTGTCGTATATGTGGAGCCCACTGCGCTTCCGTCCCTATATAAACGAACCTGATATTTCTTTGCGGAATCAGATCCCTCCCAGCATGCAACTCCACCGTAGCTGTCATCCCAGAAAAGATCATATACTTCCAAATCATCATCAGAATCATAGTCCGTGTCGATATCTTCGATCTTCGGGAGTGTCACATAGACAGACAGCTTTGAAGTACTTCTCGAAACAGATGTCACCGTCTGATCATCATTTCCGAGATATACATCGGATCTACCGAGTCCGGTGGAGAAAGTATATCCGCTCTCCGCGCCAAGAGTAACTTTTACCTTCGGCTTTGTGCTGTCGTTCCAGTCTCCGCTCGGTGTATTTGTGACTGTCACCTCATCCACATAACAGCCGTCATCCGACACTTCCGCCTCAACTTCAAGGTTGTCGGAATCTGTCAGGACTGCACTGATATCGATCGTGACCTCCTCGATCCTTTCCGATGCCATAACCGGAAATGCCAGCATTGCTGTCATAAGAAACGCTGCGGGTACTAATATCATTTTTTCTTTCTTCATTGTGAACCTCCCCGTTTTCTTTTTCTCTTATCTCAAGATGTTGGGATCAAAAGCTTTTGGCCTCTCTGATACCAATTTATTATATAGTATATCAGATATTTATGGACAATTTATGTTCAAATTTCCTGCCAAACTTCGGCAAAAATGCGGCAGATCTCCGGGAAATCCTCGGCGCAGGATTTGTTGTCTGTCTCTGTGCCAATTTTCGCCATATTTCGATACGGCTCTTCATTATTCGTTAAGTAATTTTACTTTCTTTTAATTTTTTACTCACAGTTTAGACACATTTTGTCTATATAATATAATTACGTTATCCGAAAGGATAACCTGCCTTTGTTTCAAGTGTTACACTTGAACACACAAAGCTTTTTCATACTCATACCTGTCGGAGGCAACTCTGGCAGGTCCCCCTAAAAAATTGATACTTTCCATACTCCCCTTAGGGACTGCAGGAACGGCTGCGGTCCCTATTTTTTGCTCTGCCAGCTTGCCAAAGTTCTTTTTTCCTATATCCTTGTTTTTAACTTTTATTTCCGGACATAATTGTTTCAATTTCAAATTCCGGCATTTTCCCCTTTTCACCAGTTTTACGTCCCTTTCCATTGACTTCTATTCCGCCTCACGGTATAGTAAATATATGAACATTGCCAACAGTGCGGAGGAATTATTTTCAGGAATCAATGCTCCGCAAAAAATGGCTCATTCCACAAAGGGGAAATCTTATGAATTCACTGAAGCGCATCGCAGCTGCCGCGCTGTCCGCAGCGCTCTGCTTTTCCATTGCCGTTCCGGCCTACGCCGACCACTACCAGACTCCAAAGTCCATCAAGGGCGTTCTGATCAATGAACATGCCCAGATCCCGGACGTTCTCGAGGTCGGTGCTTCTCAGGTCGTTTTAAATTTTCCGATGTCCTGGGCATTCAGCAGCCAGTTGTCTGTCTGCCAGGATCTCTACACAAAGCTTGACCAGGCAGGCGTCACTGTGACGCTGATCGTCTTAAACGACTGGGCAGCAGCGAGCTACAGCCCGTCTCTTCTTCCGGTATCCCAGCCAACCGGCGCAAGATACTACGCGTTCAACACCTTAAACGATGCCGGCGTCCAGGCCACAAGAGAGGCCGCGAAGCGCGTCACAGAGGCATTCAGGGATTGTGTCTCCAACTGGGTCATCGGCAATGAGATCAATGATGGACAGGCGTGGAACTATATCGGGCAGATGGATATTGACACCTACTGTTCCAACTACGCGACCGGATTCCGCACCTGGTACGACACCATCAAAGGTTCCAACAAGCTGGCAAACGTCTATATTCCGTTCGACTTCCGCTGGAACTGCGGACAGGTCGAGGGCTTCAAGTACGGCGCTATGGACATGATCCCGCGGTTAAACAGCCGCCTGAAAGATACCGACTACGGTATCGCATGGCACGCATATCCGGAGACCTTCGAGGATCCGGTCTTCTCCGATGACAAATATACACTGGAAAAAGCAGATACTTATATCATCAACCTGAAGAATCTTCATATTCTGACCGATTATATGCAGCAGGCCGACATGCTTTCCCCGTCCGGAAAGGTCCGCCACCTGATCCTCTCCGAGCAGGGATTCACTTCTGATTCCCCGGTCCACGGCGGTCAGTGCCTCGATCTCCAGGCCCAGTGCATTAAGGAAGCTTATGAGACCGCAAAGGCAAATCCATACGTTGAGGCATTCCTGTTGAACCGCATGAAGGATGAGCAGGGACTTCTGGGTGCGCATTATGCGTTCGGTCTCATCGATGTGAACGGAAATAAGAAGCCAAGCTTTGAGGTTTATAAAACCCTTCAGTAATTTTTCCAATGCCTGACCGTCCGTGTTAAGAATACAGCAGACAACCAGATATTTTTACAATAAATCAATTGACAAAACAGCCGCCCCGGTCATATCCAGGCGGCTGTTTTCACATCTGTTTTCTTTTTCCAGGCCTGTTCTTTCGTTACACCTTGTTATTTCCCTGTTCCTGTCGTATGATATGGATAAACTGAATTTACAACCGAGAGGAGACTTATGTATACTTACACCTGGTATCAATGGCTTACGTTTTTTTATCTATACTGTTTCTTTGGATGGATCTTCGAGTCCACCTATGTTTCCTTAAAACAGAAGCGATTCGTGAACCGAGGCTTTCTGCGGCTACCGATGCTGCCGTTATACGGAAGCGGCGCAGTCATGATGTTATGGGTATCTCTCCCGTTTCAGGACAGCCTGATCCTCACCTATATCTCCGGCGTTATCGGTGCCACGGCTCTGGAGTACGTGACTGGATATGTGATGGAGCGGCTTTTCAAAGTCCGCTACTGGGATTACAGCAACCAGCCCTTTAATCTCCACGGTTATATCTGTCTCAGCTCCTCCATCGCCTGGGGATTTCTGACGATCTTTATGACGCACCTGATCCACAAGCCCATCGAGCGGGCTGTCCTCGCAATGCCGCTCTACTGGGATCTGTTTTTTGTGTTTTTTGTGACGGTACTCTTTGTTTACGATTCCATCATCTGTACGAAGGAAGCACTTGCCTTCGGAAAGTCCCTGGAAGCTATGCAGAAGCTCCGTGCGGAACTTGACAATCTTCAGGTACAGCGCGCGCTCCTCAAGATGAATGCCGAAGACCGCTTGCAGGCCGCCAAAGAAGAACTGCTGGATCAGATCGAGGCAAAGAGAGTTCAGGCTGCCGCTCTCACCGGAATGAGTATAGAAGAATTCCGGGAAAAAGCCGGTACAAAGTTCAAATCCATCAAGGAAAAACCGGCTGCCGGTATGTCCCTGATCCAGGAAAAAGCCGGAGCTGCCGCAGATTCCATCCGCGATCTCTCCAATGTCAGCCTTGAGGAATTAAAGGCAAAGGCCGGAGGAAAGCTCGACAGTCTGAAGGACCTTACCGGAATCCATCTGGAAGCGCTCCGCGGGAAATCTGCGGAACAGCTTGCCGAGATGTTAAAGGAACGGGAATCCCGCCTCGCTGCACTCCGAAAGGAACGCCGCCGTTTCCGCAAAGAAAGGATCCACTCCAACCCAACCGCAGTTTCCCCGAAGTATGCGCGGGAATTTGAAGAATTGAAAAAGTACTTCGAGGACGAAGGAAGAAATGCAACGCCGCAGTAAAAACAGGAAGTTTCTTCCCGGCTCACCCAAAAAAGAATGTGCCTTGGCACATTCTCGCGCCTCGCGCAGTCGCTTGCGACAATCTACATCTTCGCACGAGTGCGCGTCTTTGGCACGTTAGTGCCTTTTTATGTAACAGGGAATTCCTCAGAATTTCCTGTTACATAAAAAAGAGGTTCATCTCCACATAATCGGAAATGAACCTCTTTCTTTTCTGTTTTTCAGGTCTTACGCCTCCGGTTTTTCAACCTGAACGATCGCCTGTTTCTGCATCGGGATACGGCAGTTCTTATTGTTGCCAAACTCAACGATAACGGTATCGTCTGTCATATCAATGATCACTCCGTAGAATCCGCTGGATGTCAGCACGCTGTCACCGACTGCGATGCTTGCCATCAGTTCCTGCATTTTTTTCTTTTCCTTCTGCTGCGGTCTGATCGCAATGAAGTACATGAAAGCAAAGATTAAAACAATATATCCAATCCAAAATGCCGGGCTGTTAGTCATATCCGTTGCACCTCCTTTTCTTATACCTTGTCTTTATAGTTCCCTGTCACGCCCTCCAACTTTTTCTCTTTGTACTCGGCGTAGCAGTGGTTCTCGATAGCTTCCCTGATCTCCGTCATCATTGTGTTGTAGAAGTAAAGATTGTGGAGCACGCATAAGCGCATTCCAAGCATCTCTTTTGCCTTCAGGAGATGGCGGATATAGGCCCTGCTGTATGAGCGGCAGGCCGGACACTGGCATCCCTCTTCGATGGGGCGCATATCCTTTGAAAACTGCTCATTAAACAGGTTGATCTTTCCGTGGTTTGTATATACATGACCATGACGGCCATTTCTTGTCGGGTAAACGCAGTCGAAGAAATCGACGCCGCGGTCCACCGCTTCAAGGATGTTCGCCGGGGTTCCGACACCCATCAGGTAAGTCGGTTTCTCTTCCGGCAGATGCGGAACCACCGCATCGAGGATGCGGTACATCTCCTCGTGACTCTCACCGACCGCAAGTCCGCCGACCGCGTAGCCGTCGCAGTTCATCTTCGAGATCGTATCCGCATGCGCGATCCGGATATCCTCGAAGGTTCCGCCCTGATTGATGCCGAACAGAAGCTGTTCCTTATTGACGGTATCCGGCAGGGAATTTAATCTCGCCATCTCCGCCTGGCATCTCGCCAGCCACCTTGTAGTTCTCGCGACAGAATTCTCCATGTATTCTCTGGTACACGGATGCGGAGCGCACTCATCGAATGCCATCGCGATCGTGGAGCCAAGGTTTGACTGGATCTGCATGCTCTCCTCCGGTCCCATGAAAATCTTATGACCATCGATATGGGAGTTGAAGTACACGCCTTCTTCTTTGATCTTTCTGAGTCCGGCGAGGGAAAATACCTGAAAGCCGCCGGAATCGGTGAGGATCGGACGGTCCCAGTTCATAAACCTGTGGAGCCCGCCGAGCTCTTTAATCAGCTTGTCGCCGGTCCGGACATGAAGATGGTAGGTGTTGGAAAGCTCCACCTGTGTCCCGATCCCGCGAAGGTCATCGGTGGACACAGCGCCTTTGATCGCGGCGACAGTTCCTACATTCATGAATACCGGCGTATGGATCGTGCCGTGGACTGTCTCTACGTCAGCCCGTTTGGCACGTCCGTCTTTTGCCAGAATCTTATATTTCATATTTTTCTTGCCTTATAAATTAGTCCCGAAAATTATTTTCCGGATTTCTTCGCTTCCTTTGCTGCCTTCTCAGCATCCTTCTTTGCCTGTTTTTCAACCGCATCCTTCTTCTGCTTCTTTGTGGTCATTACATACCACATAGCGCCTGTCAGGCATACGGAAGAGTAGGTACCACAGATGATACCTGCCATTAACGGGAGTGCGAACTCACGGATGGAAGATACGCCCATGATGAACAGAACAAATACCATGACAAAGGTCGTCAAGGATGTATTGATGCTTCGTGTGAAGGTCTGGGTGATACTTGTATTTACGATATCAACGGTGGATGCCTTCGGTCCCATGAGCTTGATGTTCTCACGGATACGGTCGAAGATAACGATCGTCGCGTTGATGGAGTATCCGACGATGGTAAGCAGGCAGGCGATCGCTGTGGAGCCAACGGACCACTTTGCGAGGGCGTAGCATGCAACTACAACCAATACGTCATGGACCAGAGCTAAAACAGCACTTGCAGCGAAGCGGATATCCTTGAATCGTACCCAGATATAGAGAAGCATAAATACAGTAGCGATCGCTGTAGCCATAACCGCGTCGCGCTTCATCTCAGCACTTACCGCACCAGAGATGCTCTCTGCAGTGATCTTGGACTCATCAACGCCGAAGTTCTCAACAAGTGCCTCGTCTAATGCCTGACGTTCTTCCACGCTTAAGGTTCTTGTCTTGATGATCACCTCGTTTGTTCCCGCAACCTTCTGTGTCTGCGTATCCGCACTGTTTGTGATGGATTCAACTACCGGAACAACCTCGCTTGAGATTCTCTCCAGAGACATGTCCTCATTAAAGGTCACGCTTGTGGAGGTACCGCCCTGGAAGTCAAGGGAGTAATTGAACGCGTTTCCGATGGAAGACTTGTTCATTACCATTCCCGCAACGCCTGCGAGGATCATAACAGCAGAGATGATAAAGCAGATATTTCTCTTTCCGAGGAAATTGAGCGCCTTCTTCTCTTTTCTGATGCCGTAGAACTTCTGATCCTGGAATCCAAGGTTATACAGGGTGTTCAGTGTGAACTTTGTAACGAAAAGTGCTGTGAACATGGAAAGAACGATACCAAGGGCAAGTGTTGTAGCGAAGCCCTTAACTGTACCGGAGCCTCTCCAGTAAAGAACAGCCGCTGCGATCAGTGTTGTCACGTTACCATCGACGATGGCGGATAACGCTTTCGCAAAACCTGTCTTGATTGCGGAATGAACGGTCTTTCCGAGACCGATCTCCTCCTTGATACGGGTGAAGATGATGACGTTCGCATCAACCGCCATACCGATGGAAAGGATGATACCGGCAATACCCGGAAGTGTTAATGTAACCTCAAAGGCCGCGAGCAGGATCAGCATCAATGCCACATAGAGGCAGAGTGCAAGGGATGCCGCAAGACCCGGGATGAGGTAAACTACGATCATGAATACGCATACGATTCCGAAACCGATCGCGCCGGCCTTTAAGCTTGTCGTGATCGCTTCCTGACCAAGTTTCGCGCCTACCACGTTGGAACGGAGTTCCTCCAGTTCCAGGGAAAGGGAACCGATACGGATCGTGGACGCAAGATTCTCAGCCTCTTCATAGGAAGTCATGCCGGAGATAGAGGCCTGTCCTCCTGTGATCGCCTGCTGTACGGTCGGGTTGGAGTACATCACGTTATCGTAAACGATCGCGATCTTCTTGCCGACGTTCGCTGCTGTCACATCTGCGAATTTCTTAGTACCTTCATCCGTAAATGTAAGCGCTACTTCATAGTTATTGTTTCCTGTCTGCTGGTCTTTATAGATCACAGCTTTCGCAGAAGCTACATCGGTTCCTTCCAGTACAACGTTCCAGTTCTCATCATAGAACTGTAAGGATCCCGGCTTACCGAGCTCTTCCAGGATCTTGTTCGCGTCTGTGACACCCGGAATATCAACATTGATACGGTTTCCGCCTTCCTGATAAACCTCTGCCTCAGAGCTGTAGTTTTGTACTCTCTGCTGCAGCTTGTACTGGGTATCGGACATATCCTCGGCGCTCGGATTTTCTTCCTTCGCCTGGTAGGTAATGCTGACGCCGCCTGCCAGATCCAGACCGAGCTTGATTCCGCCATTCTGGGAAGTTACTCCGTTCTCATCGGTGACCAGCTTACTCTTCTGAAGAGTATCATAGCCGAAAAATCCGAAGATACCGAGTACAACGAGCAGTCCCAGGAGGCCGAGCAGTCCCTTTCCTTTGTTGCTCTTCATGATAAAATCTCCTTCTTGATATGATTTCGAGGTCGAAAAAGCTTTTTGTCCCTCTTGATTCCGGAGTCCGCCGTAAGCACCGCCTCCGTCATCCTTACAATAACAGTCCAGGGCTTTCCGCCCCCTGACCGCTATGATCAATTTAGTTGTTTTCCTCGTCCTCCGCTAAAGCAGCGCGGATCATGATCGCGCACTCGATACGTTTTTTCTGCATCTCGCAGCCGATATCGTAGGCATCCGTAATACTGCCGTGGAAGTTAAAGGAATTTGCCGCGCATCCGCCGCTGCAGTAGAATCTCGCAAAGCAGTTTTTGCATTTTTCTTTCGCGTATACATTGCAGAGTTTGAATTCATCGCGCACCTTCGTGTTGACCACGCCGGTATCCACGTTTCCAAGCAGGAACTCTTCATTTCCAACGAACTGATGGCACGGATATAAGTCTCCCCACGGAGTCACTGCAAGATACTCGGTTCCTGAACCGCAGCCGGACAGACGTTTCGCAACACACGGTCCCTGGCTTAAATCAAGCATGAAGTGGAAGAATTTGAATCCTCTTCCCTCTTTCTGACGCTTTACAAACTCTTTTGCGAGTCTGTCATACTCATCCATAATCTGCGGAAGGTCTTCCTCACGGATGGAGTACGGCTCTTCCGGAGCTGCAACTACCGGCTCCATGGAAAGCTTCTCAAAGCCGAGGTCCGCATAGTGGAGGACATCGTTTCCGAAATCCAGGTTGTTTCTTGTGAAGGTTCCACGGACGAAATAATCCTTCTCGCCGCGTGATTTCGCGAATTTCTGGAATTTCGGAACAATAAGTTCATAGCTTCCCTTACCGTTTCTGAACGGACGCATCCGGTCGTTGACCTCCGGACGTCCGTCAAGGCTTAAGACCACGTTGCTCATTTCCCTGTTGCAGAACTCCATGATCTCATCGTTTAAGAGTACGCCGTTTGTTGTCAGTGTAAAGCGGAATTTCTTATTGTGCTCCTTCTCCTGGGAACGTCCGTATTCCACAAGCTGTTTTACAACGTTCCAGTTCATAAGCGGCTCGCCGCCAAAGAAATCAACCTCAAGGTTGATGCGGTTTCCGGAGTTTGCGATCAGGAAATCCAGTGCCTTCTTTCCGACCTCAAAGCTCATGAGGGCGCGGCGTCCATGGTACTCGCCTTCCTCTGCGAAGCAGTACTTGCAGGCAAGGTTGCAGTCATGGGCAATATGAAGGCAGAGTGCCTTCACGACCGTCTGACGTTTCTTGAAATCGATCACATAGTCTTTGTAAATATCCGCAGCGAACAGCTCCTCCGCGTCGATGAGCTCCTGAATATCGGAGAGCGCATCCTCAATATCTTCTGCAGAGTACTTACAGACCAGTGCTTCTCTCACTGCTTTTTTCTGGTCATCCGTGAGAGGCATCGGTTTTTCCATATCCGGGACGATCTTCGCGAGAACCTCCACGGCATCGTAGAGCAGCGCATCCACGGAATGAACCGATCCACTGTTTACGTCCAAAACAATATGGTATCCATTATTTATATACTGATGTATCAAAGCTAACTTTCTCCTACTGTCTTAATTTTCAGGTGACTGTTCCGTCTCTTCCCGATTACAGTCACGATCTGATGGTCTCCTGACTTCTTTCTTACCTGCCCTTTGTGGTCTGTCAGTGGCGGCTTTCCCGGCATCGCTGTCCGGGAAACCCGTCACCGGCAGATTCTTTGATCAGACAAGAAATAGCCCCTACAATCATACGACCGTAGGGGTCTCTTTAAAAACTTCCGTTTATTCGAAGCCCCGCATTAGCGGTTGCTGTTTTCACAGCTCTGGTTTCCTACTGTGCAGGATGTTTTGCACGCAGACTGGCAGGATGTCTGGCATTCGCCGCAGCCGCCCTTCTTCATGCTGTTCTTTAAAGTGTTGGAACTTAAAGTCTTTACATGCTTCATGGTATCATTTCCTCCTGTTCTCTTATCGTGGGCATAATACCCCGAATTTAAATGAAATTATACCATACGATTTTCTATTATGCAACGGATTTTATTGCCGTGATGCAGGAAAATCCGGTACGGATATCCACTTTTTATCCGCATAACATGCCGCAGGCAGCTTCCCGATCATGTCCGGCAGCCACAAGGGAAAAATATCCGGGTGCTTTTTTCAGCCAAATCGGCTCATCAGTTACAAGATCAGCCGCGCGATGCATATGCATGGCCTTTCCTCACATATCCTGTATAAAGCAAACGCCCACACCATGATGTCCTCTCAGAATCTTTCTGTTCCCGATTTTATGAGTTCCGGAAAGACTCCCGGAGTACATCCTTCAAGAAAGGAGTTTTCTCATGCAGACAAACCCGGTATGGCGCATGGTACGCGCCCTGATCGTAACTTATATCCTCTCCGGCATTCTTCTGGCGGTGCTTTCCTTCGCCCTCTTTAAGTTCCGTCTCCCGGAAAATCAGGTAAACGTCGCCGTCTGTGCCGTCTACGTCATTTCCTGCTTCTTCGGCGGCATCCTCGCAGGAAAAACAATGAGGACCAGGCGCTTTTTCTGGGGCCTGGTCCTCGGAACTCTCTATTTTCTGTTTTTATATCTCATGTCCCTCGCCCAGAAGGACGGTGTCACGGAAGACACGAAAAGGCTCCTCTCTGTCCTCGCCATGTGCACGCTGAGCGGAATGGCGGGCGGGATGGTAAGCTAACGGTCTCCCACCTTCGTGAGGAGATAAACAACGAGCGCCAGGATCCCCATCACAACGAAGATTCCAAGCATTCCCTTCCACATGATTCCTAAAGCAAGCATTGTATTTACATTCATAGTCCAGACCTCCTACATAAAGAATCCAAGGATGATTCCGCCGGCAACTGCAGATGCGACCTGACCGGAAACATTAGCTCCGATGGCATGCATCAGAAGATGGTTTGTTCTGTCCTCCGCGATTCCCATCTTCTCAATGACACGGGCAGACATCGGGAATGCAGAGATTCCTGCTGCTCCCACCATCGGGTTCACTTTGTTCTTGCTGAACAGATTTAAGAATTTCGCAAACATGACGCCGCCGATGGAGTCAAAAATAAAAGCGAAAAGTCCAAGTCCCATGATCATCAGTGTCTGTAAGCTTACGAACTGATCCGCTTTCATGGAGAAAGAAATCGTGATTCCGAGAACAAGTGTGATCAGGTTTGCGAGTGTCGTCTGTGCTGTTTCGGAAAGGCTGTTTAAGCAGCCGCATTCACGGATCAGATTTCCGAACATCAGGAATCCTACAAGAGCAACCGACGCCGGAGCGACAAGTCCTGCGACAAATGTTACAATGATCGGAAAAGCGATTCTTGTGAACCGGCTTACTTTTCCCGGCTCATACGGCATGCGGATCATGCGTTCTTTCTTTGTCGTAACCGCTTTAATCGCCATCGGCTGGATGATCGGCACAAGTGCCATATAGGAATATGCCGCCACCGCAATCGCTCCGATGTAGTTTGACTTCAACACCTGAGATACCAGAATCGAAGTCGGACCATCTGCCGCTCCGATGATTCCGATAGAGGCAGCGTCCTTGATATCAAAGCCGAGAAGTGATGCCATAAAGATCGTAAAAAAGATACCGAACTGGGACGCCGCACCGAAAAGGAACATCTTCGGATTCGAAAGCAGCGGTCCAAAGTCGATCATGGCTCCGATACCGATAAAGAGCAGCAGCGGGAAAGCCTCCGATGCCTCAATGCCGGATTCAAACAGCCACTGGATGATTCCGTGAGTCTCACCGGCGCCCTCCATAAACTGGTTTAACACACCGCTGGCCGGGAGATTCACAAGGATCGCACCGAAGCCCATCGGCAGAAGAAGGGCCGGCTCATAATTTTTCTCGATTGCCAGGTAGATCAGTAAAAGCCCTACCACATACATGACGACCTGCTGCCAGGTGATCGATAGTAATCCACTCCATAAAAAGTCCATAAAAACTCCTCCTTGAAAATAGTATGCGCAGGTTTTTCTCTTTCCCTGCCAATGGATTCCATGAAATTTTACAGACCGTCTTTTTTTGCCGCCATATCGGATCGCTCTCGGATCCTCAGAGCAACAAAAAAAGACTTTCTGCAGAAATTTCTCTCTGCAAAAAGTCTCGTTACCATTTTACCGGTATGCACCACCAGACGTTTCCGCCGCGATTGTTGACAGTGCATTTCAACTACTCCCCTTTTGGATAGATTCATATTAATTGGTTTGAAAAAAATTGTCAAGACCGAAAGCTGTACATTTTTCGCTAATTTTATCGCGGTTCAGGAATTTCACCGTTCGGGTTTGCTCTCCTGCTCACTTTCTTCGCTCTTCTGCGGCGCATCCAGAATATACAGATGCACCTTGTCAATCCTGTTTCTCTCCACCGTATCCACCACAAACCGGAGATTTCCGCTTGTGACTTCCTCCCCTGCCTGCGGGAGATGGTCTAAAAGGCCGATAATATAGCCACCGACGGAGTCGTAATCTTCTGACTTGAGATCCAGACCAAGCTGGTCGTCGAGATCATCAAGTTTCATGGCGCCCTCGATCACATATTCCTTCGGATTGATCTTCCTGATGCTGTCTTCCTCATCCGCATCGTACTCGTCGCGGATCTCTCCGACGATCTCCTCAAGCATATCCTCCAATGTGATAAGCCCGGCCGTCGCGCCATACTCATCAAGAACGATGGCAACGCTGTTCATGGTCTTGCGGAGTTCCACCATAAGCTCCGTCGTCTTTTTAAACTCGTAGGTGTAATACGGCTCACGCAGGTAATCCCGCAGCTTAAATTCCTTGTCTTTCGGGATCAGGAACAGGTCCTTGATATTCACGATGCCAATGACATTGTCCGTCGTCTCCTCATAGACCGGATATCTCGTATACTTCTCCTGTCGGAAAATATCCATGATCTCCTGATAGCTGGCATTCACATCGAGGAATGTCATATCGATACGCGGAACCATAATGTCCTTCGCGACAGAATCCCCGAAATCGAACACGTTGTAGATCATCTTCTTCTCGTCCGACTCGATCACACCCTCTTCGTGGCTGACCTCCACGATCGTTCGGAGCTCATCCTCCGTGATCGCGTCCTGTTTCTTGTTCGGATCCACATGGATCATCTTTAAAACGCCCTTGGAGAGGACATCAACGACCACGATCAGCGGGGTCAGGACCTGCATGATCAAATAGATCGGTTTCGCGAACTTGAGTGACAGGGTCTCGGAATAGATCGTCGCGGAAGTCTTCGGTGTGATCTCACCAAAGATCAGGACTAACAGCGTCAAAACGCCGGTTCCGATACCGACATATTTATTTCCAAGCACGTCTGTGACCAGCACAGTCATCAGAGAAGACGCTGAAATATTGACAATATTGTTTCCTATTAAAATTGCGCTAAGCATTTTGGGCTGATTACTTAAGATCTTCTCCAGCACAACGGCATGGCTGAGTCCCGCCTCCGCGAGATTCCGCACACGGATCTTATTTACCGTCATCATTGCCGTCTCCGCCGATGAGAAAAACGCGGATAACGCCAGAAGTCCAATTACGATCAGTCCCTGCAGGGCTTGCCCTGAATCCAAAAAAATCAACTCCTAAATCTTTATAAATTTGACGCCGCCCGGTTTCTTCCGGGGCTTCGTCCATGATTTGTCTCCCCGCACGCTCCGCTCTGTGTCCGGACCGGTCGAAGATTTACGAATGATTGTACAATACTCTATATGCAGTGTCAATGGTTTTGGGGCGTTTCCGCGGTGTTTTTTTAATGGCAGTTACAGTACACGGGCACTCCATGCCCGCGCACTGTAACTGGATTTTGCCGATGCTTCGCATTCCGAATCGGCAAAATCCGCGGTCATAACGGTATCATACGGAATTTTCAGTTCAGAAAATTCCTACCCATGAAAAGTAACTAATGGCACCGTTCCGTTCCTTCAGGTCTGTGATCTGCTGCGGTCAGCGCGACAGAGCTTAATCGTCCTCATTCTTTTCGATCAGACGCATCCCCGCTGTCTCCGTCACCGGAAGAGAGAAGACGATCGCCCCCGCCTTGCTTCCGATCCCGGCTTCCTTCATGATGCTCTGCATGATGCCGTTTTTATCCTTTGTCTTCGTGACCATAAAGATCATCTCCTTCTCCTGAGCAAGGGAAACGCCTAAAAACTTTTCCGCCTTCTCCATTCCCGTCCCCTTCGCATGGATCACAGTTCCGCCGGTAGCGTTGGCCTTTCGCGCCGCGTCCATGATCACATCCGTATAGCCCTGATTTGCGATCACTACAAGAAGCTCGTAGTCTGTTCCTTTCAAGCTGCTTTCCTCCTCTTTCTCAAATCCACGGTCCTCGGTCAAAAAGCGAAGCTGCCGCTTTCCGCCGATGCTGCTCAGGGGAGTCACAAAGGCGATCCCCGTTCCAGGAATATCGATCTTGATCTCCTGTTCCAGTCCCTTTTTTACCTTTTTCCATTCCGGCGCCGTCACTACCGCAAACTGGACGGCCTTTTCCGATGCCTCTAACCCGAAGGCATCCAACACCTCCGACGCCGCGGTTCCCCGGCCTAACGTCAGGAATGTGACGGAAATCCCATATTCTTTATAGAAGGCGAGGAATCTCCGGCTCTGGTTCCGGTCGCTGATCGTCGCCATCAAGTATAATTCGCTCATAAAACCTCCTACAATTCAATAATCGCGTCATCATCCAGCAGCTCAAACGCCGCGTATGCCCCGGACTGTCCATGAGCTGCGGATATTCCTTCCTGCGCTCCGCACTTCGCTTTTATTCTCGAAGCCAGCCCCATGACCTGGATCGTGATAAGCGGTGTCATGGCAACCATCGCGACCACACCGAAGGCATCTGTGACGATGTTTCCTCCAAGAGCGGAGCAGGCTCCCTGTGCCATCGGAAGCAGAAACGCTGCCGTCATCGGTCCCGATGCCACGCCGCCGGAGTCGAAGGCGATCGCTGTATAGATCTTCGGCACAAAAAACGAGATTCCCAGTGCGATCGCGTATCCCGGAATGAGAAACCACAGGATCGAGATTCCTGTGAGTACCCGCACCATCGCAAGTCCGAGAGAAACCGCAACACCCAGGGAAAGTCCCATTCCCATGGCCTTCGAGGAGATCGCTCCGTCCGTGATCTCCTCAACCTGTTTATTGAGAACGTACACGGCCGGCTCTGCCTTTACGATGAAATATCCCATGATCATTGCGATGGGAACAAGGAACAGCGGGTGGGCGGACTTCGCAAGCACCTGTCCGAGATAATTTCCCGCCGGCATGAAGCCCACGTTCACTCCCGTAAGAAAAAGTACCAGTCCCGCGTATGTATAGGCAAGACCGATCGCGATCTTCTTTAATTTTCTTGTTGTTAATTTTAACATGAAAATCTGGAAAATCATGAAAAATAAGATAATAGGCAGTAAGGAGACCGCGATCTCCTTCATGTAGGCCGGAAGTTCCCTTGCAAAGAGCAGGAACAGTTCTTTTGAATCACCGATCTCCGGGATCACCGGCGGCGTGTAGGCGCTGCTGTCCGCCTTGAAGATCATGCTTAAGATCATGACTGCGAGGATCGGTCCGATGGAGCAGAGCGCCACGAGACCGAAGCTGTCGTCCGCCGCGTGGCGGTCGCTTCGCGTTGCAGAGATTCCGACACCGAGTGCCATGATAAACGGCACCGTCATCGGTCCCGTCGTAACGCCACCGGAGTCAAAGGCCACACTTAAAAAATCCTTCGGCACGAACATCGCCAGTACAAACACCACGCCGTAAAAGGCAAGCAGCAACGGCGGAAGTGCCACGGAGAACAACATTCGCAGCAGGGCCACGACAAGAAATGCGCCGACTCCGCATGCAACGGACAAGATCAGCGTCATGTTCGGCACAGCCGGAACCTGATTCGCCAGAACCTGAAGATCCGGCTCCGAGATCGTAATGATGAAGCCTAAGAGAAAGGACAGCCCGATCACCACCGGAAGCTTCCGGCTCTTCGTCAGGCACGTTCCCACTCGCTCGCCCATCGGTGACATGGCAAGCTCTGCGCCAAGTGTAAAAAGCATCATTCCCGCAAGCAAAAGGACTGCTCCCAAAAGGAAACAGAGCAATATGCTGGAGGAGATGGGCGCGATCACAAAGCAGAGCACCAGCACGATCGCGATGATCGGCAGTACCGCCTGCAACGCCTCATTCCACTTCTCCCGCAGTTTTTTTGTCATTCCCAATATTCCACTCTCCTGTCTTTTTGAGGCGGACATTCCCATTCTCTCAAAATCCGCCCTGTTACTTGGTTTCTTTCCACATTCGTGTTCTCTCCGCCAGGTATTTCACGAACAGGGGATGCCGTTACAGGATCTGTGGGTTTGCAGCGCCACGATCCTGTAACCGGCGAATTATGTTTAGTATAACATGGGAATTGTGAGAAAAGTATGTTTTGAGAGGTTAAGATTCCGCTAAAAAAAGGCGGCTTTGTTCAGATAATTTACTATAAAAAAGATATCAGGCGGTTAAACAGCCCGGAGCTTTCCCTGCCCGCCTGCTCACAGGGAACATCAATAAACGTAAACCGACAATGCTATAAAAAATACCTGTAGGATCGTCATGATCAAAAACAGAGGTGTAATAAATTTATACCATCGCTCAAGCGGGATTCCCATCAGACCGCATTCCAATGAACAGTTCGTTGGCCAGAACATGTCCGAAAAGCCGTCACCAAAACAATATGCCAATACCGCTGTCTGGCGGCTTACGCCTACAATGTCAGCTACAGGTGCTATAATTGGCATAGTGATCGTAGCCTGACTGGAAGAACCATTAATGAAAATATTAATGATGCTCTGTAAAAACAACATTCCAATAGCAGAAATGACGGGATTCCCGATATCCAGAAGAGAAGAAAGGTAGTAAACGATTGTATCGGAAATAAGTGCTTCTTTCATGACAATAAGAATACCCCTGGTAAATCCAATCACAAGGATCGAGGATACCACACTCTTAGTTGACTCAATAAAAGTAAGACAGATCTCATTCAGACTGCTTCCTCCCACGACTCCCGCCACTACCATCATTGCTAAAAATAGTGAAGATATCTCATCGATATACCATCCAAGCATGCTCGTTCCGTAAAGCAGGATCCCTATCGTAGCAAAAAACAAAATCGTACACAATTTGCGGCGAAATGTAAAGTTCACCTCTTTATCATACTGCTTTTTGTCCGATCGTTCCACTTCATCACAGCCATATAAAACTGAAAGTTCAGGATTCTGCTTTACTTTTCTGGCATAGCGCATCACATACCAAATAGATACCATTTCAAATACTGCAAAAATCACCGCGCGATAGGCAACGCCGGAATTCAGCGGTACATCAGCGATGGTCTGGGCAATTCCTACTGAAAACGGATTTGTCATAGCTGCCGCAAATCCGGTAGCTACGCCAATATAAACGACGGCACCTCCTACAAGATTGTCATAGCCTAACGCCAGCATTATGCTTGCAAACAACGGCACAAGACCATAGGTTTCTTCAAATATACCCAATGTTGATCCGAGCATGCCAAACAGCAGCATTCCTACAGGTATCAACAATTCGGTACGTTTCCCCATTAATTTAAGCAGCGCAGACACCGCAGCATCCAGTGTGCCGTTGTCTTTCAATACATAAACAAAGCCATATGCAAAAACAATAAGAAACAAGATATCTGCAGCACTTACATAGCCACGAGACACCGAAAGAAAAATATCAAAGAAGTCTGGGCGGTTTCCTTCAACAAAATGGAAACTGTCAGGTAATACGATCGTTTTTCCATTCGCAGGATCAATTACCCGATCATATTCTCCTCCGGGAATGATATACGTCAATCCTACTACGACCAGTAAAATAATCGTTAAAATTACATATGTATGAGGTAATTTCCACCCGATAAACGACTTTTTACACTTTTCAGTCAAGTTCCTTTGTTTTTTTAACATTCCTGTTTTCCTTCAATAAAAACATGTTCTGCTTTCGCATGAATATCAAATGGATGATGACTCCAGATAACGAGATCCGCATCTTTTCCGCTGACAAGCGCACCTTTTCGATCATCGATACCCAAAATCTCTGCAGGATATGATGTTACTGCGCGCAATGCTTCCGCATCATCCATGCCAAAGCGAACAGCCATAGCAGCATAAATAGGCAAATAATACAACGGTGTTACATCATGATCGGCAGTGATGCAGACTTTAACACCTGCCCTATTGAGGATGCCGGCAGTCTCAAAGCTCTTATTCCAAACCTCCTGCTTGCTGCACGGGTTCATGCTTGGACCGACAATCGCAGGAAAACCGCTGGCTGCTATATGTTCAGCAATGTCAATCCCATCCGTGCAATGAACTATAACAATCCTGATATCGTACTCCTTGGCAATACGGATCGCTGTACAGATATCATCCGAACGGTGAGCGTGAATATGCAGCGGTATTTCTTTCCTCAGAACCATAGCCATATTTTCCTTGCCGGGATCGCATCGGAAATGATCACCATTCTTTTCCGCTTCTTCCTTCTCAAAAAGATATTCCTTCGTATCTTCCAGACACTTACGTAAGTGATAAGCAGTACCCATGCGTGAGGCGAATCCATGCTTAGCTGCCTTCGGGTTTTCTCCAAGGCTGCCTTTCACAGCAGCCTTGCGGGTCACGATCATCTCATCTGCAATCTTACCCGTTAACCGGATAACCGAAGCAACACCTCCGATAACACCATCGCTGCCCGGACAAACACAGGCACAGGTTACTCCTGCCCGGACAGATCGTTCCACTGCTCTGTCAAAAGGATACAGACCGTCCAGCACTTCTAACTGAGGGGTAATCGCATCCGAGTAATCGCAACAATCATCACCCACTTCTCCCATACCTTCTTCGCTGATACAAATATGACTGTGAGCATCAATGAAACCTGGCGTTATATATTTTCCCGCCGCATCTATCACTTCTTCATTTTCTTTTGGAGAAATATTGAAATCCACTTCCGTTATTTTCGTATTTTCGATACGAATATCCAATTTTTCAAAATCATTTGTACAAGTAGTAAACAAATATCCGTTTTTAATAAGCATCAGTGCTACCTCTAAATATAATATTTTTCATTCCTATATATGGGATATATGGGATCTGTTAATAACCAATCATTACAGCCGCCGTCATAAATACAAACTCCATAATAAACAGGATGCCAAACAACGGAGTAATAAATTTATACCATTTGTTAATCGGCACTCCCATCAGACCACAACAAAGAGCGCAGGAAGTCGGCCAGAATATATCTGCGAAGCTGTGTCCCAACTGGTATGCCAATACGGCAATTGAACGGCTCATACCAACCAGTTCGGCTGTTGGTGCCAAAATCGGCATTGTAATCGTTGCCGCACTTGTTGAACCATTGATAAAGAGTTTTACAATGTTCTCAATTATGATCATTCCGTAGGCAGAGAGGTATGTACTTGTATTTTTAAGCAGGCTCACCAGGCCGTATACGATCGTATCTGTGATCATGCCCTCTTTCATTAAAATCAAGATTCCTCTGGTAAATCCGACAATTAACATAGAAGAAACCATGCTCTTAGTAGACTCAATAAATGTCTTACAGATCTCAGTTGCAGAATAACCGCTGATAATACCTGCAACCACCATTGCCATTAAGAAAAATGCTGATATTTCATCTACATACCAGCCCAGGTTCAAAATAGCATAGAATAAAAATATAATGACTCCAAAGAAAAGGACTAAACATAATCCCTGACGGATATTCATGGATGCTGTCTGTAATTCATCCAAGGATTTTGCCTTGACTGCATCCAGCTCAGTGCCATAAACCACAGACTTTGTCGGATTTTTTTTGACTTTGCGGGCATAGTACATCACATAAGCAATGGCAATGATCTCTGTGACAACAAAAATAAGCCAGCGGAATCCCATTCCTGAGTAAAGTTCAACACCTGCAATATCCTGTGCAATAGCGATGGTATAAGGATTCGTGGTGCCTGCGGCATATCCGATCGATACGCCTAAAAAGATAACTGCGCCGCCTACGACAGCATCATAACCCAGGGCAACAAAGATTCCTACGAAAACCGGAAACAGTCCATAGACTTCCTCATAAATACCCATGGTAGATGCCATTAAACCAAGAATCAGCATTGTGATCGGAATCAATAGCTGGACACAATTGCCAATCTTCCGTACTAAAGTTCCCAGCGCAGCATCCATCGTTCCATTTTTGGTTAAAACATAAACAAAACCATACGCAAAAATAATGAGGAACATAATATCAGCAGCGTCCACATAACCAGCTTCCAGAGCCTGAAACAGACCAAACAGCCCCGGCGCCTCAGCATCTACATACGCGTAAGAGTCAGGCACAACGACCATCTTTCCTGTAACCGCATCCTCTACACGCTCATAAGATCCGGCAGGAATGATGTGTGTAAGAATCAGCACGATGAACATAATAGTGACAAGTATCACATATGTATGCGGCATCTTAAAGTTTTTGATCCTTTCCTTTAAAGTTCTCATAAGTACCTCCTTAGTTTATAATCTTTGTAGCAACACTGCATGTTTTCTGAATGCTTATCCATCACCTTGCAGCACCACACTATAATACACATTCAGTCCCTTCAGCATTGCCTTTTCTTATATTTAAATCCTTAAAGTTACTTGAATGTCAAGTGTGAAATTGTTATAATAATAACAGTTGCTTTTTGATCATTATCCACATTCACCGGAGTTCTAAAAATGGGCAAAAAAAATCTTACCATCGGAGAAATATCCGAGATATTGAACATTACCCCTTCAACCCTTCGTTTTTGGGAAAAGGAGAACCTCTTTCATGTCAGCAAAAAGAGTAATCACTACCGAACCTATACCAATACGGATTTAATCGACATAGCCGATATCCTGTATTATCGGAATCTTGGAGTACCGGTTAAAGACATCCGTGCATTTTCTTCTCTGGAATTATCTGAATATGATCAGTTCCTGGAAAATCAGGAACGGGAACTCAACAAAAAGATTGAAGAATATCAGCAGATGCTGCTAAGATCGCAAAGTCTGAAGAGGAACTATTATCGGTTGCTGAGACTGCTCGTCAATCCCTTTATCCTTGAGACTCCGGACTTTCATCACGTCATCTCATGGGATTTCCGTGAAAAAGAACGGATCCGGCAATACGTATCCGATCCTTCATACTACGTCTGGTGTAAGGATACCAACTCAGAAATTTCTGGACGTAAAGGACTCATTGTATCTGAAAACAGTTCTTATTCCCGCTCGGATCTCATATGGGAAAACAGACCCGGCAGCCGCTACATCAGTTTTCCCGTCAAAGCCATGATTGAAAATGATTATTCCGGACTTGAAGCGCCAAAGATCGTAGCTGAAGTACAGCGCCATACCACTACCGGTTATTTAATTACTCGTCACCTCTTAAACTGCAAGATCAATGGCGAAAATGTCGAATATCTGCAGGCTTATCTTGAAATCACTGGAGCGTGGGATGATTCATTTACGAAAAGATTAATGTTAGATTAATGTTTTGGTGAATATATCCTTTTTAGACAAATGAAATTATGCATGATTTTTCACAAAAAACACTCTTTAGATTTGTAAAATAACTCCCTTTTCGGAATTGTGTACCCATGGGAAATGAGTTTATAAATATACAATGCAAACAGCAGACATCTATTTTACAATCAAATATATAAAAACTAGTATTTATAGGGGGGTAAATCAGCATGAAATGTCCATATCGTGGTGAAGAAATGATGAGAGGATACCTGATGAGCTCACGAGACATTACTTTTACAATTGATAATCAGACAAAAGTTTTTCATACAAAAAAATCGGACGATTTGGAATTGAGTAAAAGTTCAGGAGGAATCCCTCATTGTGAAGCTTATCGTTGTAGTAGTTGTAAAAAGATTTTGATTGATTATGCAAATAGATAACTTCCAATCTTTCGGTGAGATTGAAACTCAGCGACAACTCGGAAGTTGTCGAACTGACACATTAGAAAGGGTTATATATGAGTGAATTGATTAAGGCTGATAATGAATATAAAGAGTGGATTACCGGAATATCTACTGATTTTAGAAAAAGCCAAATCAGAGCTTCTATGAAGATAAATGATGAGATGCTAAGGTTTTATTGGAAGCTTGGTAAGGGTATTTCATCTATGAGTGAACAGTTCGGATATGGAATGGGATTCTATAAAACGGTGAGTGATGATTTGAAATCCATTTTGCCAGATGTGAAATCATTTTCTCCAACTAATTTGAAATATATGAGATACTTTTATGAGATGTATCCTGACGCAGTGATTTGTCCTCAGGTTGAGGACGAATTGATTACAGATGCAAATCGTCCCCAAGTTGGGGATGATTTACAAATTATTTTTAGAATTCCATGGGGACATAACAAAATAATACTTGATAAATGTAAAGGAAATTCTGCAATGGCATTGCTATGTTGTTGTAGAAATAAAGACAGGAAAATTTGATTCTTCTTACGCAGGTCAATTGGGAACTTATGTTGTGGCTGTTAATCATCAGATGAAAACAAAAGCTGATAACCCTACTTTGGGACTTCTGATTTGTAAAGATATGGATAAAGTAGAAGCCCAGTATGCATTAGAATCTACTAGCCAACCACTTGGTATTTCTAGTTATGAATTATCAAAACTTATACCAGAAGAATTCAAAGGTAGGATGCCTACCATTGAAGAAATTGAGACTGAATTAAATGAATAAATTCCGATTGTCTATTATAGGTGACATTGAAAGCTCCTATGGCTAAGAAGTATGATTGTGATTATTGTAGAAACAATATTCATGAAATCAAAGTAACTTATTCTACCTCTTTTATAGGCACTCATCCCATAACCGTGAGTTCCATAACGTAAATTACAGATTCTGTGGTGCAATTCATGACGTTGACCGGGCATGTATAAGCGTCCTCTCACAAGTCATCCATAACGTAAATGAAAGAAAAACGGTACAGACAAATATGATTTCCTTTGTGAGCCATGGAGACAAGACTCTTCAGAGGCTTGTCGGAATGCCCGGCGAACAGGAACATCATATTTCGTCTGTACCGTTTTTCTTTTCATAAACCTATAAAATCAAGACTTGTGAGAGAATGCTTATATCTGCCCTTCAAGCCCTGAGAAAGCACCACAGAATCTGCGACACTACGCCAATTAACCTCCGGTTATGATAACAAGGCCTTGTCGTTTGCGAATTCCTGCCCGCTGACCTTTTCAAACTGGTGCAGCAGATCTTCAACCGTCAGTTTCTTCTTTTCCTCGCCGGAAATATTTAAGATAACTTTTCCTTCGTGCATCATGATCAGGCGATTTCCGTGCGCAATAGCATCCTTCATATTGTGCGTTACCATCATAGCGGTCAGATGATTGTCGGAGATGATCTTGTCGGAAATCTCAAGTACTTTTGCAGCCGTTTTCGGATCAAGGGCAGCGGTGTGTTCATCTAACAGTAAAAGTTTTGGTTTCTGGATGGAAGCCATCAACAGTGTGATTGCCTGACGCTGTCCGCCGGAAAGCAGTCCGACTTTGCTGGTGAGACGATCTTCAAGACCTAAATCCAATGTTTTTAACATTTCCCGGTAGGTGTCGCGTTCTGCCTTCGTGATTCCCCAGCTTAACCCACGTTTTCTGCCACGGCGGGCTGCAATTGCCATATTTTCCTCGATGGACATGGTGGTTGCAGTTCCGGTCATAGGATCCTGGAAGACACGGCCTAAATATTTGGCACGCTTGTATTCGGATAATTTTGTGACATCATCACCACCAATAAAAATTTTACCGGAATCCACTGGCCAGACACCTGCGACAGCGTTTAAAGTTGTGGATTTTCCTGCACCGTTACCACCGATAACAGTGACAAAATCGCCATCTTCTAATGTCAGATCAACTCCGGTTAAAGCAATTTTTTCATTGATTGTACCAGCGTTAAATGTTTTGCAGATATGATCGATTTTTAACATTTCAGCCATTATTTTGCCACTCCTTTCCTGCTATGTTTCGCTTTCAGATACGGAATTGAAAGGAAGATAGCTACTACAATTGCAGAGAATAATTTCAGGTCGTCGGATGGGAATTTCAACCATAAAACAACACTTAAAACAAGGTAGTACAGGATGGCTCCGGCAATGACGGAGAGCAGTGTGTAAGCAAATGCAATTTTTTTGCCGGCACACATTTTTCCAAAGAGAACATCGCCAATGATAACAGCAGCAAGTCCGATAACAATCGCACCACGTCCCATATTGACATCCGCTGCTCCCTGATACTGGGCGTAAAGTCCACCGGAAAGTCCTACAAGACCGTTAGAGATCATCAGTGCAAGTACGGTATGAAAATCAGTGTTGATTCCCTGCGCTCTTGCCATCTGCCGGTTACAGCCGGTTGCACGGATCGCATGTCCCTGCTCTGTTCCGAAATACCAATAGAGAATGGCAACGAGTACAACGCAGAAGAGGATACAGGTCGTAAACATACGGATTTTGCTTGCGGTTGAGTCTGAAATATAACGGAGTGAAACAACAAGGCTGTATTTGTCAACGCTGACTGCCTGATTGGAACTTCCGAGAATATTTAAGTTGATAGAGTAAAGTGAAATCTGCGTCAGGATACTTGCAAGGATTCCCGGGATCCCAAGTGCGGTATGTAACATTCCGGTGATAAATCCGGCGGCCATTCCTGCAAGAAAAGCAAAGATAAGAGCAAGCCATGGGTTCATGCCTGCGCGGATCAGCATAACGGCGACTGCACCTCCGGTCGCCATGGAACCGTCAACGGTCAGATCGGCAAAATCCAACAATTTGTAAGTAATGTAGACTCCAAGTGCTAGGAGTCCCCAGATGAGTCCCTGTGCGCATGCGCCCGGCAGGGAACGGAGCAATGCCAGCGGGCTCAGGGAAGCTAAATAAGTTGTTAACATCATCGTCATAAGAAATCTCTCCTTATTTTTTATAAAATGCCTGTGCGGAACTATTTGGTGCAAAAATCATCTACAAATATAAAACAATATTCATGAAATCAATTGCTTGCAGAACAAAATACCCACAGCATAAAATACCTGCGGTATTTGTTGGGACGAAATACCGCAGGCATATTATAACATAATACTAAAACGATTTAAAGCTTTAACTTGTTGCACTGATGAAAGATTATTCTGTTAATGTTTGCTCGGCAGTAACATTATTCTGTTTCAATTGCAACATAATCATCAGGAGGTGTGATTCCAAGCTGGGAACAAATATCTGCATTGTATTCTTTTGTTACCTGTGGTGCAGTCTTAATCTCCATCGTTGTGATATCAGCGCCGTTTACAAGGATATCATAAGCCATCTGACCTGCTGTGTATCCAATATCATAGTAGCTGATAGAAAGCGTTGCAACACCACATCCGGAACAGATACCTTCCTCACCGGCAATGATCGGAATACCTGCCGGAAGAGCGATGTTATTGATGGTTTCCGTGTTGTTTGCCATTGTGTTGTCTGTTGGAATATAAATAACATCTACTTCGGAAACTGCTGTCTGTACCACAGAGGTGATATCATTGGAATCAGAAGCAGTATATTCTTTGTACGCAATGCCGTCAGCATCTAAAGCAGCCTCGATCTGGGTAGCCTGATACTTGGAGTTTGGCTCTGCGGAACAGTAAAGGATACCGACTGTTTTTACATCCGGGAATAATTCTTTGATCATGGCTTCCTGCTCATCTAAAGGAGCAAGATCGGAAGTTCCGGAGATATTTCTTCCGGTAGAACCTGTCCAGTCGTCGATCTCAAGGGCAGTTGCATAATCTGTGACAGAAGTTCCAAGGATCGGGATCGTGCTTGTAGCAGCGGCAGAACACTGTAAAGCAGTGGTTGCGTTTGCAAGGATCAGGTCATAGTTGCCGGCAACAAAATTGTTTGCAATGGTAGCACAGTTTGCCTGCTCGCCCTGTGCGTTCTGAAGGTCAAATGTTACATTATCTGCACCGAGCAGCTCTGTCAGTGCGTCCTCAAAGCCCTGGGAAGCAGCGTCAAGAGCAGGGTGCTCTAACTGCTGTAAAATACCGATCGTATATTTCTGACCATCGGTACTGCCTGTTGCAGCGGATTCTGTTGCTGCTGCTGAATTGTCAGCAGATGCAGAGGTATTGTCGGAGGCTGTATCGCCGCCGCATGCTGTCATGGAAACTGTCATTGCAGCTGCCATCATGACAGAGAGTATTTTGTTCATCTTTTTCATATTCATTCTCCTTATCATTGATCATAGCCTTTAATGCTTTAAAGCATTAATGCTTTTAATGATTGAATTATAATCACTCATACAGGATTCGTCAACCGGAATTTGAGAAAAAATGTGTAAAGGACATTCCTTTTTTCGGTGAGGATCATAAGAAAAAGATTTGAAATCTTAAGAAAACCTTTATAGTATGCAGAACGGAAAAGTGTTAGGATTGAAAACGGAGAGATTTTTAGAAAGGATTTTATGAAAATAAAAGAGGGGTTATTCAACATTGTATTTCCTCCCAGATGCCCTGTCTGTGATGAGGTGATACATGTTGGAAAAGATACCTGTGAAGACTGCAGGAAGAAAGTGGTCTGTATCGGGGAACCGTCCTGCAAAAAATGTGGCAAACCATTGGAAAACCAGAGGAGGGAATACTGCACAGACTGCATGAAGAAAAAGCACTATTTTTCCCAGGGGAAAGCGGTTTTTGTTTATCAGGGCGAAATCCGCCAGTCCATGTACCGTTTTAAATATAGCAATAAACGCGAATATGCAGTCTTTTATGCAAAGGAAGCTGTGCGTGTTTATGGAGACTGGATCCGAAGAAAACAGATCGAAGCAATTGTACCAGTCCCTATGTATCGTTGGAAAGAAAAGGGAAGAGGCTATAATCAGGCAACTGTATTTGCACTGGCTTTGGGAGAAAAAATGAATCTTCCGGTGGAAAAGCACATGGTAAAACGAATCCGGAATACCACACCGCAAAAGGAATTAAATGATGTCGAACGAAAGGCAAATCTAAAAAAAGCTTTCCAGTTAGTACCAAATATAGTAAAATATAGAAAAATATTGATTGTAGATGATATCTATACGACAGGAAGCACGATTGATGCAGTGGCAGAGGTACTTTTGCAGGCAGGGGTGGATGAGATTTATTTCCTCTGTATCAGTATAGGAGAAGGATTTTAGGAGGAATATACTATGGACGTAAGAAATTGTAAGACTTGTGGAAGATTGTTTAACTATATGGGCGGCGCACCACTCTGCCCGGAATGTAAGGCTGCACTTGAAAAAAAGTTTGAAGATGTAAAAGTATATATTGAGGATCATCCGCAGGCATCCATCAGTCAGGTAGCAGAGGATATGGATGTTTCGGTGAAGCAGATCAAACAGTGGGTGAGAGAGGAGAGACTGATCCTCTCGGAAGCTTCTTTAGATGGTGTGTTGTGTGAACACTGTGGCAGACCGATCACAAGCGGACGCTTCTGTGACAAGTGTAAAGCTGCCATGGCAAATAATCTGCAGAGTGCTTTGAACAGACCACGTCCAATGCAGCAGAAACCAAGCAGAGAGCGCGATGAAGGCGATAAGATGAGATTCCTGAGATAAAAATCAGAAACAGAATGTCACATATCTGACAATAAGAATAGAATTTATAAAAAGCAGGGCACATAACTACGTTATTTCTATATATAATAGCGTAGAAAGGTGGCATCTGCTTTTTTTTGTTTGAAAATACCGCCTACTGTGTTATAATGATGAATAAGAATGCATAATTGCGTGCAGAATGTACTTTTTTAGAAAATGAGATGGATTTATTTTATATAGGTACATTGTGTGACAGACAGGAAGGAAAACTGTATGGTTAACGAAGAACGTTTACATCATATGATAAAAATGGCGATGTTTGACACCGATGAGGGAAAAGAATGCAAGCCAATGACACAGTATGCAAGGAAAGATTATGTTTCGCTGCGTATGCTTGGAAGCTTTGTGTCAGGAACGATTGGCTTTGCGCTGATTCTCGTGACATGGGGCATTTATTCCATGAACCAGTTGATGGAGAGCCTGAATGCAATGGATATTCAGGAACTTCTGACATCCGTACTGGTAAAGTATATTGTGTTTATGCTTGTTTACATGGCAATCACGTATTTTGTTTATAATAGAAGATATACAAAGGGACGCCGTGAAGTAAAGAAGTATTATGGCAATCTGAAGAAGCTGAATCAGTTATACGAGAGAGAAGACAAGCTGAAAATGTCTGAGAATAAAGACTGGGAATAATCCTTGAGAACTGCCGAAAGCAGGAAAATCAGGAGTAAAACAAACAGCGGGAGGCTAAAATGACAACCTTATTAGAATTGAAAGAGAAACTGATCCGTTTTTACGGAAAAAATGAAATATATGTGAAACCGGCGATCCGGTTTGTACTTGCATTGTTTACATTCCTTATGATCAACAACAGTATTGGATATATGAAACTGGTCAGCAAGACACCGGTTGCAGTCATTCTTGCACTTGTGTGTTCCATGCTTCCGGTCAATGGACTGATTGCAATTGCTGCGTTGGTCGTTTTGGCGGATCTGTATGCATTATCCATTGAGGTATGTCTGGTAGGACTTCTCATGTTTGCAATCATCTATTTTATTTATTTCCGTTTTTCCCCAAAGAGTGGTATCAATGCGGTTCTGACACCGGTCTGCTTTAAACTGCATATCCCTTATGCAGTACCGGTTGGCTCCGGCCTGCTGAGTGAGGCGTATTCTGTTGTGTCTGTTGCCTGCGGTACTGTGATCTATTTCTTTATCCATGGAGTGAGTGAGAATGCGAGTGCGTTGAGCGATGCAGCAGAAGAGACTGATTCTTCGGTATCAAAAGTAGTAGTGGCATTGAACCAGCTGATTGGAAATAAAGAGATGTACCTTGTTCTTGGCATTTTTATCATTACGACACTCATTGTTTATGTGGTGAGAAAGCTTGACATTGAGCATTCATGGACGGTTGCATGGGCATCCGGTATTTTATTTGAAGCGATTGGACTGACAGCAGGATACATTTTACTTGGAATTTCAGACAAAATTGTCGGTGTGATCATTGGAAGCGTGATCTCCGGTGTGATCGCAATGATCATCCAGTTTCTGTTTTTTAATCTGGATTACTCCAGAACGGAACGCCTCCAGTTCGAGGATGATGATTACTATTATTATGTAAAAGCAGTTCCGAAAGCTCTGGTGACGGAGAAAGATAAACAGATCAAACGTTTTAACGGAAAAAGTGAAAAGGAACGTTTGAACAAGAAGAAATTTGCAGAAGAGATGGACATAGACGAAAATTTATTAGATTAAAAGGAAGTGAATCCGGTGCAGAATTTAGGCGTAATATTGCGGACGTTTTGGGAAAAAGCGGTGTCTTACCTGACCCTTCAGATGTCCCTCACAGATATTATAGAGATCATTATCATTTCAGTTCTGATCTATTATATGCTGGTTTGGATCAAAGATACGAGAGCGTGGATGCTTCTCCGTGGAATCCTTGTGATCCTTGCCTTTGTTTTGCTTGCAGTTTTATTTGAAATGAATACGATCGTCTGGATCGCTGATAAACTGTTTAACGTGGCAATGATCGCTGTGGTCGTGATCTTCCAGCCGGAGATGCGCAAGGCACTGGAAAATCTCGGACGGAAGAATATTTTGGTGAATCTTTTTAATTTTGATTTCAACAAAGTGGAGAATGGAAAGTTTTCCGACAAGACTATCACAGAGCTGGTGAAAGCCTGCTATGAGATGGGAAAAGTAAAAACAGGAGCACTCATCGTAGTGGAAGATGAAATCGTTCTGACGGAGTATGAGAGGACAGGGATTGCCGTAGATGGTATCCTGACCAGCCAGCTTCTGATCAATATTTTTGAAAAAAACACACCGCTGCATGATGGAGCAGTCATTGTGAGGGGAGACAGAGTTGTTTCTGCCACCTGCTATCTTCCGCTGACAGACTCCTTAAGCCTGAGCAAGGATCTTGGAACAAGACACCGTGCGGCAGTCGGTATCAGTGAGGTGAGCGATTCCCTTACGATTGTAGTATCTGAGGAGACCGGAAAAGTATCCATTGCATTAGACGGTGAACTTTACCGGAATGTAGATGCAGAATTCTTAAAAAATAAACTGGCTTACATTCAGAAACGTGAGCAGGACACTTCGAAAGTGAAATCATGGAGAAGGAGGCTGAAAGATGTTACAAAAATTCGGAAAGAAAGTAATGAATAACTTTGGCCTTAAGATCCTTGCTGTTTTGTTTGCTGTTGTTTTGTGGATCGTAGTCGTGAATATTGATGATCCGAGCAACTCAAAACCTTATACAACCAGTGTCTCACTGGAAAATAAATCTTATATTACCTCCATGGGAAAATGGGCTGATTATCTGGATGGAAAGAATACGATCACGTTCAGCGTGTATGCAAAACGCTCTGTGCATAATACACTTACCAATGCGAACTTTACGGCAACGGCGGATGCACAGAAAATTGAATATGATGAGAAAACAGGGACTTACCGTGTGCCGGTTGTCGTGACTTGTAACCGTAACAGCAGCAGTATTAATATTACCAGCAAAGATCTGTATCTGGAGCTTGAACTGGAGGATTCTGCTTCTAAGCAGTTCCCAATCAAGACAAACACAACCGGTACAGTTGCGTCGGGATGTGCGCTTGGTGATGTTGAGATCACAGATGCGAACGTTATGAAAGTATCTGGTCCGGCTTCTGTGGTAAATCAGATCGATACTGTTGTGGCGACTATTAATGTAGATGGCATGTCAACGGATATCACAGACCGTGTAACACCTGTATTTTATGATGCACAGGGAGAGGTTGTGGATACGACAAAGCTTACGCTGAGTGTGAGCACAGTCAATATCAGTGCACAGATCCTGAATACGAAAGATGTGGAATTGGAATTCCTGACAACCGGAACTCCGGCAGATGGATACCAGGCAGGGAATATCACCTATACGCCACAGAAAGTACGTATTAAAGGCGAGGCGGCTATTTTAAATACCATTAATAAGATCACAATTCCGGAAGAAGTGTTAGACCTTACAGACGCATCTTCGGATATTGAAAAGACCGTGGATATTTCCACATATCTTCCTTCGGGTACTGCTTTGGTGATCAGTTCGGACTCAAAGATCGATGTTACAGTTGTGGTGGAGGCAGTGAAGACAAAGACTCTGCAGATCCCGGTGACAAATCTTCAGGTGATCGGACTTGACTCAGATGAAAAAGTACAGTATGAGGAAGACAACATTGCTCTCACAGTGTCTGGAAGGAGCAGTGTGATCGATGCACTGGATGAAAAGACGATTTCCGGCAGTATCGATCTGACTGATCTGAAGCTGGGTGCACATAATGTACTGATCACATTTGCACTGGATGAGGATATGGTCAGCTATGCGGATACTTATGCAGCGGTTACCATTGAAAGTGCATCTGATACATCTGCTTCTGCTGATAATACAGACGAGGAACTGGAAAATACGTCAACTTCTAAAAAGGTAATTGACCGGTAGTAGATTTTGAAACAAGCGGAACAGAAATAATGAATTATAAACCGTAAAAATTTGAAAAAATATTGGATGATTGAAAGAAGCTGATAACCAGTTTCACAGATATCTATAAAATCAGGAACAAAGAGAGGAATAGTAACATGGCAAGAATGTTTGGAACAGACGGTGTCCGTGGTGTGGCGGGCTCAGAATTAACAATCGAACTGGCAACAAAGTTAGGTCAGGCAGGAGCTTACGTGCTCACAAAAGAGCAGGAACATCAGGCAACCATTATTATAGGATGTGATACCAGAATTTCCGGAGGAATGTTAGCAAGTGCATTAATGGCAGGTATCTGTTCAGTTGGTGCAAATGCAATTTTTGTTGGAGTAATGCCGACACCTGCAATCGCGTATCTCACCAGAAAACACAAAGTAGATGCCGGAGTAGTCATCTCTGCATCACACAATCCAATGGAATTCAACGGAATTAAGTTTTTTAATGGAGAAGGTTATAAACTTCCGGATGAGATGGAAGATGAGATTGAGGCTCTGATCAAAAACAACATGAAAGACGTGGTACTTCCGATCGGTTCCGGTGTCGGAAAGATTGATTATCGCTTCGATCTGAGAGACGAATATGTAAAATTCATGGAAAAATGTGTTCCAGTGGATCTAAAAGGCATGAAAATTGTTGTAGACTGTGCAGAAGGTGCATCTCATTATACATCTGTCAAAACGCTGACAGATCTTGGGGCAGAACTTATCGCAATCCATACCGATCCAGATGGAACCAACATCAATTCCAACTGTGGCTCCACTCATATGGATGAGCTGAAAGCGCGTGTTGTATATGAAAAGGCAGCAGTTGGTCTCGCGTTTGACGGTGATGCAGACCGTATGCTTGCAGTGGATGAGCATGGAAATGTTGTGGACGGCGATCAGATCATGGCAATCTGTGGCAACTACATGAAGTCCAAAGGAACTTTGAAGAAAGATACGATCGTAGTCACAGTCATGACGAACCTCGGATTTACCCTTATGGGGCAGAAAGAGGGCATCCATGTGGAAAAGACCAAAGTCGGCGACCGTTATGTTCTTGAGAATATGAGAAAAAATGGCTATAACATCGGAGGAGAGCAGTCCGGCCACGTTATCTTCTTAGACGATAATACAACCGGTGACGGATTATTAAGCGCCCTGCATTTATTAGAGGTTATGGTCAATACCGGAAAACCGTTGTCAGAACTTGCTGAGATTATGGAAGTGCTCCCACAGGCTCTTGTCAATGCAAAAGTTCCAAACCATAAAAAAGAAAAATTCATGGAATATCAGGAAATTGCAGATGCTGTGGCAGATGTTGAGAAAAAATTCAAGGGCGAGGGAAGGGTTCTCATCCGCCCATCCGGAACAGAGCCGCTGGTGCGCGTCATGATCGAGGGGAAAGATCAGAAAGTGATCGATGAAGAAGCAAGGAAACTGGCGGAATTGATCACAAAAATTATGTTATAGAATACCAAAATGCTGGTCTGATTATAACATGGTGATTCAGACCGGCATACGGATAAAAAAATCAGGGGACTGGAATTTGGAGGGTAATACAGCATGGTTAGTCAGAAAGTAGTAATAAAAAATCCAACAGGACTGCATTTGAGACCTGCGGGAATTTTATGTAAGGATGCAATGCAGTTTAAATCACATATCACGTTCCGCTACCGCGATAATATCGCAAACGCAAAAAGTGTCTTAAGCGTGTTAGGCGCATGTATCAAGTCCGGAGATGAGATTGAACTCATATGCGAGGGCGAAGACGAGGAAGAGGCTTTAAAAGCGATCGTGGAAGCGATTGAGGATGGATTGGGAGAGTAAGGGATATTTTTTCAAAAATTAAAAGAAAAAGATATTAAGTAAGATATGAAAATAAGTATTATTATACCGGTATACAACTCAACTTTATATTTGAAACAATGTGTGGAAAGTATATTGGCGCAGACGTATCACAATTTCGAAATTTTGTTAGTAGATGATGGATCTACGGATGATAGTCCGATGATATGTGATGAATATGCCCAAAAAGATGACAGAATTGTTACGATTCACAAACAGAACGGTGGAACATCAGATGCAAGAAACGTCGGATTGGAGAAAGCCAGTGGTGATTACATCACATTTATGGACAATGATGATTATTGGAGTAATCCAGATGCGTTGTGTGATATCATAAAAGTGATAAGTGAGACAGAACCGGATGTTGTGATGCATGCAAACATGGTGTATTGGCAGGATAAAAATAAAACTGTAAACCCATCTTCTTTTGATCGCACACTTGTATCGGGAAAGAAAAGAAAAGAGGCAGTGGAAAATCTGATAAAAGCTGGAATGCTTAGCGTTACAGTTTGGACAAAACTTGTAAAAACCTCTTTGATACGGGAACACGATCTGTATTTTAAAAAGGGAATCCGCAATGAAGATACAGACTGGATTGCCAGAATGCTGATTTGCGCAGAACGGTTTGAATGGTATGATAAACCATTTTATGTGTATCGCAAAGGCCATGAAACAGCTCAGACAAGTCAGAAGATGAAATATTATATGGTGAATGATCTGAAAAATATTATAATAGAATATACCCAATATGCAGAAAAATATTTGGATCAAGAATATCGGAAAGTTTTTTATGCGTATTTAGCGTATCCGTTTGCAGTCTGGATGGGACAGGCATATTTGATAGAACAGAATGAGCAAATTAAAAATGATCGTGAGATAATGAAAAAATATGCATATCTGTTAACTTATGATATAAACCCGGCAGTTCGTCTGGTTCATAGGGTATATCGTATATTAGGATTTGGATTGACATCAAGAATTTTAATGTTATATATTAAAAAAGTTTATTATTCATAATGAAAAAATACATTAGAGCAATTGAACAGGTGAAAAAAATGTCAAAACATTATTGCATTTTTTCTGCACAGTATTATCCGCATGTTGGTGGTGTAGAACGTTATACTTTGTATTTGAGCAGAAAATTGATCGCTGCAGGAAACGAAGTTACTATAGTAACATCAAATACGGGTGATTTATCAGGAGATGAAATACAAGAAGGAATCCAGATTTATCGTCTGCCATGTTACGATTTATTAGGCGGAAGATATCCGGTGTTCAAAAGAAACAAAGAATTTAAAAAAGTAAAAAAACTGATCGAGAGGAATCAATATGATCTTGTGATTATTAATACGAGATTCTATCTGCATTCATTATATGGTGCGAAATTTGCTAAAAGTAAGGGGATTCCATCCATTGTAATAGAACATGGAACATCCCACCTGAGTGTGAATAATAAGTTGTTTGACACAGTGGGGGGATGGTATGAGCACTTCCTTACATTTTTGTTGAAAAAGTATTGTGATGATTACTATGGAGTTTCGGAAGCCTGTTGTGAGTGGAGCGGACATTTCCATATCAAATCAAAGGGAACACTATATAATGCGGTTGAAATCGAAGAATTTCAGCGGATTTTAAAAGAGTCTGACATTGATTATCGGAAGGAATATGAGATTCCGAATGAAGCAAAAGTAATTTCTTTTACTGGCAGATTAATTCCGGAAAAAGGAATTAAACAGCTTGTATCAGCGGTAAAAAAGATAAATATAAGCAGGACAAAAAAAGGACAGGCACCAGTTTATTTAATGATTGCAGGGGATGGTATATTATATCAGGAATTGATAGAAATGTCAGATCCGTATATCATATTGACCGGACAAGTTGATTTTGAACATATTGTTAAAATTTTGGATGCGTCAGATATATTTTGCCTGCCATCGGATTCAGAAGGTTTTCCAACTTCTGTCCTGGAGGCTGTGGCATGTAAGTGTTTTGTGATAACAACCTATCAGGGGGGAGCGAAAGAGTTACTTGTAGATGAACAGTATGGAATTATCATGAGAGATAATACAGTTGAATCAATTCAGAAAAATTTGGAAAAAGTAATAGAAGATGATGCATACCGAACACAGGCAGAATGTAAAAGTTATGACAGATTAGTAAAATATTTCACGTGGGATGCCACTGCTGAAAAGGTTATGCAGATTGCAAAAGACATGAATGGAGAGAAAGAATGAAAGTATTGATCATCATTCCGGCATACAACGAACAGGACAATATAGAACGTGTGGTGAAGCATTTGACGGAAAATTATCCAGAGTATGATTATGTGGTGATTAATGATGGATCAATGGATAAAACATCTGAGATATGCCATTCAAATCATTACAATATTATAGATCTTCCGGTAAATTTAGGACTTGCAGGTGGATTTCAGACTGGTATGAAATATGCATATCAAAAGGGATATGATTGCGCAGTACAGTTTGATGCAGATGGACAGCACAGACCAGAATATATTGCAGCAATGATCCGGAAAATAGAAGAAGGAAATGATATTGTGATCGCATCCAGATTTGTTGAAGAAAAGAAACCGGCTACAGCAAGGATGATTGGAAGCAGATTGATCACCACTGCGATCAGACTTACTTCAGGTGCAAAAATCATGGATCCGACATCTGGAATGCGTATGTATAATAAAAAATTAATAGAAGTATTGGCAAACAACATAAATTTTGGACCGGAACCGGATACCGTATCGTATTTGATTAAAATGGGAGCAAAAGTGGCAGAAATACAGGCAAAGATGGATGAAAGAATTGCCGGACAAAGTTATCTTAATGCCGTCAATGCTGCAAAATATATGGCCAGAATGTTGATCTCTATATTATTAATACAGAACTTTCGCAATAAAAAGAAAGTGGATTTTACAAAATAGACAGGATAAAGGAGAAAAGAATGTCGATAGCATTTCGAATTACATTGATTATCGTATCTGTTTTTACATTGCTTTATATGTGCAAAAAAGTAAAACAGGAAAAATTACAGATAGAGTATTCTATTTTTTGGACATTGTTTGCGATAATGCTCGTTTTGTTTAGTATTTTTCCACAGATTGCAGATTGGATGTCAGAGTTGGTAGGCGTATATTCCACAACTAATTTCATATTTCTTTTGATTATATTTATATTACTTGTCAAATGTTTTCAACTCACTATGGACATTTCTAAACTGGACAATAAAGTAAAAGAATTAGTACAGAAGATTGCAATTGATGAGAAAGAAAAAAGGGAACAGAAATAAATGAAGGAAACAACAGCAAAGAAGAAATTTATGTGGAATATGGCTGGAAGTCTTTGCAATTCACTTTCCTCTATGCTTCTGTTGATTATCGTTAACCGGATTAGCGGAGAGAGCAGAGGTGGATTTTTTGCATTGGCGTATTCTACAGCGCAGCTTTTGTTTTCTGTCGGTGGATTTGAAATCAGACCAGTTCAGTCGACGGATATAAAAAATAAATTTACATTTGATCAATATTTTACCAGCAGAATGTTAAATTGTATTATTATGCTGATCTGCATGATAGGCTATATTGTTGTGAATGGTTATACTGGAGTCGAAGCACTTACCGTGTTTTGGATTCTGGGGTATCGAATGGTAGAGGCTGTGGCAGATGTATATAGTGGATTATTCCAACAGAGAGAACGAATTGACATTTCTGGAAAAGAGATGTTAATGCGGAGCGGAATTTCAACGATTACATTCACAATTATATTATGGTTAACAGACAACCTGTTATATGCGGCTATGACACTTACATTAACGTCACTGGTTATTATGCTGTTTTATGATTTACATATGAAAAAATACTTTGAACCAACGCCGGTGCATCTTGAATGGAGAGGGATTTTAGGTATTTATAATGCATGCTGGCCATTGTTTGTGTCATCTTTTATTATGAATTATCTGAACAATGCACCCAAATATGCGATTAACACATATTACGATGAGACGGTTCAGAACAGCTATAATATTTTATTTATGCCTGCATTTGTGATCAATTTATTAAGCCTTTTTGTATTCCGGCCACTTCTTACAGATCTTGCCAGAGATTGGGAGGGGGAAAATATAAAAGAGTTTACGGACATTGTGAAAAAAATGATGATTTTAATTGGTGCACTTACGATTGCAGCATGTGTGGGTGCTTATCTTTTGGGAATACCAATATTATCTCTTGTGTATGGAGTTGATCTGAGGGCATATCGAATGGAATTGGTGATCATTATGATATGCGGAGGACTGAATGCCTATGTATATTGTCTCTATTATGTGGTAACAGTTACGGGAAAACAAATTTTTTTGTTGCTGGGATATGGAGCCGGACTTATATTTGCAGTATTTCTGGGATCGAGTTTCGTAAAGAGTCTTGGAATGTTGGGAGCGGCACTGAGTTGTACCCTTTCGTTTGGAGTAGTATTTATAGTATTTTTAATAATAACATCCTGTGTCGTAAAGGACAGGAAGAAGAAAACTGAAGTGTGATAAAAGATGGAAAATTTTATAAAAAGAAAGAGGGAATGAAGAGAATGAGTAAAAAGATTTTGGTAACAGGATGTAATGGACAGCTTGGTCGAGCGATCAATAAGGAATATGCAGGAAGTGATGTGACATTTATTAATACAGATGTAGCGGAAGGGGAAGGTGTGACAGCACTTGACATTACAAAAATTGAGCAGGTATTATCACTTGTACGTGCAGAACAGCCGGAAGTGATCATTAACTGTGCGGCCCATACAAATGTTGATGCATGTGAGAAGCAGTGGGATGCAGCCTATCGTATCAATGCTTTGGGTCCAAGAAACTTAAGCATTGCAGCAGAGGCAGTTGGCGCAAAGATGATTCATGTTTCAACTGATTATGTTTTTGAGGGAAATGGTACAAAACCATATACTGAATTTGATGCACCGAATCCGGTGAGTGCTTATGGTAAAACAAAGCTCGAGGGGGAGAAGTTTGTTCAGCAGTTTTCAAACCATTTCTTTATTTTTCGTACAGCATGGCTCTATGGAGACGGAAAAAACTTTGTAAAAACTATGTTGAACCTTTCGGAGACTCATGATGAAGTGAGTGTTGTCTGCGATCAGCTTGGATCGCCAACAAGTGCAGTAGAGCTTGCAAAGGCAATCCATCATTTTGAGGGAACGGAAAATTATGGTCTGTATCATGCTACCTGCGAGGGAGATACAAACTGGGCAGACTTTACAGAGGAAATTTTCAAAAGAGCAGGAAAAAGCACAAAGGTAAATCATGTAACAAGTAAACAGTATAAACAGATGAATCCTGCAGCGGCTGACCGTCCGGCATATTCCATTCTGGATAATTATATGATGAGATTAGCGGATGGTTATCAGATGGCTGACTGGAAAGACGCATTGGATGTTTATATGGCAGAGCTGAAATAGTTAATAAAATCCTAAGATGTGTAAAACTTGTCTTAGTATATAAAATATGGTAAAATGACAAATAATTGTAATGATAGGAGGATCTCGGAATGAGAACTTATTTGGTAACTGGAGGAGCTGGATTTATTGGATCGAACTACATTCATTATATGTTTCGTAAATATGATAATGAAATCAGAATTATTAATGTAGATGCATTGACATATGCAGGTAATCTGGAGAATTTAAAAGATATTGAAAATAGAGATAATTACACTTTCATTAAAGCAGACATCACGGACAAGGATGCTATCATGAAGATCTTTGAAGAAAATGATATTGATCGTGTTGTGCATTTTGCAGCAGAAAGTCATGTTGACAGAAGTATTAAAAATCCGGAAGTTTTTGTGAAGACAAATGTTCTTGGGACAGCAGTTATGCTTAATTGTGCAAAAAAAGCATGGGAGCTGCCAGATGGCAGTTTTGAAACTGGTAAAAAGTTCCTTCATGTATCGACAGATGAAGTATATGGTTCACTTCCTGATGATGGAAAAAGCTATTTTTATGAGACAACTCCATATCAGCCACACAGTCCATATTCCGCTAGTAAAGCGTCTTCTGATATGTTAGTAAAGGCTTATATTGATACGTATCATTTTCCGGCTAATGTGACGAATACATCTAACAATTATGGACCATATCAGTTCCCGGAGAAGTTGATCCCATTAATTATTAACAATGCATTGCACGGAAAGAAATTACCGGTATACGGAGATGGATTGAATATCCGTGACTGGTTATATGTAGACGATCATGCAAAGGGAATTGACATGGTTCAGGAACATGGAAAGCTTGGTGAGTCTTACAATATTGGCGGACATAATGAAAAGCGTAATATTGAGATTATCAATATTATCATTGAGACTCTACAGGAAATTCTTCCTGATACTGATTCAAGAAAAGCAAATGTAAGCAAAGATTTGATCACATATGTTGAGGATCGCAAGGGACACGATCGTAGATATGCGATCGCACCTGACAAGATAAAAGCTGAGATAGGCTGGGAACCGGAGACGATGTTCAAGGATGGAATTAAGAAGACCATCGCCTGGTATTTAGAACATGAAGACTGGATGAACAACGTTACCAGTGGTGATTATCAGAAATATTATGAAGATATGTATCAGGGAAAATAATAATGGCACAAATAGCAGTACCGTCCGTAGGTCGGATGATACTGCTTGTTTGCGTTTTACTAAAAAGTGATAAAATGCATTTTTTTTCAGGAGGATGAAAAATGAAAGGAATTATTTTAGCCGGAGGATCCGGAACACGTTTATACCCATTGACAAAAGCAATTTCAAAGCAGATCATGCCGGTTTATGATAAACCAATGATTTACTATCCTTTATCAACTTTAATGCTTGCTGGAATCAGAGAAGTACTGATTATTTCTACACCAAGGGATCTGCCGGTGTTTGAGGAGTTATTAGGGGATGGATCACAGCTTGGAATGAGATTTGAGTATGCGGTACAGGAACAGCCAAGAGGACTTGCTGATGCATTTATTATCGGCGAAAAATTTATCGGAAAAGATGCAGTGGCATTGGTATTAGGAGACAATATTTTTTACGGACAGAGTTTCTCAAAAGTTCTTCGGAGCGCAGCTGAGCGTACAGAAAATGAAGCCGGTGCAACCATTTTTGGCTATTATGTAAGAGACCCGAGAGAATATGGGGTTGTAGAATTTGATGAGAATGGAAAAGCATTGTCCATCGAGGAAAAACCGGAAAATCCGAAGTCAAACTATGCAGTACCGGGACTCTATTTCTATGACAATGATGTAGTCGAGATTGCAAAGAATGTAAAACCATCCGCAAGGGGTGAGATAGAGATCACAAGCGTAAATAATGAATATCTGAACCGTGGAACTTTAAATGTTGAAACATTGGGAAGAGGATTTGCCTGGTTAGACACCGGAAATCATGACATGCTTCTTGCAGCGGCAGATTTCGTGTCAGCATTCCAGAAACGTCAGGGATTATATATCTCCTGTATCGAGGAAATTGCTTACAAGCGGGGGTTCATTGACAAAGAGCAGCTTGTGAAACTTGCACAGCCATTATTGAAGACAGATTATGGAAAATATTTGATGGAAATTGCAGAGGGATTATAAAGTCTTTATTTTCATCTATGGATAAAAAAGATTCGAAAAGGAAGTATAAAAAATGGGAAAAATAAAAGTAACAGACAATTGCAATGGAATTGCAGGATTAAAAGTGATTGAGCCGGCCGTATTTGGGGATGCCCGTGGATATTTCATGGAGACTTATAATTACAATGATTTCAAAGAGGCAGGAATTGACTGTGAATTTGTACAGGATAATCAGTCTGCATCCAAAAAAGGCGTATTAAGAGGATTACATTTTCAGATTAATTATCCACAGGACAAGCTGGTGCGTGTGGTAAACGGAGAGGTGTATGACGTTGCAGTCGATCTGCGCGAGGGTTCAGAGACATTTGGCAAATGGTTTGGTGTAACTTTATCTGCAGAGAATAAGAAACAGTTCTTTATTCCAAAGGGATTTGCCCATGGATTTATCGTATTGTCCGATTATGCAGAATTCTGTTATAAGGTAACAGATTTTTATCATCCAAATGATGAGGGAGGACTGTTGTGGAAAGACCCGGAGATCGGTGTGGAATGGCCGATGCCGGAAGGAATGACTGAGGCGGATCTTACATTATCTGATAAGGATAAAGTATGGAGTGGAATCTCAGAATATGTCAAAAACCGTAAATAAGTTATAGCTTAAGAGAATGAAAGTTAGAGGAAAAGCATGCCAACGGAAATAAAACAAGCCAATATGCTGAAAGAAATAATAAGTAATCGAAAATTAATATGGGACTTGTCAAAGAATGATTTTAAAACCAGATTTGCAGGATCCTATCTGGGAATCATCTGGGCTTTTGTCCAGCCGATTGTAACAGTATTAGTATATTGGTTTGTATTTGAAAAAGGAATGCATGCAAGCGGTATTAATCTCAGATCAGGAATTACAGCACCTTTTGTTTTGTGGCTGATAGCAGGACTTGTACCGTGGTTTTTCTTTCAGGAGGTGCTCAGTGGGGGAACAAATGCGCTGATGGAGTATAGCTATCTGGTAAAAAAGGTAGTATTCCAGATTGATATCTTACCAATTATTAAATTGATATCGGCTTTGTTTGTGCATTTGTTTTTTATTGTATTTACAATTGTTTTATATGCGTGTTATGGGTATTATCCGGATTTGTATACATTGCAAATGTTATATTATACCTTTGCGATGATGATTCTTTTATTAGGACTGATATATGCAACATCTGCAATAGTAGTATTTTTCAAAGATCTTGGACAGATCATTAACATTATTTTGCAGATAGGCGTCTGGATGACACCAATTATGTGGAATATTGATGGGATGGAATTGAATCCGATTCTGATTACAATTTTAAAGTTAAATCCAATGTATTATATTGTGGCAGGATATAGGGATTCTTTGATCAATAAGGCTGGATTTTGGGAACAACCAGGCATGACAATTTATTATTGGATTCTTACAATTGTATTATTCATAATCGGGACAAAAATATTCAAAAAATTAAAGCCACATTTTGCAGATGTGTTATAGAAAGGTAACTGCATGGATAACATCGCAATTTCAGTAGAACATGTAAAAAAAATATATAAATTATATGACAGAAACCGGGATCGCTTGAAAGATGCATTAGGATTTTCAAAAAAACCACTTGGAAAAGAGCATTACGCGTTGAATGATGTATCTTTTCAGGTTGGTCAGGGAGAGACAGTTGGCATTATTGGAACAAATGGTTCAGGAAAATCTACAATTTTAAAGATCATCACTGGAGTTTTGAATCCAACCGATGGGAAAGTCAAAGTAAATGGGCGTATTTCTGCGTTGTTAGAACTTGGCGCCGGATTTAATATGGAATATACCGGAATTGAAAATATTTATCTGAATGGAACCATGATCGGTTTTACCAAAGAAGAGATAGATGAAAAGCTGCAGGATATTTTAGATTTTGCGGATATTGGTGATTTTGTAAATCAGCCGGTCAAAACATATTCCAGCGGTATGTTTGTACGTCTTGCATTTGCAGTTGCAATCAATATTGAGCCGGAAATCCTTATTGTCGATGAAGCACTTTCGGTTGGGGATGTATTTTTTCAGACGAAATGTTATCACAAATTTGAAGAATTTAAGAAAATGGGAAAGACCATTCTTTTTGTTAGCCATGATCTTGGGAGCATTGGAAAATACTGTGACAGAGTTGTACTTTTGAATAAAGGGGTAAAGCTTGCAGAGGGTAAACCAAAGGATATGATCGATCTTTACAAAAGGGTAATGGCAGAATCAAAGATGGAAGACAGCCCGAAAAAAGAAGACGGTCATGCAGCAATAGAAGGAGTTGCATGGAAAGAATCCATGATTTTAAATCCGGATAAGCAGGAGTATGGCGATAAAAAGGCAGAGATTATTGACTTTGGAATTTTCGATGCGCAAAATAAAATAACAAATACAGTTTCAAAATTTGAAGAATGTACATTAAAACTTAAGGTGCATTTTTATGAGGATATATTAAACCCTATTTTTGCATTTACAATCAGGGATTTGAAAGGAACAGATTTAACAGGAACCAATTCACTGATCGAGGGAGTAGATTTGGGATTGGTCAAGGCAGGAACAACGTTGACAGTCACATTTAGACAGAAGTTACCTTTTCAGAAGGGACAGTACTTATTACAGTTAGGCTGTACTGGATATAATGGAGACGAATTGGAAGTGCATCATAGATTATATGATGTGTGTTGCGTACAGGTATTATCAAAGAAAGTAACTGTTGGTTATTTCGATTTAGACTCAGTGGTAGAGTATCATATGTGCGAGTAGGGAAAAATATCAGGTAGATGACATAGAAATTATTGATCGATAATATGGAATAAGTAATAAAGAGGAGCACCATGAATAGAATTCGTAAGCTTGCAGCAGTAGTGAAAGAAGGAGTTAGCAATCCTGAAAAAATAAAAAAGGGCTTGAAAGTTTTAAAAAATCAGGGACCTGTTATTTTTAAAGAAAGACTTTCTAATAGCATTAATTATGAGCCTGGATATGGCAGGACAAGAAAGGTAAAGCTGAAGAGTTACAGTGGAGATATTTTATTCTCAATTGTTATGCCAGTGTATAATGTAGATTTGAAGTGGCTGGATAAGGCAATCGAATCTATCGAAAAACAAAATTACAAAAACTGGGAAATTTGTATAGCGGATGATTGCTCACCTAATCAGGAAGTGAGAGAACATTTACTTTCTATTTCGAATAATAAAATAAAAGTTAAACTATTAGACAAAAATCAGGGAATTTCGGGTGCTACTAATGAAGCAGCATCTCTTGCTTCCGGAGATTACATTCTGCTGATGGATAACGATGATGAACTTGCTCATTCTGCATTACATGAGTTTTATCAGAAAATAAAGAAAGATGGTTCTGAAATTCTTTATAGTGATATGGATATCATTGATGCAAAAGGAAGAACAAGAGATCCACTGTGCAAGCCAGATTGGTCTCCAGATTTATTTTTAAGCCAGATGTATCTTGGACATCTGGTAGGGTTCAAAAAATCTTTATTCGATGAAGTTGGTGGCTTTCGCAGTGAATTTAACGGAAGCCAGGATTATGATCTATTGCTTCGTATGACAGAGAAGACAGATAAAATCGGACATGTTGCAGAAATTCTTTATCATTGGAGAGACTTACCGAGTTCAACAGCAGCAAATCCGGAATCAAAACCGTATGCACAGATAGCGGGGTTAAATGCAATTCAGGAACATTTGAACCGTGTGTATGGATCAGGAAAAGCAATAGCACATGAAACAGATAATTTATTTGTATATGATGTACGTTATCCGATGGAAGAAGAACCGATGGTTTCTATCATTATTCCAATTAAAGATCATGTGGAATTGTTAAAGGCTGCAATTGACAGTATATTCGAGAAAACAACTTATAAACATTATGAAATAATTGTGTTAAACAACAATTCTGAAAAAGAAGAGACATTTGCGTATTTGAGGGAACTTGTAGAATGCCATGAAAATGTTCGTGTTGAGGATGCATTATTTGAATTTAATTGGTCTAAGTTAAATAATTATGGCATGCAATTTGCAAAGGGTGATGTTTTTGTATGCTTAAATAATGATGTAAAAGTAATTGAACCAGAATGGCTTACCAGATTAGTAGAAAAGGCTATTCGCAGCGACGTTGGAGTTGTGGGCGGTTTATTGCTTTATGAGGATAATACGATACAGCATGCAGGGGTTGTTATAGGTATGGGTGGCTGGGCTGACCATGTATTTAAAGGAATGAACCCTCAGCATTATGGATCACCGTTTATTTCACCTATGGTAACAAGAAATGTAAGTGCAGTAACAGGAGCCTGTCTTGCTGTTTCGAGGAAAACAATAGAAAAAATTGGTGGATTTAATGAACAATTTATTGTGTGCGGAAGTGATATTGAATTGGCATTACGTGCAAACAAGCATGGACTTGTGAATATCTATGATCCAAATGTAAAATTGTATCATTTTGAGTCAAAAAGCCGTGACGCAAGCAAGATTCCACAAATTGACTTTGATCTGTCCGATAAGATGTATAAGGATTATCGTAAAAATGGAGATCCTTATTTTAACAGAAATCTGGATTATTATTGCTGTCAGCCTAAAATTCGAACATCTGCGGTTCTGACGGAATCAGATAAGGAGGAAAAAATGCTGCTGAGAAGGAAAAGAGAAACAGGACTTCCGCAATTAGATACAAATGTGTATGAAATTACACCGTTTACATTTCGTAAAGCAGATTATGAAAATCGAAGAATTAATCTGTTAGTTCCATCTATTAATGCAGAACATGTATTTGGAGGAATTTCAACGGCATTAAAGTTTTTTGATACATTGGTGAATACACTTGGATATGATGCCCGTATCATTTTGACAGATGCAGAACCGGATAAAGAGGCAATTAAAAAATATTCTGGAAATTATACCTTTGTAAAAGCGGAGGATGATCTGAAGGACAAAAAACAGATTGTGCCATATAGCAATCGCTTTAATCGCAGTATCCCGGTGTCTGAAAAGGATTACTTTTTATTTACCGGCTGGTGGACAGCGTATTGTTGTCAGGATGCGTATGTAGGTTTTGAGAGCACGTTTGGAATAAAACCAAATACCTTCCTTTACTTTATTCAGGATTATGAGCCGGGATTTTATTCCTGGTCCACAAAGTATCTGCTTGCAGATTCTACTTATAAAAATGATTATCCTACAATCGCAATTTTTAATAGTATGCTGCTAAAAGAATATTTTGAGAATAATCATTATCATTTTGCACACAGTTTTGCTTTTGACCCTGTATTAAATGATGGATTACGTAATGCATTGGAAAAAATCCCAGAACAGGTTAGAAAAAAGAAACAGATTCTTGTTTATGGAAGACCGGGTACAGAAAGAAACGCATTCAACCTTGTAGTTGCAGCATTAAAAAAATGGGTATTTATGCAGCCTGATATAGAAGAGTGGGAGATTCTTTCCGCAGGAGAGATGCATCGCACAGTGGCATTAGGAAATGGAAAAGAATTAACATCTGTAGGCAAACTGTCAATTGAAGAATATGCAAACATGTTGGAAGAATCATATGCAGGAATTTCATTGATGTGTTCCCCTCATCCGAGTTATCCTCCATTGGAAATGTCTGTGTTTGATGTAAAAACTATTACGAACACATATGCGAATAAGGATTTGAAGGATTTTAATGAAAATATAATATCATTGGACAATATAAGTCCTATGAATATTGCAAAACATCTTGTAGAAATATGCAAATCATATCAGACGGAAGTAAGACATATTGCTGCAAATCCACTGTATGTAAAAAATGACCATGTCTTTGATTTTGTGGAGGATATTAAGAAAATTCTTGATGAAGAATAAACGTGGTCTGCCGGTTTGATAAAGCGGCTTTGTTTATAATGGAAAAGAGGTTCTATGAAAGATCAGATTGGAAATGTAATATTAGATTATACTTATTATGGTGGACAGGATCAATATAGCGACGGTGATATTGAAGATGATTTACTACATTTAATTCAGGAAGAACCAGATGTAGAAAAGATACTTGCGAAAGATGACAGATGGCCGGTTTTGTACCATTTTTCTCCTGTCAGACAAAATATATTAGAGTGGTATCCATTTAAAAAGGGAGCGGAAATTCTTGAAATTGGTTCCGGATGCGGAGCCATTACAGGGGTTCTGTGTAAAAATGCAGAGCATGTGACAAGTGTAGATTTATCAAAGAGACGATCATTGATCAATGCAAATCGTAATAAAGAGTATGATAATCTTACAATTATGGTCGGCAATTTTAATGATATAATACTTGAGGAAAAATATGATTATATCACACTTATTGGAGTGTTAGAATATGCAGCATATTATACAGATGCAAAACAGCCATTTGAGGCGTTCCTGAAGAGAATAAGTTCTTATTTAAAAGAAGACGGAAAGCTTCTGATCGCCATTGAAAATAAGTTTGGCTTGAAATATTGGGCAGGTACCAGAGAAGACCACACGGGAAAATTTTTTGATGGACTGGAAGGGTACATTGATACAGAAAGCAGTGTAAGAACTTTCAGTAAAGAAGGATTAAAAACAATTATAGCAAATGCTGGTTATAGAAATGCAGAATTTTATTATCCGTTTCCTGATTATAAATTTCCAGTGCAGATTTTCTCAGACGAATATTTACCAAAGGAAGATGATCTGAATATTGGTTTGGATACTTTTGATAATACAAGAATGATGCTTTTTAATGAGAATAGAGTTTATGCAAGTCTATTAAAAGAAAACAAATTTGATTTCTTTGCAAACTCCTTTTTTGTGGAAGTGGCAAAATAATGTGAGGTGGCATCTTGAAAAAAATATACTCAAAAATAACAAAAGAGAGACAAAAACAATTTCAGATAGAAACCTATATAACTCAGGATGGAGATGAAAAACAGGTAGTAAAAAAAGCATTGACACCGGAGTGTATAGAGCATATTCAAGGAATGCAGAGGTATTACGAGAAACACCGGTCTGCCAATTTTCTTTGCCCATCCAGAATGATATCAGAAAAGGAAGTGGCTTTTGAATTTTTGCAGGGAAAAAGTCTGTGTAATGAAATGCTAGAGGCATTAGCCCAGCGGGCAGAAGCCAAATTTATTTCCTATTTAAGAATATATGACGAGATTATACGTCAAAGTGTGCAAGTGGTGAAGGGTCCGTTTATGGCAGAAAATGGATTTGAAGAGATATTTGGCAATGTTGCATTTGAAGATGAGATAGAGTATGCAACGGGTTTAAATATTGATATGGCATTTGACAATATTATTCGTGATGAATCAGACGGTTCTTATAAAATCATTGATTATGAATGGGTATTCCCTTTTAATATTCCTATAAAATTTGTTATATATCGTGCAGTTCTGGCATTTTATACAAGAAATGCGAGCGCAATGAAGGATATTATCGATCTCGAGGAAATTTATGGGTGTTTTGATATCACCGATTCAGAAACGATCGTATTTGATCATATGAATGAGGCGTTTAATGCATATGTTTATGGTGGTCAGGATGGATATAATTCAAGCGTTATTGCATATAAAAAAGAAGTCTATGATGTGAAAAAATTGCTTCCGGAAGAAAATTTGTTTTTGCAGGTATTCTTAAATGATGGGACAAAATATCTTGAAGGTAGGGCAATTACAAACCATGTGATCGGGAAAAGGGTGAAAATGGATATTCCACTTGAATTTACACAGAAAGTGTCAGAAATCCGAGTGGATCCATTAAACGTTTCATGTGTTTTAAAAAACCTTCAGGTAAAAGTTGTAACCAAAGAAAATGACGAGTATGAGATAAAAGAGTATCAGCATAATGCAATCATAACAAAAGATAATGATTTTATTTTTGTTTCAGAAGATCCACAGCTCATATTTCAGAATTGCTGGGAAAATCAACTGAAAATGATAAAAATCAGATTTACAATAAAAGAAGCTGGACTGCAGGATAATCCAATGCTTGTTGCACTTAGTGAAATAAAGAATCAAATGAATCAGATTGAAACTCAAATGAGAAAAGTAGAAGGTGAACTGGAGTATATTAAGGGAACGAAAGTATATAAAACTTTATTAGAACGCAAAGTCGATAAAGTGTTAGGAGAAAATGAATGAAAAATGCAGCAGGAATATTGCTGGTAATTTATTTGCTTTTTTTAGTACCATTGTTAGCAGGTGCATTGATAGATGCAGCAGCAGGTGTAAAAAAGAGAAATATATCAAGCACATATGCAAATGGATTTGTTGCTATGCTTGGAATGTTTTGGGGTGTTGCGGTACTTTTTTTATATCGTGGCTGTACATTAGAAAAACTTAGTATGGTTTGGCTGCTTGCGACGATTACGATATGTGTGGTATCCATTTTAGCAAATAAAAAAGCAATACTTGGATGTTTCAAACATAAAAGAAAATCGGGAAGTGGGCATAAAGCTGTAAAAATTGCAATGGTAGTAACCGCAATAGCAATATTGTTTTCTGTAGTTTGCGTAAAACCACAGATGGAGCAGACAGTACAAACAGTAATGACATCAATTGATACCAATTCTGCATATATATATCAGCCATATACTGGCGAACAGTATCCTGCCACGCAGATGGAAAAGATATTTTCACCTTATGAGATGCTATATGCGGTCACTGCATGGGTTTCCGGATTACATCCGGCATTGCTGATAAAGGTAATACTTCCATTATTCATTTTACCATTTTTTATGTGCTGTTATTGGGAAATTGGAAAGTTCTTTTTTAAGCAGGAAAAAATGCAGGCAGTATTTTTAATGATTGTAGAAATTATCTATTATGTACCAATATATACAGCGGTAGAAACTCCGGTGACAGGCATATTCCGAAGCTGTTGGAATGGCAGTGTAATGTTGGAATGCTGCATTCTTCCATATGCGTTTTTACAAGTGATGCGTATGTTAAATTTCATGTATGGAGGAGAAAAAAATAAAGTATCCGATTGTGTAAAACATCCGGTTATGATGCAGGCAGTATTATTTATTATTTTATATCCGGCGGCACAATTGTTACATCACAAAGGCTGGTTTTATGTGTTCCTGATGATGTTGCTGATGATTCTTGTCTGGTTTGTAAGGAAGGGGTATAAATATGTCCGGGTTGTGGGAAGACATTAAAAATGCATATTTTTCTTACAATGGGATGGGGACAAATGTTTTTTTCCTTTTTGTGGCAATATTTTATTTATTGATCACAAATAAAAAAAGACAAAGAAATTTGTTAATATATGAGATTTTTGGTATACTTTTTCTGATGACGCCGGGGATTGCAAATGGCATACTAAAAATGAGCGGTCAGAACACAGATCATTGGATGGTCTATGGAATACTAAACATAGTAGCTGTTGTTGGAGTTGTAATGACAGACTATCTGATAAACATACCCACTAAGAAAGAAAAAATAATTGTCATAGTGATATATATTTTACTGTTCCAGGCAGGGATGGGATTAAATTATACGTCGCAGCATTTGGAATTTATCACAAACAGTTATAAAATATCAAATGAAGTCATGGAGATCGCTGAACAGTTGGAATTTGTAGAAAAACCAAGAGTTCTTGCACCGGAACAGGTGGCAGGCGAGCTTCGTGAATATGATACCAGATTTGCAGTTATTTATGGTGAAGGTTTATCTTTTACACAGGAGAATCTGGAACAGCTGCAGATGGAAACAGATTCCTATGGCTGCAATTGTCTGGTTATTAATTCTGAGTATGACAATATTGAATTTTTTAATAGCATTGGATTTAGTAAAATTTATAATACAGAACATTATGAAGTATATGCAAAATAATTTATAGAGAAAAGTGGCGGACTTATGAAAAACTTAGATAAAACATTATGGATCAAGAGAATATTTATGGTGCTGATGGATATTTGCATTGTAATATTGACAAGCATCACGGCATTGATTGTAAGATTTGAATTTAGTCTTTCGGCTGTACCAAAGTATTATATTGGTGTTGTATGGAGTTCATTGCCGGCAACGTTAGTGATTGCGATTATTGTATTTTATGTATTTCGTTTGTATAGCAGCCTTTGGGTATATGCAGGGGTAACCGAATTATTGTATCTTGCAGCAGCATGTATTGTAGATACGCTGCTCAATACAGTGACGATTCTTCTGAATTACAGAGATCAGGAGTATCCGCTGCCTAGAAGCTGGTATTTTATTTATGGAACATTATTATTGGCGTTTATGTTTATCAGCCGTTATTCGTATCGTGCAGTAAGAACATTCTTTGGAAAAAAAGTAGATGCAAAGAATCTGAAAAGAGTGCTTGTTGTAGGTGCGGGTGAGGCAGGAAATTCCATTATTAAGGAAATTTCCGGCAGCCGCTTTGTGAATATGCATATTGTAGGTTTTGTGGATGATGATAAAAGCAAAATTGGAAAATATATGCATGGTGTCAAAGTACTTGGGGATAGAAATGATATTATTGAAATTGCAAAAGAGTATCTTGTAGATGAGATCATTATTGCAATTCCGACAGCGAGTGCAAAAGAGACAAAGGCAATTTTAGATATTTGTAAACAGACTGGCTGTGAATTAAAACGTTTACCTGGTATGTATCAGTTGGTAAATGGGGATGTCAGTATCAGTAAATTAAAAGATGTTGATGTAAATGATCTTTTGGGACGTGATCCGATCACAGTTGATCTTGATTCCATCATGGGATATGTTTCTGATAAGGTAGTTATGGTTACTGGTGGAGGGGGGTCGATCGGCAGCGAGTTATGCCGCCAGATCGCATCACACAATCCGAAACAGTTAGTGATTGTTGATATTTATGAAAATACTACATACGATATTCAGCAGGAATTAAAGAGAAATTATCCTGAACTGGATTTGGTTGTATTGATCGCTTCCGTAAGAAATACAAAGCGCATGGATCTGATCTTTGATAAATATCGTCCGGAGATCGTATATCATGCGGCAGCGCATAAACATGTACCGTTGATGGAGGACAGCCCGAATGAAGCAGTAAAAAATAATGTTTTAGGAACATGGAAAGTGGTTCAGGCTGCAGATAAATATAATGTAAAGCGTTTTGTAATGATCTCTACAGATAAGGCAGTAAACCCGACGAATATTATGGGAGCTACCAAGAGAATCTGTGAGATGATTATTCAGACATACAATAATCGTTCTAAGACAGAATATGTAGCAGTCCGATTTGGTAATGTACTTGGAAGCAACGGAAGTGTGATTCCTTTATTCAAGAAGCAGATTGAGGCAGGAGGACCGGTTACCGTTACGCACCCGGATATTATCCGTTATTTTATGACAATACCGGAAGCGGTATCTCTTGTGTTACAGGCAGGAGCCTATGCAAAAGGGGGAGAAATCTTTGTCCTGGATATGGGAGAACCGGTTAAAATCGTAGATCTTGCGAGAAACCTGATACTTCTTTCCGGACATAAACCAGACGAAGACATACAGATTGTATTTACTGGATTAAGACCAGGCGAAAAACTGTATGAAGAAATGCTCATGAAAGAAGAAGGTATGCAGGAAACTGCCAATAAATTAATTCATATTGGCAAACCAATTCAGATGGATGAAGAGAAGTTTTTAAAACAGTTAGAAGAAATCAAAGAGCATGTGGTAGAAGAACCGGATGATATACGGGAATGGGTGCAGAAGATGGTGCCAACATACTCTATTCAGAATCGGTAGAACCAGAAAACAGGGTATATAATATGGAAAAAATTTGGGAAGTCATCTTAATTCTTGTACTTGCAGGAATGGGATTTATTTTGCAGCTTGATAGGAAAAAGGAAAATGGAACAGATAAAACAAATTCTAAAAAATAAAAAAATATATCTTAGAGATTTTATTGCAATTATTGTAATATTTTTCCTATCTTTATTTGTAGAACAGGTATTATTACAGTGGAATTCGTTTAAAAACGAAAAATATGAGCAGACTTTTCAGGTGAGCGAAGTACAAAAGGCAGAGAATAAAGATGGAGAGACAACGTATGATTTTTTATTTGATGGAAGATATGTGAGTTCTATCTATTTGATTTATCAAAGCAAGACGGATATCAGCTCCAGAATGAAAGTGACATTCTATGATGGATATGGACAAAAAGAAGTGATGGAACTGGAAGATACTGCATCGTTTTTGCTTGGAAAATCTGCAGTATGGGTAGATCAGAAAGTTGACAGCCTGAAATTGACAGTGGAAAACAAAGATGCGGATAAGTTAAATTCAATAATATTTGTAAATCACACGGTATTTTCCTGGGCAAAGTTTCTGCTTGTATTTTCAGTATTGTTGCTAAGTTACTTATTTGTTTCTCATTGTACTTTTTTTGGAAAAAGACCCGAATGGATGTACGCAATGGTATCAGTTGCATTAGGAACGGTGATTATCTTATCAGCACATCATTCATTTGATTCATGGGATGAACAGATTCATTATAATATAGCATATACAGACTCCTGGGTATGGAATTATATGGAGTACAGTGATGCTGTGATGTCAAATGTAGAAATGCGCGTACCGACAGGGGACACGTTAGAGGAAGAACAATGGATAGGAGAATGGCTTAATCAGGCAAATGATACAGTTGTATTAGCATCACAGAAAGGAAGATTTCTTAGATATGGTCAAAGGGCTTATCTTCCACAAATTTTAGGACTTGGATTAGGAAGAAAACTTGGATTCTCTTATGTAGCAACAGTATTTTTAGGAAAATTTTTTAATCTGCTGTTTTGTACAGCTGTCGTTGCGTGTGCGATTCGTTTCAGCAAATATGGAAAACGTACCCTGATGTGTGTAGGATTGCTGCCGACAACAGTATTCCTTTTTTCGTCATTTACATATGATGCATTTGTGATAGCACTTTTAATGTTGGGCATAGCATTGTTTATAACAGAGTACCTAGGTGAAGAAAAAATCCAGACAAAACGGACGATGGTATCTATTCTTGCAATGGTTGTAGGATGCTTTTCAAAGGCGGTCTATATTCCATTTTTGGCATTATATTGGATTATGCCGAGGGACAAGTTTTATAGCAGGAGACAAAAGAATCTGTTTAAAGCAGGAATTTTTGTCTTATTAATATTAATGTTTGCTTCCTTTATACTGCCTTTAATTGGAAATGTTTCAAGTGGAGCAGAAGTGGGAGATTACCGTGGAGGAGATACGAGCCAGACAAGTCAGCTTTCTATGATTCTGGGATATCCGTTGACTTATACAGGAATTTTACTGAAATCGCTTGGAACAACATTGGCGTCCTATTTTATAGGTTCTAAAGTGCTTGCAAATTTTGCATATCGGGGAATTTATGATGGAATTGGATATTTTGTTGTACTTTTGACGATGTTGTTTACTTTTGTGACAGATTTTGGAATGACAGATAAAATATATGATGCACAGATGAAACGAAAAATATCTGTCATGAAGATATGGAATGGCATATTAATATTTGGAACTGCATGTCTGGTATGGACAGCTTTATACTTGGATTTTACTCCTGTTGGCTCAATGGTGATTAACGGAGTGTCACCAAGGTATTATTTACCACTTATTTTTCCGTTAAGTCTTATCTTTATGAACCAAAAAGTGAGATGCAGTTTTAAATTAGAAACTTATCAGACACTCATAACGATTTTGATGTTATTTGGCACAGGAATTACTATTTATTGTCTGATGCTTGCATAAATTGCAGATACATGAAAGGAATCAAAAAGATGAAACAGTTTACAATTTCACAGAAAATTTATATGGGAGTGAAAAGGGTAATTGACATTTTATTATCTGCTCTGGCATTAATTCTGTTATCCTGGTTGTTTTTGATTTTATGCATTGCGATTAAAATTGATAGTAGAGGACCAATCCTTTTTAAACAGAAAAGGGTTGGAATCCATAAGACACACTTTATGATCTACAAATTCAGAACTATGAGGATTGATACGCCAAAGGATATGCCAACCCATATGCTGGCTGATCCGGAACAGTATATTACAAGAGTAGGGAAATTTTTAAGAAAAAGCAGTCTGGATGAATTGCCGCAGATCATCAATATCCTTATGGGAAAGATGAGTATTGTCGGACCAAGACCAGCTTTGTGGAATCAGTATGATTTGATCGAGGAACGGGATAAGTATGGTGCGAATGATGTAATGCCGGGACTGACCGGATGGGCGCAGATCAACGGACGTGATGAGTTGGAGATAGATGTAAAGGCAAAACTGGATGGTGAGTATGTGAAAAAATTTGGATTTATAATGGATCTGAAGTGCTTTTTTGGAACGATCACAGCAGTCTTGTCACACAAAGGTGTTGTGGAAGGTGGAACCGGAGAAATGCATAAATAGCTAGTAGCAGCGGATAAAAAGACATGCTGGGTTATTCGAGGGAAAATAATGGGAAAACAGATTTTGATAACAGGAACCAACAGTTATGTTGGAACTTCATTCAAACAGTATATAGAGAAAAAAAATGGAAACATGCCGTTGGAAGACCGATGGCATGTTACATTTGTTTCTGTGAGAAATTCAGAATGGAAGAAAATGGATTTTTCAAAATATGATACGATCCTCCATGTGGCTGCAATTGTACATCAGAAAGAACAGCCGGAAATGGAGGCACTCTATTATGCAGTTAATACAAAATTGACAGAAGAACTTGCGGATAAGGCAAGGGCTGAGCGGGTTCGTCAGTTCGTTTTTTTAAGTACGATGAGTGTTTATGGAATGACAATGGGACAGATTACAGAAGAAACAGAATGTACACCGATTACTTTTTATGGAAAAAGCAAGCTTGCCGCAGAACGGTACTTATGTGAGCAAAGAAGTGATACATTCAAAGTAGCGGTTATCAGACCTCCAATGATTTATGGGAAAGCTTGTACCGGAAATTATGCTTCATTGGAGAAGCTGGCGGGCAAGATACCTGTTTTTCCGAGAGTGAGCAATGAGAGAAGCATGATATACATCGAGAATTTGTGCGAGTTCTTATATCGGATTATAAGAGGAGATGCAGATGGTATCTATTGCCCACAAAACAGCCAATATGTGAATACATCAGATATGGTAGCACGGATCGCCGAAAGCTATGGAAGAAGTATATGGCTCGTTCCGGGATTCGAGTGGATCATCGGTAAGCTTGCCGGAAGAGTTAACATATTCTCAAAGGTTTTTGGCAGCCTGACCTATGACCGGAAACTATCATTTCTGGAAGAAGTGGGAGAGTATGAAGTGGTGGATTTTCTGGAGAGTATAAAAAAATCTAAGGAGTCATTATGAAAAGAATAGGTGCTGTGATTGTAACACTAATATTTTTTATTGTGCTGGCGTATAATGCGTACTATGCTCCATTGCCGGATATTAAGGTAAGTAATACAGAGACGGTTATCATTCCGGGAGTGGAAAAAGAATATACTTTTTTGTTTTTAACAGATATGCATATGGCTATTAAAACGAAACAAGATCTGGGCGCTTCTCTGGGCGATGCAGATGAAAGAATGAAGGCGTTTGTCAATGAGGAAGGAATACTTTCGTCTACACAGTTTACAGAATGGATTGCATATGCCAACCGCTTGAAGCCGGAAGGTGTATTAATGTGTGGCGATATGATAGATTATTATTCGCAGGAAAATGTTGAATTTTTAGCTGACAATCTTCAGAAATTAAAAGTTCCTTATTTGTACGTGTTGGGAAATCATGAGATGTATTCACCGTGGAATGAAACGATTGCAGAAGATGCGGAGATATATCATTTGTTCAGAGAGAATAACACAGCATTTCAAGCATGGGAATTTCCGGAGTTTACAATATGTGCAGTAGATAATCAAACATATCAGGTAGCACCTGAGGCACTGGATGCAATGCAAAAGGAGATAGAAAAGGGTAAGCCAATTATTTTGCTGGCACATGTTCCATTTTACACATCACAGATAGAAACTTTAAAGGAAGCTTCTATTAATACATGGGGAGTGCCACTGATTATCGGTGAGGGAGCAAGAGATACTACAGAGGTTACAAGAAAATTCATGAAAATGGCATTTTCAGATGAAAGCCCTGTAGTGGCAGTTTTTACAGGAGATAATCATTTTTATTATAAGGGAATGCTTACTGATAAAATAGAAGAATGCGTGATAGATCCAAGCTTTGCAGGAAACGGCACTATTATTAAAATTAAAGCGAAGGAGTAATAGTTTTAAAATATGAGTAAAATATCCGTATTGATGTCTGTTTATAAAAAAGAAAATCCAGAATATTTAAGAGCGTCATTAGAGAGTATATTAGTTCAGACGAGGACCGCAGATGAAATTCTTCTGATCGAAGATGGACCTCTGACACAGGAATTATATCAGGTAGTGGCGGAGTATCAGAAAAAATGTGATTATCTCCATGTGCATGCTATGGAACAGAATGTTCAGCTTGGCCGTGCACTGGCAAAAGGAGTGGAATTATGCCAATATGATCTGATCGCAAGAATGGATACAGATGATATTGCGATGCCGGATCGATTAGAGAAAGAGGGGGCATATATGGAAGCACATCCTGAAGTGGATGTGGTAGGTGGTGCTATCCGGGAATTTAATGATGAAGGAACCATAGACCGCGTCAAGAATATGCCAAAGACTCAGGAAGAAATTTTAGAGTATGTGAAAGTGCGTAATCCTTTAAATCACATGACAGTTATGTATAGGAAAGATTCTATTTTAAAAGCGGGAAATTATAAACATTTTCCATTTCTGGAGGACTATTCTCTATGGAGCAGGATGTTGTCACAGGGATATCAGTTCCGAAACATGGAAGATATACTTGTCCGGGCGAGAACAAGCATGGGATTAGTAAAGCGAAGAAGTGGATGGGCTTATTACAAGGATTTTCAAAAACTTAGAAAACAGCAGCACGAGTTAGGAATTACAAATACGTTTGAATATATAAAGGCGCAGGTTGGAACTTTTGTCGTACTCATGATGCCGGGGTGGATGAAGGAGTACTCTTATAAGAGATTTTTGCGCAAATCTGAATAACTAAGAAAAAATTCATAGAAAAATTCTTTTGTGTAAAGAAAATTATGCTATAAATGCTTAAAGGGTAGGGCATAAATGGAGGAAAAAATCATGCGTGAAGCCCGTGTGCTGGAGATCATTGGAAAACGCCCGGTGGGCGGTGTCGGGACAGTGATGCTCAATTATCAGAGACATATGAATATGGAACGTGTCCAGATGGATTATCTGATCTTCGGAGAGCAGGAAGAGACATTTGATAAAGAAGTGAAAAAACTTGGCTCAAGAGTCTATACTTATCCGGCATTGTCCGGCAGACAGATGAGACAGACAAGGAGATATTTTGAACAGTTTTTTTCGGAACATCACAGAGAATATGATATTGTTCATCTGCATGCACCCTACATTGCATTTTTATGTCTGCCGGTTGCAGCAAAGTATGGAACCAGTCATCGAATTGTACATAGCCATGCAACTGTATATGCGGAGAGTAAAGGAAAAGCGGTGCGGAATAGAATGCTTTGGAGCATATCTCAAAAGTACATTACCGATCGGATCGGATGCTCGCAGGCAGCAGGAGCGTTCCTTTTTGGCAAAAAAGATTATACTGTGTTAAAAAATGCGATCTGCTGTGATGAATATGCTTATAACGAAACAGCAAGAAATGAAATCAGAACACAGTATCAGGCAAAAGATAAGCTTGTTATTGGAAATGTAGGCCGTTTCAGTCAGCAGAAAAACCAGATGTATCTGGTAGATATTTTTTCGGAGATACGAAAAATCCACAAAGACAGTGTATTATGGCTGGTGGGAGATGGCGAACTTCGACCACAGATTGAGGAGAAAATAAAACAACTTGGGTTGATAAATTCAGTAAAAATATTTGGAATGGTGGATAACACAGGAGAGTTATATCAGGCAATGGATGTCATGGTCATGCCATCTTTATTCGAAGGGCTGCCAATGACTGGCGTAGAAGCACAGGCATGCGGTCTGCCATGTGTGTTTTCTGATACGATCACCAGGGAAGTGGATGTGATGGGCAGTCCATTCCTGTCGCTGGAGGAAAGTAAGGCAGAATGGGCGAAGACAGCGGTAAGAGCGGCAGGACGCTATAAAGAAAGCGGAAAGGCAAGACGAAGTTTTGGAAAAGAGCTTGCAGAACATGGATTTGATATCCGTGTGGAGGCGGAACGTTTAGAAGAAATGTATGTTGGAATGATGTGAGACATACAGAATATAAAGGCATAAATATGAGGAAATAATATATGACAAAGAAAATGTTTCAGATTTCCAGAATATTGATGGTAGTGCTTACGATTGGTGTGTGCCTGACTTTATTGTTAGATGGACGTGTCATGATATTGGATAAGCATATCTATCTTAGATGTATGTTGGAATTTGCCAGCTTGACATTATTTTTAATAATTTCCAGATTATATGAAGCAAAAAGAAAGATATTTAGCACAGGATATTTATTCCTGATGATCAATGCTTTTATAAACGGAACCATATGTCCCTGCTATTACACGGACAGCCGTTTGCTCAGAGATGAGCGGGATAATTATTATATGCCCAATGATCATTTCATGATTTATATGAAGGTGTATTTTATATTAATGTCTATTATTCTGGTTTATTTGTTGTGTTTAAAGCATACAACTAATGAGATAAAAAGGTATGATTTTATAGAATATAAGGACACAGATGATTTTGCTATACTTGCAGGCAGTGTTCTGTTGGCACTTCCGGTCATGGAAATGACAGGGACAAGTGGTGTTATGTTAATGACACCGGTTTTGTGTTATTTCTTTGGCAGACTGATGTATTCGAAATTCAGTTTATCTCAGAGTATATTTTGCTTTATTGGATTGTTGCTTGGAATATATGGAATTTATCGGATTTTAGATCAGAGATATCTGGTAATTCAGTATGCAATGCCAGTAATATTAGTGTTCTTAGTGTTTGTAGCAGTGAATGATGACAGAAGAAAAGGAAAGAAAGTTGTTCCTTTAATGATACTTGGAATTATTGCAGTGCTGCTTTATGGTATGCTGTCTGAAATTGTAAAGTTAAATCGTTATTGGAATGGAAATTATAATCTATTATATGAATTGACAAATTTCCAGAGTTACATTGATTTTGGTGCTAATCAGTTTTATCGAATTTTTGGTATCTGGACAGAACTAGGCGGTAATATTATAGATTTTGTCCATAAAAATGGATTCTTCTATGGTATTACCTATGTGAAATTTCTGGCACCGTATTTTGGATTTGAATATGTTAGTCTGCCTGCCATATCAGCAAGGTACATTCAGGCATCTTATGCACAGCCCGGCTTGATTGCAGAAGGATATGCAAATTTTGGAATTATTGGATCGGTTGTAAATATGTTGATTCCATTTCTGCTGGCAGAGTACTTTTTAAATTTATTTTTAAAAAAACGGGATGGATTGTCAATTTGTCTGATGACAATTCCGTTTGTGAAGATACTTTTGGATGGAGGGACTATTAATTCCATTATTGTGGGGATTGGAATTTGTATTTTACCATTTAGTATTTATTTACTGTTGAAAATTTTTAATATAAATGTAAAGACTGTTGAAAATATCAGAATCAGAGTATTTAGGAAGAAAAAGAGACAACTGCAAGGACGGAAGAGCAATGGAGAAAATAACAGTAATCGTTCCAGTATATAATGTAGCATCTTTTCTGGAACGGGCATTAAAAAGCATAACATGTCAGACATACACGAATCTGCAGATTCTGTTAATTGATGACGGCTCAACGGATGAAAGCGGAAAAATCTGTGATGACTGGGTGAAAAAAGATAGCAGAATACAGTGTGTCCATCAGGAGAATGCAGGTGTATCTGTTGCGAGAAATCATGGACTGGATCTTGCAGTTGGGGAGTACATCATGTTTATAGATGCCGATGACTGGGTAGAATCTGAAATGATAGAAAGTTTGCATGAACTGATTCTTAAGCATCAGGCAGGTGTAAGTGCCTGCAGATATGTGGAGTCTCATCAGACAGAATTTCTGAGCAGGGATGAAAAAAAAGATGGACAGGTTACCATTGCGGAAGGTCAGGTGGAAGCAGGAATTCAGCTATTGTTACCATGGTCTGTATATTGTAAATTATATAGAGCAGATTTATTACATAATATTCGATTAAAGAAATACAAAATAGCGGAAGACCTGTTGTTTAATACAGACATTATCTGTGAAGGTAAGCTCGATAAAGTAGTGTTTATCGATATTCCGTATTACCATTATTTTATCAGGGATGACAGTGCAATCCGCCAGGAATACCAGAAAAAGTATATAGATGGTGTGAAGGTAGAGGAAAACTGCTATGACAGACTGATTCAGATCTCGCCACGTTTTGGTGATATTAATATTGTCGGTTGTTCGGTCAGTATGCTGTTCGAGCGTATAGCAGAGTTGTCACATGCGGAACGAAAAAAGATACAGGAAGATTTCAAATGGTGCAAGAAAAATGCCAAAGAATATAAAAAGGCATTATTGAATGTATCAGATAGACACAGAAAAATATCTGGAGTGCTGAAAGTATATGTACCAGATTTATATCTATGGACATTGATTATACGGAAAAGGAAGAATAAATGAGCAGAGAAGACGAATTAATATCAGTTGTTGTACCGGTATATCATGTGGAAACATATATAGAACGCTGCGTGGAATCCTTATTGCAGCAGACATATTCCAATCTGGAAATTATTCTCGTAGATGATGGCGGAGATGACAGATGTCCCCAGATATGTGATGAGTATGCGAAAAAAGATGCAAGAATAAAAGTGATTCACAAGAAAAACGGAGGTCTTTCTGATGCCAGAAATGCAGGTATGAGAGCAGCTTCGGGAAAATATCTTGCGTATATTGACAGTGATGATTATATTCAGCCGGATACTTACGAGAAAATGATATATGCTCTGAAAAAAGAGAATGCTGATATTGCAGTATGCAATTATGAAGCTGTGACAGACCAGGGGCAGAGTATTACCGAGAAGAACCAGAAAATGGATATTAAGGACAGAACCTATTCATCACAAGAGGCAATCAGTAATCTCTGCGGACCGAATTATCATTATTGGGTGACTGCCTGGAATCGATTATATAAGATAAAGATTGCAAGAGAGATCAGCTTTCCGGTCGGAAAAATACATGAAGACGAATTTACTGCACATTTATTTTATGATAAAGCAGAAAAAATTGTGGGAATCTCGGAGCCGTTGTATAAATATGTGATTCGCGAGAACAGTATTATGACAAAGAAATACAGCGTGAAGAATCTGGTATATGTGGAAGCAGTGAATAACAGAATAGAATATTGCATGGAACATGGACTGGAAGAAGTTGGGCAGGCGTTCTTACGGTGGATGTCGCGTTATCTTATGAATGTATATGATAAACTTGATATAAAAGATAAAGAGGTCAGACAGACCTATGATAAATATGTGGAGATGTATCTGAAATTATATCATTCCATCAAGGAGAAACATAAATTGGATACGAAAACAAAAGCAGCAACATTTATGCTGGTTCATACTCCAAAACTGGCAAGTTATATATCAAGGAAAATTCTGAAGTAAAAGGAAAACGGAGAAGCATATGAAAAAAATATGTCTTGTTGTAGGAAATACATTGCCTGTACCGGCAGTGATGGGGGGAGCTGTTGAAGAACTTATCACAATGCTGCTTGATCAGAATGAAATAGAGCAGAAAGCAGAATTTATTATTTTCTCAAGAGAGAATAAAAAGGCAGAAAGGGAAGCAAAAAAGTATAAGTATTCCAGAATTATTTATATTCCAGACGATACTGTTCGGGATAAGGTAAATAACAGAATCAGAAGATATGCTTCCAGTGTGCTGAAACCAGGAACCTTGTTGGATTCCGGATATTATCGCAAAATTTACCATATTCTGAGGAATATCAAATGTGATGCAATCGTCTGTGAGGGTGGTCTTTATCATGAATTTCGTCAGTTCGCAAAGAAATTTGGAAAAGAGAAAACTTATCTGCACATTCATCATCATGTAATGGCAGATCCTGAATATGATGAAATCTTTGGAAATATTATTGCGGTCAGTGAATTTGCAAAAAAAGAATGGCTGCGTACTACAAAACAGAAAAAAACAGGTGCGCATGTTGTTTATAACTGTGTGAATGAAGCAAAATTTAATAAAAAAATAACAGTTGAGCAGCGAAATAAGCTTAGGGCACAGTTAGGTCTGAAGGAAGATGACTTTGTAGTTTTATATTGTGGAAGAATACAGGAAGTAAAGGGAGTCCGGGAATTATTACGGGCATTTGCAGGGATAAAAGAGCATAATTGCAGGCTATTGATCATTGGAAATGCTGATTTCGCAGTAAATACGAAGACACCTTTTTTAAAGGAAGTAGAAGAATTGGTGCAACAAGATACTGACAGAATCAGATTTACCGGATATATTGAGAACGCAGAATTATATCAGTATTATCAATGTGCAGATATGCAGGTCGTTCCATCTATGTGGGAAGAGGCTGCCGGACTGGTAGCGATTGAGGGAATGCTATCAGGACTTCCATTAGTCGTAACTAAATCTGGCGGATTAGTGGAGTATGCACCAAAAGAAGTTGCCATGCAGATAGAAAGAAACGGAATTGTAGAGAATCTCAAAATGGCAATTGAAACGGTTATGTACAATCCGGTTGAACGAAGAAAAATGAGTGAAGCATCTGAGAAGCGAGCAAAAGATTTTACCAGAAGCAGATTTTATAACAGCTATCTGAAAGTATTCGAATAGAATACAGGAGAGGAATGGATAACTATGAAAGTTGGTATATTAACATTTCATAATGCGCACAATTATGGAGCGTCTTTACAGGCATATGCATTAAAAATGTGCATACAGCAGATGGGGCATGATGTGACAATTGTCAATTATCGGAATCCGAAAATAGAAGGACAGTATCCAAAAAAATTAAGGCCAAAATTTACAAAAAAAAATTTGAATCCCAAAAACTGGAAGCAGTTTGTCTATGATACAATTCGTGGAATTTATGGACAGAAGGTATGGAACCGTCAATGGAAAGCATTTGATCAATTTATCACGGAAGAATTACTAGACAATGATAGGCGGTTAATAGGCGTAGATGGGGTTGAGTGTTTGCATAAAGATGCTTATATTCTGGGAAGCGATCAGATTTGGTCAAGTTTTTTGACGGGAAAATTGGATCCTGTCTATTTTGGTGAGTTTAAGAAAAAGGAAAGAATTATTTCCTATGCGGCAAGCCTTGCAAATGGTAAAATAGCAGAGAGTGAGGAAGCTGCGTTTGTGAAACTGTTGAAGAATGTAGACGCAATTTCTGTTCGGGAAGAAAAACTGGCAGAGCAGTTACGACAATTGACAGGAAGAGAAGTGTCAACGGTTGTAGATCCGACATTATTACTTAAGGCAGCTGATTATGAGAAAATTATGACAACGGAGAGGAAACTTCCAGATGGTAAACTTCCAACAGAGGAAAAATATGTATTCGCATATTTTGTAGTTGAGGAAAAGGCTGTGGAAGAATGTGCGAAGAAAGTTGCCAGAAAGCTGGGATTGCAGTTGATAGAACTGCATTATTATCATATGCCAGAGAATAGTGAAGCGAATCAGTTTGCAGATTTTGGACCAGCAGATTTTCTGGCCTATATAAAGAATGCGGAAATGGTCATCACTAATTCATTTCACGGAACTGTATTTTCAGTTATATATAGAAGACCATTCTACAGTGTATATAAGAAAAATGGCAGGGTAGATAATTTACTGAAATTTCTTCAGATATCAGAAAAACACGTATCCAGCGCGGAAGAAATCGACGAGATAACAGAGATTGATTACGAGGATGTGCATAAGAGACTGGCAGAGTACAGAGAATCATCCTTACAGTTCTTACGAGAAAATTTGAAATGAGGACAAGACAATGGTTTTCAATTTTGAGCAAAAACCAGGACAGACGTTAGAAAAAAAATGTATACAGGAACAGATTACGCCAAGAGTATCTATTGTTACGCCGTATTATAATTCGGGTCGGAATTTTGAAGAAACCTATCGATGCATTATAAATCAGACAATGCGGGAATTTGAGTGGATTATTATGGATGATGGAAGCTCCAGAAAAGAGGATATTGAATTGTTAGAGCGTCTGGGAGAATCAGATACCAGAATCCATGTGTTTCACCAGAAAAACGGAGGTCAGTCTAAGGCAAAAAATGAGGCTGTGAAGAAGACGATGACAGACATTATTGTGTTTTTAGACGCAGATGATCTCGTGGAACCATTTTATATAGAATATCTTTACAAGGCTTTGCAGGAAGAACCCAATGCCGGATGGAGCTATATGGATCTGGTAGGCTTTGGAAGTGAGCAATATGTGTGGTGCAAGAAGTTTTCGGCAGGCAGAATGACATTTAATAATATTCTTGTCAATGCAGCAGCATTTCGTAAGGAACAGTTTCTTGCAGTTGGTGGCTTTTCTGAGATTGCAAAGCACTATGATGAGGACTGGGCGTTATATCTGAAATTGATGAGTAAAGGTGTATATCCGGTACATATTCCAATGATTGGTTTCTGGTACCGCAGAAGTGCAACTGGTATGCAGAAAACCGTAAGAAATAATATTTCTATGAGAGAAAAATCGGACCGGTATATTGCAGAACTTGCAAAGCATGTAGATATCAGTCTTAGCGAGAAAATCTATAAAGGAACTCTTCCAGATTGTGCCATCAAGAGCGAATATAGCAGAAGTGACAGTGTGATCGCAAAAATGTGTACAAACAGAGGAGGACTCAAGCTGGTAAAATGGGTATATGGAAAAAGAGGTTAAATTGACTTCTATATAGATATAAACTATACTGAAAAGATAGCAATGCAGAGAAAGGTAATTGTTTATGAGTGACAATAGGAAAGAAAATAAAAAAGAAATAGATCTGGAATTAAAAGATATTCTGCTTGAATTTTTGCGTAGATGGAAAATAATCGTTTTATTTTCGATTATTTTTGGACTCGTATTCGGTGCAATGAGATATCGGAAAGACTATGCAGCAGCACATATACCAGCACCGGAAGTAAAGAATACAACTTTGGAAGATGCATATGCAGATCTGGACAAAGATCAATATGAGCGTGTAATCCTTGCTGTTTCATTGAAGGCTGCAATAGATTCCAAAAGTCTTTATATGAATGAATCAGTGTTGATGAACATTAATGCACATGCAGAGGATGCCGTGATTTTACAGTACTCAGTAGAAGGAGCTGAAGCGGAAAACATTGTAAATAGTTATGTTAATTATATTAACAGTGGAAGTATTGTTTCTGATATTAATAAAGAGGGAGTTCATGTAGCAGAGGGTTATCTGTCAGAATTGATAGAAGTTCTTCCAAATCAGACAGAGGATGCAATGAAAAACTTTACAGTGAAAGTAATGAATTCTGATGCTGAAAGCGTTGGGTTATTGGCGGATGCCGTGAATGATCAATTAACGACATATGCTGCAAACTTAAATGAGAATAATCAAACGCATATTCTCAATCTGGATAGTAGAAAACAGGTTCAGATTATAGATGAGGCACTGGCAGAAAAACAGGATGCATATGCACAGGAGACAGAAGATCAGCAGAATAAACTTGCATCAATTAAGGCCGATATGAATGCAAATCAGCTTCGTGTATATCTGGATATGGAGAAAGACATCTTTATCTGGGGAGATGACGAAGAGGAACAGACAGAAACAGCAGAAGATAGCGTTTCAGGTACAGAGGTTGTAAAAGTATCAATTAATAAGAAACAAATTATGATCGGTGCAGTGGCAGGCGCAGCAATTGCAGTTGTGTATATTTTCCTGGCATACCTTCTTAGTACACGTATACGTACGAAGGATGAAGTCGAGAGCATTTATCAGACAAGGCTATTAGGAACAGTCAGAAAAGAGGAAAAAGATCACCCAATCGAGAAGTTTGTATGGAAATTAGAGAACTTTGGACATAAGAAGCTTTTATATGAACAGCAGGTTCAGATGCTGATTTCCAATATCTATATAGCATGCAGGGATAGAAAGACAGATAGTATATATCTGTCAGGCAGTATTTTAGAAACTGTAGACAAAGATTTATTAACGATGTTGGAAGCGGGGTTGAAACAGAAAAATATTCACGTTGTCTTTGGAGATGCGATAAACTACAATGCAGAAGAACTCCTTCGTGCAGCAGAGGTGGGATCCGTTATCTTCATTGAGAGAAGAAGAAAATCATACTATTCTGAAATTTTAAGTGAGATGCAGCTTTGTGATGCAAATAATATTCAGATTCTTGGAATGATCATCTTAGAAAATTAGGGAGTTGCAGGAGAATGGATACATCCTATTTATACTCGTATAATGCAGAGCGTTATCAAAAACTGGCAGAGCGAAAGTTGCCATGCAGGGAGAAATTGAATACAACAGAGGTGGAACAGGGGTATCTTTTGCCAAATCGATTTGCAAAAAACCGTCTGTTTGGTTGTGGAGGAGTGCTTGATGCGGAAAAAAATTATGTGAAAGCATCTGAAATGAATGCGTATGCAAAATATGCAGTTCCGGTCACAGCGCAAGATGAAAAAGAAATTTATCTGGGAGAAGGATACACCATTGATGATAGTAAAGTTGAATATCTGGACGAAGAAATAATATATCTGGGTTATATTAATAATCATTGGGGACATTTTCTGATCGATTGTTCTACCAGATTGTATTATTATCTTGAACATATGGATGAAAATCATAAGTATGCATTTCTTGTGAATGAGAATGAATATTATCAGGCAATAGCTCCGATCAGGCGCTTTTTTGAATTATTGGGAATAGCGGAGTGTCTGATTTTCATTCATAAAGTTACCAGATGTAAGAAAGTGATTATCCCAGAGCAGGGGTATATGATTAATGCATATTATTCAAAACAGTTTCTGCATGTATTCGAAAAGGTGGCAGAGAGCGTTGATTGCAGCAGGTATCCATCTTATGAGAAAGTTTATTATTCCAGAAAGCAGTTTAAAAAGGCAAAAGGGACGGAAATAGGGGAGAATATTTTATTAGACCTCTTTTCTAAGAATGGATTTACGATTATCTCTCCGGAACAGTTGACACTGGATGAGCAGATTGCAGTCGTGCGCAATACAAAACTTTTGTGTGGAATTATTGGAACACTTGGTCATAATATGCTTTTCGCAAAGCCGGAACAACATATGATTCTGGTGAATAAGACACACAATATAAATGTTGCACAGATGGATATTAATAAGATGAAGAATCTTGATATGACATATATTGATTCATATCTGGCAGAATTTCCATCTCTGATAGGAAATGGACCTTTTCTGATTACATACAGTGAAATGCTAAATCAGTATGTAGAGAAGCATAATTGGAAAAAACCGGCAGAAGATGTGATCAGTGAAACAGTATTAAAAAGAAATTTACAAGAATATGAGGAAATGTACCGAAGCAGAAACCTTAAGAATCTGCGGTTGGTATATGAAAAGAACCCGGACAGATTTGATTATTTTGCACCGGATCATCTTTTGGAACTTGAGATGCGGTTTTATCATCTGGAACATCCTGCGACGATGAGAGAAAAAATCTTTTATCAGTATAATCGGGTAAAGAGAGCGTTTCGTAGAATCGTGAAACGATAATGGAGCATATACGGAATGATTATGATCATAAAGGCGATAGGAGTCCTGTTTTTAGATATAGCCATATATTATGTAATAGGTACTGCTATCACAGAGAGATTTAAAAACAGAATAAAAAGGAATGTAGCATTTCACATAATTATAGGGTTTATTGTATACCAGATTATTTTTCAGGTTTGTGCGATTCCCTTCATTTGGTTGAAGCGGAGTCTGACAGAATTAACATTTGTATGGACTGCATTGATAACAGTCATCGTAATTGTGGCGGTGGTGAAAGCAAGGAAACGGATTCCAGAAGATTTTTGTTTTGTGAAAAAAATATTAAAAGAACACAGACTGCTTATGGGTATAACTATAATAGCAGTCCTTATTGTATGCTGGTATACAACACTGAATGGGGAATTGAATGATGATTCTCTGTATTATATTGGTGTTGTAAATACAACTGTAACAACAGATACGATGTTTCAGTATAACGCTTATACAGGTGTTGCAATGCCATCTCATTATTTCAGGCGTGTACTGGTAACATTTGAAATTAATGCAGCAGTTGTGTGCAGGATATTTGGAGTACATCCAATCATTATCATGAGGATATTCAGAGGAAATCTGAATGTCATATTGACAGCACTCACGATTGCATTGATAGGAACAACTGTTTTCTGTGATGAAAAAACGGTAGAAAAGTCGGCAATACTTGTCTGTGTTTCAATGGCTCTTTACTTTATAGCAGATAGTACAATGTATAGTAATGCAACATTTTTTTTGACCAGAACATATGAAGGAAAAGCTTATGCAGGAAATGCGCTCATTTATTTCATGGTTTATCTGTGCATCTGCCTGATGCAGACGAAGAGAAAGTCATATTTACTGTTGATAGGATTATTAATATGGGGATGTTCTGCAATATCATCCACAGCAGCTATGGTCAGTATAGCAGGTGCAGGTACGATGCTTTTAGCTTATCTGATATCCAGAACTTTTAATACGAAAGCCAGAAAGATGTGAACAGGAAAATGATAGGAAAATTAATAAAAAAATACAAAGAAATTATCATGTATCTGATATTTGGTGTGCTTACAACTTTGGTGAACTGGTTTTGTTATGCATTTCTGACGAAGAGTGGAATGGAAATGAATATAAGTAACTGTATCGCTTGGCTTGTTGCAGTATTATTTGCTTTTATTACAAATAAAGTGTTTGTATTTGAAAGTAAAAATATGGAAATGAGATTTGTATGCCGGGAACTTATAAAGTTTGTAGGTGCAAGACTTGCAACGGGAGCCATAGAGATTCTCGGACTGCCATTGCTCTATTATATCGGAGTGAAACAGAATTTGTTTGGGGTGGAGGGATTTGTGGCAAAAATAGTTGTCAGTGTTGTAGTTGTTTTATTGAATTATGTATTCAGTAAACTCTTTATTTTCAGAATAAAAAAGGAAAATTAAGTTTGTATGGAAGGTGTAAATAGAGTATGGAAAGTCGTACAACAGTATAATGGTCAGTCAATCATCCCTATTATTATTTTGATAGGTATTCTTTTTTTGGTAGTCAGAGAGAAAAAAAACACAAACTATCTGATCGTATATCTTGGCGTACTTCTTCTTACTTTTAATGAGGTAACCTATTATCTTATCCGGAAATTGGGAGAAGGTATGACCTATTACCGCTTTCTCTGGATGATACCTATGGTAATTATAAGTGCGTATGTCATAATGAAGTTGTTCGAAATGATAAACAGCCGGAAAAGAAAGGTTTTTGCGGCAGGCATATGTGTTTTATGTTTTGCAATGACATCGGGAATCAGCATGCAACAATTTTTTCAATTTCCGGAGAATATCTATCAAATGCCACAGAATACGGTAGACGTATGCGATATTATTGAGAAGGACAGGCAGGAGAAAAGCCCGGTTACGGTGCTTGCAGATAATTCGATTATGTATGGTATACGTGAATATAATGCGAATATCCAGAAAGTTATGGAAGAAGATGACGGATACTTATGGAATATGCTTGAAAGCAATAATTGTGATGTGAGCGGCTTTCTTGGAAAAGTAATTATCAGTCAGGCTGATATCGACTATATTGTCATTCCGAATAAAAATAATGCTTCAGCTGCAATGCTAATGAGTGCGGGAAGTTCTTATATTGGAAGCAGTCAGGATTATGTTGTTTATCGGACGAACTATGATGTAATAGCACAGACTGTGTATGACAAATATTATACTGGGGCTTTTCAGTCGGATATCAGTACTTACTATGACGAGGACGTGGATATACCAGAAGTCACGGAAGATGGCAGAGAGTATGTGTATTATCCGGATAATCATGTAGCGCTTGTGGACAGAGAAACACAGGAATACACACATTATTTCCAACAGGATAAAGAATTTCAGATGGTAGAAGAAAAAGAGTATATTTTGTGTGCGGTTGATGACAGCAATGGTTCTGTGTCACAGGATACTTTGGAAAAAATGCAGAAGATTACAGCATCAGGGAAAGCAATTATTCTTTTTTTGAAAAAACCAATTTATCAGGAGGAGATTCAGGCTGACAATCGAGAAGAGATGCTTGGAGAAAATAGTGAACATACGGATGCGATTACGCAAGCATTTATTAAACTGGTAAAAGACGAAGATAGTCATATTGCAGCAGTTTTTTCAATGGAAATTGGTACGTATAATAAGCATATGCTGAATGATGAAATCTGGCAGTGTATTTGTGGAACAGAAGATAATAACCAGGGAACTGTAATAAGAATTCGATAAAGGATAAGTAAATTTATGAGCAATAGAAAGAAAATGGCAGTGATGAATGTATTCTCTGCAATTATGTATTATGTGGCAAATTCGATTATTGGATTCATTAACCGTAAGGTATTTACCGTATACCTTGGTAGTGAATTACTGGGATTAAACGGACTGGTAGTCAGTGTGATTTCCATGTTAAGTCTATTGGAACTAGGGGTGGCAAGTTCTATAGGATACAGCCTGTATAAGCCATTAGAAGAGAAAAATTATGGCGAAGTGAAAGCGATTATGCAGCTTTTCAGCAGACTGTACCGTTATATTGGAATAGCAGTGGCGGCAATTGGCCTGGTGCTGATTCCGTTTTTACCTTTTTTTGTTAAGACGACCATTAATCAGAATTATGTAATTGCAGTATATCTGATTTTTTTATTAGATGCTGTATTGTCTTATTTTATGGCATATCGCCGGACGATTATCGTGTCTGCACAGAAGGATTATATTAATAAAAATGCAGATACATTTCTTTATATTGTGACAGGAATTCTGCAGATCATCATTATTTGTGTTTGGAAAAATTACATTGCGTCTCTGATTGTAAAACTTGTTTTTACAGTGCTGAACAATCTGTATCTTTATATAAAAGCAGGAAAAATGTTTCCTTACCTGAATGATAAAAATCTGCATGGTAAGATTGAAAAAGAAGTCAAGGACAAGATTGTATACAATGTGAAGGCACTATTTGTAATTAAAATAGCAAGTTATTGTGTTGTTGGTACAGATAATATTCTGTTGTCTGCATTTGCGGATCTTACTGCGGTTGCAATTTATTCTGGATATACATTGATCATTGGAATTATTAACAATCTTTTTAACAGGTCGTTTGGCTATATTACTGCTAATATTGGAAATTATCTCATCGGTCATAATAAGGAAGAAATATATCAGTTTTATAATAAACTGAATTTCCTGAATTATTTGATAACATCTTATACTTCTATTGCATTGCTGGTTTTACTGAACGAATTCATTGGAAAAGTATGGTTGGGAGAGGATTATGTTTTCCCCATGGCAGCAGTAGCAGTGTTGGTATTTAATAATTATCTTCGCTTTTGTACGCAGGCGGCTGAAGCATTTAGAAGTGCAGCGGGGTTATATAGTCCAAAACCATTCGTAAAATATATTGCACTTTTGGAAGGTGGAGTAAACCTTGTGGTATCCGTAGCATTGGCATACTTTGCAAAGATGGGAATTTATGGAATTTTTCTTGGAACATCGGTGAGTACGACAATATCAATTGCGTCAATTGCGTGGATTAATTATCGCTTTTTATTTGAAAAAAAAGTACATTTTTTCTATTTGAAATTTTTCTGGTATATGTTATGGGCGATTATCAGCGGATGTGTCAGCGTCTTGTTGTTTAAGAATTTGTATACGAGGAATGTATTGTTTAATATCATTCTTGGGCTAGTTGTAAGTTTTGTGATTCCTTTAGGGGTAAATTATCTTGTATTTGGAAGAAGTGTAGAATGGAGGTATTTTATTGATATGTTAAAAGGCATATTTCATAAGGTTATGCAAAAAGTGAAAAAGCAATAATAGGGATAAATTGACTTGGAAAATCAGCTATAGTATACTTAATAAAGTCTATAATTAATAGGAGATGACGAAATGAATATACCATTTGTATCATTTGAAAAAATGCATAATGAAATAAAAGATGAAGTACTTGCTAAAATGCAGGAGATATATGAGAAAAACTGGTTCATTCAGGGACCGGAGGTGACTGCATTTGAAGAAGAATTTGCTGCATATTGCGGAACAAAGTACTGTGTCGGATGTGGAAATGGTCTGGATGCATTGTTTCTTGCATTGAAGGCATATGGAATCAAAGAAGGCGACGAGGTAATCGTACCTTCCAATACATTTATCGCAACGGCTTTGGCAGTATCGTATACTGGGGCAACACCAGTTTTTGTAGAACCGGAAGAAAATTATTTTAATATTAATCCGAAAGGGATTGTGAATAAAATTACGGATAGAACCAAAGCAATTATGGCAGTACATTTGTATGGGCAGCCGGCAAAGATGGATGAAATCAACACGATTGCTAAAAAGTATGGACTTATTGTTATAGAAGATGCTGCTCAGGCACATGGTGCAGAATATAAGGGGAGAAAAACCGGAAGCCTGGGATATGGAGCAGGGTTCAGTTTCTATCCGGGTAAGAATCTTGGCGCTTTGGGGGATGCAGGTGCATTTGTTACAAATGATAAAAAACTTGCAGATAAGGTCAGGGCACTGGGGAACTATGGATCAGATTATAAATATCATCATATTTATCAGGGCAACAACTCCAGACTTGACGAACTTCAGGCAGGGGTTTTACGAATTAAGTTACGGCATCTGGATGATTGGAATGCAAATCGAATAGCTACAGCGGAAAAATATTATGCAGGTATTCAGAATCCAGAGATTATTTTGCCGGAGAAGATGGATGATGTAAAGCATGTTTATCATATCTTTGGTATCAGATGTGAAAGAAGAGAAGAGTTGGAAAAATATCTTCATGAAAAGGGAATAGGAACGAATAAACATTATCCAATTCCAATGCATCAGCAAGGGGCATACAAGAATTTGAATATTTCAAAAGGTACGTTGCCTATAGCAGAAGATATTTCAGCTACAGAATTAAGTATTCCAATGTATTATGGAATGACAGATGAAGAGATAGATTATGTAATCAATATAATAAATAGTTTTAGATAAATAAGGGGAGAAAATAAATGCAAATAGTAAAGTATGTGTTTCAACAACACGGAGATGAAAGAGGACAATTAGTTGCACTAGAGGAACATAAGGATATACCATTTGAAATTAAGCGTGTTTACTATATGTATGATACAGGTAAAGGAGTTACAAGGGGACAGCATGCACATAAATCATTAGAACAAATATTGATATGTATTCACGGCTCTTGCAAACTAATGTTGGATAATGGAAAAGAAAAAAAAATTGTATCGTTAGAAAAACCGTATGAGGGACTTTATATTAGTAATAATATTTGGAGAGAAATGTATGATTTCTCTTCAGATGCAGTTCTTATGGTTTTAGCTTCAGATGTTTATAAGGAAGAGGATTATATAAGAAATTATGATGAATTTTTAAAATTTGTGAATATGAAGTAGGTAGCTTGGTTGGTACAGAGTTTGGCAAAGAGGTATAAATAATAAATGATTTCAATATGTCGCTACGAAGCAAAAAAGAAAGAAGAGTGGAATGATTTTAATAAAACAAGTAAAAATTCGTTATTCATGTTTGATAGAAACTACATGGAATACCATAGCAATCGTTTTATTGATCATTCGTTAATGTTCTATGATGAAGATGATAGATTAATTGCATTATTACCAATGAATGAGAATGAAAATAAATTAATATCACATGGTGGATTAACATACGGAGGTTTTATTACTAATGAAAGAATGAAACAGCACATAATGAATGAATGTTTTGATGAGTTATTAAAATACGGGAAAGAGAATGGCTATAAAGAAATTAAATATAAAACTATCCCCTATATATTTTTTAATCAACCAGCAGAGGAAGATAGATTTTCATTATATGAGCACAAAGCAAAACTAGAGATAGTAGATGCTTCTACATATGTTAATTTAAAAAATCCATTAAAAATGCCAAAAGGTAGAAAAGCACAAATAGCGCGAGCTAAAAGAGAGGGAGTAAAAATTGAAATATGTACGGATATGGAGTCATATATTAATTTTATTAATTTAGAAAATAAGGTATTGGCAGAGCGTCATGAAACTAAAGCGGTACATACGGCAGAAGAATTAAAAATGCTTCATGATAGATTTCCTGAAAATATAGGTCTGTTTGTTGCTATAAAAGATGAGAAAATGATTGCAGGTGCAGTTATTTTTGAATACAAAAATGTTATTCATACACAGTATATGGCGGCAAATGAAGAAGCAAGAAAAATAGGCGGGTTGGACTTAGTAATTGCAACAATAATAGAAAAATATAAACAGGAAAAAATGTGGCTCGATTTTGGAATATCTACGGAACATGGAAGAATTTATTTGAATGAAGGTCTTATTTCACAAAAAGAGGGATTTGGTGGTCGAACAGGTGTTTATGAAACGTGGAAAATAGATTTGTAAAATGTCAAGCAGGAGAAGAAAATGAATAGCGATATATTGGTCACGATAATATTATTATCGTATAATGCAGAGCGATATATAATTGAAGCGTTACAAAGTATAAAAATGCAGAATCATCCTAAGATAGAATTAATAATAATAGATGATTGCTCACAGGATAATACTGTCAACTTGGAGAAAGAATGGTTAAAGGATAATGGAAATATCTTTACAAATACAAAATTGATTGCACAAAGTAAAAACTATGGAACTGTGGCAAATTCAAATTTGGGACTTAAATATTCAAATGGCAATTACATAAATTTCCTTGCGGCGGATGATATATTAACTGTAAATAGTGTGGAGGATTGCCTGAACGCTTGTATAAAGAATCAATGGGAGATCGCAGTTGGAGAAGCAGAATGGGTACAGGATGATGGAAAAAGTCCTGCCATACACAAAGAGGATATAGAGAAAAAAAATAAATTCTATGCAGAAAGTGCACAGAAACAATATAAGCACTTATTAAAAGATAATGATATAATATGCTCACCAGCCGCATTTTATAAAATGAGTTTTCTAAAAAAATATCAAGGATTTGATGAAGCATATACATTGATTGAGGATTATCCCTTTTGGTTGAAGATAACGGCAAATGGAGATCATATTAATCATTTTGATCATGTAGTGGTGAAATATCGGCAAAGTATAACTTCAGCAACAAATCCGGAGAAAGCAGTTCAGATTTATAATGCCCGCATAACAAAAGATTCTAAGAAGATTTTTTACAGACAAAGAATGTGGGGACTTCTGAAAAATGGGCAGATTAAAATTGTAGTAAGAAATATTCGAAAATATTTCATACGTGATCTTGTGATTATGTTAGGAAATTCCAGTAAAAAGAAATTATGTTATGCATTAACGCGTTTCGAGTAACCAGAAAAGAATTAGAGGAAGAAGAATGGAAGAAATAACACTTGTAACAGACTTTTTTGACATAGGAAGAGGGCAGGATAAGAATAAGGATTTACGAAGAACAGCACAGCGGTATTTTGATGAATTTAAAAGATGGGCAAGAATCCAAAATACGTTGGTAGTATATACGGATTCTGACAGCGCGGAAATCATCAAAGGAATAAGGGCAGAATACGGATTGGGAGAGAAAACGATTATTATACAGATTGATAATTTGTTTGAACTTGTACCAGGTCTTTTGCCAAAGCTGGAAAAAATATCTCACAATAAAGATTTCCTGAACTTCAGATATCTTCCGGAAGCATCTTCCAATAATCCAAAATATGATTATCTGTGGATGATGAAGTACTATTTCATGAATGATGCTTATGAAAGAGGATTATTATCTGAAAATGTTGTATGGATGGACTTTGGATTCGACCATGGTGGAATTACTTACAGTGATGCGGAGGACTATAATTTTCTGTGGGAATATGATTTTAAGAATAAGATACACATTTCCTGTCTGCATGATCCTGATTCAGTAATAGGTCTGCAGAGTCTGCAGTTTCAGGATGACTGTGTGATGGGATGTATGTATGGGTTATCAAGAGAACTGGTGCCGACATTCTGGCATTTGGTAGAAGATGCGATGAATGCACTTCTTATGTTGGATTGTATGGATGATGACCAGCAGCTTGTGCTTATGGCATATAAGGCAAGACCGGAAATATTTGAGGTTCATGTTACAGATTGGCAGATGATCATGAAAGAGATGGGGGCAACACACATGAAAGTCAGAGAAAAGCTCCCAATGCAGGCACAGGCAGAGAATCCATATAAAAAAATGTTGAGAATCGCAGTTCGCAAGATTGTACCGAATAAGAATGATCCGAAACATGCTTTTGCGAAGCGATGTTATAATGCGGCAATCAGAGTGTATGGAAAATAACGGAAAGTGAATGAATAAGATGAAATTATCTTTGGTGGTACCATGCTATAATGAAGAGGATAATATCCGGGATTTCTATCATGCAGCAAAGCATGTTTTTGATGCGGAAGAATATGAATATGAAATGATTTTCATCAACGATGGAAGTAAGGATAAGACACAGGAAGCGTTAGAGAGCGTATTTAATCTTCACGAAGCATGTGTTGTCGTGGAAACTTTCTCCAGAAATTTTGGAAAAGAAGCCGCAATTTATGCCGGATTTCAAAAAGCAACAGGAGATTTTATAACGGTGATTGATGCAGATCTGCAACAAAGACCGGAAACAGTTGCCAGAATGGTGAAGATTCTTCAGGATAATGAAGAATTTGACTGTGTTGCAGCATATCAGGAGAAGCGTCAGGAAGGAAAGCTTGTCAGTAAGTTGAAAGATATGTTTTACAAAATCATTAACAGGACAAGCGAAATAGAATTCTTTCCCGGTGCATCCGATTTCAGGACATTTCGGAGACCGGTTGTAGATGCTGTTTTGAGTCTGCCGGAGTATCATAGGTTTTCTAAGGGAATTTTTTCCTGGGTTGGATTCAATACCTGCTATATTCCATATACTGCGGAAAAGCGTAATGCAGGAGAAACCAAATGGTCAATTAATAAATTATTCAGATATGCAGTAGAAGGTTTTATTTCATATACGACATTTCCATTGAAAATCGCGACAGGACTGGGATTATTTACTTCATTATGTGCAATCATCTATTTATTTGTTGTTGTGATACAAAAATTATGCATCGGGAATCCGGTTCCGGGATACCCGACAATTGTTGTTCTGATATTATTGCTTGGAGGAATACAACTTACGATACTTGGAATTATCGGAGAATATCTTGCAAGAATGTATATACAGGAGAAGCACAGACCAATTTATATTGAAAAGAAATTGCTGGATTATAAAAAGAACCAGAGTGAAGCAGAAGAAAAAGACAGGTAAGAAAAAGGAGTATACTTTGGGCAAGAGAGTATTGATTATCGGTGGAGCAGGATTTATTGGAACAAATTTATCGAAACATTTGATAAAAAGTAATATGGAAGTTTTCTGTTTTGATATGTCAGTGCCTGCGAAAAAGGTAGAAGGTGTTCGCTATATATGTGGAGATTTTTTTGATGACTATTCCCTGATGGAGGCATTGGAGGGGATTGATTATGTCGTACATGCACTTAGTACAGTGAATCCGGGAAATTCTAATGAAAAGTATCTGCAGGGATATGAGAGAGATTTCATCCAGACTACAAAGCTTTGTAAAATGATCATTGATAAGAAAATTCGTATGATATTTTTATCTTCAGGTGGAACTGTTTATGGAAATCAGGAAATACAGCCAATCAGCGAGGATGCACTTCCACGACCAATCAATCATTATGGAAATGTGAAATTGTGTATCGAAAATACCATTCGGACATTTAATTATCAGGCACATACAAAGATTCTGATTGCGAGAATATCAAATCCCTATGGTCCGGGACAGGATTTCAATAAGGGAGTAGGTTTTATTGATGCTGCTTTGAAGAAAACGATTAAAGGAGAAAAAATTGAAATCTGGGGAGATGGAAATAATATCAGAGATTATATTTATATTGATGATGTGTGTAGAATGTTAATGGTTCTGTTCACTTATAATGGGGAATTTGATACATTCAATCTCAGTTCCAATGTTGGAACGTCTCAGAGAGACATTATAGAAATGTTACAGGAAATGGGATTAAAACCACAGGTGGAGTACCTTTCAGCCAGAAGTGTCGATGCAAAAAAGATTATACTGAATAATGCACGGATCATGAGCGTTCATAAGAATGCATTAATGCCAATCAGAGATGGTCTCAGAGAGTATTATGACTGGTTGTTACAGAAAAAAATCTAAACAAATACACCGAAACAATCCGAGTTAATGAACAGATTGTTTCGGTGTATTTGTTTACTGCATTTATTTATCAGAAGTATCTGGATAAGTGACATAAATTTTATTCAATCCATAGTATTTTGCTACATATACATTTGGAAATGGTTCGTTAGAATTCTGAGGATTGAGATCTAATAGTCCATATTTACAGCTATACTTTGTTGTAGAAGTGATGATGGGAACCCCAATCGTCAGTTCGCCAGAAACAATGGAATTCTCGATGCGTTCATTTCTGGCAGTCTGTTCTCTGTGCACACGGTAAATATCGTATGAACCATCCCAATAAGCCATTACACTGCTGATGAGAAGATATACGCATACACACAATGTGAGACATTCCAGATGACTGTTGCGCCGGAGAATCTGAAGCAGCTGAACAATACCGATAAGAAGGAAAACAACACTGTTTGCAATACTTCTTTCAGGTAAATAGCTTGCAATGATCAGCATTGCTGCTGCAACGAAGCTGATAAAAAGGTAGGCAATCGCAATCAGAATCTCATTTTTATCCATTTTGTGATAAACAGCAATGCAAAGTAAAATGAAAAACAGGATCAAAGGATATTTGCACATATTATAATAAGTGGTGAAAAGATCAATTCCATTTTTTGCAAGAACGGATAAGGTAAGGTTATCGGAAAACTTCGCACTGCCGGAGGGGCTGAGTAATAAAACCAGATAGCCCGCTGCTCCACAGGTGATTGGGAACACATATGACAGATATTTCCGGATAGTCTTATGTTGATACATCGTGACGCACATAAGAAGAAATCCTGTGAATATAACTGAAAAGGATACATTCTCAGAATAATTACCAAAAAGAAATGTGAACAGGCAGAATAAAATCAGCTTCCACTTCTTATCCAATAGGGACTTTCCACGCAGTAACGAGATATAAATATTCAGAAACAACAGAGCAAACAGATAACTCCACTTATAATTAATGCAGCCGGTCAGCCAGAGAAACACCTGGCCGTATGCAGGCATATATAACCAAAACAGGGTAGGTACTGCAAAAAACAGAAGGACACTGAATGTTTTCTTACCTGCAGTAATACGTAAAACAAAAGCGATAAAGAAAACAAAAAGAAAGGCATTCAGCACATCAAAAATGATTTTTGGTGCCATAAGAAACAACATTACAAAAAAGTGTGATACAACACGTCCATTGCCATATTGCATATAATGCGTGGCAAGGGATGGAAAAATCTGGAATACAGAAGTGATCCGTTCGCCATTGCCGAGGTTATACATATAAGAGTAATCATCGGCTGCATATGGTGTCCAGTAATTGAACAGAAATGCAGTCAGGAATAAAAGCAAAAAGGAAATAAGCTGCATCTTAGTCAGACATTTAAAATATTTTTTCATAGTATGGTCCTCGTTTATTAATTATAATTTAAGATTAGATGGGAGCTGTTGAAGCCCGACAGAAATTATTGTAGCATATAGGTAAATATCTGGCAAATATCATGTCGGCTGGAAGAGAAAACTATTACAAATATACAAAAAAGGCAACTAGCGTTGTAATCGATTTATATTTGTGGTAAAATTGATAAGGTTATTTGTCGATAAAAGAACTTATCATAAAGGGGATTGTTATGTATCGTAAGAGAAATAAAGGATGGCTGAAACATCTGGATTTTGCTGCCCTTGATTTAATGTGTATGCAGATTTGTCTGGCACTGGCATATTTTGGAAGACATAGAGAGCTTAGCAGATTATATAGAGATTCCGTTTATCAGAATGTTGTGCTTTTATTGGCAGTATTTGAATTTGTATATCTTTTTTTTATAGATGGATATCGGGATATTCTAAAACGCGGTTATTATATCGAGCTGGTATCTGCGGTAAAAGAAGTATGTCTTCTGGAAATGCTGCTTGCATTCTATCTGTTTGCAGTGAAGTCTGGAGATGATTTTTCTCGAACCGTATTGTTTTTGTTGGGAATCTATGAATTGATAGGTGGATATCTGGTGCGGATTTTATGGAAGAAGCATGTGATGCGCCGGCAGTCGAAAGAAGGAGAAAATTCTTTATTATTAGTTACCACGCCAGAGTATCTTGAGCAGGTGTTGGAGAATGTGCGCAGCAATAATTTTCAAACCTATTTTCCAGCAGGAATTGTGCTGATCGGCAGAGGAAAAGGAGTATCAGACACTTATGAGGGAATCCCACTCATTCCAGAGTCAGAGATGACAGAATGGGTATGCAGAAACTGGGTAGATGAGGCGTTGATCGTATTACCGCAGGAGCAGCATTTCGGTAAAGAATATATGGAAGCATTCTCGGAGATGGGAATTGTGACACATTATTCTATCATGCAGGATTTCGCTGATGCGGACAATCATCAGATCGCAGAGAAAGTATGTGGATATCTGGTACTGACATCAGGGATGCAGCTGGTCAGTAACCGGCAGTATCTGACCAAGCGTGTGATGGATATCGCAGGAGGCATCGCAGGATCACTCATCACAGTAATTCTTACAATTATTTTGGGACCACTGATTTATATTAAGTCGCCAGGACCAATTTTCTTCACACAGAAACGTGTCGGAAAGAATGGTAAAATGTTCAAGATGTACAAGTTCCGTACGATGTATCTGGATGCAGAGGAACGGAAGAAAGCACTTATGGAGCAGAACCGGGTGGCAGATGGACTGATGTTTAAAATGGAGGATGATCCAAGAATTATCGGAAGCCATTTTGATGCAAATGGAAAGTATGTTCCGGGAATTGGAAATCTGATCCGGAAGCTCAGCCTGGATGAGTTCCCACAGTTTTTTAATGTACTGCTTGGTGATATGTCACTGGTTGGGACAAGACCTCCGACAGTGGATGAATATGAGAAGTATAAGTTACATCACAAGGCAAGATTGTCGGCAAAGCCTGGAATCACCGGATTGTGGCAAGTATCAGGACGTAGCGATATCACAGAGTTTGAGGATGTGGTGAAGTTGGATACAGCTTATATTAAGGACTGGAGTATTGGGAAGGATTTGCGGATTCTTGCTAAGACGGTACAGGTAGTGTTGATGGGAAAAGGAAGTATGTAATATTGAAAATAGCGATGTTTGGTCAGAAAAGAATTCCGTCTCGTGAAGGGGGAGTGGAAATTGTTGTTGAGGAACTTTCAACTCGTATGGTAAAGCAGGGACATGAGGTTACATGTTATAATCGCAAGGGGCATCATGTCAGTGGAAAAGAATACGATATAGAAAAACGAGAAACGTGTGGAGCAGTGAAAATAAAAACGGTTCCAACAATTGATATAAAAGGTCTTGCAGCAGTTTCCTCTGCTTTTTTTGCAGCTTTATGTTCTGCATTTGGGCAATATGATGTGGTACATATTCATGCAGAGGGACCAGCCTTTTTTTGTTGGATACCTAAAGTGGTTGGCAAAAAAGTTGTAGTTACGATACATGGTCTTGATTGGTCACGAGAAAAATGGAAAAATGGATTAGGATCTTGGTTTATTAGGCAAGGAGAAAGGAATGCTGTAAAATATGCAGATGATATAATCGTACTTAGTGAAGGGGTTCAGAATTATTTTTATAAAACGTATGGAAAAACTACATACTTTATTCCAAATGGGGTAAACAAACCGAATGTTCAAACTACAAAAATGATAACCAAAAAATTTGGAATTTTAAAGGATTCATACATATTATTTCTAGGACGATTAGTTCCGGAAAAAGGTATTCGATATTTGATAGAAGCATTTAAAAGAACTAATACAGATAAGATGCTTGTAATAGCTGGTGGTTCTAGTGATACAGATGACTTTGAAAATGAATTGAAGAAAATGGCTGAAAACGACCAAAGAATTATATTTACAGGATTTGTACAAGGGCAAATATTAGATGAATTGTACAGTAATGCATATATATATGTTTTACCATCTGATTTGGAAGGAATGCCGCTGAGCCTTTTAGAGGCAATGAGTTATGGAAATTGTTGTTTGGTTTCTGATATACCAGAATGTGCGGAGGTTGTAGAGGACAAAGCTCTGATTTTTAAAAAGTCAGATGTGCAGGATTTGTTTGAAAAATTACAAGATGCCTGTGAAAATTCGGGAAAAGTAATGAATTTAAAACAACAGGCGGCAAAATTTATTAGTCAGAAGTATAATTGGGATGATGTGGTGAAGAAAACAGTCGAATTATATAGAAAAGGATAAGCGAGAATGAGAATATTAATGATTAATAAGTTTCTCTATCCTAACGGGGGATCAGAAACATATATATTCAAATTAGGAAAAGCTCTTGAGGCTCATGGACATGAAGTACAGTATTTTGGAATGGAACATGAGGGAAGATGTGTTGGTAATAGGGTTAATGCATATACTTCCGATATGGAATTTCATGGTGGTTCAAAGCTTGCTAAATTAACTTATCCAATAAAGACAATATATTCATTTGAGGCCAGAAAAAAAATAAGAGCTGTGCTTGACGATTTCAAACCAGATGTATGCCATCTTAATAATTTTAATTATCAGCTTACTCCAAGTATAATTTTAGAGATGAAGAAGTGGAGTAAGCAGACAGGACATGCGTGTAGGATTGTGTATACGGCACATGATTATCAGTTGATATGCCCAAATCATCAGTTGAAAAATCCTATAACGCATGATAATTGTGAAAAGTGTTTAGGTGGATATTATGGTAATTGTGTCAAGGGAAAATGCATCCATGGGTCTATAACTAAATCTATGGTTGGAATGTTAGAAGCTGAGTTTTGGAAAATACGAAGGGTATATAAATATATTGATAAAATTATTTGCTGCTCTGAATTTTTAAAAACAAAAATGGATACAAATCAAATATTTAAAGAAAAAACAGTGACGTTACACAACTTTGTAGAGAGTGTAGGAAACAAATCTGTAAATAAGAAGGATTATATTCTTTATTTTGGACGTTTCTCAGAAGAAAAGGGGATTGATACACTTGTGGAAACGTGCAAAATATTGCCGGATATTCAATTTGTTTTTGCTGGTTCGGGCCCATTAGAAGATAAAATCAATACAGTGAAAAATATAAAAAATGTTGGCTTTCAGACAGGAGAAGCTCTTGATACGTTGATTCGAGAAGCTAAATTTTCAATATGTCCATCTGAGGTGTATGAAAATTGCCCTTTTTCAGTTATGGAGAGTCAGATGTATGGTACGCCGGTTATAGGAGCTGACATAGGTGGAATTCCTGAATTAATAGATAATGGGAAAACAGGAGTATTGTTTGAAAGTGGCAATGTTGACAGTCTTGTCAAAACTATAAAGGAATTATGGAATAACGATAATAAACTTAAAGAAATGTCTACTAATTGTAAAAATGTAGAATTTGACACAATTGAACAGTATTATGATAAAGTGTTAAGTATATATAGAGGATAAATATATGACTGATCAACAAATTGAAAAACAAAGTAATCGTTATGAGGGTTTAGATGGATTAAGAATGATTGCGTCATTTGGAATAGTTATGATGCATGTCAAAGCAAATAGCGTGTATAGAATAGATGGATGGCTGTATAAAACATTCATTACATCATTTACAAATTTTGTTTTCCTTTTCATGGTGGTGTCTTCATTTGGTATGTGTTGTGGGTATTATGAAAAGATAATAAACAATAGAATATCTATAACAGATTTTTATGCTAACAGATTTAAGAAAATATTGCCTTTTTTTCATTTTTAGTTTTGATTGATTTGATTATATCACCATCGGTTGATGCATTATATGAAGTATTTGCTGATATTACATTGTTATTTGGATTTTTGCCTGAATGTGGTAATATAACAGTTATTGGCATCGGATGGTTTATAGGACTTATATTTGTGTACTATATAGCATTTCCATTTTTCTGCACATTGCTCACAAGTAAAAAAAGCATGGATTGCATTTGTAGTCAGCCTTGTATATAACTACACATGTCTACATTACTTTAGTGTTGGTCGAAATAATATATTATTCAGTGCCTGTTTTTTCATAGCGGGAGGTCTTTTGTATTTGTATAGAGAACAGATAACTTGCGCTAATAGGTGGGTTATGTGGGTTATAGTATTGGCATCAATTGTATTATATTATATTATATTCTTAAGGGAAATGTGGCAGGAGGCTTAATTGTATCCATAGCAATGGTTATGTATGCGATGTTGTCAAATGGAGGCTTATTAGACAATAAAATATCTGCATTTTTTAGTGGAATTAGTATGGAAATGTATCTTTCGCATATGTTTGTATTCAGAATAATTGAAAAGATGAAACTAAATTATATATTTGGATATAGCTACGGAGCATATATAAGTACTGTTGTATTAGTTTTAATTGGTACAACGTTGTTTGTAGTTGTGATGAAGTATATATTAAAATACATAAATAAAATTGTCATGAATAAAAAGTTAGGTGGAGAGTGTAATGGCAGATAAGAAATTAAATGGAACAGTAATTGTAACATATCGTTGTAATGCAAGATGCACAATGTGTAATAGATATAAGGCACCTTCTAAACCAGAAGAAGAGATATCTGTAGAAACAATTAGAAAATTGCCACAGATGTATTTTACTAATATAACAGGTGGTGAACCATTTATACGAACAGACCTCAAGGAAATAGTAAGAGAACTATACAGAAAGAGCGATAGAATTGTTATATCAACTAATGGATTTTTTACAGATAGAATAGTTGATTTGTGCAAAGAATTTCCAGATATAGGAATCAGAATATCTATAGAAGGACTGGAACAGACCAATAACGAGATAAGAGGTCTTGATGACGGATATCAGAGGGGGTATCAGACTCTAAAAACTCTTAGGGAGATGGGAATGAAAGATGTTGGTTTCGGAATGACTGTTCAAGATAAGAATGCACCTGATCTTGTTCCTCTTTATAAGATATCTGATGAGATGGGAATGGAGTTTGCAACAGCTTCGTTGCATAATAGTTTTTACTTTGTGGAAGCCAAGAATATAATTCATGACAGGCCTATGGTTGCCAAGAATTTTGAAAAACTCATTAATGAACTGCTAGCATCTAAAAGTCCTAAAAAGTGGTTTAGGGCTTACTTCAATCATGGACTTATTAATTATATTTATGGTCAAAAGAGACTACTTCCATGCGATATGAGTTTTGATACATTCTTTATAGATCCTTATGGGGATGTTATGCCTTGTAATGGAACTAAAGATAAAGAGGTTATGGGTAATCTTAATGTTCAGACATGGGATGAATTATGGAATAGTAAAGAGGCAGAAGACGTTCGTAAGAAAGTACGCTGTTGTGACAGAAACTGCTGGATGATAGGTTCAGTCAGTCCGGCTATGCATAAGTATATTTGGAAACCTGCGTGGTGGGTGTTAAAACATAAACTTAAATTCTGGACAAAGGATAAATATAGCATGTATGAAAACAAAATTGTCAGGGATTTGAGAGATGGCAAGGTGACGAAAGAAGATCTTGACAAATGCAGTACATGTGATACGTGTGCAATTGCTAACAATGGACTCAGTGCGGCGTCAGAAGAGCAACTTAGAAATAGAAGTGGAGAAGATATAGTTGATGAAGATATCAAAGAGCAATTGATGAAAAAATATTAGAAGTAGAGAAGCGGTAAATAAGAATACATAAAATGTAGAAGGATGACATAATAAATGCTAAAGTATAACATAAGTCTTTGTAACAAAATAATACTAGTAACAGGTGCGGCTGGATTTATTGGTTCGAATCTGTCAGAACGAATGTGCAAAGAATACAGAAATGCAGTAATTATTGGAGTGGATAATCTGAATAATTATTACGATGTATCGATTAAAAAATATAGATTAGATAGACTAAAAGAGTACGAAAACTTTATCTTTATTAAGGGAAATATTGCTGATAAAGAATTGGTCAAAAATATATTTGCAAAATATAAACCAGCAATTGTTGTTAATCTTGCAGCACAAGCAGGAGTTAGATACTCTATTACAAATCCAGATGTATATATAGAATCGAATATAATTGGTTTTTACAATATTGTTGAAGCATGTAGACATTCATATGAAGAATATAGCGGTGGGGTAGAACATTTGATATACGCAAGTTCATCAAGCGTGTATGGAATGAATAGCAAAGTACCATATAGCACTAAGGATAAGGTTGATAATCCAGTGAGTTTATATGCTGCAACAAAAAAGTCAAATGAGCTTGTAGCACATGCATATTCTAAATTATACAATATTCCTTCCACAGGACTTAGATTTTTTACTGTGTATGGACCAGCAGGAAGACCAGATATGGCATATTTTGGTTTTACCAACAGGTTAAAAGCAAAGGAAAAAATTCAGATTTATAATTTTGGAAATTGTGAGAGAGATTTTACTTATATAGATGATATTGTAGAAGGAATGTTAAGGGTAATACGACATGCACCTGAAAAGTGTAATGGGGAGGATGGATTACCAGTTCCCCCATACAAGATATATAATATAGGAAACAGTCATCCAGAAAAATTATTAGATTTTGTAGATATACTTCAACAAGAATTAATCAGAGCAAAAGTTCTTCCAGAAAATTATAATTTCGAAGATTACATGGAACTTGTTCCTATGCAACCAGGAGATGTGGCTATAACATATGCTGATACATCTGCATTAGAAGAAGATTTTAAATTTAAACCAAACACCTCATTGAGAAAAGGACTCAGAATTTTTGCGGAGTGGTATGCAGAATTTTATCAATAAGAAGGGGGATTAGAATAATGAGAGATTATGATGAATTAAAAATAGCTGTTGCGGGAACAGGATATGTAGGCTTAAGTATAGCCACTCTCCTTTCACAACATCATGAAGTTGTTGCGGTAGATATTATTCCAGAAAAAGTAGATATGCTTAATAAGAGGAAGTCTCCTATTCAAGACGAATATATTGAAAAATATCTAAGAGAAAAAAAACTAAATTTGAAAGCAACAATAAATGGGGAGTCTGCATATAAGAATGCCGATTTTGTGATTATTGCAGCTCCAACTAATTATGATAGTAAGAAAAATTTTTTTGATACATCTGCAGTGGAGACAGTAATTGATTTGGTTATGAAGGTAAATAAAGATGCAATTATGGTTATTAAGTCAACGGTGCCCGTTGGATATACAGAAAATATGCGGAGAAAGAAAAGGAGTAAGAATATAATATTTAGTCCAGAATTTTTACGGGAATCAAAGGCTCTATATGATAATTTGTATCCAAGCAGAATTATTGTAGGAACAGATATAACAGATTCCGATACTGTAAAGGCTTCGAATATGTTTGCAAGGCTTTTGAGGGAAGGAGCATTAAAAGAGAATATAGAAACTTTAACGATGGGCTTTACAGAAGCTGAGGCTGTAAAGTTATTTGCAAATACATACTTAGCTCTTAGAGTATCTTATTTTAATGAACTTGATACTTATGCTGAATGCAAAGGATTAGATACAAAATCAATTATTGATGGTGTTTGTTTGGATCCAAGGATTGGTAGTCATTATAATAATCCATCTTTTGGGTATGGTGGATATTGTTTGCCAAAAGATACAAAACAACTTTTAGCAAACTATGTAGATGTGCCAGAGAATTTAATTAAGGCAATTGTTGATTCAAATAGGACACGTAAAGATTATATAGCAGATAGGGTTTTGGAGATAGCTGGTGCATATAGAAATAGCGAGGCTTGGAATAGAGAAAAAGAACATGAAGTTGTAATAGGGGTATATAGACTTACTATGAAAAGTCATAGTGATAATTTTAGACAAAGTTCAATCCAAGGAGTAATGAAGCGGATTAAAGCTAAGGGAGCACGAGTTATTATATATGAGCCGACATTGAAAGACGGAGAAACTTTTTTTGGTAGTGAAATTATAAATGATTTAGGAAAATTTAAACAATTGAGTAATTCAATTATAGCTAATAGATATGATTCATGTTTAGATGATGTGTGTTATAAGGTTTATACAAGGGATATTTTTAAAAGGGATTAAAAATGAAGGTACTTATAGTTCGAAATTATCCATCCTATATGGAAGTAAAAAATAATACGTATAATATTCAAGAGGTGGGATTAGCTAAGGCATTAGTCAAAAAAAAATATGAATGCGATATCTTGTTTTGGACTGAAGGTGAGGAAGAGGAGATAAAACTTCATGTGGAACAGAAAAGTATTACGGTATATTATAGAAGGGCATTTTCCATATTGAAAAATACGATATACACACAAGTGAAAGATTTATTTGAAAAATATGATGTTATTCAAAGTTCTGAATATAACCAATTAGAAAGTGTGTGGTTAGCGGCAAAGTATCCCAAAAAAACGATTGTCTATCATGGACCATATTTTAGTGATTTCAATAAACGTTATAATTTATATTGTAAAATATTCGATAAACTATTTTTATGGATATATATAAGGAAAAATACGAAATTTATTACTAAGAGTGAATTAGCAAGTGAGTACTTAATTTCAAAGGGATTAAATGAAAATAATGTAACAACGATAGGCGTTGGAATTGATGCAGAAATGCTTACATGTGAAAAAATTGATTTGAATAGTAGGGTTTACAGCAATATTCATAGAGAAGGTGGATTAAAAATTTTATATGTGGGAAAAGTAGAACCTCGTAGGAATGTTGTTATGATTGTAGAAATAGTTAGGAGAATAAAGGAAAAAGTTCCAAATGTGCAATTATATATAATTGGATCCGGCAATGAAGAATATATACAAAAAGTGAAAACTAATATTTTTAAATTTGACTTGGTGGATAATGTGACATGGGAATATTCTATGGAGCAAAAGCATTTGGGGGAGATATATAAAATGGCAGACATATTTCTTTTGCCTACTGAATATGAAATATTTGGAATGGTATTGTTAGAGGCTATGTACTATGGAATGCTTGTTTTAACCACAAATAATGGGGGGGCAAAAACGTTAATCAGAAATGGTAAAAATGGTTTCGTTTTAGCTAAAAATGATATTGATGCATGGGTTGAGATTATAGAAAATTATTATTATAAGAAAAATGAATTTAAGAATATAAAAGAAGAGGCTCAAAGGACAGTTAAAAATAAATTTACTTGGGATGCTTTGGTAAATAATTTTATAGAAGAATATAGGAGATTAGAAGAATATGAATAAAGGGCTGGCAAATAAATTTTTTGTATTAAGTACATTATTGTTGCCTACTTATGAAATGTGGAGAGGTAGTAATAATATAAAAAGTTTTTTTGCTAAAAAGGCGTATAATAATATAGCGGAAAAGATTAATTGGGGAAGAGATATTCGGATTACAGGAAGCAAATTTACAATTGGTGATTTTTCGAGTGTAGGAACTAGAGCAAGGATACAGACACCTACTGTTATAGGCAAAGATGTAATGATGGGAGCCAATGTAAAAATATTTAGGGAAAACCATTGTACGGAAAGGACAGACATACCTATGCATTCGCAAGGGATGACTAAAGCGAGAGAATTGGTCATTGGAGACGATGTTTGGATATGTGATAGTGTAATTATTACGCCGAGTTGTGAGAAAATAGGAAAGGGATCTATATTAGCAGCAGGAGCGGTATGTACAAAAAATATTGGCGAGTATGAAATATGGGGGGGGAATCCTGCGAAATGTTTGGGTGTTAGAAAATAGAATGAAATATGGAGAGTTTAGATGAAAAAAATTTTGTTTGTTGCAGCGGCTCTTGGTGGTGGAGGCGCAGAGCGAGTTATGCTGAATTTGGCAAATGCATTATATGACAAAGGCAATGATGTTGTGATTTTACAGACAACAATAGATAAAAAAGCCAAGTATTCAATTAATGATGGTATTGTTGTAGAAAGTATCAAATGTGAATATAAAAATAAAATACGGCGTATATGGTTTAAATATAAGCAAATTAGGAGATATATAAAAAAATATAGTGATTATACTGTCGTTTCGTTTTTACCAGACGTAAATATATATTGTATATTAGCAAGTATTGGAGTGAATAATAGAGTTGTTGTGTCAGAAAGAAATGATCCAGCGAGGGAACCTGGCAGTATATTAGTTCGGAAAATACGAGACATATCTTATAAATGGGCTGATTATGTAGTGTTTCAAACGAAAGATGCTCAGCAATATTTTGAAAAAAAAATACAAAAAAAGAGTTGTGTAATACCAAACCCATTAGTGAATTCGCAACTTCCATTTTTAAATTTTAATGAAAAACGAAAAAATGTGATTGTTATGGTTTGTCGTGTTAAGCCGCAGAAGAATGTTGAAATGATGATTGATGCAGTAAACCTGATAAAAGGAGAATTGGGAGACTATAAAGTAGAGATATATGGGGATGGAAACCTTTACCGTGATAATATGGTAAAAAAAACAAAGGAATTAGGAATAGATAATATTGTTAAATTTATGGGGCCTTCAAAAAATGTGTATGATGTTATGAAAAATTCAAAAATATATGTTTCAACATCAGATTACGAAGGAATATCTAACACTATGCTGGAGGCATTAGCTATTGGTCTTCCGAGTATAGTGACTGATTGTCCTATTGGTGGTGCTCGGATGTTTATAAATAATAATAAAAATGGTATTCTTGTGCCTGTAGGAGATAGTAAAAAATTGTCATATGAAATTATTCGGTTAATTAATGATGAAAAATTACAGCAAAGACTATCAAATAATTCAATCAAAATTAGAAAAATATTAGATATAGACATAATTAGTCAAAAATGGCTTGAAATTCTATAGGAGAGGTTAAAGTTATGATACCAATAGTTTTTGCATGTGATGAGCATTATATCGCACCTACATATGTAACAATGTTATCCATACTTCTTAATAAAGCAGAAAAAACAAATTATAAATTTATTTTATTATGCCAAGATGGTTTAAGTGTTGAAGCGCGCCAAATAATGGAAAGGTTATCTGAGCAATTCGAAGTACCAATAAAAATTATTTCAATGGGAAATATTTTTGGGAATATTAAAATGAAAATTGAACATATAACAATTCCAACTTATTACCGTCTTTGTTTGCCAGAGATACTAGATGAAGAAAAATGTATTTATTTAGATTCAGATATTATTGTAAATGTTGATTTGAGCGAATTATATAATACTGATATAGAAACATTTTATTTAGCAGGTGTTTTGTCTGAAGGAATTAGATTAGATAAAATATATGCGAGAGAATTATGTAAAAGAATAGGATTAAAAGACGTTTCTACTTATATAAATGCAGGTGTTTTGATTATGAATCTGGAAGCCATAAGAAACGATGGAATTATGCAGAAATGGATGGAATTGGCTCCAAGGGAATTCCCAGCACAGGATCAGGATATATTAAATCTTTCTTGTTATGGAAAAATTAAATTAATTAATTTAACGTATAATGCGATGACAAAATCCAAAGCATTAGTAAACTATAAGGACGGATATAGTAATAATGTCTATACGATTAATGAGGTGAATGAGGCATTCAATAAACCAGCGATTATACATTATGCGGATAGAATAAAACCATGGAATGATAAAAAATCATTTTGGGCAGATTATTGGTGGAATATAGTCAACAATATTGCAGATAAATCTGCAAAACAATACGTGATAGATTTTGTGGCTAAGTCAATAGAAAATAAAGATAAAGTAAAAGAAAACAAGATAAAAAGAAAAATGATAAGATTTACTCAAATTTTAGGAATATATAGTTATCTAAAAAAGGTTGAAGACTATATAAAATTGAAAAAGGTGTCAAAATGAATGGGTTGTATGAAGACTTACGATTTGTCAAAGATATTTTAGAATATAATTTAAGAGACAGAACAATAAAAAGAAAAGAATTACAGAAATTTAGAAATATACATAATGGAAAAAGGTGTTTTATTGTAGGAACCGGTCCAAGCTTAAAATTAGAAGATGTAGAGATTTTAAAATATGAATATACCTTTGGGGTAAATTCCTGTTTTAAAATATTTGATAAAACTACATGGAGACCTACTTATTATGTAGTAACAGATCCTAAGTTTATTAGTGACATGGGAAAAGAATTAGACAAATGTAGTAAGGAAATAACGTGTGGATTTTGTGGAGATAAAACAGAATGGCATGGGTCTAATATTCATCCAATAACAACATCTCAAATATATATGAATGTTCCAAGAAGAGGGTTTATAAAGAGAATTCTTGAAAAAACAAAGTATGATTTTATGACAAAAGATTTATCACAAGGGATAATTAATGGGCACACAGTTGTATTTTCTGCTATTCAAATTGCTGAATACATGGGATTTTCTGAAATATATTTGTTGGGAATAGATTGCAATTATAAGGGAAAATTGCAGTATAGTGAATTGACTTCGCACACACACATTAATAATCCTAATGCGGCAGATTTGATGGTAATAGATTATTTATATGCAAAGAGACATTGTGAAAAGACTGGAAAATTGCATATTTATAATGCAACTAGAGGAGGTATGTTAGAAGTATTTGAAAGGGTTCATTTGGAGGATATAATAAAGGATGGCAGAAGCAATTTTGTATAATTGTTTAATATTGTTATTAGGTGTAAGCAGCATACGTTTTAATAAAGTAGTTGAAAATATACATGATTCTTGGATTAAAAATGTCAACTCATATAGGGGAATAATGGCTTATATTATAGTTGGGTATTTCTTTTTTGTGTCAGGGATATCTATAGCGATGAAATATACTAGTTTAGATAATTATATTAATAGAGCATATTGGACACAGAAAATTCTATATATGCTCATAGTTGCAGTTATAATATGGGGGTTTGAACTAGCAATACAGAGCATAATGGGTGTTAAAGTATTTAATATTAAGTCAACTTGTATATTTATTAATTTGTTTGATGACGTGAATTGGTATATATGGGAGCTTTTGTTTTTTTATATTGTATTATGTATATGTTTAGAATGTTTTGGGAAAACTGGCGGATGGATTCTGCTTGGTATATCATTAGTGTGTGTGACAGGTATTTATATTATGGATTTCCCAGCTGTATATTATAAATCAGCACTTGCATTTCCTATAGGGGTTGTTATGGGAATGGATTTTGATAAAAGAATAAAAGAATCATTTACGAATATCATTGGTTTGTTATTGTTGGTTGTAGTTGGCGTTATTTTTTATATTTCAGGAATATCTTTATTTAAACAAGTATATTTGTCGAATATTGTATGTATTGTAGCAATAGCATTGCTAACAGAAATGGCTTTTTATTTCGAATGTACAGGGAAAATAGCACGTTTTTTGACAAAAATTTCGTCGGGAATTTATTTTACACAATTTGTTTGGTTAAAAACCTTAAAATTTTTTATTAAGTCATTTGAAATGAGATTGATAATGGTACTTATTTGTACAATTATATCAGCAATAATTTTTAATTTATTAATGAAACCAATCAAATGTTGTTTAAGGAGAATAGTTATAAAAAGTTAGTTAAAGCTTGGGCAATGTGATGTTTATAAATACTTTTGAATGCAGGATTAGCAGAAATAGTGTTCGGAGAGATAAAATATATTGATATATTAGTTTATAAACAATATATAAAGATAGCCGTAATGATCTAATTATTGCATAGTCATACTATGAGGTGAATCGAAAATTCAGAATTTATGAATTGTATCGAATAACAATATTAAAAGAAAGGGAAAGTGTGATCATTATCATACAAGGTAAAATAATGAAAATTATAGGCGTTATACCTGCTAGATTTCAGTCATCAAGATTTCCAGGAAAACCATTGGCCAAAATAAATGGAAAACCAATGATTTGGTGGGTGTATAATCAGGTAATTAAAGTTAATCAATTTAATGATGTTTATGTGGCGACTGACAGTACAAGGATATTAGATGAATGTAATAAGTATAAGATAAAAGCTATTCTGACATCTGATAAGCATCAAACTGGGACAGATAGAATTGGTGAAGTTGCAACAAAAATAAAAGCGGATTTTTATGTAAATATTCAAGGCGATGAACCATTGATTGAACCTGAAACAATCGAACGTATAGTGACTTATAAACAGGAAAATCCAGAAGTTGAAGTGATTAATTCCATGACTTTAATACATGATGAAAAAGATATTCAAAGAAATACAGTTGTTAAAGTAGTAGCAGCTGATAATGATGATTTGTTATATCTTTCGCGAGCACCAATACCGTATCCTAAGCGAGGACAGAAAATAAAATATTATAAACATTTAGGATTATATGGTTTATCAAAACAGGCGTTGGAATTTTATTCGCAAACCCAAAGGGCAAAAAATGAAAAGATAGAAGATATTGAAATGCTTCGATTTTTGGAAAATGGATATAGAATTAAAATTGTAGAAGTTAACTCGAATTCGGTTGGGGTTGACTGTCCAGAAGATATTTTACGTGTGGAACAAAAAATGAAGAATATAGGTATAATGGAGTAGTGGTATGGATAGAATACATATGTTAGATTGCACATTGCGTGACGGTGGTTGTGTAAATAATTTTAATTTCGGCGAATCATATATGAAACAAATTTTACACAGTATAGAAAGCGCAGGAATAGAGATTATTGAAGTAGGATATATAGATTCTAAATCAGGATCAGAAGCAGGTAGAACACAGTATTGTAATGATAAGGTGATTAGTGATAATTTCTTGAAAAAGAAAAAAGAAAACACGACATATGTTGCAATGATTGACTATGGTAAATATGATCCAGAATTATTGCAAATAAAAAATGATAAATCTATAGATGGAATTAGATTGGCATTTCATAAAAAAGATCGAAAAAATATGTTGAGTTGGGGACGTAAAATATTAGAAAAAGGGTATCAACTGTATATTCAGCCTATGACTTGTTTACGGTATAGCGATGAAGAAATGTTGGATTTGATCTCAGATGTAAACAATATATTACCAGATGCAAGTGCGTTTTATATAGTTGATAGTTTTGGAGAAATGAGATTGAAGGAAATGAACAGAATTGCCAATCTTATAGATCATAACTTAAAGGCAAACATTTCATTAGGACTTCATTCACACAATAATTTGCAACTTTCATATTCAAATGCAGTTACTTTGTTAAATTTCCAAACTAATAGAACAATGATTTTTGATGCATCTATTATGGGAATGGGAAAAGGCGCTGGAAATATGAATTCAGAACTTTTTGCAGATCATTTAAATGAGTATGAGGGAAAAAAATATAATATAGAAGCATTGTTAGAAATAATTGATAAGGTAATAAATCAGATTAAGACGAATTATAATTGGGGATATTCTGTAGAATACTATTTGTCAGCAAATAATCATTGTACGCCTAGTTATGCAGCGCATTTTTATAAAAAGCATATGTTGACGATTCCACAGGTTTCAGAATTACTAGAAAAAATAAGTGAAGAAAAGAAAGTGTCTTTTGACAAAGAATATGCCGATAGACTTTATTATGAATATAATGCTCATAATTACGATGATGAAGTATCGATTAATAAGTTGAAAAAAGCAATCAGGGACAAGAAAATATTAATAATTGCACCAGGTAAAAGTGTTTTATTATACGAAAAAGAAATAAAAAAGTATATAGGAATCGAAAATCCAGTAACTATAGCTCTAAACAATAGACCTACGATTAATTGTGATTATTCATTTGTGACTAAAGAAATATCTTATGAAGTGGTTCGTGGAATGGAAGCACAAATAATAGCCACTTCTAATGTGCCAATAAAAGATGAGGAAATGTTAATAGTTAATTATGAAGCATTAACGCATTATACAAACGGAATATCCGATAATTCAACAATTATGCTGATTAATTTATTGCTTAAATGTGAAATTAAAGGAATTGCATTAGCAGGATTTGACGGATTTTCAACATTACCGGATGATAATTATTATGAAGAGGCACTTAAAAGACCTATAGATATCGGGGAGGTTGAAACTAGAAACAATCTTATCACTGAGTATTTAAAGTCTATAGGTACGCAAATTGATATTAAATTCTTAACACCATCAAAATATCAGGTATAGTATTACAATAATATAAATAGTACAAGCTATAGATAGAAAAGCTAAAATGCATATATGGATGTTAAAAAGAAGTATCTTGTTTTGAAACCAAAATTTAAAGAATAATTTAGAAGTTGAATTATAGGAAGAGTAACATGAATAATTTGTTTGTTGTTGATTATTATAGGGCGACAGGAAAAGAATGGAAATGGTATAAAGTTATAAGGCTATATAATAATATAGGTTTAAGATACTTATTTTTGCTTCGCAAGGAATGTGTTAGTCAGATTCCGGAAATATTTCATTTCCTCAGATTAAGAATGCAAAGAAGATATGGCTTAGACATAAATTGTACTCATTTTGCAGAAGGTATGGTAATTGGTCATCCACATAATATTTCAATTAATTCTAATGCAATTATAGGAAAAAATTTAACAATACAAAATGGTGCAACTATTGGAAAAGATTTTAGAGGAAAAAGATGTGGAACACCTAAAATAGGTGACAATGTTTATATAGGTGCTAATGCAACCATTGTTGGAAAAGTGAGAATAGGGTCGGATGTACTTGTTGCACCTAACACATTTGTTAATTTTGATGTTCCAGATCATTCTATTGTTATAGGTGTTCCGGGAAAAATTATATACAGAGATGGAGCGACAGAGGGATTTATTTTGAATAAAAGAGATTAAAGGGATTTTTGAAAAGGATGATAGAACGTAAGGTAAAAATAAATTTAATATTAGTATCAGCTATAATACTGTCATATATATTTCAAAATGCATTAGAGATAAGATATAATTTTTTTAAGTATTTTGATGAATTGATGGCATTGGTAGGGTTATGTTGGTGTATATATTATTTTTCTTTTAATAAAATTTCTAAAAAAATTTTGTTTGTTGGCATTTGTCTGATAACTTTTGTTTTTTTGGGAGTGATAAGTAATATAGTTTTTGAATATCAGAATTGGAAATGGGTAATCGTTGATGTTTTTACAAATGTCAAATTCTTCGGTAATATGGGCTTAGGATTTATGGTGGCAAATTACGTTAGGTTCGATAAATTTTATATTACGGCAGAAAAAACAGCCAAAATAGCAACGTTAATTTTATTTTCCTGTACAATTTTGGATGTCTTTTTTAATTGTTTTCCATCTCAGAATGGGGAAAGATTCAATTTGATTAATATGGTATATAAAACGGTCTATATTCAGTATCAGTATTTATATAAGACAAAAAAATTAACATTGTTTTATTTTCATGGAACATACTTAGCAGCAGCGATAGTTTTTTTATTAATGTTATTTACATTGAAAAAGGAGTTTGTTAAAAAAAATAGATTATATATTTTTATGTGTATTGTAATGCTTGGATTAACTGGAAGAAGCAAAGCTCTAGCAATAGCGTTAGTATATTTATTTATGTACGTATATTGTAATAAAATGAAAAAAACTATAAATATGAAAAAAATGTTTAGCATTGGTATAATTGCAGGAGCCATAGGATGGAGTAAAATAAAATACTTTTATTTTACTTTAGGAGATTCTTCTGCAAGAAGTGTTTTGAGTAGAATGGCATTAAGAATAGCAAGTGATTATTTCCCATTAGGAACAGGGTTTGGAACATATGCTTCTGATCAGGCGGCAAAACATTATTCTATAGTTTATAATATATATGGTATGAATGTAGGTGAAACAGCAGAAAATTCAGCGTTCTTAAATGATGTGATGTGGCCCATTGTGTTGGGGCAAGGAGGTTTTTTGGGAATGCTATTTTATATTATTGTAATAGTGGAACTTGTGATTTGTTGCTTAGAAATGCAAAAAGATAATAATCAAAAATATATTAATGGTCAATGGGCTACATTATTTGGGATGTTTTATTTACTTATATCATCGTTGGGAGAACCAACCTTTAATAATAGTATATCTGCGGCAATTGCGTTTGCAATAGGGTTAATGATTTGGTGGAATTATGGAAAACCATATGAGAAGACAGTAAGGTGTAATGCACAAGGTCTTATAACAGATGAAGAATGAGGAGTTATAACTTATAAATGAAAAAAATATCAATGTTAGATAGGGGAATTAATGGCATAAAATGGATGAGTTTATCTGCTGTTAGTACTACTATTGTAAATTTTATATTAACAATTGTTTTGGCAAGACTATTGAACGCAAATGATTATGGAGAATTTCAAGCTATTGCCGTACTAGTTGGATTTGCAGATATGCTCTGGTCTATTGGTATAGGACCAGCGTTGATACGAAAAAAAGAATTAACTACAGAAGACATAAATACAGGTCATACAATTAATGTTTTGATGGGAATTATTATATTTTTAGTGATAAATATTTGGGGATCATTTTGGTGCAAATTGTTTGTTATTAGTAGTCAACAGATGTTACACGTATATTCTTTTATTTTTATTATTAATACATTCTTGGCCGTACCAAAATCACTTTTGTATAGAAATTATAAATATAAAATAGTGGCAATAGCATCCATAATTGGAGTTATTGTACATGCAGTATTAGGTGTCTTATTGGCATATAGTGGATGGGGAGCATGGGCTTTAATAATTAGTACTTTAATTCAATATTTGGTTCAGATAATTTTTATTATTCCAAATTTAAAAATAAAATATAAATTTTCTATATGCAAAAAATCAATAGATGAATTGGTGTATTTTGGTGGTGGATATACGTTAATGCAAGTATTTAATTATGTAGCTCTACAGGGGGATAATTACATAGTTAATAAATTTTTAGGTAGTGAGGCTTTGGGGTATTATGGAAAAGCCTATAATTTAATGGGGTATCCTGCAAATTTAGTAGGACAGACTTTAGATCAGGTTATGTATCCGATATTATCAGAGGCACAGGATAATAAGGAAAAATTAAAACGTATTTTTTTGGCAGAAACTTGCTTAATCGGTATTGTAGTTGCACCCATCACAGCTGTTGGAGTTGTTTGTAGAAAAGAATTGGTTAGCTTTTTGTTGGGGGATAGGTGGTTATTGGTAACCGTACCAATGATGATTATGATTTTGACACTATTTTTTAGAACAGCATATAAATTGAACTATACAGTTTTAAAGGCATTGGGAAAGGTGTATATTATGTCTTTAATACAATTTATATATGCAGTTTCCATTATTTTATGTTGTTATATTGGACATTTTTGGGGATTGAAGGGTGTTGCAGTTGGAGCGTGTGTTGCAATAATAGTTAATTATTTAGAATCGCTGAGGAGATTGATAATTGAAATACAAATTGAAGTAAAATTACTAATATTAAGTTATATTGCGCCTTTAATATATCAGATATCATTAATATTTATTGCATACATAATACATAATAGGATTTCAAAATATTTTTTTGGAAATCTCATAATATTAGTAACTGTAACATTAATTGTATTTGGCATTTATAGTATTGAGTATAAGCTTTCATATAAGTATATAGTTTTACCACAAACTAATAAATATATAGAAAAAATTTATTTAGGTATAAGGGATAAGGTAAAAAAATTAAGAATATTAAAAATGCATAAAGTATGATTGGTTTAAGACTCATAAATAGTTGGAGGATGCACGGTGGTAGTTAAGGAAGTAATATCAGATATGGTATATAATATTGATATCATATTTCAAAGAATGAAAAAATTAGGTTATAAAAGAAGCTTAATAAAAAAGGGATTAGTTATTGGTGATAAGTCTTATTTAGGTGATGGAGTTTTAATATATCATCCAGAAAATGTTAAAATAGGGTCGAATGTTCATATTAACCTAAATTCCCATTTTTATGCAAATTATGGGATCATTAATATAGGGGACAATGTAACAATTTCACCGGAATGTAGATTAATTGCTTCTGGGTATGAATTAGAAAAATGGAAAACATTAGGTATAAGAGAACATTTTGAAGGTAGAGAAATTTGGATAAATAAAAATAATTGGATATGTGCGGGAGTAACTATATTGCAGGAGTAAAAATTACAGGAGAACATGTTGTTATTGCAGCAGGAGCGGTAGTTACTAAGAGCATAGAACAAAGTGATGTTGTTGTGGCTGGAATTCCGGCGAAGATTATAAAAAAATACTAAGGATTAGACGATGAAAAATAATATAAAGTATTTAATTATGGATGTAGATGGAACATTAACAGATGGAAAATTATATATAGGAAATCAAGGGGAGCAATTTAAAGTTTTCGATGTAAAAGATGGATATGGAATAAAAAATATTTTGTCACAGAATCATATTAGACCTATTGTTTTGACTGCGAGAACAAGTAAAATTGTAGAAAAAAGATGCAATGAATTAGGAATAACTGCTTGTTATCAAGGGATAAAAGAAAAGGAAAAACAATTAAAATATATCTTGGAAGAAATGGGGGAAAGCGATAATCCTTTAAAATCTTGTGCATATATAGGTGATGATATTCCTGATTTACAATGCATGATTGAAGTAAAGAAAGCAGGTGGGATTATTGCTTGTCCGGCAAATGCTATACAAGAAGTATGCGCTATCTCAGATTATGTATGTAAACGTAATGCAGGGAATGGAGCAGTCAGAGAATTTATAGAGTGGTTGACAAACATAAATTGAATAATCCGGGGGGAAATCCATCGCCTGTCCGGTGTATGGAAATCACTATTCCGTTTTATTGGAAATCGCGATTCTGCTAAGTAGGAAATCATTTTATTTCTAATTCCTTATAATGAAGATATGCACCCTATGGTGTAAATTCATTACAAGGAGGTCACGATTATGACCAAGTATCGAGAAATCATCCGGCTTACCGGATTGGGCTTCTCTCAACGTAACATCATGGCAAGCTGTGGTGTTGCACAGAAAACTGTAGTCAAAGTTCAAAAGCGTGCCAGAGAACTAAATATCTCTTGGCCACTCGATGATTCGATGAACGACACAGAGCTTCAAAGACTCATGTTCTTTAAAGAGAGCAAGGTATCTGCCAACAAGCGGATGCCTGACTACGCTTACATTCGCAAGGAACTGCTTCGCAACGGCGTAAGCAAAAAGCTCCTATGGACGGAATACATGGAGGATTGCCGTGCCAACGGTGAAGAACCGCTCATGTATTCACAGTTCTGCTATCACATCCAACAGGATGAGCAGAAACATCGTGCTACCATGCATATCAACCGTAAACCCGGTGAACAGGTTGAAGTTGACTGGGCAGGTGATCCTGCAACAATCATTGATCCTGATACCGGTGAAATCATCAAGTCATACGTATTTGTTGGTGTAATGACTTACAGCCAGTATGCATACGTAGAAGCATTTCTGGACATGAAACAGAAATCATGGATCAATGCACATGTCCATATGTACGAATATTTTGGCGGTGTCGCCAGAATTCTCGTGCCGGATAACTGTAAGACTGCAGTTGTACACAATGGCGGATGGAAAGACCAGCAGATCAATGAAACCTATCAGGAACTGGCTGAGCATTATGGCACTGCTATTATTCCGGCGCGTGTCAGAACTCCAAAGGATAAGCCGAATGCTGAGGGAACGGTAGGAAATATTTCTACCTGGATAACAGCAGCACTCCAGAATGAACAGTTCTTTTCTCTTGCCGAATTAAATCGTGCAATCAGAGAAAAACTGGAACAGTTCAATCGAAGGCTCTTTCAAAAGAAAGAGGGCAGCCGGCTGGACTTATTCCTTGAAGATGAAAAACCATTACTTGCGCCATTACCTGCTACCCGCTTTGAACTGAGTGACTGGAAGACAGCCACCGTCGTCTGAAAGGACGCCCTGGGCAGTACAGCACCATTACAGAGCATATGCCGGAAGACCACCAAAAGTATCTGGAGTGGAATGGCGACCGCTTCCGCAAATGGGCTGAACGGATTGGCATAAATACGTATACTGTGGTTAATGCAATACTGACCTCCAAAAGTGTGGAACAACAGACCTACCGAAGTTGTATGGGACTTCTGAAGCTTGCTAAGAAATACTCAGATGCATTGCTTGAAGTAGCTTGTAAAAAGGCGTTATCCTATACATCTTCGCCCAGTTACAAGAGCATAAAAAACATCCTTGTAACTGGTTCTGTGAAACCGGAATCAGAAACTACTGAATCCAAAACCACACATAAAGCACACGGCATCACAAGAGGTGCCGATTACTATCGGAGGTAAACACATATGACCAATCAGAGTACAATTGATAAATTAATTGAAATGCGTCTTACCACTATGGCAGATGCATTTCGTAACCAGCTGGATGATCCCAAATTTAAAGAAGTACCTTTTGAGGATCGCTTCGGTATACTGGTGGACATCGAATACAGCAATCGTAAAAACAATCGTCAGAAACGACTGATCCGTAACGCTGGATTCGACCAGCCGGAAGCAAGTATCATGGATATCAACTACACTTCCGGGCGCAAGCTTAACAAGGATCTTATTAACCGGCTTGTAACTTGCGAATATATATCTGAACACCGGAATCTCTTTATCACCGGTGCTACAGGCTGCGGTAAAACTTACATGGCCTGTGCCTTTGGCATGGAGGCTTGTAAGCAGTATTTCAATACCAGGTATGTCCGTCTTCCTGATCTGCTTATTGATTTGGAGATGGCACGGACTGATGGCAGCTACAAAAAGTTATGGCTAAGTACGCCAATCCCGTTGTCCTGATTCTGGATGAATGGCTGCTATTGAAACCAACAGATTCAGAACAGATGGATATCTTCGAACTACTCCACAGGAGACGCAAGAAATCTTCAACGATTTTCTGCTCCCAGTATGAATTCGAGGAATGGTATGACAACATCACAAGTATTGATGCTGAGCATGACAGATCCATGAGAGAAGTATATGGTTTGGAGCATTACGCGAGTAAACTCGCATAATTATACAAGTGATTTCCACTTCCGGACATCTGATTCCCAAATTTCCGGAAGTGCGATTTCATCGCACAAGAATATTCAAATAGGAAAAAATAGGATTTTTAATGGCATTTACAAAAAAGAGTCTAAATGCTATTATATTTATAGGTGTGTAGCTTTATTGACATAAAACAAAGTCTGACGTATAATAATGTTTTTTGGGGTTGAAGTTTGTATAGTATATGTAAATATTACATATGATGAATTAAAATGGATGAATGGAGTGAATCATATGAATGAAAAGAATAGGGTGTTCGGGAATAATGTTAAACTGTTCATTTCTGACAAGAATTTAAGTGAACAGACGGTAGCAGAGCATCTTGGTTATTCCAAATATGATTTATGGAAGATTATGGATGGTCGTCTTTTTTTGGATGAAGATGAAAAACGTGATATTGCTGAGGAGTTGCAGACTACAGTTGAAGATCTTTATATGCCAAGGTCTGAGGAAAAGTACCATGCTGCAGGTTGTATAGAGTGTCGAGGTGAATTCAGTCATGCTGACACTAAAGCGTATATTTTAGATTTATTGGATGTATATTGCGATGTACAGGAATTGATAGCGGAGAATTAGGTCATTTTTTAATGGCCTTTTCTTTTTATGGAGGGAAAATGGACAAGATAATCATTAGTGCTATACAAGAATTTATTAAAGGAAAACGGGATGAAGCAAAGTAAGCGATGAATAACATACCGTTTCAAATTTAATTGAAGATTTGGGATAATACAGTCAATAAACAGTAAACGACTA
>ENA-UPXC01000130-UPXC01000130.1-human-gut-metagenome-genome-assembly--contig:-NODE-130-length-116096-cov-6.202639_pt1 | contig 116096 bp, 99 predicted proteins | sample MGYA00250047_ERZ773371 | MGnify/ENA primary metagenome ERZ773371 (study PRJEB29103, sample SAMN06111975) | human gut metagenome | biome: human gut; feature: ankylosing spondylitis patient; material... | reverse complement strand
AGGTATCTTCAATATCAAATCTCAATCCCAGGAATTGAGAAACAAAGTGCTTCGAATGGCGCAGAAAATCCGTCATCGCGGACCGGACTGGAGTGGTATCTATGTAGGCGGCAGTGCCATCCTGGCTCACGAACGTCTTTCCATCGTCGATCCGGAAAGTGGCGGACAACCATTGTATTCTCCGGATGGCAAGCAAATCCTTGCCGTCAACGGTGAGATCTATAATCATCGAGAAATCCGTTCCCGCTATGCCGGCAAGTATGCTTTCCGTACAGGATCGGACTGTGAAGTCATCCTCGCATTATATAAGGATAAAGGCATTCATTTCCTCGAAGAATTGAACGGTATCTTTGCCTTTGCCCTTTACGATGAGGAAGCAGACGATTATCTGATTGCCCGTGACCCTATCGGGGTAATCCCTCTTTATATCGGTCGTGACGACCAGGGACATATCTACGTCGGTAGCGAACTGAAAGCTCTCGAAGGTTTCTGTGATACCTACGAGCCTTTTCTGCCCGGACATTACTTCTGGGGACGTGAAGGGAAAATGCATCGTTGGTATCAACGCCCCTGGATGACTTGGGAAGGAGTGGAAAAGTTGACAAGGGAAGATGACAGCGTAGCCTCTTGTCCCCTCGTCAACTCGTCCCCTCGTCAACTTATAAAACTCGCCCTTGAAGCTGCCGTGCAACGCCAGTTAATGTCCGATGTTCCTTACGGTGTTCTGCTCAGTGGTGGCCTCGACTCTTCCGTCATCTCCGCCATTGCCAAGAAGTATGCCCGCAAGCGCATTGAAACTGATAACCAGAGCGAAGCTTGGTGGCCTCAACTCCACTCCTTCGCCGTCGGTCTGCGCGGTGCACCGGACTTGATTAAAGCCCGTGAAGTGGCGGAATACATCGGCACTGTTCACCATGAAATCAATTATACCATTCAGGAAGGGCTCGATGCCTTGCGTGATGTCATCTACTTTATCGAAACATACGACGTTACCACTGTTCGTGCCTCCACACCGATGTACCTGTTGGCACGTGTCATCAAGTCTATGGGCATCAAGATGGTGCTTAGTGGTGAAGGTGCCGATGAGGTTTTCGGTGGTTATCTCTACTTCCACAAAGCCCCCACACCGCAGGCTTTCCACGAAGAAACGATCCGTAAGCTCTCCAAATTGCACCTGTACGACTGTCTACGTGCCAATAAGAGCCTTTCTGCCTGGGGTGTGGAAGGTCGTGTTCCCTTCCTCGATAAAGAGTTTCTGGATGTGGCAATGAACCTCAGCCCTGCCGTCAAGATGTGTCCGGGCAAAGAAGTGGAAAAGCGCATTGTGCGCGAAGCTTTTCAGGATATGCTGCCTCAAAGTGTTGCCTGGCGGCAAAAAGAGCAATTCTCCGATGGCGTCGGTTACAATTGGATTGATACATTGAAGGCCATTACTTCTGCCGCCGTCACCGACCATCAGATGGAACATGCCGCCGAACGGTTTCCCATCAATCCACCACAGAATAAGGAGGAATATTACTATCGTAGCATTTTCGAAGAACACTTCCCCAGTCAGTCGGCTGCCCGAAGCGTGCCCAGTGTGCCGAGCGTGGCTTGCTCTACTGCTGAAGCACTCGCCTGGGATGCCACGTTGCAAGGGAAAAATGATCCGAGCGGACGGGCTGTGGCAGATGTGCACGAGGCAGCCGGGAACGTGGGCTGATAAAGCCTGTTATAAGCAGAGTCTACTGTGTAAACAATTTACCAAGCGAGATCCATCAATAGAATGCTGAGCATTCTTATCACAGTCTCAAATATAGACAAATCACAGGCATTTCTCTGCTTTATTAAGCTTCTTGTTATTCGTTTTTAAAGAATAACAGGAACGTTTTTAAAGAATGTGCTCAACGTTTATTAAAAACGTAAAAAGCCTCTTTTAAGCCCGAATCCGATAAATATCAACAAGAAAGGCGATAATTTCCTATTGAAATTACCGCCTTTCTTATTTTTTGTCTGTTATTATCTTAGAAAACAAGTCGTATGAATTCTCTATTATCAACTACCCTGCAAAGATACGATATCCGAAAGGCGAAGTCAAGTATTCTGGCCGGTTTTTCCGACTTTTCTTTTTTTTATTTTTTAATTCTTCCATTTTGTTTTTGCCCGATACCATTTTTTCTAATTTTGAGAATTAGAAATTAGGAACTTACGTTAACTTAACACACAACAAAGATGAAATATAAAACTTATCTGGTAACAGTCTTATGTGGAGCCCTTTTATCCCTGACTTTTCCAGCGTGTCCGAGAGATGAAATTATAAACGGAATAAAAGAACGCGAATTACACAAATCTGTCATTCAATAATCCACTTCTCTATATTCCTTGTTTTATTACTGAAGTTCACACCTATTTTGAATAATTTCCTCGGGTCTGCCTCAAAAGGAAGAGCATACTGTTTTTCTTCTATTTGCTGCAAGGCCTCCTCTGCAGTACCTTCCAGTTTGAATTCCATGACGTAAATGTAATCGGCAGTCTTCACTACCAGATCCACCCTCCCTTCCGAAGTGTGATATTCCGCCTGTGTGTAGAAACCCACCAGTTTGAAGACGATAAACAGCACATTTTGGTAATGTAATTCCAAGTCTTTCACCAATTCATAAGGTGTGTCGGCAAAAAAGCTTTGCAGCCTCTTAAAGAAAGCGTTAGGTTGGCCGGAACGTATCTCACGAACAAACCTTTGTATCTCAAACGGTGCTTCTAACTGATTGAAGCGGGTATAAAACGGCATCAGAAATCTGATAAAGCCCTCTTCCACTTCCCGGTTAGGGAAACCGAGACGGTATAGACCGAATTCCTTATCATATCCCTTTATCGTGAGATAACCGCTTTGGAAAATAACCGGTATGGGTTCGTTGTCGCCATAAATACAGTTCAGCACATCAGCATCCGTTTCTTCATGCGCCATGCGCTCCAAATTGTAATGATTGCGTCTCAGCAACTCCACAAGGTAAGTAGGCGTTCCGGTTTCAAACCAATAGTTGCCGAATTTCATCTTAAAGAATGTATTCAGCAAACTGAAAGGATTGTAGATGCCGTCCGTATTTTCTGTAAAGTGATAACCATCATAGCACGCTTTCAGTTCATTGCACACTTCCTGATACGTCATTTTCTGTGCGGCTGCCAATTCGTGCAGGTCTTCTTCAAAATTAAGATGTATCTCCTTTTCAGTGATTCCACAGATGGAAATAAACGGCTCATCCATGGAGATGTCATTCAGATTGTTCAGGTCACTGAACACACTGACTTTACCGAACTTGGTCACTCCCGTCAGCAAGGCAAACTTGATGCAGCCGTCCATGGTTTTCAGTACGCCATAGAAAGGTTTCAGAGTGTTGCGGAATTCGCGTTGCAGTTCCTCGTTGCCGATAGCTTGGAGCAAGGGTTTGTCATATTCGTCGATGAGAATGGCTACACGCTCACCACTCTGCTCATAGGCCCGTCCCACAACTCCTGCAAAGCGCAAGGCAAGGGTCGTTTCGGCAGAACGCGTTCCGTAAAGTGACTCCCAGTAATCAAGCGTTTCATTCAGTATTTTGTCCAGACTGTCCAGCGTATCATATTTCCCGATATTCAAGTCCAGATGGAACACAGGACGCTTCACCCAGTCTTTTTCCAAAGTTTCCACCGCCAAGCCTTCAAACAAGTCCCGTTTCGCCTCAAAATAGGCTTCGAGCGTGGAGATCAGCAAACTCTTCCCAAAACGGCGGGGGCGGGAAAGGAAAAAGTAACTGCCACTCTTCACCAACTTATACATCAATGCAGTTTTATCCACATAAACGTATCCTTCCTTACGAATCTTCTCGAAGTTTTGTATCCCGATAGGATATATTCTGTTACCCATGTCCTTGCCTCCTTCTACTATAATAGTATTCATTAATGCTACAAAGATAATGTAAACCGAGAACAGTATAAAATGAACTCGTTCATTTTTTTATGCCGAGGTGCAGCTTATCTGCTTCAAAGATAATGCAAATCGAAGGCAGCACTTTCATTTTCCCAATTTATTCCCTACCTTTGTACCCGCTTTTTTTAGAAAGGCAGGATTCGTTCTATTAGTTTTAGGTTAAACACTTAATAACGCTTATGCAAAAGTCTGACTGCATCATCGGTGTAGAGCACGTATCGAAATACTTCGGAGACAAAGCCGTACTGAATGATGTAAACCTCTCTGTCCGTAAGGGCGAATTTGTAACGATATTGGGCCCCTCCGGCTGCGGCAAGACTACGTTGTTGCGCCTGATAGCCGGTTTCCAGACCGCCTCGGAAGGTATCATCACCATCGCCGGAAAAGACATCACGCAAACACCGCCACACCAACGTCCGGTGAATACCGTCTTTCAGAAGTATGCCCTTTTCCCCCACCTCAACGTGTACAACAACATCGCTTTCGGACTGAAGCTCAAAAAGATGCCCGAAGCCACCATTGGCAAGAAAGTGAAACAAGCCCTCCGCATGGTAGGTATGACGGATTACGAAGACCGTGACGTTGATTCCCTCTCCGGCGGACAGCAACAACGTGTTGCCATCGCCCGTGCCATCGTCAACGAACCCGAAGTGCTGTTACTGGACGAACCCCTCGCCGCCCTCGACCTCAAAATGCGTAAAGACATGCAGATGGAGTTGAAAGAGATGCACCAGAAGCTCGGAATCACCTTCGTCTACGTTACCCACGACCAGGAAGAAGCCCTTACTCTGAGCGACACCATCGTCGTGATGAGCGAAGGCCGCATCCAGCAGATAGGTACGCCGACAGACATCTACAACGAACCCATCAACTCTTTCGTTGCCGATTTCATCGGAGAAAGTAACATCCTGAACGGCCTCATGCTTCAGGACAAAGCCGTATCCTTTGCCGGACACGAATTTGAATGTGTCGACAAGGGCTTTGGCGAAAACACTCCCGTCGATGTAGTCATCCGTCCCGAAGACATCTATATATTCGAGCCTTCTGCCGCTGCCCAACTGATGGGTACTGTCACCTCCTGCATCTTCAAAGGCGTGCATTACGAAATGATGGTACAGACTAACGAGGGCTACGAATTCATGGTGCAAGACTATCACAGTTTCGAAGCCGGACGGGAAGTCGGTCTGCTCGTGAAACCTTTCGACATTCACGTAATGAAGAAAGAACGCACCTGCAATACCTTCGAAGGCAAGCTCATAGACGCCACACACGTCGAATTCCTCGGTTACACCTTTGAGTGTGCCGAAGTGCAGGACATCGAACCGGGCAGTTCCGTCCTCGTAGAAATAGATTTCCGGAACGTCATCCTCGAAGATAACGAAGAAGACGGTCATCTGACGGGTGAAGTGAAATTCATCCTTTATAAAGGAAACCATTACCATCTCACCGTGTTTACCGATTGGGACGAGGATATCTTTGTAGACACCACTGACGTCTGGGACGACGGTGACCGTGTCGGCATCACCATCGCACCCGAAAATATACGAATTGTCGCACCGGCACAGACCACCGGTTCTATCCCTATTGTCGAATCTGCTAATAAGAAAGGAAGTGCTCAGTAATATATCCCGTTTCTTCATGCGTCGCCGGAACTGGACAGTTCCCTACGCATTGTTTCTCATCATCTTCGTTGTGATGCCTCTGTTGCTCATTGTGGTTTATGCCTTCACCGATGCTGAAGGCGCATTCACGTTTGCCAACTTCCGCAAATTCATGATGCATCCCGAATCTATCAACACATTCGTCTACTCCATCGGAATAGCTGTCATCACGACTCTGGTATGCCTCCTGCTCGGTTATCCGGCTGCTTATATTCTCAGTCAGAAGCGCTTCAACACTTCCCAGACCATGGTTGTACTGTTCATCTTGCCTATGTGGGTGAACATCCTGATACGTACACTTGCCACGGTGGCATTGTTTGATTTCCTCAACTTGCCGCTGGGCGAAGGAGCTTTGGTATTCGGTATGGTCTACAACTTCCTGCCGTTCATGATATACCCTATCTACAATACGTTGCAGAAGATGGATGGCAGTCTGATAGAAGCAGCCCAAGACCTGGGAGCTACGCCTGTACAGGTATTCGGTAAAGTAATCCTCCCCCTTTCGATGCCCGGCATCATGAGTGGTGTGGTGATGGTTTTCATGCCCACGGTTTCCACCTTTGCCATTGCCGAGTTGCTGACAATGAACAACATCAAACTGTTCGGTACTACCGTACAAGAGAATATATATAACGGAATGTGGAACTACGGCGCTGCCTTGTCGCTCATCATGCTGTTGCTGATTGGCGTCACCGCCCTCTTTACCAACGAGGACGACAGTGCACAAAATGAAAGCGGAGGTGTGATATGATGACACGTATTCTGGCGAAAGGCTATCTTTGGTTTCTGCTTGCCCTGCTCTATTCGCCCATCCTGATTATTATGATCTTCTCTTTCACTGAGGCCAAGGTACTGGGTAACTGGACAGGGTTCTCTACCAAACTATACAGTTCACTATTTACAGGCGGCATGCACCACTCGCTGATGAATGCCATCTGGAACACATTCGCGATTGCTACGATTGCCGCCACAGCCTCTACCCTGCTGGGAAGCCTGGCAGCTATCGGCATCTTTAACTTGCGCTCCCGGGCGCGTCAGGTGATGAATTTCACCAATGCTATTCCGATGATGAATGCGGATATCATTACGGGTGTATCCCTGTTCCTGCTGTTTGTCAGCTTTGGCATTTCGCAGGGATTTACTACGGTGGTATTGGCACACATCACTTTTTGTACCCCTTATGTGGTACTTAGCGTGATGCCCCGTCTGAAGAAAATGAATCAGAATGTATACGAAGCAGCTCTCGACCTCGGAGCTACTCCTTTCCAGGCGCTTCGCAAAGTCATCTTCCCGGAAATTCTGCCGGGAATGATCAGCGGTTTCATCCTCGCTTTCACGCTTTCCATTGATGACTTCGCAGTAACGATCTTCACTATCGGAAATGAAGGATTGGAAACGTTGTCGACATACATCTATGCAGACGCACGTAAGGGTGGACTGACTCCTGAACTGCGCCCACTGTCAACAATCATTTTTGTAACGGTGTTAGTATTGCTGATTGTGATTAATAAGAGAGCAGAAAGAAACAAGAATAGTGATTAGCGTTTAGTGATAAGTGATTAGTGCCATGCGGAATGATAGCGCAGCCTACTATTCACTTATCACTAAACGCTAATCACTAATATAACCCTATAAACAATGAAGAAATACATCCCCCTCCTTCTCTGCATTCTTCTCCTTGCCTCCTGTACCGGTGCCAGTGAGAAGCGCAGCCGTGTACTGAAAGTATACAACTGGGCAGATTATATCGACGAAGAAGTCCTCGCCGAATTTCCTGCCTGGTACAAAGAGCAGACAGGCGAAGATATCCGCATCATCTACCAGGTATTCGATATCAACGAAATCATGCTCACCAAGATAGAGCGCGGACAGGAAGATTTCGACCTTGTATGCCCCTCGGAATACATCATCGAACGAATGTTGAAGAAAGATCTCCTCCTCCCTATCAACCGCAATTTTGGGAAGACTCCGGACTATATCCCCAACATCTCCCCGTATATTCAGAAAGAGTTGGAGAAGATCAGCCAGCCCGGTCGCCACACCAATGATTACGTTGTTCCCTACATGTGGGGTACCGCCGGAATACTCTATAACAAGAAGTTCAAGACCCTTGAAGAAGTCAGCTCCTGGGGATGCCTTTGGGATGCTGTCAACCGTGGTAAGATTCTGATGAAAGACAGTTACCGCGATGCCTACGGCACTGCCATCATCTATGCCCATGCCCGGCAACTTGCCGACAGCACCATCACCGTGGAGCAACTGATGAACGACAATTCCCCTGAAGCCATTACCCTTGCAGAGCAATACCTGAAAGATCTGAAACCCAACATTGCCGGGTGGGAAGCCGACTTCGGCAAAGAAATGATGACCAAAAACAAAGCATGGCTCAACCTTACCTGGAGTGGCGACGCCGTCTGGGCCATTGACGAAGCGGAAGCTGTAGGCGTGGACCTGGACTATGTAGTTCCCCGTGAAGGCAGCAACATCTGGTACGATGGCTGGGCCATCCCCAAGTATGCCCGCAACGTAAAAGCCGCCAGCTACTTCATCAATTATCTTTGCCAGCCGGATATTGCTCTGCGCAATATGGATGCCATCGGCTACGTCAGTGCCGTAGCAACGCCCGAGATTATGGAGGCAAAGATCGACACGACTCTTGAACAGTTCTCCGACCTCAGTTATTTCTTCGGTCCCGGTGCAGACAGCGTTCAGATCAATCCGATACAATACCCTGACCGTAAAGTCGTGGAGCGTTGCGCCATGATCCGTGATTTCGGTGACCGCACAGAGCTTGTTCTCGAAATGTGGAGCCGCGTGAAAGGTGATAACCTGAATACGGGTATCGTACTTCTCATCTTTGCAGTCTTCGGGATACTGTTTGTGTGGATTGTCTGGAAACGGATCAGCATTTATAAGCAAAAGAAACGTCACCACAGGCGCAGACGCCGTATACGCAGGTAATAGGAGGTAAAGGAGATAACACCTTTATCTCTTGATTCGCATTAATAACATAAATGAAACATCACTTTTCAGACATATTTTGTACCTTGCGGCAGAATTATAAATAAGGAACTATGAAACTGAAAAAACTTTTATTTGCCTCCGCTATGTCTCTTGCCGCATGCGGCATCCTACAAGCCCAAAACACCCAAGTCATCGCCCACCGTGGTTTCTGGAAGACCGACGGTTCTGCCCAGAATAGTATTGCCGCCTTGGTGAAAGCTGACTCCATTCATTGCTACGGCTCCGAGTTCGATGTCTGGCTCACTGCCGACAATAAACTTATCGTAGACCACGACGGTGTATTCAAAGGTGTCCGCATGGAAACATCCACCGAGAAAGAATGTACCTCTATCACCCTCGACAACGGTGAGAACCTCCCTACCCTTCAGCAATACCTCGATAAAGCCAAAGGATTGAAAACCCGCCTTATCCTGGAACTCAAAGCGCACAAGACTCCCGAACGGGAAACGCTCGCCGTAGAGCAAATTGTGAAAATGATTAAGGAGATGGGACTGGAAGAGCGTACCGAATACATCACTTTCTCACGCCATGCGACCAAAGAATTCATTCGCCTGGCTCCTAAAGGTACTCCCGTATATTATCTGGAAGGTGACCTCAATCCGCAGGAACTGAAAGACATGGGTTGTGCCGGTCCTGATTACCATTTCTCCGTCTTCAAAAAACATCCCGAGTGGATCAAAGAATGTCACGACCTTGGCATGAAGGTTAACGCCTGGACAGTAAATGATGCCAAAGATATGGAATGGCTCATCAGCCAGGGAGCGGATTTCATCACCACCAACGAACCAGTATTATTGCAGGAGATATTGAAAAAGAAGTAATGCAGATCGGTAGTTAAATTTATTTTTTTATTTTCGGTTATGAATATAATTTTAGGCGCGGATTACGCGGATTACACGGATTCTTTTCCTGTAATATAGTGTGATAACGCAGCCATTAATCCGTGTAATCCGCGTAATCCGCGCCTAAATTATTATCGGCATTTAGTTCATTACTTTTCCAATCTGTACCAATGCCCCACTTTAACTCCCCCAATGCCACACCTCAACAAGTCAAATGCCACACTTCGATGGCTCAAATGAATGGCATTGCGGAAGCTAAAGTGTGGCATTTGGCTTGTAATAGTGTGGCATTATACAAAAGATCATTTAGTCAGCAAAAAGAAGAAAACGATTTCATTCTGTCATATACAAATCTTTATTTTCACCCCATAAACTCCATTTTTCCACTTAAAACACGTATTTACGCCACTACCTACGTAGAATGAATATGCGGAAATAATTCCATAAATAACAATTTATACAAATATGCACCCGCAAACTTTTAATTTGAAACTTGAATACCGTATATTTGCAGCGACTGAAAGAATGAATGAAAACAATAGAAATAAGATATGTATTCTACAAATAATTTAGCAAAACGTCGTATCTTTGCAGTGTGATAAAACAAAAAGAAAGATTAATTCACCAACAGAGTACAAAATGACAAGAGGTATAAAATTCACTAAGATGCACGGAGCAGGCAACGATTACATTTATGTAAACACCCTGAAATATCCCATCGAAAGCCCTGAAAAACTTTCGATTGAATGGAGCGCCCCGCATACAGGAATTGGAAGCGACGGCCTGGTACTCATCGGCAGTTCGGACAAGGCAGATTTCAGTATGCGCATCTTCAATGCAGATGGTTCCGAAGCCAAAATGTGCGGCAACGCCAGTCGTTGCATCGGTAAATACTTATATGAATACGGCCTGACTTCCCAAACAGCCGTTACCCTCGACACCCTGTCGGGCATCAAAATACTGAAACTCCATGTAAAAGACGGAAAAGTGAACACCGTAACCGTGGATATGGGACGTCCCGCCGATATGAAAGAACAACCCATTGAAGCCAACGGACAGAAATTCACTGGAACCACCGTATCAATGGGAAATCCTCACCTGGTAATCTTTGTAGAAGATATTAAAGATATCAACCTCGAAAGCATCGGTCCGAAACTGGAAAATCATCTGTTGTTTCCCGACCGCATCAATGTAGAGTTTGCCCAGGTGCTGGATCATGGGAAAATCAGGATGAGAGTTTGGGAAAGAGGTTCGGGCATCACCCAGGCTTGTGGAACCGGAGCCTGTGCCACCGCAGTAGCTGCCGCACTGACCGGAAAATCCGGAAGAAAAACAGACATCATCATGGATGGAGGCTCACTTACCATCGAATGGGACGAAAAAACGGATCACGTATGGATGACGGGAGGAGCAGTCCGGGTGTTCGACGGAGAAAAGATAATTAGTGATTAATGGTTAGTGATTAGTGATTAACCCTATTCAGCATCCAGTGTAATCACTAATCACTAACCATTAATCACTAACCTAAATAACGCTTAAAACAACAAGAAAGTATGGCATTAGTAAACGAACATTTTTTGAAACTACCGGGAAGTTACTTATTTTCAGACATAGCTAAAAAGGTGAATACTTTCAGGATAACGCACCCTAAACAAGAGGTCATCCGCCTGGGTATCGGAGACGTTACCCGGCCACTGCCACCGGCTTGCATCGAAGCGATGCACAGGGCAGTGGATGAGATGACAAATGCCAGTACCTTCCACGGATACGGTCCCGAACAGGGATATGACTTTTTGATTGAAGCGATCATCAAACATGATTACGCTCCGAGAGGCATTCATTTTAGCCCTACGGAAGTATTCGTAAACGACGGAGCCAAAAGCGATACGGGCAACATAGGCGATATCCTCCGCCACGACAACAGCGTGGGAGTGACAGACCCCATCTACCCGGTATATATAGACAGCAACGTAATGTGTGGCCGTGCCGGAGTATTGGAAGAAGACGGCAAATGGAGCAACGTAACCTACATGCCCTGTACCGCCGAAAACAACTTTGTTCCCGAGATACCGGACAAGCGGATTGACATCGTCTACCTTTGCTACCCGAACAATCCGACGGGAACAACGCTGACCAAGTCACAACTGAAAAAATGGGTGGACTACGCACTTACCAACGACACTCTGATTCTGTTCGATGCCGCTTATGAGGCGTTTATACAGGAAGAAGACGTTCCCCACTCCATTTACGAAATAAAAGGTGCCAAGAAATGTGCCATAGAGTTCCGCAGCTTCTCGAAGACAGCCGGATTCACCGGAGTCCGTTGCGGATACACCGTAGTTCCGAAAGAGCTGACAGCCGCCACCCTGACCGGTGAACGCATTCCGTTGAACCGTCTTTGGAACCGCCGTCAATGCACCAAATTCAACGGTACCAGCTACATCACCCAACGGGCTGCCGAAGCTATCTACACCCCGGCAGGCAAGCAGCAGATAAAGGAAAACATCGACTACTATATGAACAACGCCCGAACCATGAAAGAGGGTCTGGAAGCAGCCGGACTGAAAGTGTATGGCGGCGTGAATGCTCCTTACATCTGGCTGAAAGCACCGAATGGCATCGGTTCCTGGCGCTTCTTCGAACAGATGTTATACGAAGCCAATGTAGTAGGAACACCCGGTGTAGGTTTCGGCCCCAGCGGAGAAGGCTACATCCGCCTGACCGCTTTCGGAAATCATGAAGATTGTGTGGAAGCCATGAGGAGAATCAAAAAATGGCTGGTATGAAAATGAAAAAAATAACAACTAAAATAAAACTATAGTTTCACCGGACTGATCATCCGCAATTTGTCTAAACTTAAAAGGTAAAATAGGTATGAAAATGAAAAGCGTAAAATTCCGAATGATAGCCATCGCGCTATTATCAGCAACAATGCCTTTCACGGCAAAGGCACAGGATAAAGTGGAGACCTCAGTCGGTGCAGATTTTGTAAGCAACTACATCTGGCGTGGAACAGACTGCGGTGGTGTAAGCATCCAGCCCAGCATGGGAGTCAGCTACAAGGGCTTGTCACTGACAGCTTGGGGCTCGGTAGGCATCGACAAGGAGGATGCCAGAGAGATCGACCTCACACTGGGTTACAATACAGGCGGTTTCAGCGTATCCGTTACAGATTACTGGTTCTCCTACCACAAAGAGGATGGCGGATATACGGGAGATTATTTCAAGTATGGCGCACATAGCACGGTACACATCTTCGAAGCCACTCTGGGATATGATTTCGGTCCGCTGGCACTGAGTTGGAACACTTACTTTGCCGGAGATGATTATACGAAGGAGAACGGTGACAGAGCTTATTCCACGTATGTAGGCATCAGCGCACCTTTTAAACTCGGCGGCCTGGACTGGTCGGCAGAAGTCGGTCTTACCCCATGGGAAGGTGCGTATGCCAACAAGTTCAACGTAACCAACCTCACACTGAAAGCAGAAAAAGAAATCAAATTCACAAATTCTTTTTCGCTGCCCACCTTTGCACAAGTGACGTTCAATCCACACACGCAGGGTGCATACTTCGTATTCGGAGTTAGTTTTTGAGAGAGAGTAAAAATAGGGAACGAGGGGACGAGGGAACAAGCAGACAAGGATAAGAAACGGACACCCCGAAAGGCCCTTGTCAACTCGTCAACTAAAAAACCTCGTCAACTAAAAAAAATCGTAAATGTATTAAGGTATGAAAAAGATTGAAGCAATTATCCGCAAGACAAAATTCGAGGATGTAAAGGACGCATTGCTCGAAGCGGACATCGAATGGTTCTCCTACTACGACGTCCGGGGAATAGGAAAATCCCGTCAGGCACGCATCTACCGCGGTGTAATGTACGACACCAGTTCCATTGAGCGTATCCTGATCTCTATCGTTGTACGCGACAAGAATGCCGAAAAGACCGTACAGGCCATCATCAGGTCCGCACAAACCGGAGAAATCGGCGACGGGCGTATCTTCATCATCCCCATAGAAGACGCTATCCGCATCCGCACCGCCGAACGTGGCGACATTGCCCTCTACAATGCCGAACAGGAAAGATAATCCTGGCAGCACTAAACCACAACTGTTAAGAGCATCCTCCAGAGAGCTGTAAGAGCTACTTAACAAAACAAAGAATACAAGTACAACTAAAAGCAAAAAGATTTTATGGATAAATATAGTAAACGCAGCATTGCCAGGCTGTGGATAGCCTTTGCTGTCCTTATGGCACTCTGCACAACAACAGAAACTTTTGCACAAACGTCCACAGCAACGGATAGTATATCAGCTACAACAACCGCAGTTACAGATATATTAGAAGAGACTACTGTAGAGTCATCAGCCCCTGACACTGTAGGAGAATTAGTAAACGGACTCAACACTGTATGGATGTTACTCGCCGCTATGCTGGTATTTTTCATGCAACCGGGCTTTGCACTGGTAGAAGCCGGCTTCACCCGGGTCAAGAATACTGCCAACATCCTGATGAAGAACTTTGTAGACTTCATGTTCGGTTCCCTGCTCTATTGGTTCATCGGTTTCGGACTGATGTTCGGTGTAGGTGGTTTCGTGGGAATGCCCCACTTCTTCGACCTCTCGTTCTATGACGGAGGAGGATTGCCAACAGAGGGTTTCCTGGTATTCCAAACTGTATTCTGTGCCACAGCAGCTACTATCGTATCAGGAGCCATGGCCGAACGTACCAAATTCTCCATGTATTTGGTTTACACCATCTTCATCAGCGTACTGATCTATCCGGTTTCCGGTCACTGGACCTGGGGCGGCGGCTGGTTGATGAACGGCGAAGAAGGTTCGTTCATGATGAATCTGTTCGGCACCACGTTTCACGACTTCGCAGGTTCCACCATTGTTCACTCTGTCGGTGGCTGGATTGCGCTGGTAGGTGCAGCCATCCTTGGCCCGCGCATCGGTAAATACGGTAAAGATGGTAAGTCCAGAGCTATTCCGGGGCACAACCTCACCATCGCGGCGCTGGGTGTATTCATTTTATGGTTCGGCTGGTTCGGGTTTAACCCCGGCTCACAGTTGGCCGCAGCCTCTACGGACGATGCAATGGCTATTTCACACGTCTTCCTCACCACGAATCTTGCAGCTTGTGCCGGAGGTTTCTTCGCACTGGCAATCAGTTGGTTAAAATTCAGCAAACCATCTTTATCCCTGACTCTGAATGGTGTTCTGGCAGGTTTGGTAGGCATCACGGCAGGCTGTGATATGGTTTCTCCGCTGGGTGCTGTCATCATCGGTACAATCTGTGGCATCCTGATGATATTCTCTGTAGAGTTCATCGATAAAGTGCTGAAGATTGACGATCCCGTTGGTGCAAGTTCCGTACACGGTGTCTGCGGTTTTACGGGTACCATTCTCACAGGTTTCTTATCTACCAGCGAAGGACTCTTTTATGGTGCAGGCTGGGGATTCCTCGGAGCACAAGTATTTGGTGCTCTCACAGTAGGTGCATGGGCAGCCGGCATGGGATTCCTCGTCTTCAAAGGACTCAATAGGATACACGGTCTCCGCGTTTCAAAACGTGTTGAAGAAGAAGGGCTCGATATCTACGAGCATGGTGAATCAGCGTATAACGGATAAAGAAAAAAGTTTTTTTACTCTAACAAATAGTTTTTATAAACCAACAATTACAAGGTATGTCTAAATTGAGATTCAGAGTCGTAGAAACGGCGTTTAAAAAGAAACCCGTTGCAGTGGCAGCCCCCGCGGAACGTCCGTCGGAATATTATGCCAAGTATGTGTTCAACAAGGAGAAGATGTTCAGGTATCTGCCGAGCAAGGTATATGCCAAACTGATTGACGTGATCGACAATGGTGCTCCGCTGGATCGCAGCATTGCTGATGAAGTGGCAGCCGGTATGAAGAAATGGGCACTCGAAATGGGTGTTACCCACTATACCCACTGGTTCCACCCATTGACTGAGGGTACAGCCGAGAAGCATGACGCTTTCATCGAGCATGATGGCAAAGGCGGTGTGATGGAAGAATTCACAGGTAAACTGCTCGTTCAGCAGGAACCGGATGCATCCAGCTTCCCTAACGGTGGTATCCGCAATACGTTCGAGGCACGCGGTTACAGTGCATGGGACCCCTCTTCTCCGGCTTTCATCGTCGATGATACGCTCTGTATACCGACCATTTTCATTGCATACACCGGTGAGTCACTGGACTACAAAGCTCCGTTGCTGAAAGCCCTGCGTGCCGTAGACAAAGCTGCCGTAGACGTATGCCGTTACTTCAATCCGGAAGTGAAGAAGGTAGTTGCCTACTTGGGTTGGGAACAGGAATATTTCCTGATCGACGAAGGTCTGTATGCCGCACGTCCCGACTTGCTGATGACAGGCCGCACGCTGATGGGACACGACAGTGCCAAGAACCAACAGTTGGAAGACCACTATTTCGGTGCCATCCCTACCCGCGTGGCAGCTTTCATGAAGGAATTGGAAATCGAAGCATTGAAGCTCGGTATCCCCGTTAAAACGCGTCACAATGAGGTAGCCCCCAACCAGTTCGAACTGGCTCCCATCTTCGAAGAATGTAACCTGGCTGTAGACCATAACATGCTCGTCATGGCACTGATGCGTAAAGTAGCCCGTAACCACGGCTTTCGCGTACTGCTGCACGAAAAGCCTTTCAAAGGCGTCAACGGTAGCGGTAAGCACAACAACTGGTCGTTGGGTACGGATACAGGCATCGGACTGATGGGACCGGGTAAATTACCCGAAGAAAACCTGCGCTTCATCACTTTCGTAGTGAATACCCTGATGGCAGTCTACAAGCACAATGGATTGTTGAAAGCCGCTATTTCCAGTGCCACGAACGCACACCGCCTGGGTGCCAACGAAGCACCTCCCGCAATCATTTCCAGCTTCCTGGGCAAACAGTTGTCGCAGGTATTGGAACACATTGAAGAGAGTACAAAGGATGATCTCGTAAGCCTTAGCGGCAAGCAAGGCATGAAACTGGATATTCCGCAGATTCCGGAATTGTTGATTGACAATACCGACCGTAACCGCACCAGTCCGTTCGCCTTCACCGGAAACCGTTTTGAGTTCCGCGCCGTAGGTTCGGAAGCAAACTGTGCCTGTGCCATGATTGCCCTGAACGCCGCCGTAGCCGAGCAACTGGTAGAATTCAAAAAAGATGTGGACGAACTCATCGAAAGGGGTGAACCGAAGATTTCGGCTATCCTTGAGGTTATCCGCAAATACATCAAGATTTGTAAGCCCATCCATTTCGATGGCAACGGCTACAGTGACGAATGGAAAGAAGAAGCCAAGAAACGCGGCCTGGATTGCGAAACCAGTGTGCCTCTCATCTTCGACAGCTATCTGAAGCCGGAAAGTATCCGCATGTTCGAAAATACCGGTGTACTGACTCAGAAAGAACTGGAAGCCCGCAACGAAGTGAAATGGGAAACTTACACTAAGAAAATCCAAATTGAAGCTCGTGTATTAGGTGATTTGGCCATGAACCACATCATCCCGGTAGCCACGCAGTATCAAACGGATCTCATTGATAACGTTTACAAGATGAAGGAGCTGTTCCCAGGCGACAAAGCTGCAAAACTGTCTGCCAAGAACCTTGAACTCATCGAAGAGATTGCCGACCGCACCGCTTTCATCAAAGAGCATGTAGATGCCATGATCGAAGCCCGCAAAGTGGCCAACAAGATCGAAAGTGAACGCGAGAAAGCCATTGCCTACCACGACACCATCGTACCGGCAATGGAAGAGATCCGTTATCATATCGACAAGTTGGAACTGATTGTCGACAACCAGATGTGGACGCTGCCAAAATACAGGGAACTCTTGTTTATAAGATAAGTGAAGAGAAGTGATTAACGTTTAGTGATTAGTGATTAGCAAAATGCCGCATACAGCGCAGCCACTAATCACTCATCACTAAACACTAATCACTATTTGAAATTATTCTATTTCTTTTGTTGGTTGTTTTAAGTTTGCAGGGGGAGAGGTGCCGGGAGGTAGTTCTCTCTCTTTTTTTGAAAACTAAAATATCATCGTAATTTATTTTCCAGCATATCACTTTTTCGTACCTTTGTCAATATTTACAAAACCAGATGATAAATTAAAAACGATTCATTATGAAGAACATGCACATTCGCTATGCAGCACTCCTACTCTTTGTTTTGCTGTCAGCATCGGCCTCTTCTTTCGCACAGACCGTTCTGGAGCAAAAAATCAGCGCGATTTCCGCCATTAAAGAAATCCGCCCACTGGAAACTTCTGAGTTTTCAGAGAAATACGTGACCTATTTTACCCAACCGCTGGATCACCGCCATCCGGAGAAAGGCAGCTTTCGCCAACGCGTTATCGTTTCTCATGTCGGCTTCGACCGCCCCACAGTGATCGTTACCGAAGGCTATGGCGCCGCTTACGCCCTCCGTTCCCAATATCGTGAAGAGCTTTCAAAACTTCTCAATGCCAATATGATATTCGTGGAATATCGCTACTTCCTTGAGTCTACCCCCGAACCCAAAGACTGGCAATACCTGACGGCCGAGAACTCTGCAGACGACTTACATGCCATCACCACCGCATTCAAAAACATCTATCCGGGCAAATGGATTGCCACCGGCATCAGTAAAGGAGGACAGACTACCCTTCTTTACCGCACTTTCTATCCGGATGATGTAGATATTTCCGTTCCTTACGTAGCTCCGCTTTGTTATGGAGTAGAAGATGGACGTCATGAGCCTTTCCTGCATAAAGTTTCAACATCGGAAAACCGCAAGAAAATTGAAGATTTCCAATTGGAAGCTTTGAAACGGAAAGCAACTTTACTTCCCCGTTTTGAAAAGTATTGCACTGAAAAGAATTATTCATTCCGTGCACCGATTGAAGAGATTTACGATTACTCGGTATTGGAATATTCTTTCGCTTTGTGGCAGTGGGGTACTCCTATCAGCTCCATACCCGCTACTACAGCCTCTGATGATGAAATTTTCTCTCATCTGCTTGCCATCAGTGAGCCGGGATATTTCACCGCCGACAGTCCCAATGCTTCTTTCTTCGTACAAGCTGCCCGTGAATTGGGATACTATGGTTATGACGTCCAACCGTTCAAGCAGTATCTCTCCATCCAGTCCAGTGAGGGCTACCTGCACCGTCTGATGCTTCCCGAAGAGTTGAAAGATATGCCCTTTGACAAAACTTTAAGCAAGAAAATAACCAAGTTTCTAAAGAAACAGGACCCGAAGATGATCTTCATTTACGGTCAGAATGACCCATGGACAGCCGCAGGCGTCACCTGGCTGAAAAACAAGAAGAATATTCATGTATTTATCCAACCGAATGGCAGCCATCTGGCACGTATCAACACATTGCCCGAAGCCGAAAAGGCAAAAGTTATGGAGTTAATAAACGAATGGTTGAAATAATAAAAAAACGGATGGTCTGTTGGTTGTGAACAGACCATCCGTTTCTACTCGACAGATCGTCTGTTTTAGCTCAACAGACGATCTGTTTTTTTATTCTATAATTTCCGCATCCTCAATATTATCTACAGCCTTTGAAGAAGCTCCCGGCGTACCTGGTGCCTTCGGCCGTTTGCGAGTGAATGTGAACCAATTTATCAATTCGGAAACTGCATACACTATGCTGGTGATACCGATAATGATAAATGCCGTGGAACGTACCCCCGTCGGATTGAACAAGGCAACCAGCCCTGCTATCAGAATGAGCACCGGAATGATATAAAATCCCACACGAACCGGCATCCAACGACGGGCTGCAGAAAGCGATGCAATCTGTTGCACACCACCCAGTACAAGGATGAATCCCAATACAAACGTCAGCAAGTCCGCAAAGAAACCGGGCATAATGATCAGCCACAGCCCAAACAGCAGGCTACCGATTCCTTCGATAGGAAGGCGACGTCTCTCTTCGGCACTCATGGCAAAATACCCGATGATACTTAATAATGCCGGTATCAGAAACACAACACCGATCGTTATTACAAAATAGTCTCCGGCCTCATTGGGAAACATCACCAATACCAAACCGATTATCAGCGCACATATCGTACGCAAAAATGAGTTACTTATTCCTTTCATGAGCTTATGATTTTTTGCGAAGATACATTTTTATCCGCACAACTCCGCAAGAAAGTCACGAAAAATCAATTAACGTTCAGCCAAGCATTCATATCTTCGGCCACCAATAGCCAATAAAGTAACAAGAGAATAGCAATCGATACGCCAATGGCAACTAAATGTTTTCGCTTCATAGTTCATCCTTTCTTTTTTATTGTGAATAATAGTTGTTCTGAATACCCCTATAGAACAACTTTATAAGAAAAATGTTCTTTGAAAGAAAAAAAGCAAGAAATTCTTTGGTAATTAAAACAAAGTGCTTACATTTGCCCCCAGCTAAAACAAAAAGACAATGAAAACAATGCTCATAAATACATATTGGTGGTGGCGCCCGTTACAACTCCGACAGTCGTAAGGGAGCAGCGCTCGTATGTATATATGTGAACATAATATAGATTAAGAAAGAGCCCTGTCGCAACCTGCGACAGGGCTCTTTTCTTTTATCCGGTTTTGAAATAAACAGTAAATCGTAAACAATTAAATAAAAAATAGGATTATGAGTTTTTTAGTAAATCAAGATGGTTATTACGGAGAATTCGGTGGAGCATATGTTCCCGAAATACTCCACAAGTGTGTGGAAGAGTTGCAGAACACCTATCTCAAAGTACTGCAAAGCGAAGATTTCAAGCAAGAGTTCGACCAACTGCTGCGTGACTACGTAGGACGTCCTTCCCCACTCTACTATGCCCGCCGGCTTTCCGAAAAGTATGGCTGCAAGCTCTACCTCAAACGTGAAGACCTGAACCATACAGGAGCTCACAAGATTAACAACACTATCGGACAGATTCTTCTGGCACGCCGCATGGGCAAGCATCGCATCATCGCCGAAACCGGTGCCGGACAACACGGCGTAGCTACTGCCACCGTATGTGCCTTGATGAACATGGAATGCATCGTCTACATGGGAAAAACGGATGTAGAACGCCAGCATGTCAATGTAGAAAAAATGAAGATGCTGGGTGCAACCGTCATCCCCGTCACTTCCGGAAATATGACGCTGAAAGATGCTACCAACGAGGCAATCCGCGACTGGTGTTGTCATCCTGCCGATACCTACTACATCATCGGTTCCACAGTCGGTCCTCATCCTTATCCCGACATGGTGGCTCGCCTGCAATCCGTCATCAGCGAGGAAATCAAAAAGCAACTCATTGAGAAAGAAGGCCGTGACTGCCCCGACTATCTTATCGCTTGTGTAGGTGGTGGTAGCAATGCCGCCGGAACCATTTACCATTACATCGACGATAGCCGCGTGCAGATCGTCCTCGCCGAAGCCGGTGGTAAAGGAATAGATACAGGTATGACTGCCGCTACCATCGCCCTCGGACAGATGGGAATCATTCACGGTGCACGCACTTACGTCATTCAGAACGAAGACGGCCAGATCGAAGAGCCCTACTCTATCTCTGCCGGACTGGATTACCCGGGTATCGGCCCCATGCATGCCAATCTGGCTGCACAAAAACGTGCCATCGTACTTGCTGTTAATGATGATGAAGCCATCCGCGCCGCCTACGAACTGACGAAACTGGAAGGTATCATCCCCGCCCTGGAAAGTGCCCATGCCCTCGGTGCCCTCGAAAAGCTGAACTTCAAACCCGATGATGTTGTTGTACTGACCGTTTCGGGACGTGGAGACAAGGATATAGAAACTTATTTAACGTTTAGTGTTGAGTGATTAGTGATTAACACTAAGATCATCGGTGCCACTAATCATTAATCATTAAAAACTAATCACTAAAGAAAATGAATACATATAATTATCAAACCCACAGTCGTACTATTCTTGGGGACTTGCACACTCCTGTAAGTACCTATCTTAAAGTCCGCGACGTCTTTCCCCAAAGTGCACTCATGGAAAGCTCCGACTATCACGGCAGTGAAAACAACCGTTCATTTATCGGACTCTGTCCATTGGCAAGCGTCAGCATCGACCACGGAACAGCTATCTTCCGCCTGCCCGACGGCACTCGCGAAGAACGTCCCATCACACCGGAATATCCTGTAGAAAAAGCTTTAGAGGATTTCCTCGGCCGCTTCCATGTGGAAGGCGAATATGCCAATTACTGCGGTCTTTATGGCTACACCTCTTTCAATGCCGTACGCTATTTTGAAAATATTCCCGTAAAAGATAGCCGCGAAGCCACCAACGACGCACCGGATATGCTCTACATCTTGTATCAATACCTCATTGTCTTCAACGACTTTAAGAACGAAATGGTACTTCTTGAAATGCTTGCCCCCGGTGAAGAAAGTGAACTGGATACGGTGCAGAAAGCCATCAATAACCGCAATTACACCGCCTACGATTTCCGTGCCGTTGGTGAAACCACTTCCCCACTGACCGACGAACAGCATAAAGCAAATATCCGTCAGGGAATTGCCCACTGCCTGCGTGGGGATGTGTTCCAGATTGTTCTCTCCCGCCGTTTCGAACAACGTTTCGTAGGCGATGACTTCAAACTTTATCGTGCCTTGCGCAGCATCAACCCCTCTCCTTATCTGTTCTATTTCGATTTCGGAGGTTTCCGCATCTTCGGTTCATCACCCGAGACGCACTGCCGCATCGAAGGCCGCCACGCCTACATCGACCCCATCGCCGGTACTACCAAGCGCACCGGAGATCCCGAACAGGATGCGCTGAACGCCCAATACCTGCATGATGACCCCAAAGAGAATGCAGAGCATGTCATGCTGGTCGATCTCGCCCGTAACGATCTTTCCCGCAACTGCCACGATGTAAAAGTGGATTTCTACAAGGAAATGCAGTATTACAGTCATGTTATCCACCTGGTAAGCCGCGTCAGCGGTACGCTGAACGAAGATGCCCGCCCTATCAAAGCATTCATCGACACCTTCCCGGCAGGCACTCTGAGCGGTGCACCCAAGGTACGTGCCATGCAACTCATCAGCGAACTGGAACCGCACAATCGCGGCGCTTACGGCGGTTGCATCGGCTTCATCGGACTGAACGGCTCACTGAACCAGGCCATTACCATCCGTACTTTCGTCAGTCGCAACGGTGTACTTTGGTTTCAGGCAGGCGGCGGCATCGTAGCCAAGAGTAATGAAGAATACGAGTTGCAAGAGGTGAACAACAAACTGGGAGCACTGAAAAAGGCAATCGTAATGGCGGAGAAAATGTAAATTGTACTTTGAAAATTGTAAATTGTAAATGAAATTATGAAAACAGTAATCATAGACAACTACGACTCTTTCACCTACAACCTTGCCCATCTGGTAAAAGAACTCGGCGCAGAAGTAGATGTGCTGCGCAATGATAAATTTGAGCTTGAGGAATTGGAGAAATATGATAAGATCATCCTTTCACCCGGCCCCGGCATTCCCGAGGAGGCAGGCTTACTATTAGAGGTTATCCGCACTTACGCAGGACGGAAACCCATACTTGGCGTCTGCCTGGGTGAACAGGCCATCGGACAAGCATTCGGCGGGAAGCTCACCAATCTGAGTGAAGTCTTTCACGGCATACAAACGAATATAGTGATTAGGGATGAAGGATTAGTGATTAGCGATGAGCTACTAATCACTCATCACTCATCACTCATCACTGATTACATTTTCTCCGGTCTTCCTACTGAAATACCAGTTGGCCGTTATCACTCCTGGGTAGTGGATACGGACGGATTTCCCGAAGAATTGGTTATCACCGCCATCAGCTCCGAAGGTCAAATCATGGCACTGAAACATCGGGAATACGATGTTCACGGCATCCAATTTCACCCGGAATCGGTATTGACTCCCGATGGAAAACAGATTGTAGGCAACTGGCTGAAAGGCGTCTGAAATGCCACATCTCATGAGGCTAAATGCCACACTTCACAGGTCGGAATGCCACACCTCATGACCGTTAACATGTGGCATTTCAAACACTAAAGTGAGGCATTCCGAACACAACAGAATTTTCAATCGTAAATTGTAAATCGTCTAATCGTAAATAAGAAAATGAAAGATATATTAACCCGTCTCTTCAACCACGAAGAGCTTACTTCGGCAGAAACCAAGCAAATTCTCCTGAACATCACCCGGGAAGCTTATCCCGAAGCACAGATTTCCGCATTACTCACTGTATTTCAGATGCGTAGCATCACAGTAGATGAACTAATCGGCTTTCGCGAAGCCCTTATGGAGACTCGTATCCCTATCGACTTCGCGCCTTATCGGCCTATCGATATCGTAGGTACGGGAGGTGATGGAAAGAACACGTTCAACATTTCCACTTGTGCCTGTTTTGTGGTGGCCGGAGCCGGTTACAAAGTTGCCAAACACGGCAATTATGGTGCCACTTCCGTCAGTGGGGCAAGCAATGTCATGGAGCAACACGGCATCCGCTTCACCAATGATCCCGACAAGTTGAAACGCAGCATGGACGAGTGTAACATCGCCTACCTGCACGCCCAACTTTTCAATCCGGCAATGAAGTTCGTCGGCCCTGTGCGCAAGGCATTGGGAGTACGTACACTGTTCAACCTTCTTGGCCCGCTTGTCAATCCCTGCAAGCCTACTTACCAGTTGCTCGGTGTGGCCGATCTTGCGCAGATGCGACTCTATACAAATGTTTTTTACAAACTCGGTATCGATTTTGCAGTAGTCAACAGTCTCGATAGCTACGACGAAATCTCCCTCACGGACGAATTCAAAGTTATGACGCGCAATTACGAACGGATTTACCGTCCGCAAGCGCTGGGTTTCAATGCCGCGCGACCCGAAGAGCTCTTCGGCGGAGCCTGCAAAGAGGATGCCGCCCGCATCTTTGATAACATCCTTAATAACCGTGCCACACGTGCCCAAACACAATGTGTCATTGTCAACGCCGCCTTCGCCATCCAGGTGATGGAACCTGAAAAGGAAATCGAAGAATGCATTGCCATCGCTCGCCAATCGCTGGAAAGTGGACGGGCGCTGGAGACGTTGAAGAAGTTTATAGAAATCAATCAGTAAGAATCCATAAATTCCAATTTATGAAAGATATTTTATCCGAAATCATCGCCCACAAGCGGATTGAGATAGAGCAGCAAAAACAAGCAGTCTCCCTCAGTCAATTGCAAGAGCAAGCTGCTGCCATGATGCAGGAAGCTGTCGGAACCGGAGCTTCCGGCACAACGCCCGTCCGCAGCATGAAGCATGCACTCGCAAACTCTTCATCCGGCATCATTGCCGAGTTCAAACGCCGTTCCCCTTCCAAGGGCTGGATCAAGGAAAGCGCACAGGCCGATCTCATTCCACCTGCTTATGAAACAGCCGGAGCTTCCGCCCTCTCCATCCTCACGGATGAAAAGTTCTTCGGCGGAACTCTGCGTGACATCCGTACAGCACGCCCTTTAGTCAACATCCCGATCCTGCGTAAGGACTTCATCATCGACAAGTATCAGCTTCTGCAAGCCCGCATTGTGGGTGCCGATGCGGTGCTGCTCATTGCCGCCTGCCTCACACCTGATGAGTGTCACACACTCACTATGCAGGCACACGAACTTGGGCTTGAAGTTCTGCTCGAAGTACACAGTACCTCCGAACTCTCCTATATATATAAGGAGACGGATATGGTCGGCGTCAACAACCGTAATCTGGGCAGCTTCGTCACCAACATAGAAAACTCTTTCCGCATTGCAGAAGAGTTAAAAAATGCTGTTGCTGAAATTGATTTTCAGACGCCTCCGCTGCTCGTTTCCGAAAGTGGTATTTCGCACCCTGAAACCATCCGTGAACTACGCTCGACAGGCTTCCGTGGTTTCCTTATGGGAGAGACATTCATGCGTACAGACGATCCCGGGAGCACATTGGAAGAACTCATTCACGGCGTATGAATTTGGAAATTCACACATAATTTCATATATTCGTGATTTTTAAGCAAAGTGTTTTCAATAGTAAATTGTAAATCGTCCAATCGTACATATTATCATGAATACAATGATCAAAGTATGCGGAATGACCGATGCAGACAATATCCGCGATGTAGAAGTATTAGGTGTAGATATGATCGGTTTTATCTTCTACCCCAAATCCCCCAGATACCTGTACCAGATACCCAGGTACCTGCCTACGCTTGCCAAACGTGTCGGTGTTTTTGTCAACGAAACCAAAGAAAACATCCTTATGTATGTCGACCGTTTCGGTCTGAACTACGTCCAGCTGCACGGTGACGAATCACCCGAATATTGCCGTACCCTTCATTCACAGGGTATCCGGATCATCAAAGCGTTTTCCATCGCTTTGCCCAAGGATCTTCTTGCCATTTTCAATTATGAAGGTTTCTGCGACTACTATCTGTTCGATACGCGTACCGTCCACTATGGTGGTTCCGGACAGCAGTTCGACTGGAGCATTCTGCAACGTTACACTGGCAGTACCCCCTTCCTGCTTAGTGGTGGCATCAATTCTTACAGTGTCAAAGCTCTGAAAGAATTCCACCATCCCCGCCTTGCCGGTATCGATATCAACAGTCGCTTCGAAACATCTCCGGGCATCAAGGATGTGGAACGGATCGAACGTTTTCTCAAAGAATTAAGAACGAATTAAATTTAGAATAACATCATGAATCGTATAAATCAACTTTTTCAGGACAGCCCTAAAAACTTGCTGTCCATCTACTTCTGTGCCGGTTGCCCAACTCTGGAAGGTACTGCCAACGTCATCCGTACCCTCGAACGCAATGGGGTCCATTCGATTGAAATCGGTATTCCCTTCAGTGACCCGATGGCTGACGGCATCGTTATTCAGGAAGCTGCTACCCGTGCTCTTCGCAATGGTATGTCACTGCGTATTTTGTTTGAGCAGCTCCGCGATATCCGTAGCGATGTCCGTATTCCTCTCATTCTGATGGGCTATCTCAACCCTATCATGAAATTCGGGTTCGAGGCTTTCTGTCAGAAATGCGTAGAATGTGGTATCGACGGCGTTATTATTCCTGATCTTCCTTTCAAGGATTACGAAGAAACATATAAACCTATTGCCGACCGTTACGATATCCGTGTCATTATGCTCATCACCCCCGAAACCAGCGAGGCTCGTGTCCGTGAAATCGACGAACATACTGACGGTTTCATCTATATGGTATCCAGCGCTGCTACTACCGGTGCCCAGAAAGATTTCGATAGCCAGAAGCAAGCTTATTTCAAAAAGATACAGGATATGCACCTGCGCAATCCCCGCATGGTTGGCTTCGGCATCAGTAACAAACAGACATTTGACGCCGCTTGTGCCAACTCTTCCGGCGCTATCATCGGTAGCCGATTCGTCACCCTGCTGAATGAAGCTGAAGGAGATGCGGAAAAGGCGATCACACAGTTGAAAGAAGGGCTGAAGAAGTGATTAGGGAGGAGTGATTAGTGATAAGTAAATGACATAATAATGGCAAAATAGTACTTATCACTAATCACTTACCGCTAATCACTGTTTTTTTCTTATCTTTGCACTCAGAATAATCAAAACCCGATTATGTTTATGAAGATCGACTACCCATCTGTGTTACTGATATATACTGGCGGAACCATCGGTATGATAGAAAACCCGGAGACAGGTGCGCTTGAAAATTTCAACTTCGATCATCTTCTCAAACATGTTCCCGAACTGAAACGTTTCAATTATCGCATCTCTTCCTACCAGTTTGATCCGCCTATTGACTCTTCTGACATGGAACCTTCGCTTTGGGCAAAAATCGTAAAGATTATCAACTACAATTATGATTACTTCGACGGCTTTGTCATCCTTCATGGAACAGATACCATGTCTTATACGGCCTCTGCCCTCAGTTTCATGCTCGAGAACCTGGCTAAACCCGTCATTCTCACAGGCTCTCAGCTCCCTATCGGCACTTTGCGTACAGACGGAAAGGAAAATCTGATTACCGCTATTGAGATAGCTGCTGCAAAAAATCCCGATGGTGCTCCTATCATTCCCGAAGTGTGTATATTTTTCGAGAATGAATTGATGCGCGGCAATCGCACCACAAAGATTAATGCCGAAAACTTTAACGCATTCCGTTCATTCAATTATCCCTCACTGGCTCATGCAGGCATCCACATCAAGTACGATGCACATATCATCCGCCGTCCTGATCCGACACGCCCCATGAAGCCCCATTATCTGTTTGATACCAACGTAGTTATGCTTACCCTCTTTCCTGGCATTCAGGAAAGTATCATCAACTCAGTTCTCCACGTCCCCGGTCTGAAAGCAGTCGTACTCAAAACCTTCGGTTCCGGTAATGCCCCTCAGAAGGAATGGTTCATCCAGCAACTCAAAGATGCTACCGAGCGCGGTATCATTATTGTAAATATTACCCAATGCCAACGTGGCATCGTTGAAATGGGACGTTACGAGACCGGTCTGAAACTTCTCCAGGCAGGCGTTATCAGTGGCTACGACAGCACCCCCGAATGCGCAGTCACCAAACTTATGTTCCTTCTCGGCCATGGTCTCAGCCAAGCAGAAATTCGTTACCGCATGAACTCCGACCTTGCGGGAGAAATCACCAAAGCATAAGCCATAGCCAGACGGCCTTAAAGGCTAAAAAAATCAACTTTCCCCTTCTTTCCAAAATTCCGATAACTATAAAACTATTAAAGTTAAAAGGAAAAATGAGCAATTAGCTGTTACATAGGCTGAAATGTTCACTAAACACATTTTAAGTAAAACGCGATCAAATTTGTTAAAAGACATAATTTGCAACTAAAACTTGAATAATTTATTTATCTTTGAACCACAAAAGCGAACCAATATAATATTTAAATAAAAAAAGTATGAAAATTTTAAAACGCTATTACGCAATTATTGCCCTCGTAGCCCCCTTATTATTAGCGGCTTGCGCGGACAATGATGTGTATAACCCCGACAAGGTACGCCCTGTACCCCCCGTTGAGAATCCTTTGGGAGAGGACTTTGTGGCTCCAACTGGTTTCGACTGGTCAATGATTACTACTGTCAAGTTGAACATCGAAGTCAAAGATGAGTTCAACGGAATGTACAACTATTTGGCAGAAGTTTTCACTACTAATCCGCTGACCGATGCAACTGCAACTCCTATTGCTGCAGACTACGCAAAGGCTGGAAAGAATTATGTTGTAGAAATTAGTATTCCTAAATCTACTGAACACTTGTATATTCGTCAAACAGACCCTAAACAACGTAAGACGGTTTATCAATACGATATACCCGAAAATGGAAGTACATTGAATTGCAAGTTGTACTATACAACAACAGGATCTCGTGCCCTGGGCGTTATAGGTACTATGGGTTGGAGTAAAATCACAGTAGGAGAATATAATGAAGAACAGGAAACCGACATTAGTGGTTTGGTTGAAAATCCAGTGTTTGAAAATTACAGTGACACTCAATTAAAAAATGGTTCTGTTTACGTTATTAAACAGGGAGAAACCTTTAATGGCTTACTTACCACAAAAGACAATAACCAAGCTACGGTTATCGTTAAAGGAACGTGGAACCTAACTTCTGACAAAGAAGTACAGGGCTTAGATATATACATAACAGATGGTGGTAAACTTTCCGGCTCCCCTATTATAGGCAAAAACAGCACTTTAGAGATACAGAAGAGCAGTTCAGTCGACTCAGAAAACTTTACTACCAAAGTATTTGTTCCAGTCAAGAACTTCGGAACTTTAAAGGTTAGCGGAAGCACGAAGTTTAATACCAATTCAACTCTCTACAATGCAAGGAATGCAGCAGTAGAAGTTGCAGATTTTGACTTCGGACAAGCAAGAATTGAAGTTACTAATTACGGATCTTTCTCGGTACGGAATGTTCTAAGAAATAATTCCGGAGTGATATATAATGCAGAAGGTGCAACATTCAATATTGCCGAATATATCAAAATTACGTCTACTATGGTCTTAAATCATGGTAAATTGGATGTTGGTGGTACTATTGAGACGAACAATAATATGAGTGCAATTATTGCAAATTACAGCACTGGTACAATCACTGCTGACAAGATTGAAGGTGGCGGACTTGTTATTAATGACAACCTAATTGAAGTTAATACATATATCACTGACAAGTATAACACATCCGAACTCTATAACAATTGTACCTTCATCGTTAAGTCAACTTTAACCATCGCTAATATAGTAATGGACAGTGGTTCCCTCACAGGCGGAAGGATTAGTGATAAGGAATGGAAACCCATACCTACTGTAAACATCCTCAATAATACAAAACAAGAACTTTTCAACGGTTCTATGATTAAAGCTACAGACTTTACCTCTGGCGATCCATGTACTATCGTGGGTAGCACTACAGAAGAAGCCTCTATGATTCAAACTCAAAAGTTTGTATATAAAGGCACTGTCACTATGCAAAAGAACTTAATTCTTGACAGAGAAAGCGAATACTACAAAGAAACTCCTTTATCTGAAGTTAAGAATCCTTGGATGGTTAAGAAAGATGCTTCAGTAGTTACCACAGCATATGGCGAAGCACCTAAAGCTATCCAAAACTGTAGCGGAACTGTTTATCCTGGTAATGAAGGTGATCCCGACCCGGAAGATCCCGAAAAACCGGATGTAGAGGATAAAACCATTTATACTTACGCTTTCGAAGACCAATGGCCTGCTTATGGTGACTTCGACATGAATGACATTGTTGTTACTATCAATAAGATGACCATTACCGATAGCAAGAAGTTAACCATCCAAGGAAACATACGTGCCGTTGGTTCCAGTCGTAAGACTGGTGTAGGAATCCAGTTCCTGAATGTAAGCAGCAGTGGAGCAACTTTAAGTGGAAAGGTACAAAGCGGAACTCCGGTTTTTGAAAGTGGACAAAGCAATCCGGTTGTAATCCTCAGTACTAATGCACATAAGTATTGCAATTCTTCTATTGCAGATGATGACTTTACATTCTATTGCACGGATCCAACTGCTGGAAGTACATACAATTCCGGAGATGGAGCTGCGTTCGAAATCGCAATGACCTTCTCTACCACTGAAGAAGCAAAGAAAGCTATGAACGTCACGAACCTGGATGTATTCATTATCAGCAAGGAAGCTCAAGGCAATGTAGGACGTACGGAAATACATATGGCTAACTATGCTCCTACCAATTTAGCTACTACAGCTTTATTTGGAATGGGTAATGACGCTTCTGCACACAATAGTATGCTTAATGTCGGCCAAAAAGGCTACTATATTAGTACTGAGGGTTTGGCATGGGGTATTTGTATTCCTGGTACAGAAGTGTGGAAATGGCCCAAAGAATATAAGATAATCACAGCTGTTTATCCCGGATTCAAAAACTGGGTAATCAATGGTGGACAAGCGGAAGATTTAGGTTGGATCTCTAACCACACCAGCGATATCTTTGTAAAACCTTGATAAGTGAACATCAAAACAACTTTTATCTTAAAGCCGGAAGTGTACTTCCGGCTTTTTTATCACAATCACTAAGAAAACAATATTCTTTTCACAAAAAAGACTAAAAAGCCATAAAAGTTAAATATTCTATTTATCTTTGTTGCGTAAAAGAGCCAACCGATATTACACGATTAAAAATTATAGTTATGAGAATAAGAAAACACGATTATTTAGTTATCGCCCTTGCAGCCCCCCTATTTTTAGCAGCTTGCGCGGACAAAGATGTGTACAACCCGGACAAGGTTCGCCCTATAGCCCCTGTTGAGAATCCCTTAGGAAAAGATTTTGTAGCCCCCGACGGCTTTAACTGGTCAATGATTACCACTGTCAAAGTGAACATTGAAGTCAAAGATGAATTCAACGGACAGTACAATTATCTGATAGAAGTATTTACTTCCAATCCATTGTCAGACAAAACAGCAACGCCACTTGCTGCTGGATATGCAAAACATGGAAGTAATTATGTAACAGAAATCAATATCCCCAAAGCTACTGAACATTTATTCATCCGACAGACAGATCCCAAACAATTCAAAGAAGTATATGAATTTGCAATTCCGGAAAATGGAGATAAATTAAATTGCCAGTTATACTATACAGAAAATGAGACTGCAAGAACGAGCACACGTGCAAAAGATGAGACTGGCACTTCCGGCTGGGATTTAATTACAGACCCTGGTTACGTGGAAGAAAAAATTGATATTCCAGATGATGCAACATCTATCAGCGGTGACAAACCAAACGGATGGACTAGCGGAAAAGTTTTCGTAATTGAAAAAGGTAAAACCTATAAAAAAAGTTTTTTCACCGATAATCTTTCCACTTTATATGTAGCCGGTACATGGGCACCCGAAAATGTTAACATGCAAAAAGTAAATATCATTGTTTTAAAAGGTGGCAACATCACATCAACCGGAGATTTTCATGTAGCCGATAACTCTTCCCTTACCATTCAAAGTGGTGCCAATGCAGAATTTAATATTTTCGGCACAACAACCAACATAGTTATAAAAAACTTTGGCACATTCAAAGCAAAAAATATTATTAGAAGCAACGGTCACGGATTCAATTCCGGCTCCAAACTTTATAATGGTGAAAACGCCCTGTTTATCGTAGAGGAGTATTTTAAATTAACCGACAGTGACATTTACAATCATGGAAAAATTGAAATAACCGGCGTAAATGGAATTTTAGAAGCAAACAGCAATGGAGGAACTATTGCCAACTACGCTCAGGCCAGCATCAAAACCCCTTCCTTACTCCATTTTGGACGTATTGTTAATAGCGGCACTATAGATACTAACATCTGCCAGAATGAATCTGGAGGTAGCCTCTATAATAACTGCTTATTGATTGCCAGAAATAAGTTTCAGTTCACTACAATAGAATTAGACCACGGTTCTATCACAGGAGAGCAAAATGAGAAAGGTCAATGGTTACCTGTCAACGAGTTCAAAATAGGACAGCCAACCAATCTTACAATGAAAAATGGTTCCATCATTAAAGCCAAATCTTTTTGGATAGCCAATTCCATCAATCATATTACAGGAACTGGAGACATATCAATGATAAAAATAGAAGAACTCCGACTAACCAACCAAGGAGACACACACATAAAAGGTAATTTAGTATTAGAGGGATGGGAAAATCCGCCAGCATATATCCAAATAGACAGCAACATTCCTCAAACAGATTATGATAGTTCCAAGTACACTATCGAAACTTGTGCTGGTATCATCAACGAAGGCAATTCCGGCAATCCCGATCCCGTAGATCCTCCCAAACCAGATACAGGCGACAACACTATCTATACTTATGCTTTTGAGGATCAATGGCCTGCTTACGGTGATTTCGACATGAACGACATTGTTATTACTATTGACAGGATGAATATAACTGATAGCAAGAAGTTAACCATTCAAGGAAATGTACGTGCCGTAGGTGCCAACCGTAAGACTGGTGCAGGAATTCAATTCTTGAATGTAAGCAGTAGTGGAGTAACCTTAAGTGGAAAAGTACAAAATGGAGCTCCTGCCTTTGAAAGCGGACAAGATCACCCAGTTGTAATTCTCTGTACTAATGCACATAAATATTGCAACCCTTCTATTGCAGATGATGACTTTACGTTCTATAGCACGGATCCAACTTCAGGAAATAATTCAGGGGATGGAGCTGCGTTTGAAATCGCAATGACATTCCCCACAGCTGAAGCTGCAACAGAGGCTATGAATATCGATAACCTCGATGTATTCATTATAAGTAAAGAAGCCCAAGGAAATATAAAACGTACAGAAATACACTTGCCCAATTATGCCCCTACCCAATTAGCCACTACTGCTTTATTTGGAATGGGCAACGATGCTTCTGCACGCAATAGCATGCTTAATGTTGACCAGAAAGACTACTATATCAGTACTGAAGGTTTAGCATGGGGCATTTGTATACCGAGTACAAAAGTATGGGAATGGCCTAAAGAATGGAAAATGATTACAGATGTCTACCCCGATTTCAAAGGTTGGGTCACAAGCGGTGGAGCCAGTAATACAGATTGGATATCCAATCATAATAATGACATTTATGTAAAACCCTAACCACCCTTTGGAACGAAGCATAAAAAAGTCAGAAAATATCTGACTTTTTTATGCCTCGCTTTACAGAACTGATCAATCACACCCTTTCCTCCTTATCAAGACTCTAAAAAGCGGAAAAACATTATTTGATGATTCTAAAGAGAAAGTTGTTTCATCTGACCGAGGAATATCTATTAAAAAGAGTTAATTATATAATTTTTCTCTCCCTATACAAATACAATTAGCGCAAATAAACGTATTTTTGCTTATTATCAAACGAAACAAATGTATTGACGAAAAAAGAATAAGATAAAACTGCCTTCATCGCTTGTAAAGCCCATAAAGAAAGCAGTTTTTTTTATGAACAAAAAACTTATAATATACAAAGCAGGTAATAGAATAATATAAATAACGATAATGAAACAGATATTATTAGTAGATGATAAAGCCTCTATAGGCAAAGTGCTCTCTATGTACTTGGGAAAAGAGTATGATTTTGTATACTGCGAAGATCCCTTGAAGGCAATTGAGTGGCTACACGAAGGTAATGAACCCGATTTGATCATATCAGACATACGTATGCCGAAAATGAACGGTTCAGAGTTTCTTAAATACCTCAAGGATAATGAACTCTTCAAACATATCCCCGTTATGATGCTTTCAAGTGAAGAAAGTACTACTGAGCGTATCCGTTTGCTTGAAGAAGGTGCAGTAGACTACATCCTAAAACCTTTCAATCCCATGGAATTGAAAGTACGTCTCAAAAAGTTCATCTGAATCAACAACAAATACACATAGAGGGCATGTTGTACTATATCTATATAGGGAATAATCGGATTATTATCGATCATCTGAGCAAAGTCACAGGAGGTATGTTCGTTGCCGTCTCTTCTCCCCAGAAAGCAGCTAAAGTAATCGATGGCATCCGAGACAGGTATAACATATCCATCCTTTATGAACAAACAGGGACGCGCGAGGCAGATTGTATTGAGATATCCTATTTGCGTAAGCGTTATCCTCGGGTTTACATCACTCTCGTAACCGAAGAGATGAAATCCGAAAACCGGAAAGCTTATCTGCAAGCCGGAGTAAATAACACCCTTCCACCGCATGCCGAAGAAGATAGTATTCAACATATGAATACATACCTCAGAGCCCGCAAAGAGAGTAAGTTGAAAGAATTTAGCGAAACGCACCGTAAAGTACTGAACACTTTCCATCTACCTTTATGGAAACGTACGTTTGATGTACTTTTTGCAAGTGTAGCCGTCATCATTCTTTCTCCTGTATTGATAGGGACTGCCATTGCCATCCGCATAGAAAGTAAAGGGAAGATTATTTATAAATCGCAACGTGTAGGTTCTAATTATCAGATTTTCGACTTTCTGAAATTCCGTTCCATGTACACTAATGCGGATAAGCGGTTGAAGGAATTAAATGCCCTCAATCAATATCAGATAGAAGAGGTAGAAAGTTCTGATGAAGGACCTGAAATTCGTTTCGATGATCTTTCCGGAACACCGGATGAAGAAGAAAGCTTGTTGATTTCGGATGATTTTGTGATTTCCGAAGAAGATTTCGCGAAAAAGAAAGAAAAGGCTCTGAACAATACGTTCATCAAACTGGAAAATGATCCGCGTGTAACGCGTATAGGACGTATCATCCGTAAATATAGCATTGATGAATTGCCACAGTTATTCAATGTATTGAAAGGCGATATGAGTATTGTTGGAAATCGACCACTTCCACTTTATGAAGCGGAATTGTTGACCAGTGATGCCTATATAGACCGCTTTATGGCTCCAGCAGGTTTAACAGGTTTGTGGCAGGTTGAAAAACGTGGTGGAGCCGGCAAAATGTCTGCCGAAGAAAGGAAACAGCTGGATATTAAATATGCAAGAGACTTTTCATTTTGGCTGGATATGAAGATTCTATTCAGAACTCTAACAGCATTTATCCAAAAAGAAAATGTTTAATCTACTAAGAAATTGATAAATTACAATTTGACTCAACAGCGATCAAGAAATGATAAAAAAATGCATTAAGTATATTTATGGCATTGCCATTTTAGGATTATTCGCTTTTCCTGCAGCCATTGTTGCACAAGAACAGACGATGACACGTGAAGAACGTATCAAAGCTTTAGAACGTTTAAAAATGGAAGATGCGCAGTGGGAAACGGCAACTTCTACTCAGATTAAAAACGATGTGCCTATAGAAATAGAAAGATTGGAGTTGCCGCCGTTATCTATTTTTTTAGATGCTGTCGCAGAAAATGCCACAGTAAAGCGGGCACAATCACAAATAGAACAGGTAAAAAATGACTATCGGCTACAGAAGCGCGAATGGTGGAATTATTTACGGTTAAGTGGTATGTATTCGTATGGGCGATATAATGTTATTGGTAATGCCAGCGATGAATTTACCCCCATGTATCAAACTACGATGTCAAGTGCGCAACATAATTTTAATGTAGGCGCCAATGTTGGTGTTAGTCTTGGTGATCTTATAAATCGCCCATTGAAACTAAAGAAATATAAATATAGCATCGAACAATTACAATACACCCAAGAGGAGGTAATGGAAGATCGAAAATTAAAAGTTTTAGAGGCCTATAATGCAGTTACTGAACAATTAGCTACCATTAAAGCTAAAGCAGAAACAGCTGCATTATATAATGCACAGATGAAAATATCAGAAAACAATTTTATACAAGGAAAAATAGACATCATCTCACTTTCTCTGGAGCGTGCAAGACGGACTGGAGCCGTTACAAATTATGAGCAAAGTAGGGTTGCATTACACAATTCTATAGTGCTATTGGAGATGTTGACCAATGTAAAAATCATTAAAGACAAGTAATGCCTTATGGATATAATTCTATTCATATCACAATTTCTATACCGTATCCGCTACTGGTTGTTGTGGGGAAGCCTTTTCGTTACAGGTTTAGTAATCTATTTCACTCAATTTTTGCCATACAGCTATACTGTGAAAAGTAGCTTGTATGCAGGGATCACTAACTCGACTTCTATCGACGGAAGTGCTATAAACTATGCAGCTGTCAATAGTACATTTGATAATCTTATTAACATTGCCAAATCTCGCGGAACACTGGAAAAAGTGTCTCTTCGATTGTTAGCCAACTCTTTTACTTATGGTGAAGAATGGAAGGATAATCAATATATCCAAGCAAAGCATTATCGTCAGTTATTACAAATAACACCTAAAGAAGTACTGGCATTAGTAGACCGAAAGGATGTTGAGAAAACACTTGCCAACCTCACTGCATATCGAAAAGAAAACAGTAGTAACTTTATATATTCCATCTTTAATCGTCCTGTTCCATTTTATAGTGCAATAGCATTAGATGAGATTAGCATTAAACGTGCTGGAAATAGTGACATTCTTGAAATCATATATACTTCCGCAGATCCTGGCATTACTCAGAAAACAGTGAGTATTTTAATAGATGAATTAATTAAATCTTATGAAATACTTCGTTTCAAGTCAACCAATGATGTCATTGCATACTTCGAAAAGCAAGTTCGTCTAGCTAAAGAAGCTTTAAATAGAGAAGAAGACGATTTGATGAATTATAATGTTCAGGAACGCGTTATCAATTACCCGGAAGAAACCAAAGCCTTAGCGAATACTCGTTATGACACAGAAGATCGACTTGAAGATGTAGAACGACTTTATGAGAGTGCCTTTGCCCTACGTAATATGTTGGAAGAGAAAATGGATATTCGGGCGCAAATAATTCGTAGTAATACGAATCTTCTGCAAGAACTAAATAAGGTCAGTATGCTCAACCAGAGTATCATGGAGCATGAGATATTTACTTCAGAAGAAAACCAGGAGGCTAATAATAAATTAAAAAGGGATAAAGATGCCTTAAAAAAGGCAGAAGACAATATCAGCCATATATCCGACAACCTAAATGAATTTAGTTTCTCCAAAGAGGGTGTTGGCATCCAAGATATGGTTAATGAATGGTTAGCGGCTTGTATCAATGAAGCGAAAGCAAAAGCTGAATTGGAAGTATTAAAGAAACGCCAGCAAGATATATTTGACCAATATAGCCACATGTCTCCTATTGGTACGCAAATTGGTCGTAAAGAGCGTGCTATTGGCATAGCAGAAGATAACTATCGTACTCAACTCAAGGGCTTGGCTGATGCCAACCTTCGTTTAAAGAATATTGAAATGAGTACAAGCAATTTACAGACAGTAGCCCTTCCCGACTTTCCTTTGACTGATAATGGACGTATGCGTATGCTCTACGTACTGATTGCATTCATTGGTAGTATTGTATTTATTGTTACTTACTTCTTGCTCATTGAAGTATTAGACCGTACCTTACGTGATCCGCTTCGGAGCAAACGCCTCAGTGGACTGCCCGTCATTGCAGCTTTCAATGGTATAAACAACCTGAAATATCGTGGTTTCCTAAAAGTCTGCAACCGAATAGCAGCTGCTTATTGTTGTCGCAAGTTGGACAAGTACATGACTCCTGGACAACCGACTGTCATAAGTTTACTCAGTATCAATTCTCGTGAAGGAAAATCATTTTTAGCGAAATACTTTGCTGAACACTGGCAATCAGAAGGGATTCGTGTACGTTTAGTGCAATATGGTTTAGATTTTGAAGTTGACGATAAAAAATATATCCAAGCTGAGCAATTATCTGATTTTTGGAAGTTGAACGAAGCAGAGCAAGTTCCTGATATTATTTTAGTGGAATATCCACCAATTCAGGATAGTTCAGTGCCTTTGCCCGCACTTCAAAAAGCCAGTGTGACTCTACTCATAGCTAATGCTCAACGCTTGTGGCGTAACAGTGACACTGCAACTCTTGCTCCAATAAAAGAAAGTTTAGAAAATAGCCCATTCTTCTTGTATTTGAATAATGCAGACCGTGACGTAGTTGAGTCATTTACGGGTGAATTACCTCCTAAAATGCCTGTACATTCGTTCATTAGCAGATTGGCACAATTAGGGCTAACCTCGCAAAAGGCAGCTGTCAAATAGCATAATAATAAAAGAAATTAATGGCATATACTAATCCATATACAAATTATGACCTGCCACCCAAGGGCCTCACTTTCTTGCTGTTGGCCATAGGATTGGTTACTATTGTCACATCTATTATTGCTCAGAATTTGATAATAGCTGCTGTAGTTATATGTTTGCCAATTGCAGCAATTATACTTATATATGGTAGCCAATCTCCCCGTCTTGGTTATCTATTATATGCAACTTACTCTTACTTTCTCACGGCAATTATGCGTTATAGTAGACAGGAAGGACTTAGTGTTGTCTTAGATATTTTGCTAGTATACATAGCAATTACAATCCTTTTTGCTTCCATTCGAAGAACTTCCAATATAAAGATCTCAAATGCAATAAATGTACTTACCATCAGTTATATTGCTTGGATATTGTTTATTTTGGTACAATTAACGAATCCAGGCATCCGTGATGAAGGCGTCACACTTGCCATTCGTAGTTGGATATTAGGAATATTTGCACTTTATATCATTTCCTCCCTAATGGCAGATAATCCTAAAGCTCTCAAGGTGGGGTTAATAACCATTGGTACTTTTACCTTAATTGCTTTCCTCAAACTTTTATACCAAAAATACCGTTGGTTTGATACAGCTGAAACAGAATGGCTAATGAAATACAGTTGGTACACCCATATATTAAGTAGTGGTATTCGCTATTTTTCAATTTTTAGTGATGCTGGTAACTTCGGAACTCATATGGGATTTATCACAATTGTTTATTCCATCACAGGCTTTCATACTCGCAACAAGAGACTATCCTCTTTTTACATCAGTGTTGCCGTAATGGGAGCACTTGGAATGTTAATGTCGGGAACCCGCGGAGCTATGATTGTTCCTTTTGGAGGCCTCGTCTTATACTGCTTTATATGTAAAAATATAAAAGTTATGACAGTATCTATTTTAACGGGGATAGTAATGTTTGCTTTTTTTGCCTTTACAGATATAGGAGATGATAATTCAATTATACGCCGTATGAGAACCGCATTTCGTCCATCAGACGATGCTTCATATAATGTGCGCGTTGAGAACAGAAAGCTAATTGCTGATTATCTTGAGCATCATCCATGGGGTACAGGTTTAGAAAGAGGTATTCCTAGAATGGTAAAAGCTATTGATGGAGAACTTATCAGAGAAGATACTATTCCGCCTGACTCTTATTATGTAAAAATATGGATGCAAACAGGTATTGTCGGTCTGATACTTTACATCGCCATTTACACTATAGTTTTAATCAGGTGCTGTTATATCATAATGTTTCGCATACATGACCGAACACTACTTCATACACTTGCAGCTCTTCTTTGTGGCGTCTTTGGTGTATTGCTCAACGGCTATGTTGGAGAAGGTATGGGACAACCACCTACAAATTTTGTCATAGTCGCGTCACTTGCATTCGTATTGAACGGTCCATATATAGATAAACAAATTACTCAACAGAAATTAATTACAATAAAGCAATAATCATTATGAATGATATTTTTTCCATATTCAATCCCGATTGGTGGATGGACGAGAACAATAACGCTTTACAGATTGCTGATGCCGTTTTATTCTTACTGTTATGTATTCCGGTGTTGTATCTCTTCATTTGTGCGCTTTTCTCGCTTGGTAAGTATAAGAACCCTTATCCTCCTGCTAAAGTTACACACCGCTTCCTTGTGCTGTTTACCGTATTGCGTAATGGTAAAGAAGTAATAAATTCCATCAACCACTTTCTGGATACACAACTTTATCCACGTAATAAGTACGATGTAGCTGTTGCAGCGACCCAACTGCCAGAAGAGGATCTTGTAACCTTACTTCAGATGCCTGTAAACATCGTTGTTCCCGATAAAGAGCAATGTACTAAAGTTTATGCTATCCAGCAGGTAATGGAACGTTATTCTCCTGCAGAATACGATATGGTAGTAATCTTTAACTCAGACAATCGGATTGTCCCTAATGCCTTGAGTCTCTTTAACAATGCCTATTATTCAGGATGTGATGCCATTCAGGCCCATCGTATGACAGAAAACCTAACTACCAGTATTGCAGTACTGAATGCCACCAGTGAAGAAATCAATAATAACATCTTCCGTAAAGCACATACCCGTATGGGATTCTCATCAGCTTTAATCGGATCAGCTATGGCATTCGACTTTCCAATGTTCCACGAATTAGCTCCAAACTTAAAAGGCTCCGATTTGAGTAAAGCAATGGAGACAGCACTGTTGAAACAGAATATTTTCACTGAGTATATGGAGGAAGTGGTATGCTACAGTAAGAAAGAAGAGAGTGCCGATGGCTACGAAGCCCAGCGTATTGGTTGGCTCCGTTCGCAATACAGTAGTACAATTTTTGCACTAAAAAAATTGCCAATTACTCTATTGAGAGGTCAATGGGACTATGCCTTAAAGCTTTTCCAATGGCTAATGCCTTCACGTTTTCTACTAATTGCTCTTATCGTATTCTGTGCTATCGGCATTACCCTACTCGACTGGTCACTTAGTTTTAAATGGTATGCTCTTTTAGCTGTTATTGCGATAACATTTTTAATGGCATTGCCCGACGGAGAAGTGAACAAGCGTTTTAAGCATTCAATATGGGCTTTACCTATACTTGTATTTGCATCTGTATTCAGTCATTTTACACGCTTCTTCCAGTTCAAAAAAACAAAGAAGAAACAGAAAAAAGTAAAAACAGAAGAAACAGAAGAAAAAAAAAACCAAAAGAAGGACTAAAGATAGCTATTGAAGCCCAACGCATCTTCCGCCCCAATAAACACGGCATGGATTTCGTAGCATTGGAAACCATTCGTGAATTACAGAAAAGGAATGACGGCAACCAGTATTTCGTTATCGTTGCTCCGGGAGAAGATCGCTGTTTGAAAGAGTCACCCAATCTTTCTATTATAGAATTGAATAGTTCAACCTATCCAATATGGGAACAAGTGGCTCTTCCACGTATAGTGAAGCGTTTAGGTGTCGATCTATTGCATTGCACTTCGAATACGGCTCCTTTAAGATGCCCTGTTCCTCTTGTGCTGACACTTCATGATATCATATATTTGGAACCCAGGCAGCATCGCAGTCCATCTCTTTATCAGGAGATGGGCTGGCATTATCGCCGTTTAGTAGTTCCCCGTATCCTTAAAAAGTGCAAGAAAATTATCACTGTGTCACAGTTTGAATGTGACCGTATACGCCATGCGTTGAACATTCCATCCGAACGTATCACAGCCATTTATAATGGTTACAGCACCCATTTTACTCAACAAGCGACTATAGACTTAGATATTGTTCGAAAGTATATCCCCCATAATGATTTTTTATTCTTTTTGGGTAATACTGACCCGAAGAAAAACGCTGCACGAACCTTAAAAGCGTACAGCCTTTATTTGCAACAATCTGAAGTTAAACGTCCATTGCTCATTGCAGATCTGAAGAAAGATTATATCGATCATCTATTAGATCAAGAAAAGATAATAGAGATCAAGTCCTACCTCTATTATCCAGGATACATTGCTAATAAAGATTTGGCAACGCTTTACAACGCTGCTTTCGCTTTTCTTTATCCTTCTCTCCGCGAAAGTTTCGGTATTCCGATGATTGAAGCTATGGCCTGTGGAACCCCTATTATCATCGGCAACACTTCAGCTATGCCCGAGGTTGCCGGAGTAGGTGCTATGTCCGTCGACCCCTATAAACCAGAAGAAATATCGAATGCTATATTGAAGCTGGAAATAGATAGTGCATTATACCAACGACAAAAAGAATATGGAATAACTCGGGCCAGTCTATTTTCGTGGGAAAAAACAGCAAGTGAATGTGTCGAATTATATCAATCGTTACATCTCTAAAACCAATATATACATATGAAAGTGCTTTTCCTTGTCTTTTACGGTTTTCAAGAATACAATGGCATCAGTAAAAAAATAAGATATCAGATATCAGCCCTCGAAAAGTGTGGAATGGATGTCCATACTTGCTATTACGAAGCGATGCCTGATGGGCAAAGGCAATGGATGATTGATAATACAGTTATAGAGTACCTAGGCACAGGGCTGATTGCAAAACTTAAGAAACGCATGTCATTCCATGCCATCATCCGTTATGTTATGGAAGAAAACATTCCATTTGTCTATATTCGTTCCTATCATAATGCCAATCCTTTTACTATACATCTGGTAAAAGCCTTTAAGCAACATGGAATAAAAATATTCTTAGAGATACCAACATATCCTTATGATCAGGAGTACTTCTCGCTGAAAGAAAAAATAGAATTGTATACAGATAAACTGTTTCGTCATACATTTTGTAAATACATTGATGCTATCATTACCTATTCAAATGATGCGGAAATTTTCGGACGATGCACGATACAGCTCTCCAATGGCATAGATTTCAGCAACATTCCTTTACGGAACAAAACAGAGAACACAAGTAATGAACTTCACCTGATAGGTGTTGCCGAAATACATTTCTGGCACGGATTCGACCGTCTGATTAAAGGTTTAGGAGAATATTATGCCAATCATCCAGCCTACAAAGTATACTTTCACCTTGTAGGCAACCTAAATGGAAAACGTGAAGAAAATGAAATTATTTCTCCCATTCAAAAATATGGATTAGAACCGTATGTCATTTTATATGGGGCACGTCACGGAGAAGAATTAAATAAACTTTTCAATCACGCAGACTTTGCCATCGGTAGTCTGGGACGTCATCGAAGTGGCATATATAATATCAAAACTTTAAAAAACAGAGAGTATGCGGCGCGTGGCTTTGCATTTGTTTACTCCGAAACAGACGACGATTTCGATGCAATGCCTTATGTTCTGAAGGTTCCGGCAGATGAAAGTCCTATAAACATTCCGCAACTGATTGAATTCTGTCGTTCACAACCCATGTCACCTGACGAAATCAGGGCTTCCATACAACACTTATCGTGGGATGTACAAATGAGGAAAGTATACAAAGAGGCTATAAACTCCAAATTAGAATAGTATGTCAGACAATGCACCAAAAGTTTCCGTCATAATACCTGTATACAATACAGGCTACTACCTGCGTGAAACATTAAACAGTATATGTACCCAGACATTGGAAGAACAGGAAATCATCCTGCTCAATGATGGTTCCACAGATGGCAGTATGAAGATCATTGAAGAATACGCAACAAAGGATTCACGGATTCAATATCATACACAACCCAACCAAGGACTATCCGTTGCACGGAACCAAGCCATGAAACATGCCACAGGAAAATATATATATTTCATGGACAGTGATGATCTCCTGGATCGGAATGCATTGCAACAATGTTACCAGACTTGTGAGAAGGATAATTTAGACTTCGTATTTTTCGATGCTGAACCCATCCTCGACTCTGCAAGAACTGAAAACATTCCGGACTACAACCGGAAAGAACAAATTGACGAAAACGTATGGAAGGGAATAGACCTGCTGAATTATGAGTTAGACAATCAACTGTTTAGAACTCCCGTTTGGCTATGCTTTGTTAATCGCCAGTTTTTAAATAAGTTTTTTAAAAGATTCCCTCCCGGAACTATCCATGAAGATCATCCTTTCGCCTTACAAATATATTTGCATGCGAAACGCATACGCTACATCCCACAGCCATTTTTTAAAAGGAGGATACGAAGCGGTTCTATCATGACGCAACGCTTCAGTATGCGAAATATAGAAGGGTATACGGCTGCTTTCACCGAAATATACAATTTGCTGCCACAGCATCCTGAATGGGCATCCGTCATCAACAAATATCTGTTTCAAACTTTGAACGATGTGATATGGGCAGGACACAGAATGACTTTTTTAGAAAAAATAGAAACAGCCTGCCGTTTCCGGCGTTTAGCTATCGGTAAGTATATCACCTTTAGAAACTGGGCAGTATTCTGGTTGAAAAGAAAATAAGAAAAGTTATGGTCTCCATCATCACCGTCAATTACAACGGCCTTGCCGATACCTGCGAAATGATAGATTCATTCCGCAAGTATGAAACCTATTCCTATGAAATCATAGTGGTAGATAATGGTTCGCGCGCTCCCGAAGGCGAAGAAATAAAAAAGCGATATCCGGAAATAAAGGTTGTACAAAATACCAACACCGGATTTGCCGGAGGCAACAACGCAGGCCTGAAAGTAGCCCAAGGAGAATACCTCTTCTTTCTCAATAACGACACACTGATACAAGAACCCATACTGGAAGCACTGGTGAGACGGCTGGAAGCCGATAAAATGAACGGCGGTGTCTCCCCCATGTTGAAATACAGCTATGCACCCGATACGTTACAATATGCAGGCTTCACCCCCCTCAGTCCCATCACACTGCGTAATGCAGCCATAGGATTCAATGAAAAAGACCAGCCCTGCTATCGGACGGCATGCGAAACAGCCTCACTGCATGGTGCCGCCATGATGGTATCGCGTCAAGTCCTGCAGCAAGTAGGCCCCATGACGGAAATTTACTTCCTCTTTTATGAAGAACTCGACTGGTCAGCCCGTATGCACCGCGCCGGATACAAATTGTGGTACGAACCGGCCGCCGTGGTATACCACAAAGAAAGTATGACAGCCCGGAAAGGGAGCCCATTAAGAGAGTTTTACTTGTCGCGCGCGCGTATCCTTTATACACGCCGAAATATATCGGGAGGAAAGAAAATCCTGTCATGCTTCTATCTCTCCCTCATCGCCGCTCCCAAGAAAGCTGCGATGTATCTGCTTCATGGCAAATGCCGGTTAGCAATATCTGTTCTCCACGGTACGCTCCGAGGACTTATTACTTCAAAATTGTAGTCTGCTCAAAAAAGCATCTGAAAGTCAGGATATTCTAACCGGTAAATACTATCTTTGCGCCTTTTTATATCGTTTTGTCATGAATAAAAATGTACTTTAACCCTCTGCATCGACGGCGGAGAAGATCTTCACATTGAATGCGAAGCAAAACACAAGAAGAATCCGCTACTGGACCAATTGGAAATTATCTCAGAAGTTATTTCTTATCTGTTGGCAGATAAAGACAAGAAACACCTCTCCGACAGTGAAAAACGAATGTTAGGACACGTTCGCAGAAGCACAAGAGAAATTGGTGAACACAAGATGAGTAATAACCAGTAAAGTTGTGTAACACAAAAGATTATGATACACAACCACATAAACCTACCAACAAGAAGAGCTCCCCCATTTATTTTATTTGAAAAAAATGCGCAAAAACATCTTTGTAGGGATTATGCCCCATAATGAATTTTAAAAAGCGCTGACAACTACCACAGAGCCTGTTAGTACTTCATTAACCCTACATTTGTACGTTTTTATACATCAATAATAATATGTAATTTCGCACCATATTTAAGAATGATACAACTGCCGAACAGCCTTCCCCCACACTATGAAGCCCTTCTATCCTTCCTGAATGAAAACTAAAAATTAACCAACTCATTAAACATGAAAAAATTTGCATGGTTTAAACACCCAAACGACCTGTCGAACGACAAAAGATTATCCGCACTCATCGACCATGAAGGAGGAAGAGGATACGGAACATATTTGTATATCATCGAAACTCTTTATATCCAACCGGATGGAAAACTCTCTTTCCAGCAACTGAACACCATGAACAGAAAAGGATTCGGAAAAGCATATATGGAAAAAATCATCCGGAACTACAAGCTTTTCGTTATAAAAGGAAAGGAGTTCGAGTCAACCATCAACTACAACTCACCTGCCAAAAACAGCTCGTAAACTACACCGGAATTGCCCGACAATTCGCAAGAAACTGATAGAGAACTATCAAACAACTTGCAAGAAACTGATAAAGAACTACCAAACAACTTGGAAACTCTTGAAGAAATTGAAGAGGTAGAAAGCAATGATAACAATCAGAATATCAGCAATGAATACAAAAAACCGACCCTCGCGCACGTAAGAGAAGATAAGAGTAGAGAAGATGAGAGCAGAGAAGATGAGAATAGAAAAAACGACTTCGTCGTTGAAAAGAACGACGACGACGGAGAAGTACATGCTGCGCAAAATGCCATGCCGCCTTTTCGTCCCTGGCGGGAACTGATAGACAGCCTGACAGAAAACAGCGAATGGAAAGACAGAGTCTGCATGACAAGCAACTTCAGCTCCCTGCTGAGCAGGCGATTCAAAGAGGCCCTGGAAATATTCAAGGACCACGTGCTGCTGCACGGGAAGGAGAAGAACATAGACAGCCGGGAGGAAGCCCGCAACTACTTCAACAACTATACCAAAGAGCCACGCACCTCGCAAGCCCTGTATGCAACTCTGCTTGCCATCGACGCCCGGCAGCAGTCCGCCGCCCCACCCGACCTCCACCGCTACGAACAGCTCGTCAACGGCCGACGCACCTATCTGGGTTGCCCCATTCCCGATGATGCCCCGCCCCGACCGGATGCGACTGCTTTCTGGAACGAGGCAACGCATTCGTGGAGCTCGCAAAACGCCACACCTAAGCACCCCGAACCCCACACCTGAGCAGGGTAAATGCCACACTTCAACACCCGCGATGCCACACTTCACGGCCGTCCAAGTGTGGCATCGGCACCCGCGAAATGTGGCATTGCGGACGTTAAGCTGTGGCATTAGAAAACATTCACCAAAAAAATAAACTTAAAAACAAATCAACTGAAAATGAGAAATTTTCACCAGTACGGAATCGACACCAAAGGCCGCAACAGCGGCAAAATCAAAACTATCTGCCCCCAGTGCAACGACACCCGCAGACACAAAGGAGACAAATCGCTCTCCGTCAACCTGAGCGAAGGAGCATGCTACTGCCATCACTGTGGCTACAAACTCTACGTGCCCGACGATGCCGAAGAACGCCAACGTCAACAACGCCAGGAACAACGCCGGAAAGCCAGCCAACTGCCCTCGCACTTCCGCCGCCCCACATTCGACCCCGCAAAAGCAAAGTTGAGTGAAAAGCTGGAAAAATACTGGACGCAAAAACGCTGTCTCGCCCAGCACCTGCTCGCCGAGCTGCGCATCACCGAAGAATGCGTCAAACTACCGGGTAGCAATGAAATAGAGAATTGCCTCTGCTTCAATTACTTCGAGAACGGCGTACTCATCAACACCAAATACCGCAGTGCACTGAAACACTTCAAAATGGTGACTGGCGCCGAACTTATTCCCTACAATATCGACGCCATTGCCGACACTCCGGAGTGCATCATCACCGAAGGCGAATTTGATGCCTGCGCCTTCATGAGTGCCGGGCGGAAAGACGTCATCTCCGTGCCCGCCGGTGCACAGAGCAACCTCACATGGATGGACAGGTTCGTGGAGACGCACTTCGAACCAAAGAAAGTGATTTACATCGCTGCCGACGAGGACGGAGCTGGACAATCGCTACGCCATGAACTCGTCCGCCGCCTGGGAGCAGAACGCTGCCGCCTGGTACACTTCGGCCCCGGATGCAAGGACGCCAATGAACATTTAGTTCTTTATGGCGCTCAAAGTCTTCTCATCACTCTGGCACAAGCCGAAGAGATCCCGCTGGAAGGCGTATTCACCGCCGAGGATTACCGGGAAGACCTGCGTGCGCTCTTTGAGAACGGCCTGTGCCGCGGTGCCGATACGGGTTGGGAAAACTTTGATGCGAACTGCACGTTCGAGACCGGGCGGGACGTTGTAGTAACGGGAATGCCGGGACACGGGAAATCCGAATTCGTCGACGAACTTGTCCTGCGTCTCTGCCTGCGCCACGAGTGGAAGATAGCCTACTTCAGCCCCGAAAACTTGCCGGTCAATTACCATCACGCCAAGCTGATTGAAAAGTTGACCGGACTGCAATTCGGCCCCGGCACGGGCATGACGGAAGAACTGTACAACCACGCCGTGAACTGGCTGACAACCAACGTGACGCACATCTTGCCGGGCACCGAGGCCTACACCATCGACCACATCCTGGAGAAAGCCCGCCAACTGGTGTACCGCCGCGGAGTGCGCATCCTCGTCATCGACCCGCTGAACCGCCTGGACCAGCAATTGGAACCGGGACAGACAGAACTGATGTACATCACTTCGCTGCTGGGCAAGCTGGGCCGTTTCGCCGCGCAACATAAATGCCTGGTCATCCTCGTGGCGCACCCGCGCAAGATGAACCGCAACACCGCCACCGGAGAACTGCGACGGGTGGAGATGAACGACATCAACGGTTCGGCCAACTTCGGAAATATGTCCGACTACTGTCTCTGTGTGAACCGCGACGATGCCAAGCAACTCGTCACCGTCTACATCGACAAAGTCCGTTTCAAGCACTTGGGTAGCGGTTATACCCACGCCAAGTTCGTCTACAACCGCATCAACGGACGCTACTGGCCTTGCGAGGAAGACATTGTGCACGGACCGGACGGCGACAAACCGGGACCGGTAAACACCAAATTCGACAACGAAAATTGGTTAAAAAACAATCCCGACCAAGGTTGTTTATTCGGTTAAAAATCAGTATATTTGTACATATTTTAAAGCAGTAAATAACCTAAACTTTAACGCATGAAAGAAGAAGATGATTCACGCCTTGACGCCCACTTCCCGATACGCACTTACGGGAAAGGCGAACTGGCGATGTGCTACATTCGCGGGGTGTGCCAGCATACCGCTGTCAAGCAGTTCAACGAATGGATACGCACAGCTCCGGGACTGGAACAACGTTTGCTGGCCACGGGTATGAAGCGCGGTAGCAGGCATTATACGCCTGCACAAGTACAACTCATCGTCAATGTTTTCGGGGAACCTTAGGGTTCCCCGCTTTTTTTCCGCACTCTATGGTCCTTTATCGTCCCTTATTCTCCCGTAACGTCCTGTAGCGTCCCTTAACGTCCCTTCTCCCTTGCCTCATGCTGTATCTTTGTTGCATCAACGTTGAAAAATTAATTATTAACGATTAAAACATTACTCAACATGTCAAACGCTTTAGTAGTGCGCACACAGCGCCACAAAAAAATCGGAGATGCAGATTCTCCAATGGTTTTCACCTTGAAACGCAAATCGAAAGATGCGAAAATTTTCGACCTTGAACGCATCGCACAGGACATTGAAGCCCTGGGCGGAATGTCGGCAGAGGACGTAGTACACGTGGGCAAAGCCATCGTGCGCCAGATGCGCCAGGTGATGACCGACGGTAACAGCGTCCGCCTGGACGGTTTCGGGATTTTCCACACCACCTTTAAATGTCGCGCCACCGAAGTGGCGAAGGACTGTACGGTGAAGAATATTGAACGTGTCAACATCCGTTTCAAGGTGGCCAACACCTTACGTCTGGTGAACGACAGCAATGCCAGCACCAGAGGGGGCGCCAATAATATCACCTTCGAATTAGTGTCCGAAGACGGCAGCTCGTCCGGTGGCAATTCCGGTGGCGGAAATTCCGGAGGTGATGGCGGCGACGGCGGCATTGAAGATGATCCGCTGGGATAGGACCCAAAGCCGGAGGCTTGGGAAATTAAAAATTAAAGAATTAAAAATTAAAGGCTGCGCAGCCTGCTTATCATTTATCACTAATCGCTAATCACTAAAAAAAACTCAATTATGAAAAAAACGACTTGGGACAAGATTTTGAAGGTAATTATCGCGGTGGCTTCGGCTATAATAGGCGCTTTTAGTGCGAATGCGATGAATTTGTAATACGTATGAGAAGGATTGATTTAATCGTCATCCATTGTAGTGCCACCCGTGAGGACCATCCCTTTACCGAGCACGACTTGGACACCGCCCACCGCCTCCGTGGCTTTGATGGCATTGGCTATCATTTCTACGTTCGCCGTAACGGTGACATCAAGTCCACACGCGCGGTCGAGAGAGTCGGTGCCCACGTGCGTGGGTACAATGCTCACTCGATTGGCATCTGCTACGAGGGTGGACTGGACAGTCACGGACTGGCAAAGGATACCCGGACGGAATGGCAACGACACTCGTTGCGGGTACTGGTGCGGGCGTTGAAGATGGATTACCCGGAGGCACGGGTGGTGGGACATCGGGATTTGAGTCCGGATGTAAATGGAAATGGGGAGGTGGAGCCGATGGAGTGGACGAAGGAGTGTCCGTGCTTTGAAGTGGAGAAAGAGGGGTGGTAAACCCCTCTTTCTCCATTATTCTTCTATCCTATGTGCCATATAAAAGAAATAAAACATTCTGCATATAAACTCAGGAGAGAGAAAAACAGAAATATCAGCTAATAATCAACAAGTTAAACAGAATAGTCTCTTACGAATGAAATCAAATCGAATGGTTGCACCAGACTACATTTTTATCGCTAAATATAGAAATAAACAAAAGGAGGATAAGGGTGCAAAATACCATAAATGTTAAATGAGGAGTTGAGGATACTGTTGGGGATACTTAGTTGGGAAGACAATTATGTCTCGATCAATTACCAAGATGAAAGTTGGGGATACTTTTTTACCATTAAAAGCGGAGTGTTCTTGAAGTGATATTTCTTTCGGCACAGTATCTTTAAACGCTTTAAATGAACTTTTGCAGGGGGATAATATAGCACCGCAAGAGAAAGAATAGACTATAAAATTAACATAATTGATTGATTTTGAGTAACAATATACGTTTTAGATGGCATTATTGTGATGAAAAAGTGTGCGCTACAAGGTATGCAGATTAATTATCACATGAATCTACAATCTGTTCAAAAAGACAATAGCAGAAGCGGCAGAGTCGGAGTCGGCTGCAAAGTGTTACTTTATAGTAGCAGGTATCACAGTCTCCGACGAGGCTAAAACCGGATGACGCTCCTTATACTTTTCCGGTTGTGACTCATATTGCGATAGCTCGGATTCAAAATGTCGGAGACGTTCTTTCAAACCACCAAGCTCTTCTATAAGGGATTTGTTCTCATCGTCCTTCTCTTTATACATCCTATATAAAAAAGAAGCACTTTCAGGTGCGGATAAGAAGTCTGTCTGAAGAGAACCTGATGCATCTCCTGTCTCTTCACTATCACGAAACATACAGCCACGGCCAGTGAGAAGCCAATCCGAATCAATAGGGAACGTTAATACAGTGTTTTGGATAGCCGTCAATCCAACATTACTCCTTCCTTTTGAAATTTCCGTAATCAAAGAAGCACTGACTGATATTTTTGACGCAAAATCTTTATTATCAGACACATATTTTTTATCAATCAGGAATTCCAATACCTTCAGAAAACGCACAGAGAGCTCATTTAGCATATAAAAATACAGTTTACTGTAAAAATAATTATCATCCCCTTTTGTTTGGTACAGAATACTGTATACCTTTGCATCAGGTTAAACGTTTACAACGCACAAAGAAACAAAAAAAGGCGCATAAAAACAATAACCAAAGAGGGGAATATGAAAAAGAAAAAGGGCGGTTGATGAAAGAGACTTGACATGGGAGAAAAAGAAATAAACCCATAACAAGAAAGAATGATAACAAACGAACAATTAAACCATTGATAGTATGAAGAAAATAGAATGGGAAAATCCTAAAAAGAAGGGTGAAGCTTATACTCACCTTATGAAGGTATTTAAAGTGAGCAGACCTACCGTCAGCCTGGCAATGAGTTTCAAACGGAATAGTTTGGAAGCGGCACGCATGAGACATGTGGCACTGACACAACTTGGCGCGAAGCTGCTGAGTGATGATGAAAAGCCCCCACAAATAGTCAGGATACTAAATGCGAAAGGAGAAACCGTAAAAGCGGTGGTAACGAAAGAGTTATGATATGGACAGGAAACTGACAGGTAAAGAGCGGGCATTTCTCACAGATCTGGCCACATTGTTACAGCAATATGACTGCCTGATGCATATAGAGAATAATGAAATCTGCTTCGATATGGAAGAAGAAACGGACGATGAACGAAAGGCGATACACTTGCCGGGAGTGTACGCTTGGTTTGATATTGAATATTTCATGAATAAGAACTCTTGAAAAATAAAATTTCTGACTATGGAAATGTTTGGAAAAATACCGTGTGTGACGTTTGACGAGCTTGTAGGAAGCGGAATAATGAGTCAGGCGAATTACAAAAAACATGTTCGTGACGGGAAGTTCCGCGTACTCAGAAGAGGAGGAAACGGTCGGAAGGCACAAATTGCCTACGAAAGTCTGCCGGAAGCCATCCGTGCCGCTTATGACGCAAGAAATCCACGGGCCAAAGAACAGTTCATACAACCACAGCTCTCCATGAACGAGCGCTTGAACAGTGACAGCAAAGCTGTGGAATTCTTTAAAAGGTACACGCCTAAAATCACACTGGAACGGCAGGCGGAATATACACTGAATGCTAAAGTATTAAACGCCATGAAGGCCAAAGAAGCGGACATGACCTGTCGGCACAGTACTTGCGGATTTAGGAACAAGAAACTGGTGCGCAACACTCTCCTCGCCCTTTGCGAACACCTGCGGCAGCGATACGGGCACACACTGCCTCGAAGTACACCGCGTCTGTTAGAAAAATTAGATGCATACAAACAGTATGGCTATCAGGTACTTGTGAATGGAAATTCGGGTAACCAGTCCGCCCGCAAGGTAGGCATGCGCGAAGGACGTCTGTTACTGAAACTGAAACGTAGCAAGTTTCCGGTATACACCGATATGCAGATATTTGAAGAGTACAACCGGCAGGCGAAAATAAGAGGGCTGAACCGGATTGAATCTCCGCAAACTGTGAACAATTACCTCTACAAGACCAATATTAAGCTGTGGTGGTATGCCGCAGTCCACGGCGAAGTGGCCTTTAAGAATGAGTTCATGCCGCAATTCGACACCAAGTTACCGGAAATGCCGAACACGCTATGGTACGGCGACGGTACAAAACTCAACCTCTATTATAAGGCATATGACAAAAAGCAGAAGCGCATGGTGGCACGCACCACCGACGTATATGAAGTAATGGATGCCTGCACGGAAGTCTTTCTGGGCTACGCTTTCGGGACGGAGAATTTCCTCACCCAATACGACGCCTACCGCATGGCACTGGAAACCTGGAAGGTGAAACCGCACGAAATTGTGACCGATAACCAAGGTGGGCACAAGAAACCTGAAGCACAGGCTTTCTTCAGTAAGATATGCCATCTGCACAAGACGACCATGCCCCACAACGGCCAGTCCAAGAGCATAGAGAGCGCCTTCGGACGTTTCCAGCAACAGGTACTCCACAAGCTGTATAACTTCACCGGGCAGAACATCACCGCCGTGAAACCGAACAGCCACATCAACCTCGACCTCGTGATGGCCAACATTTCCCAATTACCCACATTGGAAGAAATGAAAGAACAGTATATCCGTTGCCGCCGGGAGTGGAACGACATGGAACACCCTACTTCGGAAACCGGAATGACCCGCATGGAGATGTACACTACCTTCAACAGTCCGAATGCCGAACTGCTGGACGCCTATGAGGTGCAGGAACTCTTCAAACTCGTCAGCCGAGACAGCGTGAAATACAGCAAACAAGGCTTCATCTTCGAACAGAACCGCCAGCAATACCGCTACATGGTGTATACCGAAAGTGGGCTGGTGAACATGAACTTCCACATCCAAAATGTGGGCAACAGTTTCCATTATCGCTACGACCCACAGGATATGACGATTATAGAACTTTGGCAGAGCACTCCCTCCGGACTGGTTTATGCCGCCACCGCCACGCCGAAAATAGTCATCCATCGCGCCACAGCCGACCGCACGCCGGAGGAAAACACGCTCCTATTCGCCCAGATACGCGAAAATGAACGTACCCGCGCCGCCCACCACATTGCTTGCGAAGAGCTGATGCTGGAAGAGTGCATAAGCGACGCCTATGTTCGGCTAAGGGTACCACGTCCCATAGGCATCTCTCAGAAAGGCATGGAAGACTACCGCGAAGAGTATGCTGACGAGAGATTAATTCCACCGGTAGAATTCCCTGAAGGGATGGGACCCGGAACTTACGAAGAGGAAGAAGCTGATACAGAGAGTATTGAAGGAATCGCTTCCATAGGCGAATATACCAAGGCAACGTCTCGACTGACAAAAGCGGACTTCTACCAAAGCTTTTTTAATAATTAACGTGAATTCGGTAATAGTAGAATCATCTTTTTCTTACAATTAACCCCATTTAGTAATCATTTATATATTATATAAGCCATGAAAGAACTTACCAAACAGGATAAGGACTCTATCCGCGACGCCCTAATAGAGTATTGCAGTAACTACCCCTCGCAGAATCGTGCCGGCGAGAGTCTGAACGGAGTGAGTACCGCCACAGTATCACAAATCTGCAATTTGAAGTACACCAGCATCAGCGATGACATGTTCAGCCGGATAGCTGCACAGATAGGCCATAACCTTGAGCGTTGGACACTGACCGAGAGCAGCACCTTTTCGCGCATAACTTTTGCTATGACCGATGCACAAGCTTATAAAAATACCACCTGGATAGTGGGCGATGCCGGTTGCGGTAAAACCACGGCCGCAATCGAGTACCGCCGTGCACACCGCAACGTCTTCTACCTCCTTTGCAGCGAGGACATGAAGAAAAGCGATTTCGTGCGGGAGATAGCCCGCCAAGTGGGTGCCCCCACCGATGGGACTAATCTGAGAGACACGCTGGACTACGCTATCTCCCTCATCACCTTCCTCAACACCCCGCTCATCATCTTCGACGAGGGCGACAAACTGACTGACTCCGTTTTCAGCTACTTCATCAGCATTTATAACCGGCTGGAGAACAAAAGCGGCATTGTCTTCCTCTCCACCAATTACATCAAACGACGCATAGAGAACGGTCTGCGCTACAACAAGAAGGGATATAAGGAAATACACAGCCGCATCGGCCGCAAGTTCTTCGACATAAATGTGGTCACCGAACAAGATGTCTACGCCATCTGCCGGGCAAATGGTCTGACGGATATGACCGAAATAAAGCGGGTGCAGCGCGAAGCTGCACAAGGCGAATACGACCTTCGACGGGTGAAGCGTGTGGTGCATGCCTGCAAGCGCATCCTTGAAGCCAAACGGATGGAAGGGGGACGGACATGAGCAAAGAAGAGAGCAGCAAGAAAACCTTTGTACGCAACGCCAAAGGTGTGCGCGAGGTACTGAATATGAAATTCAACACACTTGCCTTCGAAGGTGCATGGCATGATGCCTTCGGCACTCCCGAACGCCGGGGTGTGTGGCTCGTATGGGGCAATACCGGAAATGGAAAGACTTCTTTCGTGATGCAGCTCTGCAAGGAATTGTGCCGCTTCGGTCGCGTAGCCTACGACAGTCTGGAAGAAGGTGCCTGCCTGACGATGCAGAACACCCTGAAACGCTATAATATGCAGGACGTCAACCGCCGCTTCCTATTGTTGGATGCCGAACCGCTGGACGAACTCAGCCTGCGCCTGAAACGCCAGAAGGCTCCCGACTTCGTAGTGATAGACAGTTTTCAATATACACAGATGACGTATGCCCAATACATCAAGTTCCGCGAACAGCACCGTAATAAATTACTCATCTTCATCAGTCACGCCAGCGGTCGAAACCCGGACGGGCGCAGTGCCAGGAAGGTGGCATTCGATGCCTCATTGAAGATTTATGTGGAAGGATACCGCGCACATTCCAAGGGGCGTTTCATCGGTCCAAAGGGTCACTTTGATATCTGGCCTGAAGAGGCAGCCAAGTATTATGGAGAAGACTTGAACGATTAACTATATAGAAAAGGAGGTTTATCATGGGATTTGTGAAACGTTATGGCAATAATGCCGATTATCGCCGCCGACTGGAGGTAAAGTTGCAAAAGAGCACCGAGCACATCGAAGAGTTGGCCGAATGGCTGTATGTGCACACGTCGGATATTGAAAGCACGGAATATGAAAGGCGATATGCCGAGTATAATTCGGAACTCCGCCGTCACGACATCTTCTCCGATGAACTGCAATGCTACGACAACCCCGCCCAAGCCTGGCGGGACAATCCGGAACGATGGCAAGGCCTGAATTGGGATTGCAGGAATAAAATCAGGTATTAACTACCCGGTAAAAAACAATCCGGTAGTAGTGTCTCCATCCACTACTACCGGATAATTTCCTGCGCCTCCTTCTTGCAAGCGTACATCATTTCCGGTACCTTTGCAATAGAGAGCTAACTGACAAAATTAACATCAACTTTCAGATTATGAAAAAGAGACGTAACATCATCGGAATGAGCTATGCGCATAGAGTGACGGAAGTGCTGCGTATATACGAAGAACATGCACGTAGCGGATTGTCGAACCGCGAAATCCTGCGCCGCTACATCTGGCCTGTGTATCCTATCTGCGAAAAGACATTCTACAACATCATCAATGCCAGTGCCGACCCGCGCATCAAGGCCCGGCAAAGCGAACTGGATGCTCAACTCACGCTGTTCTGACTTCTCTCTCGATGACCATGACAGCATATTGCTGTTCGTACACTTTGACATTACCCGGTTCCACCGTCTGCACACTCTTGGTACGCACCGCCGCCGACCGGCAACCTTCAAAGCCCCATCCTTGTACCGCGTCGTTCAGGCGTTTCACCAACTGATAACGCTGCGTCGCACGCTCCACAGCCGTGCTTTCGTCGACAGGCGGCTGCACTCCGCAGTCGAAAGCCAAACGTACGCTCAACGTAGGTTCACCGCGCTGCGTGTCGGCCTTAAGATTCCCCCAAACCGTTTCGGGAATACCCACTAATACACACGGAAAAGCAACCGGATAGACCGGCTCCCCATTCTTCAGGGCATCAAGCTGCCCGTAATCTTCGTCCACCACCTCTACAAGGTTTCCCATCTTCTCGGCAATCTGCCGCAGTAAGTCACTCATTAATTGTTCCATATCAGGAGATTTTTAATTGAAAAAAATAAGTATTTCACTTTTGACATCTGCGAAGTACGGCAATACCCGCCTGAAACGGAAAAAACAGTGTACCCCTTACCCACAACACTGCAACCGTTACGCAATGTTTGGAAAGCGTTACACACTATTTTGCACCCCTCCACCCTACATCGTATGTTTGCATCAACAAAATCGCAACCGATATGATACAGAAAAGGATTCATCATAACTCCCCCATCGGGGAAGCAGGGAAAGGAGGCCGGTCATGACCCGTGGACTAAGGAACAACAACCCCGGCAACATCCGCCTCTCCGCCACTCCGTGGCAAGGTGAGATACGCCCCTCACAGGACAGCTCGTTCTGCCAATTCACCAGTATGGGCCACGGCTACCGTGCCCTCCTCAAACTGCTACGCAACTACGGCCGCCTGCACGGTTGCCGCACGGTTGCCGACTTCATCAGCCGCTGGGCCCCCCCGCACGAAAACAACACATCAGCCTACATCAGCCGGGTGTGTTCCACCATGCACGTGCCCGCTACCTACCAGCCCGACACGGACGATCACGACACTCTGTGCGCCCTGGCCGCCGCCATCTCGCTGGTGGAGAACGGCACCCCCGCCCTCATGGCGGACGTAGAGGCCGGATGGGCATTATTATAAGAGAAAAGGCGGGAAATATGAATGCACTGGAATATACGAAACTTGCCTGCGGGTTGCTCACCGCCATCATAGGCGTAGGAGGCTTCAAGGTGTACACCGACAAGCAACGCTACCTGCAGGAAGTGGAGAAACTCAAAGCCGACGTCCGGGCTGCCGATTCAAACGTGCGCAGCAACGAACTGGATAATGTGAAAAAAGCCATGCAGATAGTCATGGACGAAATAGTGGAACCATTAAAAGAAGAGATCAATGCCATCAGAGAAGAACTTGGCAAACTGCGACGGGCAGTGGAGAAAGCAGGCGATTGCCGCCTGGCTACTGATTGCCCTGTGCGCATCGAGTTGCAAGGCACCACTGAAAGTGGAGCAGAGCTACCTCGGCGACACACTGCACCGGGTGGACGGGTACGCGCTAATACAGCAGCCCGTGCCGCCAAGCATCGCCACCACAACATTTCCGGCCGGGACGTTGAAGGCGATACCAGTGGGGACAGGGTTTAGCTTCCGCAGCGGGCAGGCCACGGTCAGCGTGAAGCGCCTCACGGGCGACTCCATACAGGCCACAGCCACCTGCGACAGCCTCGCACGCCAGGTCATCCTCCTGAGCCGGGAACTCTCCCGCGTCAGCCGGCAGACTGCAACCACGGTCAGCCAAGTGCCGCCACAGGTGATTCGCCAACCCTCAGCATGGCAATGGTTTTGGATAAGGACAGGGCAGATAGCCGTTGCCGCCCTCCTCCTTATATTGATTAAACGGCGACTTTTTTAATTATCTTAAATTAATAAACAAAATTATGGCAGTAAAAGAAAACAACGGCCTCATCTACGGTGTAGGTAAAGTCATGTTCAATGGTAAAGAAATCGGCTGGGTCAGCCAAGATGGTTTGCAACCCAAAGGCGAAGCAAAACAGACAACTCCTGTTTACGCAGCACAAGTGCACGACGGTCCGGTGGACGAATTGGTGAGCACCCCAAGCACCATAGCTTTCGGTTTCAAGCTGATTCAATTGATTCCCGAAATGTGTAAAGACTTGTTTGGCGGCACCATCAGCAGCGTAGACGGTGCTTACGAAGCACCCGAAGGATTCAAAGACCTGGAAGGCGCCTTCAAGGTAGAGTGCGTCAGTGGCCACACTATCGAAATTCCACGTGCCCGCCTCAGCGGTGAACTGGCCGACTCCATCAACATGAGTGGCGTATTGAGCTACGACTGTACGGTGAAGTGCCTCAAGCCGACTGAAGCCGGAAAAGCCCGCTACCGCATCGTGCCTCCTCAAACCGAAGCAGAAGGATAATGATGGAAAGCCGACTGAAAGAACAACTGAAAGCGTCGGCGTTGATACTTGACATGGGTGTGGCAGTTCCTGTCCGCCCATTCAAGTACCTCACCCGCAAGCGCAGGCCCATGCACGTGGTGATGCGTACCCCCGGACTGGGCGGACTGATGCGCATAGCCAACCTCTATCTTTCGATGGGTGTCAGTTACGCAGAAATAAAAGACTATGACTGCGAGCAAAACATGCGGCTGATGCAGCAGCATGGCGTCACCATCAGCCGCATAGTGGCCTACGCCCTCGTTCGCGGTAGACTTACGGGCCGATGTCTCAATCGCCTTGTAGCCTGGTGGCTTCGCTGGCGCGTGCATCCCCTGTTCCTACAAGAGGCCATGTTCCAGTTACTTACCATGCTCAACCCACAGTCTTTTCAGACTATTATCAACTCGGTGGAACTCATCAACCCGATGAAGCCGAGTTTGAGCCCATCAGAAAGCGGGAGTTAAAAGGCTACACAGAAGGCCCTCATAGCCCGTTCGGTTTAGTATGGCAGGTGGCCACGGCAACCGGTTGGAGCCTGCGCTACATCTTGTGGCAAGTGCCCTACCCCTTGCTATTACTCATGGCTCAGGATGCCCCACGCTACATTTCGCCCGAGGAACAACAACGGCGCAATATGATGAAAATGATTAAAAACCAGAAGAAGGTCCCCGAAGCAACAGATCCGGTGGCATTTTTCCAAACCCATATCTCAAAATACTAATGGCCCCTGTAAATTTAACTCAAATACAGCGCAATGATCTCACAGAGAAAATAGCGCTTGATGAAGCCAGAAAATCAATGGAAAAGTTGGCAGACAGTAGCAGGCATATCAAAGCCACTGAAGAAGCTCTCAGCGGATTATCGGCTACCATCAAGGCTACCAATAGCGCCGCCTCCCTTCTGGGACTCAAATCGGACAATCTGACTCACGTGCAAGCCAAACTGAAAACGGCCGTCGAAATGACCTCGGCCGCCCAGCAAGTGGCCGACACCGTGACCAAGAACAGTTACTTTAACCTTGTCATCGTAGATAATGCCAAGAAAGCACTTGCCGCCACCAACACCTATCTGGCCCGAACGCTCAACATATCCACCGTGGCCGCCAAAGCACTGACGGGAACCCTCACGCTGGGAATATCGGTTGGCATCACAGCCGCCATTGCCGCTTGGGACAAGTACATCGACAACCAGGAAAAAGCAGCCGAGAAAGCTCGCGAACAAGCTGAAACCGAACGGCAGGCAAACGCCATAAAGCTACAAACCCGCGTGGAACTGGACAGGCTGACAGACTCCCTGAAAGACTTTGACGGAACCAAGGAGCAGGAGAAAGCCAAGATTGACGAACTGAACGATAAGTACAGCGAAACCTTCGGGCAATACGATACCCTGGCACAGTGGTATCAGGTGCTCTCACAGAAAGGCGAAGCCTATATCCAGATGCTGTATCTACAGGCAAAAGCGCAAAGTCTCGTAAGCAAGGCAGTGGATGCCGATGCCAAAGTGAACGAAATAGAACTCACACCCGAAGATAACTTCGATACCAAATGGATTGGCAATAATGGCAAAAAGAAGAAAGAAGAAGCACTGAAAGCTGCGAAAGCCAAACGCGACGCCTATAAGGAACAGGCGGAAGCTGCCTATAACGAGTCGGTAAAACTCAGCAAAGAAAGCGGAATAGACGATTTCTCCCCCAAGAAAAGTAATACCGGAAGTGGTGAAAACAGCAACGCATCCGCCGAAGCGAAACAGAAGCAGGAAGAAGAACGCCAGAAGCGGCAAGCCGAATGGCGGCAAAAGATAGCGGACGACGACCTCAAAGTCCGGAAAGAAATTCAAGACAAGCTCCTGGCAGCTATGAAAGAAGGTGATGAAACCGAAGAAACATTAGCCCGGGAAGCCTTCGACAAAGAAATGGACTGCATAGAGCAGCAACGCCAGGAACGGCAAGCCAAACTGGAAGAAGCACAGAAAGACGGTGTAAACATCACTCCCGAACAAGTATCCAATGTGGACAACGAGGCGGTACAACAAAGCAACATCGCCGCCGCAAACTACCAGAAGACACTTGACGACATGGAGAAGCGCCGCCAGCAGGAAGAGCTACAGGCAAGGAACAATTACCTCAAAGAATATGGCTCGTATGAACAAAAACGTCTTGCCATCACAACAGATTATCAGCAACGCATAGCCGATGCCAAGACCCAGGGTGAAAAAGACACCTTGCAGAAAAAAGAAAACGAAGCCGTAGACGCACTGGACAAAAGCATGCTCCAGAAGTCGGACCTCTGGACACGCCTCTTTGAAGAAGCCGGTACCCACACCAGCGGCTACATACAGCAAACCATCGACCAAGCCCGGCTACTGCTGGAATATCTCGAAGACGTAGATGGCAAGAAGAACATCCAGCTTCCCGACAGCATCAAGGATTACGCCAAGTCGCTGAAGCCCGAAGATGTGAAAGGCATCATAGCCGCAATGACTAAACAGAGCGCCGCCCTGAACAAGCAAAACCCCTTCATGGGACTCATCAACGGTTTCAAGGCCCTGAAAGATGCCGGTAGCAACACTGAAAAGCAGTTTGCCGCCACCCAAAACATCCTCGAAAGCTTTAAAGGAGCATCCGCCATCGTCAGCGAAGTGGGCGGTGCCATCAGTAAAATGGGCGGTTCCGCCGGAGAAACTATGCAGAAAGTGAGCGGCGTTGCCAACTCCACCCTCTCCATGGCATCCACAGGAGCCTCCATAGGCGGCCCGTGGGGAGCAGCTATCGGCGGCGCACTGGGACTTGCCTCCGGACTGGTGGGTGCATTCGGCGCCGACTACTCCGGCTACAACGCCATGGTGCAGAAGTACGATGTCCTGATGGATGTGTGGGATCAACTTCTCGACAAGAAGAAAGCTTACATCAAAGAGTCTTACGGTGCTGAAGCTACCCAAGCCGGATCCGAAGCACTGCAACTGCTAAATTCGGAGAAAGAAGTCACCAAGCAACTGGCCAAATCCCGCCTGAGTTCGGGTAGCAGCGGCGGCAGCCACTCCCTATGGTATCGCATGTGGAAAGGCTCCTATAAATGGGAGGGTCAGAACTGGCGCGATGTGGCAGGCGACATTTCCCAGTCATTGGGCGGCGTGAAGTTCACCCAGATGGAAGACATGCTTAACATGAGCAGCAAACAACTGGAATGGATCAAGACCAACTACAGTGGCCTCTGGTCGGCAATGGACGGTGACTTTCGTGGCTATCTGGACAATATCATCCAATACGGCGACACGGAAAAAGAAATCATCGCCTCGGTCAAGGAACAGTTAACGGGCGTCTCGCTCGACAGCTTCCAGGACAGCTACCTCAGCCTGCTGGACAACATGGACAGCAGCAGCGAAGACTTTGCCAACAACTTCGAAAAGTATCTGCGCAAGTCCATCTTGCAATCCGTCCTTGCCACTAAATACAGTTCGCAGATAAAATCCCTCTACGATAACTGGGCAAAGTATGGCGAAGACGGCACCCTCACCGAAGAAGAAGTGAGAAGACTGCGTGAAGAGCAACAGAAGATAAGCGACGCCATGCTGGCCGAACGTGACCGGCTGGCCGAAACCTTCGGCTGGGAGTCGGAAAATAGTGCCGGAGGCTCGTCACAGTCGGGACACACCGGTGCCGTGACCACCGTCACCGAAGAAACAGCCGGCAAACTGGAAGGCATCGGTCTCTCCATCCAGACCCACGTGATAAGCATGGACGAGAAGATGGCCGACCTCTCGCGCTACTCTTACGAAGCCATCGGCCTGCTGGGCAGCATTGCCGAAAATACCGGCTACTGCCGCTGCCTGAAAGACATAGCCGAGATAGTGAACAGATTGGAAAGAGACGGAATGAAAATAAAAGGATAATTATGGAAATACTTGAATCATTACTTACCATCAATGGTAAAGACATCTATAAGGAATATCGCGCCTTTCTGGCCGAAGACAAGTCCGGAGGACACGATAACTACAACGCCCTCCTGCAAGTGCCCACCATGAAAGCCTACACTGCAGTGACATTCCGCGAGCAGAACGGCGAAAACCTGCCCGACTCCCTACCCGCCCCTCACTACGAGGCACGCGACGTAACCCTACAGTTCGGCATCTTGGCAGACACCCCGGCAGAGTGGTACACCCACTACATTGCCTTCATCAACTTCCTGAAAAGCGGATGGCTGGTGTTTGCCCTACCCGAACTGGGTACCCAATACCGCATGTATTTCAAGAGCGCTGCCTCGCACGACATGTCCTCCCCGCTTACAGTAGAAGACAAAGTGTATGGCAAGATGAAACTGAAGTTCAGAGAACCGAACCCCTATCAGGCTATTGACCTTTAAACAGCAAATAAACGAGTATGGAACTGAAAATATACAACCAGAGCGGAAAGCTGAAACTGACCGTGAACACCGCCGACTCATCAACCTGGAACACCGAGCTGATGGCGGAGAACACTGTGTCCGCCACCTTCACCCATCCCTTCTTCGTAGCGCTGGACGTGAACGACTACGTGATGCTGAAAGACGTAAAGTTCAGCATCAACAAGGAGTACAAGCCCAAGCAGGTGTCTACACAAGAATACAACTACACGGTTAAGTTCTACGGCCCCGAGCACGATGCGGAACGGGTGATGTTCCTCAATCTGACGGACGGACAATATGAATTACAATTCTACCTCGACGACAGTCCCGCGATGCACCTTCAGAGATGGATAGACAACATGAACCGTGTGTACGGCGAAAAGCGATGGAGCATGGGAGACGTTCTTGACGCCCCGAAGAAGACCGTTGAATACAACAACACAACCTGCTGGGACGCCCTCTCACTGATATCAGATGCCTTCGAGGCTGAATGGTGGACAGACGGTTTCAAAATAAACCTCACTCGTTGCGAACGTGGCGACCGCGTGGAACTGGGCTATATGCAAGGGCTCACCTCACTGACTCAATCAGAAAACAGCAGTGATGTGAAGTTTTTCACCCGCCTCTTTCCGCTGGGCAGCACCCGGAACATCGACCGCAATCGCTATGGTTTCTCCCGGCTGCAACTCCCGAACCGGGCTAAGTATGTGGATAGGAACACCCGATACGGGCTTTACGAATACGTGGAAGAGGCCGCATTTGCAGATATCTATCCACACTATCGCGGCACTGTCCACACCGTGCGCCAAGAAGAAAAAACGGATGAAAACGATAAGAAGATTACAGTCTATTATTTCGACGACATCGGTATGACCTTCAACCCGAACGACTTTGAGATAGGCGGGTTAGCCAAACATATAACCTTCCAGACAGGCGAGCTTGCCGGACGAGAGTTCGAAGTGAAATACGATTCGAAGGCGATGGAGTGGGAAATCATCAACACTTATCCTTCGGAAACAGAGCAGATACCAGGCAAAAACCTTATCCCCGCCCCTGAAGATGAATATATTCCCTGGAACTTCAGTCTGCCCACAGGGCTTGAGAAAGAAGCAGAAGCAGCGTATGAAACCGCCGTCAACAGCTATCTGGAAAAGTACAGCGAGGACATGTCTAAATATGGAGGTGAAACGGACTACACCTATATCGACAAGAACAACATCCCGTTACAGTTAGGTCAAAACGTGCGTTTGCTGAGCGACAAGTTCTTCAACGAAGGGTTCAGTGATACCCGAATCACCAAAGTTGTGCGCAAGCTGGACAACCTGAGCATGGCCACCATAGAATGTACCAACATGGTGGGCAAAGGCTGGAAGCGAACGGTGGATGCCAGTTTGGCCCAGTTGCAATATGTGATGTCTTCAGGCAGTAACCCTTCTTCCGGAAACAGTTCCTCCACTTCAATCGAAGTCTCGGACAAGTTGAAAAAGAACATCGTTGTCAACTCTAATGATGTCGGCTATTTTAAGAAAAAAGACGTCCTGCTTGCCGGTCAAACCTGGGAAACCATTTTCCGCAAGATGCTGTACAAGCCCATGGGCGGAGAGTTGAGCAGCAGTATATCCACTTCCGACAGTGTGGAATATGGCACAAAAAAAGGACGTATCACCTACACCGCCACCCGCAACGGACAGGGCGAGATGACCAAAGCTTTCTATGATGACAATGAAAACAATAAGCTGGTCTTCTCAACAGAGAGCCAAGGCATTCAGACAGCCGTACGGACACTGTCGGGTACCTATACCCAACGGGAAACACATAAGGCGACAGTGGTATATGCCTCCAGCGACATACTTCCCGAAAAGACATTGACTGATACTATCACTGTGAATGTATATCGAAAATGGTTTGCAGGGGTGGTAGATTCGGAACCGACGACATCGGCACAGGTACGTGCGTTGTCGGCAAGTGGGCTGTATACAGGTAAGGGAAAATACGACTTTACAGCTTCGGATTGGAAAATGATAGCAATATGTCTTCCTGAGGGGGATATAACTTCATTGGAGATTGAGGGAATTCAAGGAAATATAATTCTGGATACAGGTCTTGTGAGCGGCCCAAAAGAGGTTCCCGTGAAGGACCTTAATGGTTCGACAGAAACCAATTATAAGATGTGGATTATGAAGACTCAAATTGTGAACGATACGACTAATCATATAACTTTAAATACTTAATAGTCATGGATGAATTGAAGTTAACAGGAACTCCTTTTTCAACAACCTATAAGAGAACGACATCTCGTCCTATGGATTCTTCTGAGATATTTGAGACGAAAGAAGCTGCACACATATATGCTCAAAATGCCAATAAAATACATGTGCCTTATCCCGGACAAATTATATCAGTAAAGGGAGGAGAGGTCTATAAACTCCTGATAGATCCTGAGATGCCGGACGATAGTGCTGAAGGATTTTATCATTGTAAATTAGATATTATTGGTGGAAATAATAGCAATGACAACCGCTATCTACGTAAAGATCAGGAGGACACCGCCCAAAAGATAATACACTTCCGCGAAGGTATTGATGCCAAGAAAGTGTCTACTCTGGAACAGATAGTTCTATTGGAAGATATTGCATCTAAAAACTTCACTCCCGGTTCTACGGGGTTCGGCATTAAAGAAGATGAAGTTGGAAACTACCATCTTGATATCGACTTCGTAAACATTCGCCGAAAGCTGACAGCCGACGAGATACAGGTGCAACGCTCCTATTATGTGGGCGGCAAGCAGTGGGTAACGCCGGGTGCAGGAATCGTCTGCACATCAGTGGAAGATACCGGGTCTGCATACCGATGCCATTTCAAGACAACAGATGCGGACGGACGTGAAGTGAAATGTTTATTCCAGTCGGACGATTGGGCAATCTGCGAGACTTTCAATCTTGAAAAGAAAGTGGGAGGAGTATTAGGCAATCACTACTATTGGAGACTGGTTGTGGGTGTCGGAACGGACTACATAGATCTGAGCAAATCCAATGCTGGTCCTGGTAGCGATGCGCCCCTGCCCGGCGATGAGATTGTACAACTTGGAAACAAGTCAGATATAAGCAGGCAGGGAGCTATCTGTAATGATGCCATAACCACCGGAGGTCCTTACATCCGTGTATACAAAGGTATCATTGACTACCATCTGCCACAACCTAAGATTGATTTGAACCCGGAAAAAAGTACGATTATAGCCAAGCTAATTTCTGAGGCAACAGGAAAGGATGTAGATACAATACTTGGTGAGATACAAGGTAACCTCGATATCATTAAAGGACAAACGGACAAGGAATATACGATGTGGTTCTATGACTACGCTCCTACATTATCCAATATTCCAGCATCAGAATGGATCACTGATGACTTAAAGACAATGCATGAACAGGACATGTTCTACAACCGTAAATCCGGACTGGCTTATAGGTTCGAAAAGTCAGGAAGCACGTGGGCATGGAACAATATCACAGACCAGCAGACAATCAAAGCTCTGGAGAATGCAGCTAAGGCACAGGACACAGCCGACGGGAAACGACGGACATTCGTTGCACAGCCAACAAACTCACAGGCTTATGACGTTGGAGACCTGTGGGTGAATGTGATGTATTCGGATGCTAATGTATCTTATAAGAATGATGTCCTCGTCTGCAAGACAGCTAAGGCTAAAGGGATGGCATTCAGTATTTCTCATTGGGAACCTACGTCTACTGCCACAACCGCTTATATTGAAAACTTGGGCAATCAGATTGTAATAGCCGTGACCAACTCTAATGATGGAATAGAAAAGGCAAAAGAGCTTGCGAATCAAGGTATAAAAGATGCTTCTGATGCTGCTAAATCAGCGACTGAAGCATTGGGAATTGCACAGGGTGCACAGAGTGCAACTGAAAGTAATGCCTCTGCCATTCAGGTGACGAATGAATCTATAGCGGCTTTATCGGAAGGAATTCATTTCAATAGCGCAGGCAATATTACGAATATCAATACATCCGGATTAATAACTACAGCAGACTTTTCGGCACTGTATGGGAAAGAAATCGTGTATGATAAGGATGGGCATGTAGACATGACTAAGATGTCCGGTATTGTTACAGAGGCTGGTTTTGCACATATGTTTTCAGAGCAGGCAAAAGATAGCGGCTATGTAACGAAAGCATATATAGATTTGTTCGTAACAGAGCTTCCAGATAAAAGCTTTCAAAGTAATGCGTTAATAAATGCTGACCAGATTCGGTTTAATGGTAATATTGTGGCGAATGATACGTTTTTTGTGGACAAGAAAGGTAATATGACGTTGAATGATATAATATTGAATAATGTTATAGCCAATAGTGGTACTTTCTCTGGAGAATTGAAATCAGCTATAGGTACCTTCTCCGGGGAATTGGAATCGGCTACAGGAATATTTAAAGGTAAGGTTGTGACGATAGATAATGGTACTCGGATAGAGATAGACCCCAGTGGCAATAGTATTATAATGTATAACCAAAATAATAGAGAAGTGGGCAAGATAAGTTTTATTAATGAGGATTGGGAAGGTTCTGTCAATACTTATCCGCGCTTACGACTGAGATCATATCGTGATAATCATATGACCTCCGAAGTGACACTCACAAATGGATATATATCAATGAATCAAGAGCGTGAAGGCAATATCTATAATTGCATTCTCAACCCCTACGATGGTTTAATTTTTAATAGAGGTGATTTCAATCCCAAAGTTTATCCTGCCCGATAATAGATCAAATATAAAGAAAATATGAAAATCAATTTTAGAAAAATTGAGGCACAGACCTCATTTGAAGGTGGAAAGCAAACCTTCGATGCTGCCGAGACAGTCGGCAATGAAATGATGTACAACGGAAGTATTCTTCTGGATATTGGATTTGAAGAGCTTGCAAAGGAAATCTATTATTCAAAAGATGAAGTAGAAATCCCGGAACGCTACTGTAAAGCCCTTGAACTTGTCGTGAAGAACTCGCGTCTTATCGCCGCCGTAAAGCGTGAAATAATAAATCAGCTAAACAGCAAGTAAGATGGGATACATCAAATTCATATTGAGCACCCGTAAAACGAATGCCGATGGCAACGCCACCTATGCCCGAATCAGCCGTATCGAATCGGATATGGCTGATACAAGCATGCTCGAGACGAATTTAATAATGCATGCGCTTGCGGCCCGCGGGGGAAAAGTAATTGAAACGCTTGAATTCATATTGGACTCGAGCAGATTGGACAACGATATATTAGGATAAACTGTATGGACAAATTAAATAAGAATTTCCTCAAAGGCAATGTGCTTAAAGCTGAGGAGTTGAACGAGATTGTTACTAAACTGAATGAGTTTGCCACGTGCATCAATGACAACGATGTTGAAACCAGCAAGGCTACAATTCAAAGTATAAAGAATAAGATGCTTGTCATCGGTGACACCGCAGGCACTGCCTATGATGGTGCCGCCGGCGCCGCATTGGAACAAACCGTCAGAGAACTGGCAGGCGGAGCAGGAACCATGTATAGTGTATACGTTAGGAATAATCTGAATTCACTGGGCTTTGCCGCACAATACGGAGAAGAATGTGTCTTGGATTTCACCTTCGTCTCCCAGTATCGGGATAATATCAATGAACCGTACAAGCCAACGGGAGAACTCGGGCTGTGTACAATCATGATAAAGAACTCGAAGTTTGCAGACTTCACCACAGTGAAGCAAATGGAAGTTTCTTCTAATGTATCCATCAAACAGCACATAACCGAGTGGCTGACAAGCGGCAGCAACAATATCAAAATAAGTATCAAGGGAGAGAACACCGACCAGACTACGGCCCCGATCACCTATGTTGTACAACTCACTTCATTGGGAATCAGTGCCCCTAACTTCGCTTGGTGGACCGCCTTTGCCGGGGATATTTCAATTCCAATGATTATCAACGGTAATATCAACAAAGTGCTTCATGTCACCGTTACCGGTGATAATTACAATCAAGGCTATACCCAAAATCTGGGAACAGCCATCTATATGGATACACCTTATAACTATGTACTTCCTCATCCCGAAGCAACCGGAATATACAATGTGAATTTCTATCTGTCCAACTCAGATAATACCATTCAGACCAAATCTGTATCGGTAAATATCATGTGTATTGCCACATCCGGGGAAATAGTGAAACTGATGTGCGTGAATAACGTGACCTCACAGCTCATCAACTGGCAGGATAATGTGGTATTTGATTATGCCATTTATGACGGACAGGCTACTCTTACAGATGCCATCTTCACCATTACGAAGGACGGAACAGAAGTGTATAGTTCTGAGAATGACACCATAGTGGCAAACTCCAAAAACACACTTACTTATCCGATGGAGGTGGAGACGGATGACGACAGTAACTTTGAAGTCATTATAAAGGCAACCAGTGGAGAAGACGCTCTGATAGATCCGATTACGGTAGCTGTCAATAACTCACTGGGATATTCGGCTACAGCAGGTGCAGTACTCTATATCAATCCACGCACCCGTAGCAACTCGCAGACAAACTACAAGAGTATCGTTAATGAAGTGGATAAATCAGTCATCCCCGTGACCTGGAATAACCTCAACTGGGGTAACGACGGCTGGGTGACCGATGATGACGGTGTGAAAGCACTGAAGATATTTGCACGGAGTTCGACCGTGATAGATTACCAACCCTTTGCCACAGAACCGGCTCGCAGAGGTAAGACAATCGAAATCGATTTCAAGATTGAGAATGCTTCGGATGCTGGAAAGAATATTATCAGCATCGCAGAAGATAAGCCGGACGGCAACTACGTTGGATTAAAGGTATCCGGTGAGAATATCTCTCTGTTCTCACAATCTGAACACGAAAGTACTAAACAGGATGTTCCTACCGATAATGGGGTACGCCTACGCCTCACAGCAGTTATCATGCCTGACGCTTATGGTAATGCCGGTTTCAACATTGTTGCCATATACATCAACGGAAAGAAAAATCGCCAGTATACCTACGAGAGCAACGATTACTTCCGCAACACCGGCAAGATAACGTTAGGGAACGATTATGCCAATCTCTATTTATATGGATTGCGTGTGTATGACAGTGCATTGACTTCCGAGGCTGTCCAGAAGAATTACATAAACCAGCTTGTGACGACCAGCGAGAAGCAAATGGAAAAGAAAATCAATTCGGTACTGGACAGCGAAGGTGTAAACATTGACTTCAATGCCACAAAGCTGCTCTATAATGTATTTGTAGTGAACAAGCCCTTCCCTAACCTAAACAACCCTTCAGGTGTAGCAGGTGATCTGGAAGTACTCTTCAAGAACAAACCGGAGCGGAACTTCACACTCACCAACCTGTTGATAGAAGGTCAGGGAACTTCATCAAAGAAATATCTGGAGTGGAACATCCGCTTCAAAATGAAGGGATTGAAAGATGCAGAAGGTAACAAGATAAACTCCATTGCCACGTATGCCGATGGAACGACGGACAAGAACAAGGTCCTTATGTTTGAAGGTGTGCCTAAGTCCGGGCGCCTGACAGCCAAGAAGAACTGGGCGAGTTCCATGCAGGACCACAAGGCCGGATCTGTGGCTGCATTCAATGATTTATACAAGGAAATAGGCATGAGAAACGAGGCTATGGCCACTGATAGCGAAATACGTGTCGCGGTGTACCAAGAGCCTTTCATCGGTTTCTCAAAATCCGTCAATGAAGAAGGCCAGGATATATATACCTGTATGGGAGAATTTACATTCGGCCCGGATAAAGGAGATGATCTTTGTTTCGGCTATGACACAGAAGTTTTTCCGACCTTGCTATCCGTGGAAGGTTCGGACAATGCGCCGTTGGGTGCGCTTTTCCGCGTTCCTTGGAACAGCGATAAACCTTACTGGGCATATAATCCGGAGGAAGAGGCTTTTCAGTATAACAACACTAATTGCTGGGATTTCGATGCCGGTGAACTGAATGCCGATGAAACGGAACCACTCTCTGCACAGAAATGGATAGATGCTTACAACGCCGTGTATGTATGCAACAACCGTATCCGTCCATTCACCGGTACTCTGGATGAACTGAATGCAGCCGTAACTGAATACCGCAGTACAGGTTATGAGTACTGGATTGCCAAAAGTGGTGATGCTAACCAGTACAATCTCTACTATTATGAAGCTACCGAAGGAAAGTTCATACCCTCCGATATAGGTGATGGTGCAATAAATCTGAGAACACAGTTAACTGCATATCTTCCATCAGATCTGAATACATTCACCACTGACCAGTTGAATGAGAAGTTCATTTCAGCCCGCACAAGCTTATTCCATGCAACCATACCCGCTATATTCGATATTGACGATGCAGTATTCCATCATAACTTTGTGGAGTTCACTGCCGGAACCGACCAGCGTGCCAAGAATACTTATCCGTATAGCTTCTGCCAGGAAGGTAGTAAATGGAGGTGGAGACTGGATGATGCCGACACTATATTCCCGATTGACAATCAGGGACAGGATCGGAAACCCTATCACTGCGAAATGCATGACTCTTACGACAATGACCAGCCTATTTGGAATGGTGAGACATCTGTCTTCTGGAATCTGCTGGAGCAGGCTTTCAGTGCTGAAATTACAGCCGGAATGCGCAAAATGTTCACAGCAATGGAAGCATTGTGCGGCCAGTCTTCAGGTACGCCTTATGACAAGGTTTATGCTTTCTATAAGAAGTATTTCCTTGGCATAAAAGAATATTTCCCCGCTACGTTGGTGAATTCTGATGCCAAACGATATGAACTCGCAAAGATAGCATACAATAATGGTTCCTACACTAACGATACTGACCCTATAACACAGAGCCACGGTGATTTCTATTCCGCAGAAACTGCATGGGTGAAGAAACGTATCATGTACATCATGTCGAAGTATAATTATGGCTTGTTCTCCGCCAATGGCACAGATACAATCATCGTACGTGCTGCCGGTGATCTGATAGACTACGATATAACCCCGGCTTTCGATATGTATCCGGCCATTGCAAATGGTACATCCATTGTACAAGGAAAACGCACTAAAGCAGGAGATATTTGTAAAATAACCATTGACCTTGGTGGTAGCGCTGACCAGCAAAATGCCATACAAGCAGCAAGTTGGTTATTAAGCATCGGAGACTGGCACAAAAAGAATGTTTCCGGTACCATGGTAGTACGCGGAAAGCGATTGAACGAACTCATACTCGGTAGTAAGGAAGATAACGTAATCATCTCTATTACAGGACTTACACTTGCAGATTGTAGTAGTATGCAGAAGCTACTTCTATCCAATATCACCACATTACAAGGTACACTCGATTTAAGCACAATTATCAACATTCGTGAGATATATGCCGACGGAACTAACTTAAGTCAGATAAAGCTTCCGAATGGTGGCGGACTTGAAATCATCGAATATCCGGCCAACAACAGATACATAACTTTCCAGAACTTCCCGATACTGACAACAGAGGGCTTGAGAATCGGTCAATGTGCTGAAAACATAACCGACTTCTTAATTGAAAACTGCCCTAAATTAGAGCCTATGCGATTGTTATCTAGTATTATAGAGGCACAGCAATCACAAGGTACCGAACATGCACTAAAACATATCCGTGCAGTAGGTTTCGAGGAAGAATATTACACCGCCGACGCCCTTGATATGCTTGCAAAACTTGCTGATGGAACCTACGAAGGTTTATCTGCAGAAGGAATTGCCGGAAAGGATGAAATTCCGGTATTGGAAGGTAAGATAACTGTACACTCAAAGTACTATCAGGACTCTGTGGAAGAACTGAGAAAAGTGTTTAATCGATTGACCTTAATAATGGAGGGTGAAGCAGCTATAAGATTTATTGATCCGGTAGTATTTAGCATTTGTCTTCCGTTGTGGGATAGTGATGGCGACGGGTATATAACAGAAGATGAAGCATTGGCAATAAAAATGTTTCCTGCTAATAGTTTTTCGGGGAAAAGCGATATAACCAGCCTTGACGATTTGGCAAAACTTGCCGGCTATATGTTTAATGGTGCCTTTAGTAATATGCCAATGTTAAAAACGGCTCACACGGGTAAACGTTATTCAGGGAGTAGTATTGTTGCAAGTACGATCTATCAAGGATATATAAATTGTACAGCACTTAAACGAATCACCATCGATGAGAGTATCAAATCTATTGAACGCATGTGTTTCTACAATTGCTCATCACTAAAACAGATTATATGGAACGGAAATGAAACGACGATAGGTAATAGTGCTTTTTATGGATGTACCAGCCTTGAAGATATTTCATTTCCATCCGGTATTACGAGCTTGGAGAGTAATGAAATTTTCTTCAACTGTACATCTTTGAAAGATATCCAGTTATCTCAAATGACGGCCATTGGATATAGGTGCTTTTGTAACTGTGTAAATTTGAAGATTGATGTCAATATTCCCGCATTGGAAACGACGTCCTCACAAGCCTTTGCGAGCAGTGGTGTCATTAGTGCATCTAACTTAGGAAAATTGCAGACTATTAGCGTATCAATGTTCAGTAACTGCACAAACTTGATCTATGCAATTATACCTGATACAGTAATGGTAATAGAGCAGGATGTTTTCTACAAATGTTCGTCGTTGCAATATGTAGTATGTAATGCACTAACCCCGCCAACACTGAATAGTACTTCGGTTTTTGGTGATACATCTTGCATTATTTATGTTCCTGATACTTCGGTTACAGTATATAAGTCTACGAACAATTGGGCAGCATTTTCAACTCGTATTAAACCGATTAGTGAAAAGCCATGATTGTCATTATCAACACCTTGCTTTCTACTATAAAAAGAAAATGCACTCTACATATATCTGTGAGGCTTAAAAACGGTTCTATCAGGACTCTGTGGATTCATTACGCGGAATATTCAACAAGTTGGATTTGGTGATGGATGGTACACCAGCAATTAGGTTTGAAGACCCGGAAGTCCTTCGCATCCTCACAACAGAAAAAGCTTATTGTGACTACAATCCTGAAACTGGTAATATCGGTTATTTAACTTTTTTAGATAGAGATGGAGACGGTATGATAACCAAAGATGAAGCTGCACAAGTAACTTTGTTGAGCAACAGACCTGATAAACAGAGTAGTATTTTTGCAAAGACTACAATTAAAATTTTTAATGAGTTTCAGTATTTTACAGGATTAGCATATTTCAATAGTACTTTTGATGGCTGTAACTCATTAAGAGAGGTTACACTTCCCATATTAGAAGAGATGGGAAATGCTGTCTTTGCGAATAGCAGTATAGAAAAAGTAATTATTCCAGAAGGATATAGAAAGATTGGTGATCAAATATTAAGTGGAACAAACCAATGTCGTTTAATCGATTTTCCAAGTACTGTAGAATCTATCGGTAAGAATTTATTATGGGGAGTGAAAGAGATAACAACTATTATTTGTCGTGCAACCATACCTCCTACGCTCAACGGTAGCTTTGGATATAATGGCATACCTGTAGCTATATATGTTCCTAATGAATCGGTTGCAGCATATAAAGCTGCAACCAATTGGAGTTTACAAAGTGGTAAGATATATCCTTTATCAACGTATGAAGAAGGTTATTAGAAATCATATCCATATATTCGGGATGCATACTGGCTCCAATTTGTAGCAGCTTTGTATGCATCTACGCTGGTCCGTGGTACATAGAAATTACATGTATTATTATCAAATGTCCATTGTGTAATAGATGGTGGAATAACAGCTTTAATATAGCAAGATACCATGCTTGAACATGAGTTGAATGCTATATTTTTAATAGCAGTAATTCCAGTTCCGATAACTACTTCTACTAAAGACTTGCATTTAAAACATGCAGAGTCACTAATTTCAATGACTGCATCGGGAAATTCCAGTTTTTTTAAGCCCGACTCTTCAAAATAATGCGATGCATATTTCTGCTTATTCAATGGCAGAGTTATATGTTTCAACGAACTGCAATTCTGGAAAGTTCCACCATCATTGCTTAAATAATCAAGTACTGTTACAGGTAGTTCTACCTGTTCAAGAGAGGTGCAATTTTGAAACATTACCCCTCTTAAATATGTTCCATCTTTAACGGCGGCGTATTTGAGATTTGTACAATTCTTAAATACTCCACAGACACTATTTCTTTCACTATTTTGTCCAGGTTTCCAATTGAGGTACTTGAAATCTGTAGCGTCAATAATATCTGTTCTTCCACCAAATGTTTCATCCGAAATAGTTACGGCAACTTCTGCCTCTTCCTGTGTTATTCCACCATCTTTGTCCGCATCCCAAAGAGGAAGACACAGAGCAAAGAATGCATCATCTTTGAATCTTATCCAGGGCGCTCCGTCAAGAATCAGTTCCAGTTTGCTGAAAGTCTTTCTCAGTTCTTCCACAGAGTCCTGATAGAACCATAAATGTACCGACAAAATTAATCAAAAATAACTCCTGAATTTTTTAAAAGTATAAAAGAACATGATTTAAAAAGTATGTTCTTAGGAAAAATTACTAAGCAGGAAAGAAAAAGAAGTGAAATTTCACAAATCATTTTATACTAACAATTGTAATATCCTCACAAACTATTTTTTAGAAGAAGCACAAACCATTTTCACAGTGATACACTCACCAATGTGGATATAGCTAGAGAAAGCCTTGGAAAAAGGAATCGTTTTATCAATGGCTTCTGTTAAGGTATTGTGTCACAACCTTTTTCCTATGCAACGATTTATTTCCGTGTCAGGGATTAAGCCTGACACGAAATAAATCGAAGGTTATGGCAAGAGGGAGTTAAGTTTACGGTAACTGCCGCATAAATGTTAATTGAATATTTAACGAACTATTGTCAAGAGAATCCTCAAATTAATTTGAGGAAAAAAGGTTGAGCATTGAGCTATGTAATATACTATGAAAACGCTCATAAAAACTCTTGGAAGCATACCAAATAGAATTTAAGGAGGAGGAAAAAGTTCGCCAAATCCAATAATCAGATTTAGCGAACTTAATTATAGCATATCAGCAAAAGGAGGCGCTGAAATAAAGGAACTTTTTCAGTGTCCTCGAACCCCTTCCTCTATTTTTTAGCCTTAAATATCTTACGATAAAAATTAATCCTTGTCAGAAACGCTCTCAACAAAGTACGTTTCCGCCAGCTACCTTTACTAAGATGAACTGCCACAGTGTCATCGGTAACCTGACAGTAGGCCGCTCCAAAAATCTTTGTAGGATAAATTACCATCCTTTCTTCTAAATGCTGCTCACCATCTTTGTTATACTTTAGCCCGAATTTCTCAGCAGCCAAAGCAAGCACATCTGGTGCTATTTCTTTCGTATACCAACTTCCATCCTCTTGGATAAAATGACGCTTTTCATAAAATTTCATAGCTTCAACCAAAAAAGGATGCCCCTCTTCCGCCGCCAACACAGCAGACAGCAAACCTACTCCCGGTACACGTGTTCCTGGAAACCTATTTGTACCATCCAATTCCAGACGTTCATCAGATAGTTCATCATCCGCAATCATTTCCGGATGAAACTCAATAGCGGTAAAAAAACCGTTTGATAAAAAAGGGTCAAACGACTTCTTCACCAGCACATCTGTATCCATATAAATTCCACCTTCCGTATATAACGCATGTAAACGTACATAATCAGCTACAAAAGCCCACGCACCAGCTTTACGTGCCTCTTGGGTCCATGGCAATGAATTTACATCAAAATCCTGAAGACTCCATCTTTTCCATTCATAATCAGGAAGCACTTTTTTCCACGAATCCATACACATACGCAAACTTGCCGGTATAGGGGTATCGTTAAACCAACAGTAATGAATCTTTTTAGGTATCATATCTTTAATACTTAATTTAGCAACAAAGATAGAGTTTTTTCTGATTTTTTATATATTTGCATAAAAAAAACGCAGATATTATGCCATACGAATCACGTGTCAAAAAGTCATTGCTTAACGCTCGTGTTAACCTGATCTTTTATTTTCTAAGCCTTGTAGTAGCTTTTTTCTCACGAAAAATATTCTTAGATAGTTTAGGAGCAGATTTCATTGGCTTAATCGGCACCTTAAGTAATTTATTAAATTTTCTTAATCTAGCAGAATTAGGTATTGGTACTGCTATAGGTTATGTACTCTACAAACCTCTCTTTGAGCATAATGAAAATAAAATAAATGAAATAATCTCTGTATTTGGATATATCTATCGTTGGATAGGGAGCATTATTTTAGTTGCTGGATGTGCGCTCGCTTGCTTTTTACCACTGATCTTTCCTGATAACGTATTCGACCTTCACATCATTTACTTTGCCTTTTTCTCATATCTGGCCAGTTCTTTAATAGGCTATTTTATCAATTACAAACAAACATTACTGGGAGCTGACCAAAAGAACTACGTAGTAACTGCATACTTTCAAAGTGCAGTACTCGTAAGAACATTCCTGCAAATAGGAATAGCATATTATACCCATAATTACTATTTATGGATAAGTCTGGAATTATTATTAGGCATCACGCATGCAATCATACTAAATTGGAAAATAAGGCAGACATATCCTTGGCTAAAGAGTGAAGTCAAACAAGGAAAAGCATTGTTTAAAAAATATCCGGAAGTAATGAAATACACTCGACAAATATTCGTACATCGAATAGGTGGCTTTGTTCAGTTTCAAACTACCCCACTCTTAATCTATGCCTTTGTCTCATTAAAAACTGTAGCATTTTATGGTAATTATACAATTATTACAGATAAAATTACTCAGTTAATTAATAACCTGCTATCCAGTACAGGAGCTGGTGTAGGTAATCTCATTGCCGAAGGGGATTCAAAACGGATACAACAAGTCTTTTGGGAACTACTAGGAATCCGTTTTTTCATTGCAGGCGTTATTTCGTTCGCTTTATTACAACTGACGGAGCCTTTTATCTGTTTATGGTTAGGACAAGAATATGTATTGCCACATATTATTTTGATACTTATTATCATTAATGCCTTCACTGGATATACCCGAGGGGCGACTGATCAATTTTTATATGGATTTGGCTTATTTCACGACACATGGGCTCCGATCGTTGAAGTCTGTATCAGTTTGACAGTTGCCTTGATAGGTGGTTCTTTGTGGGGATTACCTGGCGTTTTGTTGGGAAGTATCATCAGTCAATTATCTATTGTAGGAGTCTGGAAACCCTACTTTTTGTACAGCCAAGGATTCAAAATGCCAGTATTGCAATATTGGTTAGGATACATCAAACATATCCTTATATTACTATTACCTGGAATAGCTTGTTACTATCTGTTCCCAAGTGAATCTTTCACACCTGAAAAATCTTTTGGACATTGGATTAAGTATGCTATGTTAACTATCAGTACATATAGCATCATTACTTTAACTATGCTCTACTTCTTTAGCAATGGAATGAAATTATTTATAAAAAGAATAATGAAGAAATAAAAACGAATATGGAAAGTATTTATTTTACTAATCCATACATGTGCTTACTTTTTACAGAAAGCCAAAAAATCATCCATATATTACTTAAATAATAATATTCATGTAGTAATAAGTATCTGAAAATTCTATCAATTTTATAATCCGAAAGAAAATAGCATTCTACTAAATCACGATTTTCCTTTGTCAAATTACGTAACGAGGCTATCTTACTGCCCTTATACGAAGAAGAATATAGCGACATGACAGGACGATAGAAAAGACTCATTAAAGACCTCCACGGTTTGTGCAACTGAATTTCGTCTAAATGATAATGCTGCTTATAAATAGAAATTCTCTCTTTGTACATACGAAACAGCTTATACTCATCGTCAAAATTCATTTTACGGACAGATAGTGCACTGGCAGAATGCGCCACTCGATAATAATAATTATGAATATCATTTATTATAACAAAATCTGCATGTAGGATATAATCTAACAAAAAAAACAAATCTTCAAGCAAAGATATCTCTCTGGAAAAGAATATTTCATTTTCCCGGATCAGAGAAAGATTATATAGCTTTGAAAAAGGATATCCTACCCCTTTATCTATGAATTCTGTTAACACACGATACATTTCAAAACTTGAAATTTGCACTTCAGGCAATGGCAAATCTACAAATATACCATCCAAAGACACTTTTTGAAATCCTTGAATAATGAGTCCTCGAAAAGAAGCATCGTTTGGTAATGCCATATATAAATCTTGTAAATATGTAGCCCCCACCCAATCGTCAGCATCAATAAAAACCACATACTCGCCTCTAGCTTCATTCAAACCCTTATTGCGAGCAGCACTCACACCTTGATTTTTTTGATGAAATACTATTACTCTGGCATCTTCCTTCGAATATGAGTCACAAATTTTTCCGGAACTATCCAGCGCTCCATCATCAATCAACAACAGCTCAAAATCAATAAATGATTGCGATAGAATGCTATCTATGCATTGAGATAAGTACTGCTCAACATTATATACTGGAACTATAACAGATATTTTAGGCTTATTGGTAACCATTTTCATATTGTTTTAACCAAAGATTTATCTTTAAGCAACGAGATTCGCTCGGACACAAAAATAATCAAAAATAAAGAAGTTAGCAACACTTACATACCTTTGATATCCAATTATTTTCGTAACTTTGCTAAACTACTTTTAAATTTAGATATAAAATATGCATGATATTTCAATAAGTATTGTTATTCCTGTCTACCAAGCAGAACATTTTCTGCAGGACTCTGTAGAATCTGCGCTTACCCAAACCCTCACAGATATTGAAATCATATTAGTCAATGACGGCTCCAGAGATCGTTCTGGTATTATATGCGATGAGATAGCCTCGAAGGATAAGAGGGTAAAGGTTATACATAAAGAAAATGAAGGACAATCAGCTGCAAGAAATGCAGGAATAGATGCCGCAAAAGGAAAATATATTAGTTTTATGGACCATGATGATTTCATATACCCTGATATGTGTATGAAGTTATTCAAAAATGCAGAAAAATATGATGTAGATATCTCTGCTGGATCATTTATCAGAAAAGACGAGAAAGGGACTATTTCTCACAATAAACACACATCCCAACTTTTAGTATATAATAATAATGAAGGGGTCAAAGCATTCTTCTCACGTGAGATAATAGACATATATGTTTGGACTAAAATATATCGCAAAGATTTTCTGGATAGAAACAATATCAGATTTGAAAAAGGACGTAGTGACGAAGACTGGCTATTCAATTCTTCAGCTTTCTTTTCTGCCGAAAAAATTGTAATGGAAGATACTCCTCTTTATATCTATATTGAATATGCAAATTCTACATGTAGAACTTTTCATGTAAAGAATATACGCAAATTTTTAGATGACACATGTTATAGGATCCAAAAAATAGAAACCGGAATACAAAAGAATTATCCCGATTTATTGTATTTATCCCAAAGACAAAGTATAAAAGCTTGTGTGAGGATGTTATTTATCACTTCTAAATACAAGAAAAGCGATTGTGAACCTTATTATTCATGGATAAAGAAATATATTTATTCCAACGCACAGATTTTTATACATGACAGACAATATTGGGATATGTCGTTAGGAGGAGTGCTGTTAGCTGCATACACACCAACATGGCTATACTTTTACATAAAAAAGTGGAAACACAGACATGATATATAAGGTGAAAAAAGATCTCTTTCTATTTTCAAATTGATGGAGGCGCATACATTTTTTTAAATTTCAATCTAAAAAGGACAACCAAAAGCATATCATATAATTGCACCCAACCTTTCATTAATAAGATACGTCCCAATTTATCAACCATATAATCAGGAGAATAATAAGATCTTAAATATCTTATATTATTATCTTTGATAAGACACAAATTACTAATGCGATTCTTCCTTGTCACCTCTTTTAAATAGTGATAGTCAGATTTCAACAAAGTAGAAAATATAAAATTTATAGTCTTAAATAAATTATGGCTCCCCTGTACTGAAAACTTACATTTTTCTATAACCTTAAAAATACCCTGTTCGCATAAAGAGAACGAATAGTACAATGAGTCGAATGAGTACAAGCTATTTGAGACAGTACCTGAATGATTTATATAATAATAATCCAGTTCACTCCCTATCACTATATAATTACATTCACTTATGCACTGAAGAATAAAAGGGATATCCTCTGCAAAACGAGTTTTCGAATCAAATCTAATAGAATGTTCATTTAAAAATTTGCGCTGAAAGAGCTTGGCACATGGGCTAAAAATTCCCCAAGAATCAATCTCTTGCGCAAAAAAAGTATCAATTTTTGTGTACAAGTACAAACAAGGTTGTAAATGAGTGGTTTTAATTACCATACCCTTTTCATCACATCTTTTACACCCTTGTACAACAATTCCCATACCTAAATCCTCATTAGGACGTGATTGATACAAATGGGATAAATAATCTTCTTCTACATAATCATCCGAATCGACAAAAACAATATATTCTCCTTTTGCATTATCTATCCCTATATTACGAGACGCACTTGCACCTAAATTCTTTTGGTGAAATACTCTTATTCTATAATCCTTTTCCGCATACTCATCACAAATTAGTCCAGAGTTATCTGGTGTTCCATCATCAACCAACAATAGTTCAAAATCAGTAAATGTCTGCCCCAAAATACTGTCTAGACATTGAGAGAGATACTTTTCAACATTATAAACAGGAATAATGACAGAAATTATAGGGTTATTATTCATAACATTTATTCTTTAAAGATTTCAGTCTTCTATTCCATGCTCTGTATGAATAAACCTCTTATTCGCCTCTTTCAGACGGAATAAATTGGCAACCATTAACAAGAATGAATATGGAACAAAGCCTATCGCTTTAACCAAGCGTAGTTTCCAGAAACGACGAGGTATTGCAACTATCAAAGCAAGCAGTAATAGCCCCAAAATTACCCACCATTTATAAGCCAATGGAGGAAACCATATAGAAGAACATACGGAAAAAATAAATGTAAATCCTAATAATAACACTCGTGAAAGTGCAGCCTGTTGGAATAGTTTATCACAAAAGTCCCATTTACGATGACGAATAGCTGGTAGTAAATGATGCACAAATTCGCCCAGACTATAGTATTGCGCCGACAACCAACGACGACGCTGCTGATAAAAATTTTTCGTTTTCTGTATTTTTTCATCCAGTACATACGTATCAGGCAAGTAATGAAAGAAAACACGGTGATAAAGCAACTTCATTTCTAAAACCCGATCAAAACCTCCAACCGAAGTATTGCTCATCATTGCTTTATAGAATAGTGAATATTCAAAAGCCATACCAGAACCAATCAAAGCTGCCGACATGCCTAAATTCACATGCCCCAAACGGAATATAGAATTATTAATTTCTTCACTGATAGCATCCAAATAGGCCATATTAGTATTCAGGTTCTTTGCAATGCGATGCGTTTGAACCACCTGCACTTTGGAATCAGCAAAAGCATTATTTAATTCCACAAGATAAGAAGAATTGATTATATTATCAGCATCTATTATCAAAGCAATATCGTAGGAATCCTTACCTAAATATTCAAGGGCAGCTTTCAGAGATTTTGTATTCGTACTTTTCTCGAAATCTACCTGAAGCAGTTTTATAGGCAATGCATGCAGTTTCTCATTCGTAGAAGGTTGCATGTGATCTGAAATCACTACCACATCATATTTGTCACTCGGATAATCTTGTGCCAAACAAGCTTTCACCGTATCCATAATAACAGCATCTTCCCGATACGCCGCAATCAATAATGCAATCCGTTTATAGTCCTTAGCCGGAGCTGTTTTAGCTGGTCTACGGCGAAGCGATGCTAAGCTATAAACCAATAGATACAATATGTTTATTGCAAACAATACGTATAAAACCCAGTCGAGTATAAGCAGTACCTGTTCCAAAATTAAAATTTTATATAGATAATGCTACAAATATACAAAGAATGACTGGAATAATCATCATTTCTAAAAAAAAGAAAATGTCCTATATTTCATTTTAGGACATAAAAAAACGAGCAAACTCTCACGAACCTCCCGCCCTTCTGTAAGAAAAGCCTTAGAGGCTTTTCTTTTAAACTGCATCATTGTTACCTAAAAATCAATCTTCTTTTTACCCAAAATAAACTTCTAATTACCTATAAAAACAAACTTTTTTCTTTTACCTTTATACCTAATTACCTATTTTTTAATCCAAATTTTAGCCTATGAAAAAACTATTAACTAAATCTTTTTACCCTAACTAATCCTTTATTGAAAACTAAAAACTAATTTATTTAAAAGTCAAAATCATGAGCAGTTTCCCAACTGCGATACAAAGGTATGAAAAAATTCCGTGTGCGCAAACAGCCACACGAAAAAGTATGTGTTTTATAACATCTTTTTAAGATTATCCAGCTTTGTTTACGGTTACAGCTACTTTTGAACGCCTTTAAAATCATCTGTTAACGTTTTCATGAATGCTACGAGATCAGCCTCTTCTTCAGGAGTTAAACCAAGATTTCCCAGCTCATCACGATTGACTGTAGCAGGATACTCGGCAGGAGGAAACTCATCACTCACATCACATACATTATAGAAGTGAACGATTTCTTCAAGAGTTTTGAAATAGCCATTATGCCCATAAGGAGCGGTCAAGGCAATATTACGTAAAGTAGGGACACGGAATTTGCCATTTTCTTCTTCTTTGCCCACAATGGGACCTAATCCCAAGTCAATACTATCCGGAGTAAGAAGAAAATAGTCGGCCGGCACACGAAGATGCGGATTTTCCGGATTACGCGGAATGCCAAGATTGTCATAGGTATGATCGGTAAAAAGAACACGTCCGGCACGCTCATCTTTATCCAGAATATGGCACTCTGCACACATTCCTTTATCTTTAAAAAGATCCATGCCGCGTGATTCTGTTTCAGTAAAAACATATTCACCTCTCTCCCAAGCATCATATTTGGAAGAAAAAGAATTCACTTCTTCGGACTGCTGGTAAATGGAAAGTGCATCTGTTATATGAGCATAAAGAGAATCAACATTGGCTGTTTCACCATAAATGCGCACTAATTCAGGGTAATACGATGCATGACGCACCTTTTTCACAACAGAACTCCTATCAGAGTTTCCCATCTCTACAGGATTAAGAAACGGCTCACCTGCCTGATGCTGCAATGAAAGGGAACGTCCATCCCAAAAGAGTCCGCCAACATAAGTTTCCTCCTCATCATCAAAATATAGCGAGGGAACATACATAGAGTAGCAAATGGTCATGGAATTACGCTGGGAGTAGAGACCACGAACAGCACCTTCGGATACAATACGGGAATCACGGTCCGCAAACCCTTTATCGATCGTATGACAAGTTGCACATGATTGTCCTGCTGGCTCAGAGAGTTGGGTATCTTGAAAAATAAGTTTACCTAAAGCCTCCTTTCGGCTTCGAAGTGAAGAAGAATGATCACAGGAGATGAGCCCTCCAATTACTCCGCCACAAAATAAGATAGAAAATAGTGTTTGCAGTTTCATACAATAGCATTTTTTCTGTTATTCATCATTGACAAGGCAAAAATATAAAAAAAAGAGTTTTATCTATGTTTTGCCATAGATAAAACTCTTTTTACTTAAAGAAGTTGTTATTTACTTCTTATTCTTGTACCAATTCGTATTTGATGTTCCTTTTGATTTTACCCAACCTATAAAATCAGGATAGGTATCATAAATCTTCACTCCTTCTGTAGGAATACTAAAATCGAGAATAGGAAGATTAATAGCAAACGGCATGATATCTACTTCTTCTCCATAACGAGCAATATAATAAATTCCTGCATTTATATTCGACACATCATCATTTGTGTTAAAGAGTGACATATCAGCTTTATCCGTAGGTGCATAATTTACCAGATGCACTTCCCTACTTCTACCATTAACAAATATAAAAGGATTATAAGGAGGCGTCACCTGACTTAACTCCACATCTGCCAATTCAATGGTAACGGTAAATTTCTGATTTAAGACATTCTTAATATTATCAAACAAGACAACAGTAGGATGTGATTGATCTGTCTCTATTTTCCAACCGTCAGGACCTGATACTTCGATACTTCTTACCCGGTCGGACGTAAGATTATGGAGTTGATATCCAAAACCACAAATGTGTGTGCCTCCACTATGGAGGGGAGTAAACTCATCTACAATCTTATATATTTTACTGCTTACAACATTCCGGTAAAGAGTAGATTGATAAGTCATCATCACATCATTCATATCATAATCTCTTTGCGCCGGCCATTGGTCTTCGTAAGCTAAAGTTCCCTTATAGGTAGTGGTAACATTGCTAGGAGGATCTACCGGAGGTAATTCCGGACCACCCGGATCAATAGCATTTGCTTCTGCAATCTTCAGATAGAAGGTGGCATCACAATAATCAAAATCTACATTATCCTCAAAACCGATAGCTACAATCTGATCCGTACCTCCATCACGCAAAGCTACTACCCGCTGTGAATTATCATAATTCATAGTACTATATGAATAACGAATTCCAATACCTTTCAAAATATCACCAGACTTGAATGCATTTGCCTGCAAAGACCACCCAACAGTAACACCAGCAGGAAATTTATCCTCAAATTTCTGCTCAACTTCATTCCAATATTTAAGTTTCACCTCATGTCCACACAGTAACGATCCTGCACGCTCTCCACCAGAAAGTTTAGAAATAGGAGAAGCATTGGGGAATGCAATCACTTTTTGAACTGTTTCCGGAGTAGGAACAGTTCCTGATTTATAAGTGAAATATCCTACTGTATTGTTAAAACTGGCACTACTTGCAACAAAAACAAGGCTCAGCTCTGTATCTTTGATTATTTTAATTTCAGAAGTAGTATTATTATTGAGCCATTCAGGATGTAAATCTTTAATTTTTTTTCCACTGATATTACTATATGTACTCCGAATACTATATAAGATTTCTGCCGGTGGCGCACTCAAGGTAGCCTCCATATTATTGGGCATGCCGTATCCATCCCAGTCTACACCAGGCATAAGCATCCAATCATCCAAATAATTATGGCCACCAGTCGTTGTGCCCCTTGTCTTGGTTTGCAGCGATGCAATGTATGCACTCTGATTATAGTTGATCTCACCATTAAAAATAGTCAACTTAACCGGTGAAATAGCACCTAAATAATCAGTGTAGAGCCATACTTCCGTAATGTCTGAAGGAATTTCAACCGTACCTGAATATCGTCCTTTCTTGTCAGTAGGAGCCGAATAAACGGGAGACAGTGATTCATCTTTTACCCATGAATCATTTTCTTCCTTCATAGGGTCTTGACTATAAAGGTCAAAAGTGATATAATAATCACTTGTAAACCCGTAGTCCACATTTACTTTTACCTGCTGCATCATGCTGAAGTCAAAAACTTCCGAAGGCTTGAGAGGGGTATTCTTATCAGTCTCCTCTCCTCCTCCCTGATACACATCTCTATCCGTGCAGCTACCCAGTAGAAGCACTGACATAAGGGACAGGAACACAATCTGTTTCATCTTTCGTTGTTTCATACCTATATATATTAGTAGTATAATTCGACAAACTCTTATATGGCTACAAATATAAATAGAAATAACAAGATATACAACTTTTAGTTCAAATAAAAAAATAGCATATACAAGTTATAAAGAAATGAATACAACAAAATATACAAGTTTATTAGAAAGAAGAGGGATTCGATGAGAGTTTCTCAGATAAAGGCGGAAAAAGCTGATAAATTCAAAATATAGCCTCTTTAAAAAAACTATATATTATAAAAAACAAACCATTGGAGTAGCAACAATCTGCCAACTCCAATGGTTGTCCCCTTTAAACACCTTTAAACAAAATGAAATATCTTATTTTCTTGCTTCTGCTATATAAGCCAGCGCTTCTTTACATTTTTCAGTAACATAAGCCCAATCTTCCGCAGCAACTTTATCGTTCGGGAAGAGTTTTGAGCCCATACCTACGCAGAATACACCTGCTTTAATCCAGGAAGTCAAGTTTTCCTGAGTAGGTTCTACCCCACCGGTCACCATCAGCTTAGACCAAGGCATCGGAGCCAGCAAACCTTTTACAAGTTTTGCACCGAGAACATCACCCGGGAATATCTTGCAGAGATCGCAGCCTGCTTCTTGTGCAAAGCCTACTTCCGACACACTTCCGCATCCCGGAGTGTAAGCTACCAAACGGCGGTTGCAAATCTTAGCGATTTCAGGATTGAACAACGGACCTACAACAAAGTTAGCACCCAATTGCAAATAAAGGGCAGCCGTTGCAGGATCTACAATAGAACCCACACCCATTGCCATTTCAGGACATTCTTTTGCTGCAAACTTCACAACTTCTGCAAATACTTCATGAGCAAAGTCGCCACGATTGGTAAATTCGAATGCACGAACACCACCTTCGTAACAAGCTTTCACTACTTTTTTTGCAACTTCTGCATCTTTATGGTAAAAGACAGGCACCATTCCGGTAGAACCGATCTTATTTAATACTGCTATTTTATCAAACTTAGCCATGTTTTTTAATTTTAAGAATTATTTTTTAGCGTTGAACACGTCCACTTGCGTCACCACCAGCCAGTGATTCAACTTCTTCTACAGATACCAGGTTAAAGTCACCATTGATAGTATGCTTCAATGCAGAAGCGGCTACTGCAAATTCAAGAGCTGCGCCCTGATTGGGTTTCGTCAGCAAACCGTGGATGATACCACCAGAGAAAGAGTCACCACCACCTACGCGGTCGATAATCGGGTTGATATCATAACGCTTGGATTCGTAGAATTCTTCACCATTATAAATCATTGCCTTCCAGCCATTGTGACTTGCAGAGAATGATTCACGCAAAGTAGAGATTACATATTTAAAGCCGAATTCTTTAGCCATTGCCTTGAAAATACCTTTGTATCCTTCAGCATCTGTCTTTCCGCCTTCTACGTCAGCATCGGGTTTAAAGCCTAAGCAGAGTTCTGCATCTTCTTCATTACCAATACAAACATCTACATACTGCATCAAAGGCTTCATGATAGACTGAGCTTTCTCTTTTGTCCAGAGTTTCTTACGGAAGTTGAGGTCAACAGAAACCGTAACACCGTGACGTTTTGCAGCTTCACAAGCCAATTTGGTAAGTTCGGCAGCTTTATCAGAGATAGCAGGAGTAATACCTGACCAGTGGAACCAATCGGCACCTTCCATAATGGCATCGAAATCGAAATCAGCTGCATCAGCTTCAGCGATAGCAGAATGTGCACGGTCGTAGATTACTTTGCTAGGACGCATAGAAGCACCTGTTTCAAGATAGTAGATACCCACGCGATCGCCGCCACGGGCAATGAAATCTGTTTTTACACCATATTTGCGCAATGCATTTACAGCAGATTGTCCGATTTCGTGTTTCGGCAATTTAGTCACAAAGTAAGCATCATGTCCGTAATTGGCACAGCTGACAGCAACGTTTGCTTCACCACCGCCATATACTACGTCAAATGAATCAGACTGAACAAAACGAGTGTTTCCCGGAGTGGACAGTCTCAACATGATCTCGCCTAATGTAACGACTTTCTTTCCCATAATCTTATTTATTTTTTAATATGTGATTAATTTAGAACTTTCAATTTGTCATTTTAGAGCCAAAAACAGCCTTAACCACCTGATACTATGGAGAGTAAACTAAAATACGGTTCGTTCTTCATAGCCTTCGTGTGCGGGCACAAAGATACAACAATTTTCGTAATTACAAAAATTGTCATATATTTGTGCTGAAAATATTAAGATTATTATTGTGTGCGAACACATGATAAATTATAAATCGTCAAATTGTAATTGATATGGGGTCTGAAAGAATACGTATTAAAGATATCGCCAAAATGGCGGATGTATCAGTGGGGACAGTAGATCGTGTGATACACGGCCGTAGTGGTGTGTCGGAAGCCAGCCGGAAACGGGTGGAAGAAATCCTGAAGCAACTGGATTACCAGCCTAATATGTACGCCAGCGCACTGGCATCCAACAAAAAATACGCATTCTCCTGCCTGCTGCCGCAACATGAGGAAGGCGAATACTGGACTGCGGTAGAAGCCGGCATTCACGATGCACTGATAGCGTATTCGGATTTCAATATCTCCGTAGACCTCTCCTTTTATGATCCGTTTGATTATCATTCATTCGTAGATGTTGCCCAAGGCATCCTGGAACAGGAACCCGACGGCGTCATGTTTGCCCCCACCGTTCCGCAACATACGAAATCTTTCACAGAGGAATTGAACCGACGTTCTACACCTTATATATATATAGACTCAAATCTGAAAGATCAGCCCGCCCTTTCCTTCTTTGGACAGAATTCTCACCAAAGCGGATACTTCGCCGCAAAAATGATGATGTTACTTGCAGGAAACGAGCAGGAAGTAGTAATCTTCCGCAAGATAAACGAGGGTATTGTGGGATCTAACCAGCAGGAACGCCGCGAAATCGGTTTCCGGGAGTATATGTTGAAGCATCACCCCCACTGCCGCATTTGGGAATTGGACTTACATGCCAAGCGGGACAGTGATGATGCACAGATGCTGGACGATTTTTTCAGAAAACATCCGAATGTAAAGAATGGTATCACTTTCAATTCAAAAGTGTATATCGTTGGAGAGTACTTGTTGAAACAAGGAAAAACAGCTTTTAATCTGATGGGATATGACTTGCTGGAACGTAACGTGAAATGCCTGATGGAGGGCAGCGTATCTTTTCTCATAGCCCAACAGCCGGAGTTACAGGGATTCGACGGAATCAAGGCACTATGTGATTACCTGATTTTCAAAAAGGAAGTTCCAAGAGAGAACTTTATGCCGATTGACTTGTTGACGAAGGAAAATATTGAATTTTATCATCATAAATAATAAGAGTAATTATGGAAACTAAGTACCTTAAAATCAACCCTGCTGATAATGTAGCTGTAGCTATTGTGACGCTGCCGGCAGGAGAAAAACTCACTGTGGACGGAGTGGAAATCACTCTGAACGAGGAAGTACCCGCCGGACACAAATTTGCATTAAAAGATTTTGCAGAGGGCGAAAACGTCATTAAATATGGGTACCCTATCGGCCATGCACGTATGGCCAAGAAACAAGGGGACTGGATGAACGAAAATAATATTCAGACGAACCTGGCAGGATTGCTGGACTATACTTACAATCCGACAAGTGTTACGCTGGATATTCCGCACAAAGATCTGACATTCAAAGGGTATCGCCGCAAAAATGGCGAAGTGGGCATTCGTAACGAGGTTTGGATTATACCGACTGTAGGTTGTGTGAACGGTATCATCAACCAACTGGCCGAAGGTTTGCGCCGGGAAACAGGCGGTAAGGGTGTGGACGCAATCATGGCTTATCCGCATAATTATGGTTGTTCACAGTTGGGTGACGACCATGAAAATACAAAGAAGATTCTGCGTGACATGGTATTGCATCCCAATGCCGGTGCAGTTCTGGTAGTGGGCTTGGGTTGTGAAAACAATCAGCCGGATGTATTCCGCGAATTCCTGGGAGAGTACGATGAAGATCGCGTAAAATTCATGGTTACTCAAAAGGTAGGCGACGAGTACGAAGAAGGTATGGAGTTGCTGCGCGAGCTATACGAAAAAGCAAGCAAAGACGAGCGCGTGGATGTTCCTCTGAGTGAACTGCGCGTGGGTTTGAAGTGCGGTGGTTCGGATGGCTTCTCAGGTATCACGGCTAATCCGCTACTGGGAATGTTCTCCGATTTCCTGGTGGCACAAGGCGGTACAAGCGTATTGACGGAAGTTCCGGAAATGTTCGGTGCGGAAACCATATTAATGAACCGTTGCCGCAACGAGGAACTATTTAAAGAAACAGTAAAATTGATTAATGACTTCAAGGAATATTTCCTCTCACATGGCGAACCGGTAGGCGAAAACCCATCTCCGGGAAACAAAGCGGGTGGTATCTCTACTCTGGAAGACAAGGCACTGGGATGTACACAGAAATGCGGCAAGAGCTATGTGGAAGGCGTATTACCGTATGGTGAACGTCTGAAAGTGAAAGGTCTGAACCTGCTGTCGGCACCGGGAAATGACCTTGTTGCTGCCACAGCACTGGCTTCCTGCGGCTGCCACATGGTATTGTTCACTACAGGACGCGGAACCCCGTTCGGAACCTACGTACCGACCATGAAGATTTCAACGAACTCCACATTGGCAAAGAACAAACCGGGCTGGATTGATTTCAACGCAGGAGTCATCGTAGAAAATGAACCGATGGAAAAGACTTGCGAACGGTTCATTGATTATATAATCCAGGTAGCAAGCGGCGAATTCGTAAACAACGAAAAGAAAGGTTACAAGGAAATTGCGATCTTCAAGACAGGAGTAACTTTATAAGGTATGGAAAGGAATGAAAGTAATTCCGCCAACGGGTAATTAAGAGATAGAGAGCGGGCAAAAACTATTTTGCTCCGCTCTTTGTTTTTTATAATTTTGCAGCGAATTAAGATATACGATTTGATTAATTTGAAAGATGACAGATACAACAAATAAACAAAAGGGTGGATGGTGGGCACTAAGCCCGCTGGCAGTATTTTTATGCCTTTACCTGGTGACGTCACTGATTGTAAATGATTTCTATAAGGTACCCATTACAGTCGCATTTCTTCTGTCATCCTGCTATGCCATTGCACTGACGCGCGGACTGAGCTTGGAAAAACGGGTGTATCAATTCTCCGTGGGAGCCAGCAACAAGAATATCATATTGATGATATGGATATTCATTCTTGCCGGAGCCTTTGCCCAAAGCGCCAAACAAATGGGAGCAATCGACGCCACAGTAAACCTCACCCTGAGTATTCTGCCGGATAACCTGCTACTGGCAGGTATTTTTATAGCCGCATGTTTCATTTCACTTTCCATAGGCACCAGTGTGGGAACAATTGTAGCCCTCACCCCTGTAGCCATCGGATTAGCGGAAAAGACCGGCATCGACCTGCCATATATGGTTGCCATTGTAGTGGGCGGTTCATTCTTCGGAGATAATCTTTCGTTTATTTCGGACACCACCATAGCTTCCACCAAGACACAGGATTGCGTGATGCGGGACAAATTTCGCGTAAATTTCATGATTGTGGTTCCGGCAGCACTGATTGTGCTCTGCATCTATATATTCCAGGGATTGTCCATCACAGCTCCTGCACAAACACAAGAGATAGAATGGATAAAGGTTATCCCCTACCTCATCGTGCTGGGCACAGCAGTGGCAGGTGTGAATGTGATGTTAGTCCTGCTCCTGGGTATCCTGAGCACAGGTATCATCGGTATCTTCACAAGCGAAACAGACCTGAGTACAGCTTTCTTCGACTGGTTCGGCTCCATGGGAACCGGCATCACAGGAATGGGTGAACTGATTATCATCACCCTGCTTGCCGGCGGTATGCTGGAAACGATCCGCTACAATGGCGGAATCGACTTCATCATCTCCCGCCTGACGCGCCATGTAAAAGGCAAACGAGGAGCAGAACTGAGCATCGCCGCACTTGTCAGCATCGCCAACCTCTGTACGGCAAACAACACCATCGCCATTATTACCACCGGACCGATAGCCAAAGACATTGCCCAACGCTTCCACCTGGATCGCCGGAAGACGGCCAGCATCCTGGACACATTCTCCTGCCTGGTGCAAGGCATCATTCCTTACGGTGCGCAACTACTCATTGCCGCCGGATTGGCAGGCATCTCTCCCATCAGTATCATCGGCAGCTTGTACTATCCGTTTACAATGGGAATTTGTGCATTATTAGCAATATTACTGAGATATCCGAAACGATATTCGTAAATATTCGCCCATATTCGGCAAAAAATGAAATTATCGCAAAAAAATATGGTAAAAGATGATGCATTATTGAAATAGAATGCGTTACTTTGTAGCCGAACAATAAAGAAGTTTATTTGATTTGATTATTTCACGTATGTATTTCCTCTGTATTGAGTATTTCCATTTCTGACCTAACAACTTCCAAAAACTTTGTTTATTGAATTATTAATTTATTATTTTATTTAGATTTATGAATTTGTATGTAGGTAACCTGAATTACAGGGTTAAAGAATCAGATTTAAGAGAAGTTATGGAAGAGTACGGAACAGTAGACTCAGTAAGAATCATCACTGACCGTGAAACAAGAAGATCTAAAGGATTCGCATTCATCGAAATGCCGGATTCTTCAGAAGCATCTAACGCTATTAATGCATTGAACGGCGCAGAATACGCAGGTCGTCCGATGGTAGTTAAAGAAGCATTACCGAAGAATTAATTATTCTCACGATAATACGTTATTAAAAAGAAGGATGGGTTTCTGATGAAATCCATCCTTTTTTTGTTAGGAACTCTTTGTCAATCAAAATAAAAACCATACCTTTGCAGCCGCTATTACGAGTTAGTAGCATAATTCAAATCATTTATTTAAAACATTATTTAAAATGGCAACAAAAATCAGATTGCAAAGACATGGACGTAAGAGCTACGCTTTCTACTCTATCGTTATTGCAGACGTAAGAGCACCACGTGATGGTAAATTTATTGAGAAGATTGGTACGTACAATCCGAACACCAATCCTGCCACAGTAGATTTGAAGTTCGACCGCGCACTTGACTGGGTTATGAAAGGTGCACAACCGACTGACACTGTTCGTAACATCTTGTCAAACGAAGGCGTTTACATGAAAAAACACCTCATGGGTGGTGTTACCAAGGGCGCATTTGGCGAAGCTGAAGCAGAAGCTAAATTCGAAGCTTGGAAGAACAACAAACAAAGCGGTTTGGCTGCTTTGAAAGCTAAAGACGAAGAAGCAAAGAAAGCTGAAGCAAAAGCACGTCTGGAAGCTGAAAAGAAAGTAAACGCTGAAAAAGCAAAAGCATTGGCTGAAAAGAAGGCTGCTGAAGAAGCAGAAAAAGCTGCCGCCGAAGCTCCTGCTGAAGAGGCAACAGAGACTCCTGCTGAAGAAGCTCCCGCTGCTGAAGCTGCTGCTGAATAATAGTAAGCACAGTACGATTACAAAAAATGGGATTAAAACTATAAAATCCTCTCCGGTTATGCCGGAGGGGATTTTTTATTGACTATCTTTGTAGCCATATATTTTTACTTAATAATAAAAGCAATGAAAAAATTTATCTATCTGCTCGCTGTGGCTGCCATCGTTGCTGCCTGTAGCGGAAACAAAGGTTACGTGGTAACCGGAACCGTAGAGGGTGGAGCTGACGGCGACACTGTATTTTTGCAAAAAGTAGACGGAAGAAATCTTGTAAAAGTAGACTCCGCAGTAATCACCAAAGGTACATTCACCTTTAAAGGCGTACAAGATACTGCTGCAAACCGTTACGTAACCTACAGACCGGCAGGAAAAGAAGGTATCCTAATGGACTTCTTCCTTGAAAACGGTAATATCAAGATCAATTTGACCCGCGATAACGACTCTGCTACCGGTACACCGAGCAACGATGCTTATCAGGAAATCAGAGCCCAACTGAATGATCTGAACAAGCAAATGATGACCATATATGAATCTATGTCAGATACTACACTGGCTGACGAGCAGCGCGAAGCCAAAATGAAGGAAATGAACGATCTGCAAGAAAAATCAATGGAAATCACTAAGGCAGGTATCGCTAAGAATATCACTAACCTGGTGGGCGTTCATTTGCTGAAGAATAACTACTACTACCTTGAAGTAGACGAACTGGATCCGTTGATGCCGCAAATTCCCGCCGAATTTGCTAACGATGAAGTAATCATCAAGATCAAAGGAAACGTAGAAAAGATGAAAGCTACTGCTGTAGGCCAGAAGTTCACAGATTTCGAAATGGCAACTCCTGACGGAAAACCAGTGAAACTGTCTGACTATGTAGGTAAAGGTAAAGTGGTACTCATCGACTTCTGGGCAAGCTGGTGTGGTCCTTGCCGTCGCGAAATGCCGAACCTGGTAGAAGCTTATGCTCAATACAAGAACAAAGGTTTTGAAATCGTAGGTGTATCTTTGGATCAAAGTGGCGAAGCATGGAAAGATGCTATCGAGAAGCTGAACATCACTTGGCCGCAAATGTCTGACCTGAAATATTGGAATTGCGAAGGCGCTCAGTTGTATGCAGTAAGCAGCATTCCTCACACTGTATTGATCGACGGTGAAGGAACTATCATCGCACGCGGATTGCACGGTGAAGAGTTGCAAACAAAATTAGCAGAAGTTTTGAAATAATTTTCGTACGGGAAAGAATAACCCCTATTCAAGATTATTTTTATAGTATAACCTCGCCTGTTACATGGATGTGTAGCAGGCGAGGTTTTTTGTATCTACTTACTACATAAGGTTTTCCATTTCGAACAACTTTCCAAAGACCTATAAAACAAAAAGTTTCCCATTTCCCTTCCAACTACTACTGAATGTCAACTGATTAACATATTTTACAGACACAAAAGTTTTCCAAAAATAAAAACTTCCAGATTAGTTTATATCTTTGTACTCCCAATTCAAATGGATAACAAAATAATAAAAATGAGACCATGATACAGACTGTAATCAAAAGAGACGGACGAGTAGTCGGCTTTAATGAAGAGAAAATAGTAACTGCGATCCGTAAAGCAATGTTACACACGGACAAAGGTGAAGACCTGCAATTGATACGCCAGATCACAGATCACATATCCTTCAAGGGAAGTGCACAAATGACGGTGGAAGCCATTCAGGATGCAGTAGAAATGGAGCTGATGAAAAGTAGCCGGAAAGATGTGGCACAAAAGTATATTGCTTACCGCAACCAGCGTAGCATTGCCCGCAAAGCCAAGACGCGTGATATGTTTCTGGAGATTATAGAGATCAAGTCCAACGATGTGACACGGGAAAATGCCAATATGAATGCCGATACTCCGGCGGGCATGATGATGAAGTTTGCCAGTGAAACCACCAAACCGTTTGTAGACGACTATTTGTTGAGCGACGAGGTACTGGAAGCTGTACACAACAATTATCTGCATATTCATGATAAGGACTACTACCCTACCAAAAGTCTGACATGCGTTCAACACCCGCTGGACCGCATTTTGTCCTGTGGCTTTTCTGCCGGACATGGCGAATCACGTCCTGCCAAACGCATCGAAACAGCAAGTATCCTGGGATGTATCTCACTGGAAACTGCCCAGAATGAAATGCATGGTGGACAGGCTATTCCTGCATTCGATTTTTATCTGGCACCTTATGTACGCAACAGCTACATCGAAGAAATCAAGAATCTGGAAGAACTGAACGGAAAAGATTATTCACATCTTTATCAGAAGGAACTTACAGACTACCTGCAACAGCCGTTGGATGGCCTGTCCGACGAAAAACGCATTGTACAACATGCCATCAACAAAACTGTAGCACGTGTACACCAGTCCATGGAAGCATTCATCCATAATATGAATACCATTCACTCACGCGGCGGCAATCAAGTCGTATTCAGCTCTATCAACTACGGCACGGATACATCAGCCGAGGGACGTTGCATCATCCGCGAGTTACTGAAAAGCACCTATCAGGGCGTAGGCAATGGCGAAACTGCCATCTTCCCTATCCAGATATGGAAAAAGAAACGTGGCGTAAGTTATCTGCCGGAAGACCGTAACTATGATCTTTACCAACTTGCCTGCAAAGTGACCGCACGCCGTTTCTTCCCGAACTTCCTGAACCTGGACGCTACATTCAACCAGAGTGAAGAATGGAGAGCGGACGATCCTCAGCGTTACCAGCACGAAGTGGCAACCATGGGATGCCGCACACGTGTATTCGAAAACCGTTTCGGGCCGAAAACATCCATCGGACGCGGAAATATTTCTTTCTCCACCATCAACATCGTACGCCTGGGCATCGAATGCATGAAGATAGAAGACGAAGAATTGCGTATAGCCAAATTCTTCGCCAAACTGGATGCAATGCTCGAAGTTACAGCCCGCCAACTCCACGAACGCATGGAATTCCAGAAAACAGCATTTGCCAAGCAATTTCCGCTGCTAATGTCTGCTTTATGGGTAGGTAGCGAAAAGCTGAAACCTAACGATACGATTGCTTCTGTTATCAATCAGGGAACACTGGGTATCGGTTTCATCGGTCTGGCAGAATGTCTGGTAGCCCTTACAGGAAAACATCATGGAGAATCGGAAGAATCACAGAAACTGGGAGTGAAGATAGTAACCTATATCCGTGATCGTGCCAACCAATTCTCCGAACAGTATCACCATAACTACAGTGTGCTGGCCACGCCTGCCGAAGGTTTATCGGGTAAGTTCACAGGTGCTGACCGTAAGAAATTCGGGGTACTGCCAGGTATCACAGACCGGGATTATTATACAAACTCCAATCACGTACCCGTATATTATAAGTGCAGTGCCCGCCATAAAGCTGAAGTGGAAGCACCGTATCACGATCTGACACGTGGCGGACACATCTTCTATGTAGAAATAGACGGTGATGCAACACATAACCCCGAAGTTATCATGCGTGTAGTGGATATGATGGATCAGTATAACATCGGATACGGTTCAGTAAACCACAACCGTAACCGTTGCCTGGAATGCGGCTACGAAAATTCAACTCCTAATCTGGAAGCTTGCCCTAAATGCGGAAGCACCCACATCGATAAATTACAGCGTATCACCGGTTATCTGGTAGGTACTACCGACCGATGGAATAACGCTAAATTGGCGGAACTGAACGACCGTGTCATTCATAATTAAAAATTATAAATTTAAAATTAAAGGGCTGTGCAATAACGAAGCAGCCCCTTAATTTCATTCCCTCCCACCAACCTTTAATTTTTAATTCTTAATTTTTAATTGAATCATGCTTTCCATTCTTGATATTATAGAAGATACCACAGTGGACGGTCCGGGTTTCCGGACCTCCATTTATGCTGCCGGATGCCCGAACAGATGCCCGGGCTGCCACAATCCCGAATCCTGGGATATCGACCGGGGGCATTGGATGTCAACAGACGAAATATTGGAAAAAGTACTTGCCGACGACTTTGCAGATGTAACATTCAGTGGCGGAGACCCGATGTACCAGCCGGAAGGATTTGCAGAACTGGCATGCGCCATTAAGGAAAAAAGCAGTAAAAATATCTGGTGTTATACCGGATATACATTTGAAACTCTGCTGCGCAACCCTCTACAGGCCAAACTATTGCAATACATCGATGTACTGGTGGATGGAAAATTCAAACAAGAACTGCGGGATGAAAGCCTGTGTTTCCGCGGAAGTAAAAACCAACGCCTGATCGATGTACAGGCTTCACTGCAGACAGAAGAGGTAGTGGCCTACAACTATAACCCTGTACCTCGTATCGCTTAATAATCAGCAAACATAAGGAGGTGCTTCTTGATGCATCTCCTTCCCTGTCCACCTTCTCAAAAATTCCCGCAATTATACCTTGCATCACTTTTTTGTTTTCTCAAAAAGCCGTACCTTTGCGGCGCTTTTCAAGAACAGATAATATTAGGATAACATTTTAAGTATGAATTCGCCAAACGAATTAAAAGAAATTACCCGTTTTTTACTGGAGTATGCCAATCGTCTTATGGGTTCCGGTGTACACACTTCACGCGTGATACGAAACACCCGCCGCATTGGAAAGTCACTGGATGTAGACGTGAAAATGAGCCTTTTTCAAAAGACCATGGTAGTAAGCGTATGCGACATCGACAGCACTGAAGTTTATAATGAAGTAGCCATCATCCCCGCTTTTCCCATCAGTTTTGAGCTGAATGCCGAACTGAGTGCACTCAGTTGGGAAGCTTATGACAACCATCTGCCTCTCGACACCCTGTGGGAAAAATACGAGAAAATCATTGCACGCCCCAAAATGGACCCGCTTTGCACACTGTTCCTGGTGGGATTTGCCAATGCATCATTCTGCGCCCTGTTCGGTGGCGACTGGACTGCACGTCTCATTGTATTCTCTGCCACTCTCATAGGTTTCTACGTCAAACAAATTATGCAGAAAAAGAAAATCAACCATTACCTTGTTTTCATAGTCTCTGCATTCATCGCTTCTATGGTTGCTTCTTCAGCTTTGACACTGGAAACCACCGCCGAAATTGCCATCGCCACAAGCGTTCTTTACCTGGTACCCGGAGTACCTTTGCTGAACGGTGTTATCGACATTGTAGAAGGGCACGTACTCACCGGATGCACCCGCCTTATTCAGGCTTTATTGCTGGTACTATGCATTTCCGTAGGACTTTCCTGTACTCTTATGTTAATTAGAAATAGTTTATTATGATGCTTGTTGATATACTTACAGACGGCATATTCGCCGCTGTCGCCGCTATCGGTTTCGGAGCGATTTCAGATCCTCCTTTGCGTGCTTTCCCTTCCATTGCTTTGCTTGCCGCCATCGGTCATGCCCTGCGCTTCTGCCTGATGACGTATCTGGGAGTGGATATTGCTACTGCATCCCTATGTGCTTCTTTCAGTATCGGTATGGGAAGTTTGGTTCTGGGAAAACGCATCTATTGCCCCATGACTGTACTTTATATTCCTGCATTGCTGCCCATGATTCCGGGTATGTATGCCTACAAAATAGTATTCTCGCTCATCATGTTCATGCAGAACCTGAAAGTGCCCGAATTACAGGAAAAGTATCTGATTGACTTATTTACAAATTCAATCATTACCTGTAGTGTTATCTTCATGTTGGCAGTGGGCGCTACTATACCGTTGTTCCTGTTCATCAAACGGGCCTTCTCCATGACAAGACACGAGAAAAAATAAAAGTTGAAAATTAAAAATTAAAAGATTGCGTATGGAAGTTTTTTGGAAAACAATCGCACAATATAATGAAGGAACCTGGATAGCCCAGATCGTTATAACCGTTGTAGGCATCTTGCTGACCATACTTCTCTATCAGAAACCGACACTACTGGTCAAGCGGCTGATGAAGGGATATATGGTATTCTTAAATAGCTGGATTTCTATCGTCTACTACATGATTTATTGTGGTGACCGGAATTACAATTATATACTTGCCATATTCTGGGGCATAATCGCACTTATCTGGCTATGGGATCTCATTACGAACTATACGCCGTTTGAGCGTTACCATAAATATGACAAGCTGACTTACATATTGTATGCCATGCCGTTCCTTTACCCTCTCCTCTCATGGGCACGGGGCATGGAATTCCCGATGATGACTACCTGTGTAATGCCTTGTTCCGTAGCCGTATTCACTATCGGATTGTTGTTGGCGTTTTCCCGTAAGGTCAATCTATTGGTGATCCTTTTCCTTTGTCACTGGGCGCTCATTGCTTTCTCCAAAGTTTACGTCTACAAAATTCCGGAAGATTTATTGTTGGCCAGTGCAACCGTACCTGCCATCTATCTGTTCTTCAAGAACTACTTCGACCAGAATCTGCATAAGGAAACAAAACCAAGTGCCAAATATACAAACTGGATATTAATAGCACTTTGCTTAGCAATCGGAATATTTCTGAGTATTACGATATTTCACGAGCTGGCAGGATAATAAAAAGAGGAATGATGAAACGGAGCGTTCATCATTCCTCTTTTTATCTTCAATCATTTCTTTCCTTGGTTCGCCACCGCTTCCATTAACTTCTTTATCTCCTCCGGATCTCCCAGAAAATAATCCTTCGTCAAATTCAGGTCATCATCGAATTCGAATACATAAGGCACAGCAGTCGGCAGATTCAGCTTTACAATATCTTCATTGGAGATACCTTTCAGGTGTTTGATAATTCCTCGCAAACTGTTGCCGTGCGCTACTACAAGTAGTTCATCTGCAGTTTTCAGATTCGGGAAAATCACACATTTCCAATAAGGCATAATGCGCTCTATTGTATCTTTCAGCGACTCTGTACGAGGCAATTCGGCATCGGGCACTTCATTGTATCGAACCTCAAAACGCGGGTTACGGGGATCATCTTCAGCCAATGCATGTGGAGCTACATCATAGCTGCGACGCCAGACTAACACCTGTTCTTCACCATATTTTTCAGCAGTCTCCGCCTTGTTCAACCCCTGTAGCTGCCCGTAGTGCTTCTCGTTCAGACGCCAGGATTTTTCTACCGGTATCCAGTCCTGATCCATACGATCCAATACCACATTCAGCGTCTTTACTGCACGTTTCAGGTAAGAGGTATAGGCCTTATCAAACTGGAAGTCATTATCTACCAATAACTCTCCTGCCTTCTTAGCTTCGGCAATACCTTTCTCTGTCAAATCCACATCGGTCCAACCTGTGAAACGATTCTCTTTATTCCATGCGCTCTCACCGTGGCGGAGCAATACAATTTTCTTCATACGAATTTCTATTTTATTAATCGTATAAATAAAACACGTATCTACCGGAACTTGTTCAACAGAGAAATACTCCCTACTCCGTCAGCGAATCGGCATATATATACAAATTCAACATCTGCTGTGCATCGTCAAACTTCACACCATTTTCCTTAATGTAACGTTCCAAGTCTTCCCGATAATCAGAGTTCAGTTTCAGGAATTGCTTCATATTGCGAATTTCTTTCTTCTTTCCCTTTTTCTCCACCCAATACACATTATAGCGTCTGCCCAACTCCAGACGTCCGGGATCATACACGGCAGTCATCCTACCACTGTTACTGCCTACCATAGAGTAGGTCGTAGTATTGGAAACGGAAGAAGTACCGCCATATCCTGCTGCTTTCGGTTTATCGCGTGCAGTTCCTTTGTACTGTACATAGAATAGAGGTTCGGAAGATAATATCTCGACTCCGGCACCTTTTTCAGGATAAAACGTCCGTTCACCGAACTTTATAATATTCACCTCATCAACATTCGACAAGATCTTGACTTGCTGCCCATCCCGTTCATCAATAAAGTAGAATTTCTCACTTACCAGATTATAGTTCATTTTGTTGCGAACCTGCCTGCCGTTTTTCAGGTAAACGGTAGCCTCCTGATAATCACCAAAAAGAAACGAGGAATTCTCCCCACTCTGTGCATATCCTTCCGAAACCGCACAAAACAAAACGCTCAGAAAAAGAAGTAACTGTCTCATAGCACATTATTTATAAGGTAAATAAAAAACAAAAGCTGCTCCGAGAGGTTTGACAACCTCCCGCAAGCAGCTTCATTATGTTGATATATTAAACTCTTACACGAACCAGCGAACGTAACAGAAATCCTGACGGTGAGGCAGGTCAGAGTTTTTCGGGAACATGCGGTAGGATACCTTGAAGCTACCTGCGTTCTCTAATTTATGTTTTACCTGGAAGGTATAGAGGTTACCCTCTTTCTTCACTACGCTGAACGGCTCAACAGAGTAAACGTGTTGTTTACCGTCACCGGCAGTGTAAGTAGTTACCAGTTCCAGACCGATTGCATCGTTCAAGCCCTTCTCATCAATAACGTAAGTAATGGTGTATTCCTTACCGCTTTCGATGGTAGCCTGCAGCAATTCTTCACACTTGTCATAAGATACGACTTCGATGCTGTCCCACTTAGAAACCACTTCTTCTTTCCAAGCAGCAATTTCCTTAGCTTTGGCATTGTCATTGGCAGACAGTGCGCTGAAACGTTTAGCTAACTTAGTATAGAACTTGCTATAATAGTCGTCCAACTGACGTTTCATTGTATAGTGAGGTGCAATCTGTGCGATAGAATTCTTGATAGTCTTCACCCAACCTTCAGAGTATCCCTTCTTGTTGCGTGCATAGTACAACGGCAAAATCTCAGTTTCAAGGATGCTGTAGATAGTAGCTGCATCGAGCTGATCCTGATGATCCTGGTTCTGGTAAGTACGCTTTTCTGTCAACGCCCAACCTGCACCTTCGCGGTAGCCTTCCAACCACCAACCGTCGAGTACGGAGAAGTTTAAAACACCGTTCATCAACGCTTTCTCACCGGAAGTACCGGATGCTTCGAGCGGACGAGTCGGAGTATTCAACCAGATATCCACACCGGATACCAGACGGCGAGCCAGCTGCATATCATAGTTTTCCAGGAAGATAATCTTACCCAGGAATTCCGGACGACGGGAGATTTCGATAATTCTCTTGATCAGACCTTGACCGGCTCCGTCATGCGGGTGAGCCTTACCGGTGAACAGGAACTGTACCGGATAGTCAGGGTTGTTCACAATCTTAGCCAGACGGTCAAGGTCAGTGAACAGCAGGTGAGCACGTTTGTAAGTAGCAAAACGACGACCGAAACCAATCAGCAATGCATTCGGGTTGATCTTATCCATCAACGAAACGATACGTGAAGGATCACCCTGATTCTTTAACCAGGTTTCGCGATATTGCTTGCGAACATAGTCGATCAACTTGTTCTTCAAAGCCATACGTGTTTCCCAGATTTTTTCATCGGGCACATTATAGATAGCTTCCCAAATCTTCGGGTTAGACTGATCGTACAAGAAGTTCTCGTCGAAGTTAGCAGCATAGAGATGTTTCCACTCAGTAGCGCTCCAAGTCGGGAAGTGTACACCGTTGGTAACATAACCCACATGCATTTCTTCGGGGAAATAACCCTTCCAGATAGAGGAGAACATTTCCTGAGAAACTTTTCCGTGCAACCAGCTTACACCATTCACTTCCTGTGAAGTGTTGCAAGCGAAGATTGACATACAGAAACGTTCGCCTTTATCACCCGGATTGTTACGGCCGAGATCCATCAGGTCATCCCAGCTGATACCCATCTTGGCAGGATAACCGCCCATATATTTGCCGAAGAGACCTTCGTCAAAGTAATCGTGTCCGGCAGGAACCGGAGTATGTACAGTATACAGAGAAGATGCACGCACCAGTTCGATAGCCTGATCGTAAGACAAACCTTCTGCTACATAGTCACAGATACGCTGAACATTAATCAATGCTGCATGTCCTTCGTTACAGTGATAAACTTCTTTCTTGATACCCAGTTTCTTCAGGGTCAAGATACCACCGATACCGAGCAGAATTTCTTGTTTCAGACGGTTTTCCCAGTCACCACCATAAAGCTGGTGAGTGATAGGACGGTCGAATTCACTGTTCATTTCATTGTCCGTATCCAACAGATAGAGAGAGATACGTCCCACATTCACTCGCCATACAAACGCATGAACAAAGTAATCCAGATAAGGAACATCCACAATCACCTGATTACCATTCTCGTCCATCACACGTTCGATAGGCAACTGGCCGAAGTTCTGGGCTTCGTAGTTGGCAATCTGCTGACCATCCATAGAGAGAGTCTGTGTAAAGTAACCGTAACGATACAGGAAACCGACTGCGCAAAGGTCTACATTGCTGTCAGAAGCCTCTTTCAGGTAGTCGCCGGCAAGAACGCCCAAACCACCTGAATATATCTTAAGTACCTGGTTCAAACCATACTCCATGCTGAAATAAGCAATGGAAGGACGTTTTTTATCAGGTTCTACATCCATATATGCTCTAAACTTAGAATACACATCATTCATTCTTTTCAGAATAACTTTGTCGTTTGCGAGTGCTTCGAGCTTAGCATAACTCATTCTTTCTAACAAGAGTACAGGGTTATGACCAACTTCTTTCCACAGAGCGGGGTCAAGATCTCTAAACAGTTCAGTAGCTTCGTAGTTCCAAGACCACCAAATGTTGTGTGCCAATTCAGACAATTTCTCCAACTCAGCAGGAATATGAGATTTCACATTCACATCTTTCCAGTTCGGAGTGTTTACATTACTAACTTTAATCTTCATTGTATGATAACTTGATTGATTAATATTCTATTTCTATTTAACCCAGCTGACGCTCCATCGCATGGCGAAGGGCGAAATCGTAGGCTTCATAATAATATTCGATAAAATGCTTCCACAGAGCCTGCTCAGCCACTTGGGAAGCACGCTTGCGAATGTTTTTCACTTCTGCATCCGTCTTTCCAGAGAATGCGGAAATGGTGTCCTTGATGCCATCAGCCACTTCGGAATAGTTATAATCCGAACGGTGAAGTACCTCTACTCCATCATCGATGCCATGCTGATTCTTCAGGCTGTTTACCCAAAGTCCGAATCCAGCCAGGTCGGTCGTGATGGTCGGAACATGGAAAGCAACACTTTCCAACGGGGTATATCCCCAAGGTTCATAATATGAAGGGTAGACACTGAGGTCTTCTCCCAGTATCAAATCATAATATTGCTTGTTTATAATGCCATCTTTTCCATCGAGATAGCAGGGAACAAAAATAATCTTCACTTTATCCTCAGGATGATTACTCATGCCCATGTACTTCAACATATCCAGCACCTGATCGTGCGTCATGTTATGCAGCCAGTGGGTAATCAAAGGTACTTCCAGCGGAGTAGTGAATTTTTCCTTGCTCTTAAGACGTTGTTGCAAGTCTTCACGGGCATCGCCTACCCAACCCGGCACGTTGATGAAAGCCAATACATTCTTCTTCAGGTTCTTATCACGGTTCAGCCGGTTCAGCGATTCAAGGAAGACATCAATGCCCTTGTTCTTGAATTCATAACGGCCACTGGTACCGATAATCAATGTATCATCTCCCATATCCGTACCCATCAAGCAATTGGCAACGCGCAACATAGTAGATCTCGCACGTTTACGCTTTCCGGTAAATGTAGCACCCTTCGGCACAAAATCATCCTCGAAACCGTTCATAAGCACTACATCGGCAGGCTTATCGAGCAATTCCTTACACTCGTTATTCGTGATTTCGCTCACAGTCGTAAAACAGTCTACATAATGTGCAGTTTGTTTTTCAATGGAGTGTTTGGACTGCATGTTGAGCTCTTCCGCCATCTGATCGCCGTTATAGGCAAAGAGGTAGTCGTACAGAGGTTTATTGTTACCCGCAATGGAACGTCCGATAGACGTGGCATGCGTGGTAAAGATCGTTGCAATTTCAGGAACGGCAATCTGCAGGTAGAGGGCTCCCATACCGGTCATCCACTCATGAGCCTGATAAACCACCTTATCCGTTTCCGTCAGATTATAGCGATAGAAACTCTCTACCACCTTTCCGGCAGCATACGAAAACATAGATGCTTCATCATAATCACCGTATGCATGTAGCGAATCCACCTGATAGTGGTTCCACATCTCTGTATAAATTTCATTCTTCTGTGCAAAAAACGGTTGGAAATCAACCAATATAACGATCGGATTGCCCGGAATGTTCCAGCGCCCTATGCGGACGGAAAGGTTATCTTTTGTAAATGCATGCTTTTTCCATGCTGCACAAAGGTTATCGGACTCGATAAACAAAGGGTTCTCTTTCCCCTGCCAAAAATCAGGCCCTATGAAAAACAATCTATCATGAAATCTTGCCTGCAAGGTATTTGCTCGCGTGGACAAAACCGTATAGATACCTCCAACCTTGTTACATACTTCCCAGCTTGACTCGAAGATGTAGTCGGGGGTTAACAGCTCTTTAGTCATATTACTTTTAATCTCTATTACTTAATACCGGCTGCAAAATTACACATTATTCTTTGAAAAATAGCCTATTAATCGAAAAAACTAATGAAATATGCATAAACAATCGTTTGCGAAAAATAGTTAGATAGACTGACTATCGTTTCAAATGCCACACTTTAACAAGGCAAATGCCACACTTGGTATGTCGCGAAGTGTGGCATTTCACTTGCCGAGGTGTGGCATTTACCTTATTCAAGTGTGGCATCCGGAAACAATTAACCCGGAGTTGACATCAAAAAGGCAACCCCGGGTCAGCAAATTATTCAGAAATAGATTCTTATGCAACCAATGCGCTACCGATCAAGAATGTTGCAGCCAAAGCAACAATAGCGTAAAGTTCCGGGAATACAGCGAGGATCAGCGTGTTGCTGAATACATCGTGACCTTGTCCGATAGCTGCAATACCATTCGCACAAACCTGTCCCTGGCGGATAGCTGAGAACAAAGCAACCAATCCCAACGCGATACCTGCACCGAGGATAGCGGCAGCCTGGATAGCAGTCATCTCAGGAGTAAGGATACCGAAAATAGTCTGGAACATAAAGTAACCGGCAAAACCATACAAACCCTGTGTACCGGGAAGTGCGGTCAATACGAGGAAGTTACCGAATGCACCGTCGTTCTTCTTTAAAGCGCCGATAGCTGCGTTACCGGCAATCGTCACTCCATAGGCACTACCGATGCCAGACAAACCAATCATTACTGCGATGCCGATGTAGGCAATCAATAAATTCATTTCCATAATCTTACGTTTTTATTGTTTTAATTTTTAATTCTATAATTGTTATTTTTTGAATGGCTTATATTCTTTTCCGCCACCTTCGTAACCGGAATTCTTGAAAAATTCCACAAAGGTCAGACGCATAGGGTGAACCATCGCACCCAGTACATTCATAAACATATTGATCGCATGTCCGATAACGAATATCAGCACCATCACAATCGGTCCGGCAATCACATTGTCGGGGCTCATACCCACAGCCAGACTGTTGAATACTCCTGCAAGGATACCTCCCGACAGACCGAGGGCAAACAAACGAACGTACGAAAGCACGTCACCAAGTAAGCCTGTAGCCATGTTGTAAGAATCCCACAATCCCAGCCCGATGTTCAGGAACACGTTCTTACCGGGGCTATTGAAGAGGAATATCATGGCAGCAGCCACACCGAGGATACACAGATGTACCGTTCCGCCCAGCGGCATGATTTCGGGCAACAAGGCTCCTACTCCGCAGGATACCAGCAGTATGATCCAACCGATCGTAGCTACGGCATACTTGAAGCCGAACTGTATCGCCTGATTCACAGCTTTCAGTATCATACCGAAGAGAATCTGTATCACACCCAATATCAATGAGAGCTGGAACATGGCATTGTTGTCCATGAACAAATGCTCCTTCATATACTGTAGGAAAGGTATATTGATGTCATAGAGACTTACCCCGAAGAACGTACCTGTCAGCATTCCACAGAAGAATGTAGAGGCAGCCAGTATCTGTACCAATGAAAGAATCGGCTTCATCGTAGCACTGATGTTCTTGGCAAACATACGGTACAACGTAGCAGCAAGGAACAGGAACAACCCGTAACCGGAGTCACCCAAACACAGTCCGAAGAACACCATAAAGAACGGTGCAAAGAACGGCGTCAAGTCCAACTCACTGTATTTCGGAAGCATATAGAGCCTGCATATCGGTTCAAACCATGCAAAGAAACCTTTGTTGTTCAACTGAATAGGTACATTATCTTCCGGTGTCGGATTCGTTATTTCATAATAAATATGCTGTTCATCCAGCCATGCAGCGATTTCCTTTTCTTTGGAAGCCGGTGCCCAACCTTGTAGTAACATCAATTTCTCTCCTGCCGTAGCCTCCGTATTCAGCATAACTTTGGAGAACTCTATTTCAGTGTTCACCTCTTTCAGTGCAGCCTGCAATGAAGGTTGTTCTTTTCCGGCAAGTACCGTCAACTTCTGGTCATTGTCTGCCAAAGCCTGTTCAGTCTCCTGGCAAAGTATCTGCATACGGGTCAACGAGTAAGAAGGCAACTTTATCTGTTCTGCATCCAAGTCCACTTCCACTGCATTTTTAGTTACAGTAATGAAATAGATACGCGAGGATACACAATTGATAATCATCGCATTATAAATCTCTTCCCAAGTCTCGTCATAGCTACCCTCCGAACAACAATAGAAGTTCACCGTGAAACCGGCATCGTGCAGTTTACTAAGGCTTTCGGGCTCAAAATCACCCCAGGGTTCCAGGGCGGTTCTCTCCTTCTGATAGTTCTGCAACTGTTGTTGCAGCTTCGCCTTTTCACTTTGCAGCACATCTACTTCGTCCAGAACTTCCAGTCCGCGGGCAGCAGAAGCGGGTGTAGTCTCCTTCGCTTCGCTCAAGCCATGCAGCATTTTCAGTGTCGCCTGCAGACGTGAGGAAAGCCGGATGCTATCCTGCAATTCTACATTATCGGCTACGCCTTGCTGTTTTTCGGCTACGTGCACTACTCCAAGTTCGCGCACTCCGTTCAGAAATGCTTCGTACTCCTTATGATATACAAGGAATGTGAGCTTCTTCATTTTTGTAATCATGCTTCTGCCTCCTTCCTACTCTCTTGATGGGATTTCATGATTTTCTGCGATGACTTGGAGAGGTTCTCCTCGTCTTCCATGAAGCGCTTGATCTTTCGCAGAGCATCCTGATAGCCTGGAATCTGCACTTTCTCAAAGAGGTTTACCTTTTGGGTAGTCTTTTTACGTGCATGTTCCAGCAAGCCCAGTTTGGCGACGATAAACTCCCGCTCGATAGCCGTCTGTGCCAACACCTTGAGCAAATGTATGCCGTCGGCATACCATTTGGGGGCATTGAACAGGCTGTAGGGACGTATCTCAAAATCAACGTTTTCGAGCAGCGGCACCCGTACACCGGCAATCTTTTTCACGCCGAGATGTACATCGCTCACCTTTATCAATGAGGAATCAAACTCATTCCAAAGGGCAAACATCGCTTCGTAGGCCTGGATTTCCCGTTCCAACTTCTCATCCAGCGCGGCAGCTTCTGATTTGCAGCGCTTCACTTCCATGCGTAGTGCGCTCTCCTTATTCTTGATAATAGGGAGTGTACGTACCCGCACTTTCAGTTGCTTTTCCAACTGCTGGAGGGAAGTTTTATTATATTGAAACTTAATCATACGAAATTAATAATTAATAATTAAAGAATTAAACTGACTTCAGAGAGGTATTGATAATGCATACCAACATCTTTTTCAGTTCTTCATTATCACTCTTTATAGAACTATAGCCATCTTCTGCCAGAATCTCAGTTTTAAATAATAATTCAAGCCAATAAGATGTTTCGTTTGCTTCTTTTAATGCAATTCGCATTTTATGAATAAAATCGGCTTTGCTTTCAGCGTATTCCGCTTCCCTTACTAATGCCCCGATAGCAGTACCCGAACGAACAACCTGACCAGATATATCAAATTCCTTATGATTCTGTAAGAAGTGTTTCAATTTAACAATCCGTATCGCAAAGTCCATGCTCTTCTGCCTGATTGCACTATCATTTTTCATGCTCCGCCAATTTCATTCTTTCATTCTTTCATTCTTTCATTTGTGGGCCAATATTGGTCCACAAGTTCTTTCTTGATATTCACTTCTTCCGGACGGAAATACTTGCCGAACAGGCTCCAGGCCACGTCGAGCATTTCTGTCGTATCGAGGTTCACATCGATAGCCAGCAGTTGGTTGGAGTAATCCTTGGCAAATGCAAGGGTACGTTCGTCATAGTTCGTCAGGTCGAAACCGTTCTCCAACTTCGTCTTGGCGTTGGCAGCATCGGCGTACAGACGTACAGCAGCATTCATCACCTGCGGATGATCCTTACGGGTCTTCTTACCTGTAACGAGCTGTTTCAGACGGGACAGTGAACGGAACGGGTCAACGATAACCTTACCGATATCCGTATCACGACGCAGGAATAACTGACCTTCCGTAATGTAACCCGTATTATCAGGCACAGCATGCGTAATGTCGCCACCGGACAATGTAGTTACCGCGATAATGGTAATGGAACCGCCACTCGGGAACTGTACAGCCTTCTCATAGATCTTAGCCAAATCCGAATAAAGAGAACCCGGCATAGAGTCCTTGGAAGGAATCTGGTCCATACGGTTGGATACGATAGCCAACGCATCGGCATAAGAAGTCATATCGGTCAACAGTACCAGTACCTTTTCATCATTGTTCACAGCAAAATATTCTGCCGCCGTCAATGCCATGTCCGGAATCAGCAAACGTTCTACCGGAGGATTCTCCGTTGTATTCATGAAGCTGACGATACGGTCGAGTGCACCGGCATTGGAGAACACATTCTTAAAGTACAGGTAGTCATCATTCGTCATACCCATACCACCCAGAATAATCTTATCTGTCTCGGCACGAAGTGCCACATTCGCCATTACCTGATTAAACGGCTGGTCAGGGTCCGCAAAGAATGGGATTTTCTGTCCGGATACCAGCGTATTGTTCAAGTCGATACCTGCAATACCGGTTGCAATCAGTTCCGACGGTTGTTTACGGCGTACCGGGTTCACAGACGGACCACCGATCTCCACTTCCTGCCCTTCGATGGACGGACCTCCGTCAATCGGATCACCGAAAGCGTTGAAGAAACGCCCTGCAAGCTGTTCGCTCACTTTCAGCGTAGGCGACTTGCCCAGGAATACTATCTCCGCATTGGTCGGAATACCTTCCGTACCTTCGAATACCTGCAGAGTCACATCGTCACCGGCAATCTTCACCACCTGGGCGAGCTTACCGTTTACGGTAGCCAACTCGTCATACCCTACCCCTGTTGCTTTCAGCGAGCAGGTAGCTTTCGTAATCTGAGTGACCTTGGTATATATTTTTTGAAATGCTTTTGTTGCCATCTATATATTTACAATTTAGCAATTTACAATTTACAATTTTCGCATTCTGACTTTCTACCACCTACACACACATGCCGAACGGCAAATTGTACCTTGTAAATGGCAAATTGTACTTTTCCTTATGCTTTACGTTCTTCAATCAGTTCCTGCAACTGTTTACGGAATCCTTCATATTCTTCAGACTTGAACTTCGAATAGTTCATCTGCTTGCAAACATTAATCATCTTCTTGAAGTAATCCATTACCTCATTGAAGTTATCGAATTCAAATTCCGTATGACAGATGTCAATGATCATATTCAGGATATCCTCCTGACGTTCCATCGGTGTTACAGCATCAATTTCGTCGAAAGCATCCTGTTGCAGGATTACAAAGTCAATCAACTCTGATTTCCAAAACGTTACATGATATTCTACAGGAACACCGTCATCACCCAGGATATTGATCTGTTCGGCAATCTCCTTACCGCGTTGCAGGCGGTTTTTAATTTCGTTTACCTTACCAATCCATTCACCATTGATATGAGTTTTGATATATTCCTCAAATTCAGGATATTCGATGTATTTAGAATAAGAATCAATCGGATTCACGGCAGGATAACGTTTCTTGTCGGCGCGATCCTGTTCAAGAGCATAGAAACAACGGGCTACTTTCTTCGTATTTTCCGTTACAGGCTCTTTCAGGTTACCACCGGCAGGAGATACCGTACCGATAAAGGTAATAGATCCCGTTTCACCGTTACCCAGCACCACATATCCGGCACGTCCGTAGAAGTTGGAAATGATAGAAGACAAGTCCATCGGGAATGCATCAGGTCCGGGCAACTCTTCCATACGGTTGGACATTTCACGCAATGCCTGTGCCCAACGGGAAGTAGAGTCAGCCATCAGCAATACCTTCAGACCCATGCTACGGTAATATTCCGCAATCGTCATAGCCGTATATACAGATGCTTCACGGGCAGCTACCGGCATGTTCGAGGTATTGGCGATAATGATGGTACGCTCCATCAACTTACGTCCTGTATGCGGGTCGACCAGTTCCGGAAACTCCGTAAAGATTTCCACAACCTCATTGGCACGCTCACCACAGGCCGCGATGATTACGATATCCGCTTCCGCCTGTTTGGAGATGGCATGCTGAAGCACCGTCTTTCCTGTACCGAAAGGACCGGGGATAAAGCCCGTACCACCTTCTACAATAGGATTCACAGTATCGATTACACGTACACCCGTTTCCAGCAGTTTGAAAGGACGCGGTTTTTCTTTATAATTCGTCATGGCACGTTTCACCGGCCATTTCTGTATCATGTTCACATGAATGTCATTTCCTTCTTCGTCAGTCAGCACGGCTACAATATCTTCGATGCTGTACTCACCTTCATCCACGATGGACTTCACAGTACATACACCTTTCTGGGTGAAGGGTACCATGATTTTCAGCGGTTGGAAGTTTTCGTCCACCTGTCCCAGCCAGGCAGCAGCTTCCACTTTATCACCCACTTTCACCAAAGGCATAAAGTGCCATCTGCTTCCCTTGTCCAGCGGATACGTATATTGCCCGCGTTTCAGGAAGACTCCATCCATCTTGTCGAGATCGTTTTGCAGACCGTCGTAGTTTTTCGAAAGCATACCCGGGCCTAATGTCACCTCAAGCATGTGTCCGGTAAATTCGGCTTCAGCCCCTACTTTCAGTCCGCGGGTGCTTTCAAACACCTGCACGTACACATGGGTACCTACCACCTTAATCACCTCCGCCATCAGCCGGTCACCTCCGGTCGAGATGTAGCAAATCTCGTTCTGTGCCACCGGACCGTCAACGACGAGGGTTACCATGTTGGCGATAACGCCACTAACAGTTCCTTTTGTTGCCATATAATTATGTAATTTATTTTATCTGAATTCTGCGGGTATCTGCACCTCGTCCTTCAACGTTGCTATGATGCTGCGGAACAATTGGTTACCCTTTTCTTTATCCAAAGAAATCCACCGTTCTATCATTTCCAGTTGCAACAGGAAAACGAATAGTCGTTCCACGGTGAAATAATTGAAGAAAGTAGCTTCTTCCATCCAATTCCAACGCAACTGATCTATTTTCTTCTCCCGTTCCACCAGTTCTTCGGTTTCGCTGATCTTTACTAACTGATCCAGGAAATCCACTTCCCCCGTCAGCCCGAAATCACGGGCACCGGATGTACGCAAAGCCTCGCACACTTCCGTATCACCCACTATCAGCGGAGCAATATCCATCTTGAATTTCCGGGCAGTCAGTGCCACCAGTATATTGTTCATCGTCAGATTAAACGCAAACCAGGAAGACACGAACTTATTTTTGCACTTCATTGCATATTCATAATAAAGCGCAGCCAGACGGTCTTCATGCAGAAAATCGTCCTCAGCAGTAACATTGAAATATTCGGAAATAAAAGTGGAGAGATAGGAAGGGAACACAGCATCAGCTATCTCATCACCCTCTTTCAGAGACGAGATAAACTCTGCCAATTCTTCTGCAGAATAATTTCCGCGCGGATCAATGGCAGCGTCCTTGTCCTTTAGTAATTTCAGAACGTTCGCATTGTCAAACTTCAGATAGAACAAATCAATCAGCTTTCTATCTTTGTCGGACAAATCCGGATACAGTTCCGCTTTGAAATCAGCTACCGTATAGCTCAGCTTACTGTCCTCCAATGTGAGTTCGGGCAAACCGGCTACCAAGTAGTAATAGTATTTACTCATATCCTGTGGTTTTAGAACAGCATTTCCACTAACTGCGGACGCAGGAATTCCTTGAAGTAATTCATAAATTCTTCTTCACCGAAGTTTACCTTGTACGAACCATCGGCAGGCGAAACTGTAAACAACGTCTTGTTTCCGTTCACTTGCTCTATCTTCACTCCCTTATCCAGCAACGCTTTTGCTTGTGAAGCAAAGTATTTTTTCAGGCCATCTGCATCAGCAGTCGAAATCACGATAGGCTCGTTCACACTCCACTTGGAAGCCAATGCAACTATAAATGCATTCAGATAATCTTTATCTGCAGCAAATGCTTTCACATCCGCATTGACAATTTTATCCGTCACAAGTGTGGCGATTTCAGACTTCAAGGCATTCACAGCCTGGCCGGCGAACAATTTTAATTCCGACTTGGTATTTTCTGCCAGTTCATCAGCAGACTTACGAGAGGCAGCCACAATTGCTTCAGCTTCTTTACGAGCATCTTCTACAATTTTCTTGGCTTCATCTTGAGCGTTAGCGATAAGTTTTTGGGCCTCGGCGTTACCTTTTTCAACCCCCTCGCGGTAAATCTTATCAGTCAACTCTTGAATTTTGTTTTCCATATAACAGGAGTAATTTTAATAATTATATAATTGCGATTTTTTCCCTTTTTATTAGATTCGAGTCCAAAAGTACTAAAATCCCTCAGATAAAAAAGAGAAAGAACGGAATAAAAACACCCTATTTTTCAAAAAAAGTCCTTTTATACCATTTTTATTCCGTAAAGATAAGGATGAAGTTGCAAACTAAAAAGAAATTGCTTGCTGAAAAAGGAAAATAGAGGGTTCAAAGAGGAAAAAAAGCTACTGAAAGCAACCATTATAAATACAAAAAGCCCCCATATCGTCAGATATGGAGGCTTCTCTCTAAAACGGCAACTACCTACTCTCCCACTTTACGCAGTACCATCGGCGTGATCAGGCTT